>Ga0315280_10003361_pt1 | contig 24677 bp, 18 predicted proteins | sample YL17G06_40_MG_FD_203697 | JGI IMG/M metagenome (GOLD analysis project Ga0315280, IMG submission 203697) | Sediment microbial communities from Yellowstone Lake, YNP, Wyoming, USA - YL17G06_40 | ecosystem: Environmental > Aquatic > Freshwater > Lake > Sediment | place: USA: Wyoming | collected...
AGCACCATGAGAATCGTGACAGTCAGACGGATCAGCCAGGGCTTCTTCCTGCTGATGTTCCTTTGGTTCGCGGCTGTGACTGCGGCGGGGGGCCAGTGGTGGCGCCTCCGCGCCTGGCCGGTGAACTGGCTGCTCCAGCTCGATCCGCTGGTGGCGATCAGCACGGCCCTGGCGACCGGAACGGTCTACGCGGGCCTGGCCTGGGCGGCGGTCACAATCATAGCGACGATCCTGCTAGGGCGATTCGTCTGCGGCTGGGTGTGCCCGTTCGGGACGATGCATCAGTTCTTCGGCTGGCTTGCCCATCGTAGCCGACCGATGAAGCAGCGCATCGAGGCCAACCGCTACCGCCGCGCACAGTCCGTCAGGTACTACATACTGGCGGCGCTGCTGGCCGCGGTGCTCATTCGGCCTGGCTCGTTGCTGATCGGGCTGCTCGACCCCATCCCGCTGGCCTACCGCTCCGTGACGCTGGCGGTGCTGCCCCTGGCCGACGCCCATACCCAGAAGCTCGCCGCCGCCCAGCGCTTCTACGAGTGGTCCTGGCTGATCGGAGCAGTGTTCCTGGCGGCGTTGGCGGCGAACTTCGTCGTGCCGCGATTCTACTGCCGCTTCATCTGCCCGCTGGGGGCGCTGCTCGGCGTAGCTGGCCGATTCGCCATCTTTCGCGTCGGCAAGGCCGCCCCGCAGTGCAGCAACTGCGCCGCCTGCGAGGCCGCCTGCGAGGGCGCCTGCAACCCCTCGGGGCAGATCCGGACGGCCGAGTGCGTGCTGTGCATGAACTGCCTGCACGCCTGCCCCGATGCGGAGATGCGGTACGGCCGGATGAGGTCAGCCGCCGGGGAGATCGCCTCCCCGGACGTCTCCCGTCGCGGCCTGCTGCTGTCGCTGGTCGGCGGGGCAGCGGCTGTGCCGCTGATGCGCCTGGGCGGCAAGACGGCCTTCAACTGGAACGCCTCGATCATCCGCCCGCCGGGCGCGCTGGACGAAGAGCGGTTTCTCCAGAGGTGCATTCGCTGCGGCCAGTGCATGAAGATATGCCCGACCAACGTGATTCAGCCGGGCGGGCTAGCCGGCGGGCTTGAGACGCTGTGGACGCCGGTGCTGAACAACCGCATCGGCACCAGCGGCTGCCAACTCAACTGCGTCGCCTGCGGCGGCGTGTGCCCAACCGCGGCCATCCGCCCCATCAGCCTGGATGAGAAGCTCGGCCGCGGGCATTTCGCCTCGGCTGGGCCCATCCGCCTGGGCACCGCCTTCGTGGACCGCGGCCGCTGCCTACCCTGGGCGATGGACACCCCCTGCATCGTCTGCCAGGAGAACTGCCCCGTCAGCCCCAAGGCGATCTTCGTGCGAGAGGAGTTCAGCACGATCCGCGGCGGCAGCGCGACGGTGAAGGGGGCGAGCGGCGATAGAATAGAATTGACCGAAGTTGCCTTCTCCGACGGCCAACTTGCCGGCGGCGATTACTACTGCCTGGTCGGCGGCAGTCGGCGGCGGATACAGGCGAATGAACGAGCAGCCATCGTGCTGAGCGGCGAGTCGCCGGAATTGCCACAGCCGGGTGAGGCTGTCGAAATCCAGGTCCGCCTTCAGCGGCCTTACGTCGACGTGCGTGCCTGCATCGGCTGCGGCGTCTGCGAGCACGAGTGCCCCGTCAGCGGCAGGCGCGCAATCAGGGTGACCGCGGAGAACGAATCGCGCAGCCGGAAACGATCACTGCTGCTGTGACAATCCAGCAAATAACGAAGGACCTAGCGACAGAGGAGTCAACCATGTCTGTGGAGAAGAATGAACTTTCCCGTAGGGATTTTCTGAAGACGGCGGCCGTCTGCGGGGCCGGGTCGGTCCTGGGCGCCGCCGGCAGGCGGGCGTTAGGCCAGTCCGCGCCCGCCAGCGCGCCCGGCGAGGCAGCCGAAGGCGGCGCGCAGCCTGTACCGCGCAGGACGTTCGGCAAGACCGGCGTGGACGTGGCCATCTTGACGGTGGGCGGCATCTTCGACATCACCGCCAACCAGCTCGTACTCAAGCAGGCCCTGAAGTGGGGCATCGACTACTGGGACACCGCCGCCAGCTACACCGGGGGGAAGAGCGAGCTGGGCATCGGCATGTTCCTCCAGGCCAACCCCCAGGAGCGCAAGAGGATATTCCTTGTCACCAAGGCCAGCGACAGGGACGCCGCCGAGATGGAGCAGTCGCTGAACACATCCTTCGAGCGGATGAAGACCGATTACGTGGACATGTTCTTCGTGCACGGGGTCGGCAGCGGCGACAAGGTCGCCCGGAGGGCTGAGGACTGGAAGGCAATGGCGGAGAAGCTCAAGGCCGCCAAGAAGATCCGCTTCTTCGGCTTCTCTACTCACAAGAACATGGCCTCGTGCCTGGACGCGGCGGCCAAGCTGGGCTTCATCGACGGGATCATGATGGCCTACAACTTCCGGATCATGAACAGCGACGAGATGAAGTCCGCCGTCGAGGCCGCCAGCAAGGCCGGCATCGGTTTGACTGCGATGAAGACACAGGCCAAGCCGTCCGGCGGCTGGGACGACGAGGCCACCAAGCTGCTGGACCGATTCACTCAGAAGGGCTTCTCAATGGAGCAGGCCGCCGTCAAGGCCGTGTGGGAAGACCGGCGCATCGCTTCGCTCTGCTCGGCGATGTACAAGCTCAACGTGCTCCAGTCGAACTACCTGGCCGCCATCGACAAGGTCCAGCTCTCCTCGTCGGATCGCGAGGCCATGCGGCGATATGCCCGGGTGAGCTGCTCGCGGTACTGCGCCGGGTGCGGCGACATCTGCGAGCTGGCGGTGGCCGGCGGGCCGCCCATCGCCGACGTGATGCGGTTCCTGATGTACCGCAACGAGTACGGCATGGCCGACCTGGCGCGGCAGCTTTACCGCGAGCTGCCCGTCGCCACGCGCGAGATGCTGTCGCGAGCGGATTACTCACTCGCCGAGCGCCGCTGCCCGCAGCGGATGGCCATCGGCGAGCTGATGAGGCAGGCCGGGAGCATCCTGGCCTGAACGCACGCGCGTTTACCCCGCCGCCGGGCAGGAGCCCCTGCATCGCACGGGGATTGCAGGGGTCCGCAGCGGCGCGGGCGAGTGACTCTCCGCGCGATCGGCATGGCATTTGCGGATGGATTTGCCGTACAATAGCTTCCAGGCCGCGGGGTCATGGCCGATATGGAGGCAGCGCGGCCTTGCGAACCGTGCCGTCCCGGTGCCCCGCCGCGGCGGGGCCCAGGCCGGCAGGTGCTTTTTATTGAGCCTTGAATCAGGAGTGCACCTTGCACCGTATCGTGGGCCGGGAGGCCCTGAGCGAGAACGTCGTTCGGCTTGAGGTGCAGGCCCGCCGGATCGCCGAGGTCCGCCAGCCCGGCCAGTTCGTTATTGTGCGGGCGGTGGAGGACGGCGAAAGGATCCCGCTGACCATCGCCGACGCCGACATCCGGGCCGGCACTATCAGCCTGGTGATCCAACGGGTCGGCAAGAGCACGGCGGTGCTCACTTCGCTCGAGGTGGGCGACGCCATCAGCGACATCGTCGGCCCGCTCGGCCGGCCTACGCACCTTGAGGATTGCCGCCGCGCCGTCTGCGTGGGCGGGGGCGTGGGCACGGCGGTCGTGTACCCCATCGCCAAGGCCCTGGTGCAGCGCGGCACGGAAGTCACCATGATCGTCGGCGGCAGGACCAGGGAGCTTGTGATCCTGGAAAAGCAATTGAGGGCGATCTGCCGCCAAGTCCACGTGACCACCGACGACGGCAGCTACGGGCGGCGGGGACTGGTCACCGACGCCCTGGCCGACGTGCTGGCCTCGGCCGACCCGCCGGTGGAGGCGGTCTACGCCGTCGGACCCGTGCCCATGATGAAGGCCGTCTGCGAACTGACTCGCCGGGCTGGCGTGAAGACCATCGTCAGCCTTAACCCGATCATGGTTGACGGCACAGGCATGTGCGGCGGCTGCCGGGTCAGCGTCGGCGGGGAGACCCACTTCGCCTGCGTCGACGGGCCTGAGTTCGACGGCCACCAGGTGGACTTCGACGAGCTGGCCGACCGCCTGACCACCTACCGCAACCAGGAGCGCCACTCTGCCGAGCAGTGCAGGCTCCTCCAGGCCGCCGACAAGAAGCAAGGACAGCCCTTGCGGGGCTGATGCCAGAACGTCAGTGAGTACCAACGGCAGTGACAACAACCTGACCGCCAAGCAGCGAATGGCCATCGCGCGCCAGCAGATGCCCCAGCGCGAACCGGCCGAGCGGACCACCGACTTTGCGGAGGTGAACCTGGGGTTCGACGAGCAACTGGCCATGCTGGAGGCCAGGCGGTGCCTCCAGTGCAAGACCCGGCCTTGCGTGGCCGGCTGCCCGGTCGGCGTGAAGATACCGGAGTTTCTGGACCTCATCGCCCGGGGCAAGTTCGCCGAGGCGGCGGAGCTCATGTACCTGGACAACGACCTGCCCGCGCTGGCCGGGCGAGTCTGCCCGCAGGAGATCCAGTGCGAGGGCAGGTGCGTCCGCGCAAACAGCGACGAGCCGGTGGCCATCGGGCACCTGGAGCGGTTCATTGCCGACTGGTACCGCACGCACAGGCGGGGCGAAGACAGCCAGGCCGCGGCTCCGCCGAGCGGCTTTAGGGTCGCGGTCGTCGGCAGCGGTCCTGCCGGACTGACGGCCGCGGGCCAGCTCGCCCGGATGGGCCACAAGGTCGTCATCTTCGAGGCCTTCCACCGGCCCGGCGGCGTGCTGGTCTACGGCATCCCCGAGTTCCGCCTCCCCAACGCCGTTGTGGACGCCGAGATCCACCGCCTGGAGAGAATGGGCGCCGAGATCCGCTGCAACGTGGTCATCGGCAGGACATACACCGTTGAGGAGCTGGTGACGGCGGAAGGATTCGACGCGGTGTTCCTGGCTGTGGGCGCCGGGCTGCCGCGGTTCATGCACGTGCCTGGCGAGAACCTCAAGGGCGTCTACTCCGCCAACGAGTACCTGACGCGCGTGAACCTAATGTGCGCCTATCGCTTCCCGCAGGCAGACACGCCCGTGCTGAGGGGCCAGGCGGTGGCGGTGATCGGCGGGGGGAACACCGCGATGGACGCCGTCCGCACGGCCAAGCGGCTGGGGGCCGAGCGCGCGATGATCGTCTACCGCCGCAGCGAGGCGGAGATGCCCGCGCGGATCGAGGAGATCCACCACGCCAAGGAGGAGGGCATCGAGTTCCACCTGCTGGCTGCCCCGGTGCGGGTGATCGGCGAGGAGGATCGCTGGGTAAAGGCGATCGACTGCGTGAGGATGGAGCTGACCTCGCCGGGCGAGGACGGGCGGCGGCGGGTGCAACCCATCGAAGGGTCCAACTTCGAGTTGCCGTGCGACACGGTGATCGTGGCCATCGGCACCGGCGCAAACCCGCTGCTGACGAAGTCCACGCCGGGTTTGGAGCTGAACCGCCGTGGCTACGTCAAGATCGACCACGCCGGGATGACGAGCATACGGGGCGTGTTTGCCGGCGGGGACATAGTCAGAGGCGCAGCAACCGTGATACTGGCGATGGGCGATGGCAAGTCGGCCGCAGCGGCGATCGACGCCTACCTCAAGGCCGGCAAGTGAGCCTGAGGCTTCACTCGCTACGGTCGAACATCTCCTGGGCGGCGGTGGCGATGTCCTGGGCCGTCAGGTGCAACTGCTTGAGGATGTCCTCGGGGGTCTTTGCGCTCTTGGGCACCGACTCCACGTACAGCGCCCTCACCGTCACGCCCAGGTCGCTGGTGGCGGCGGCTGCCGAAATCTCATCGGCGAAGCCGCCGAGGTAGTTGTCCTCGACGACCAGTATCTGCCCGCGGCAGTCGTCGCCGATCCGCAATATCTCATCAGTGCCCAGGGGTATCGAGTAGGCGTCGATGAGCGAGGCCGACAGTCCCGCCTCCTCCAACAGGGGTAGCGCCTTGCGGGCGATGTGAACCATGTAGCCGCTGGCGACGATGACGATGTCCTCGCCGTCCACCAGGTGCTTAAAGCCACCGACCGTGAACTCCTCGGTCTCCTCGTAGATGAAGTCCACGTCTGGCCGGTGAGTCCGCATGTAGCAGATGCCATTGGTGTTGGCCATCAGCTCTGTGAGCTTGAAGGCCGACACCGCATCCGACGGGCAGAAGACCCTGATGGCCGGGGCGCCGTCCACGCGGCGGCTGTGGGCGAAGCTGCGCATGTAGGCCAGGTCCGGCAGGCCCATCTGGCTGGGCCCGTCGGCGGCCAGCGAAACGCCCACGTGCGAGCCGCATAGCTTGATGTTGGCGTTGGAGATGGCGGCCATCTCGAGCTGGTCGTAGCTGCGGACGAGGAACTTGGCGAAGCTGGAGACGAACGGTATCCGCCCGCTGGCAGATAACCCCACCGCAGTGGAGATCATGTTCTGCTCGGCGATGCGGGCCTCGAAGTACCGCTCCGGATGCGCTTTGGCGAATATCTCCGCGAAGGTGGAGTTCTTGACGTCCCCGTCCATGGCGACCACGCGCTGGTCGCCGCCCAGGGCAGCCAGCGCCACGCCGTAGGCCCGGCGGGTCGCAAGCTTCCTGGCCTCCAGGCCCTTCTCCATGCCGTAGGTCTTCATCGCGTCGGAGAAGTTGCCCGCACTTATCGGCCCCCCGCCCGGCCGGCTGATCCCTCGCGGGGCGGTCAGTTCGACGGCCGGCACATCCGCCACGTCCGCCACGCCCAGCTCGGCGGCCTTGGCATCCAGGTCGGCCATGGCGGCGGGCAACTGGTCCTCGGTCAGCGGCTTGCCGTGGTAAGTGTGCTTCTGAAGCTCGTTCACCCCCCAGCCCTTCACCGTCTTGGCAATGACGGCGAGGGGTTTCTCGGCCGGTGTGGCCCGCAGCGCCTCAAATAGCTCGTCCCAGTTGTGGCCGTCTATGATGCGGACGTCGAAGCCGAACGCGGTGAGCTTGCCAGCCAGCACGTCGGCTGACTGCTGCCGCGAGACATAATCGCTCTGGGCCTGGCCGTTGCAGTTGAAGATCACGTGGACTGCGGTCAGCTTCTGATCGACGACGAAGTCCAGGCCCTCCCAGACCTGCCCCTCGCGGCTCTCGCCATCGCCGCAGAGGCAGAAGATCTTCTTATCCGACCCGTCCAGCCGGGCCGCAGCGGCCAGGCCGGCGGAGACGGAGATGCCCTGGCCGAGGGAGCCGGTGGCTGCGTCAAAGAAGGGAAAGCCGATGGCCGGGTTGGGATGGCCGTCCAGGAGACTGTCCTCGTCTCGCAGGGTCAGGGCGTCGTCGAACTTCAGCTCTACCGGCCTGATCCGCGTACCCGCAACCCCGCCAAGGTCGCAATAGGCCGCATAGATGACGGGCACGGCGTGGCCTTCGGAGAGGACAAGTCTGTCGGAGCCGGTGTGCCAGGGGTCCTTGGGGTCGTATCGCATCACCCGATACATCAGCGCCACCGTCAGATGCAGCAGCGACAGGGCGCTGGAGGGGTGGCCGCTGCCGGCGGCGGTGCACATGTTCACTATCTGCTTGCCCAGCTTGATGACCTTGCGGTCAAGGTCCTTGTACTCTGCCATCTCCTACCTCCCGCAGCTACCAGTGGCGAGCAATGTCAGCAAAGGCCAGTTACCCTAATACAACCCCCTGCTAGAGGCAAGGCAGAAAGGAACAAACTGGCGGCTCCTACAATAAGCCCGCAGGCAGCAGCCGGGGGCAGGACGATTCCGCGATCGCCAGGTCTCCCCCCGCTGCCACACGCCCCTGCGCCAGGCCGGATGGGAAGAGCCCACCGGGGCGGCCAGCGGCCCTCCAGCGACGGATTAATATTATCTCGTTATCGTAACAGCCTATTTGGGCGGGCCTTACGCGCTAAGCGAGGTATAGTCCGTCCGCCCAGCGTTGACATGGCCCCTGCCTGGCTGATATAGTTTTTGGCTCGCTGTCGAACGGACAAACCCCGCCGAAGCAGCGGGGCACGAATAACGGCTGCTCTTCGGCCGTGGCTACCTCCGGTTCATGCTCAGGCGTGTGCCGGAGGTTTTTATTGGCGGGTGCGCAGGAAGGTTCTGTCGCAGTCTCGGCGGCGGGACGGTTGCAAACTCCCCCGCCCACGGATACCCTCATGTGCCCGCGTGGCCTTCTAGAAAGGACGCTCAGCCCACATGGCTAGCCGGATCAGAGGGATCTTCTTCGACCTGGGCGACACGCTGCTGGATTTCGGGCAGGTGGACATACCGACCATCTTCGAGTCCGGCGCCCGGCTCGCCTACGACTACCTCAAGTCGCTGGGCAAGTCGCTGCCGAGCTTCGCCGCCTATCACCGGCGGCAGTTGTGGGCCATCCGGTGGAGCTACTTCAAGAGCCGCCTGACCCGTCGCGAGTTCGACGCCGCCGACCTGATCGCCCGCCTGGCCGACAGGATGGGCCACGACCTCACCGAGCCGCAGGTGACCGAGCTGGCCTGGCTGTGGTACGAGCCGCTCAGCCGCTGCGCCACGGCCGAGCCGGGCCTCCAGGATACGCTCCGCGCGCTGGCCGACGGCGGCCGCACACTGGGAGTGATCTCCAACACCTTCATACCGGCAGCGGCGCTGGACCGCCACCTGGAAGGCGCCGGCCTGCTGGACCTGCTGCCGGTGCGGGTATACTCCTGCGCCATCCGCTACCGCAAGCCGCACCCCGCCATCTTCCGCGCCGCGCTGGAGCAGGCCGGCATCGGCCCCGAAGAGGCGATGTTCGTGGGCGACTCGCCCCAGGCCGACATCTTGGGCGCAAACCGCGTCGGCATGATATCCGTCTTGAAAGACCCCGCAGGCCGGCATCGCGATTGCCCCTCCCAGCCCAATCACAGGATATCCCACTTGGCGGAGCTGCCTGCCCTCGTCGCCGCCTACGAGGGACGATGAGGCCGCGCTGTCGGCGCTGTTCAGGAGCTTGTCCGCCCTGGGCGCCGGTTTGCTGGGCGACATGCCGCGTTGAGCCCCGCACGGCAGGGGGATAGAGTGTACCTGCACTGTAATTGGCGGAGTCCGGCGCCGTGGTCGAGAAGATGCTGACAGTTCTTGCCGGCGGCGTTGCGGGCGCGGCGGTGGGTTTCTTCGCCGGGCGGGCGAGGGTCTGCTCGGTCGCCGGCTGCAACGTCAAGGCGAACATGATCGCCTCGATACTCGGCTGGGCGTTCTTCGGCGCAGCGGTGGCCTGGGCCTTCACCAGATGAGCGGGCGAGGCTGAAGCTCGCCTACTCACAAACCCTGACCACCCCATAGGAGACTTGCATGGCCAAACGGATCGTGATCGTCGGCGGCGTGGCGGCCGGTGCATCGGCGGCAGCCAAGGCCAGGCGAACCAGCGAGGACATCGAGATCATCATGCTGGAGGCCGGGCCGTACATCAGCTTCGCCAACTGCGGGCTGCCCTACTATCTGGGCGGCGAGATCACCGACCGCGACAGTTTGTTCGTGGTTAAGCCCGAGTCATTCGCCAGGCGGTTCAAAGTGGCCGTGCGGACGAGCACGACCGCTGCGGCCATCGACCGGGGCGAGCACATGGTGACCGTTCGCAGCCGGTCGGGCAAGGACGAAAAAATCGCCTATGACCGGCTCATCCTGGCCACCGGCGCGCTGGCGTCTGAGCCGCCGATAAAGGCCCTGAAGCGCGACAACGTGTTCTTTCTTCGCACCATACCTGACGTGGACGCGATCAAGGCCTGCATCCAGCGGGCCGGGCGATCCTCCGACGATGTGCCGGCGAGGGCGCTGATCATAGGGGGCGGCTACATCGGACTGGAAGCGGCCGAGCAATTCATCGCAGCGGGACTGAAGACCGCGCTGGTGGAAATGGCGGACCAGGTGATGCCTGCGATGGACGCGGAGATGGCCTGGCCGCTTCAGGCGGCGCTGGCCGAGGCCGGCTGCCAGGTCATGCTGCGGCAGATCGTCAGCGAGATCATCGATCGCGACGGGGCGACCCTGGCCGTCACGAGCACCGGTGAGGAGATACCTTTTGACCTGGCGATCGTGGCCGTGGGGGTCAGGCCGAACGCGGCACTGGCCCAGGCAGCCGGGCTGAAGCTGGGCGCCAGCGGGGCGATCAAGGTGGACCAGTTCCAGCGTACAAGCGATTCGCTTGTCTACGCCGCCGGGGACAACTGCGAGACCTATCACGCCGTGCTGGACAGGCCGGTGAACATTCCGCTGGCCGGCCCGGCGAATAAGGCCGGCCGCGTCGCCGGGGCCAACGCCGCGCTGGACCTGCTCGGCGCTGGCGATGACGACGGCCGCCGCCTGCACATGGCCGCCGTGCTGGGCACGGCGATCGTGCGGGTCTGCAAGACAGTAGCGGCGGTGACCGGGCTGACCGAGACGGCCGCCCGGCGCGAGGGTTTGGAGGTCGAGGTCATGTACATGCCGGCCTCCAGCCACGCCGGCTACTATCCCGGGGCCGAGGAGTTGCTGGTGAAGCTGGTCTACTCGCGCCGCGACGGGCGGCTGCTCGGCGGGCAGGCGACCGGGGGCGAGGGCGTCGACAAGCGGATCGACGTGCTGGCGACGGCGATCACCGGCGGCCTGACGGTCGAGGACCTGGAGGGCCTGGACCTGTGCTACGCCCCGCCGTTCGGCTCGGCCAAGGACGCGGTGATACTGGCCGGCTTCGCTGCGGCCAACGCCCGCCGCGGGCTGATGCCGACCGTCACGCCGGCTGAGCTGCTGGCGGAGCTGTCAGGCGGCCACCAGCCGGCAGTCATAGACGTCCGCTCGCCGGGTGAGTACCGCCGCGGGCACCTGGAGCAGGCGAGCAACATCCCGATAGACGAGCTGCGGGCGCGCCTCCACGAGGTGCCGGCGGACAGGCCGGTCGTGCTGCACTGCGCGGCGGGGTATCGAAGCTACCTCGCCCAGCGCATCTTGATGAACCGCGGGTACACCAACATCCGCAACGTGCTCGGAAGCTACGGGCTGATCCGCCGGACCGTCGCGGCGGGCAAGTCCTGAGCGCCCCCACCCGCACCGGCTGCGTCACAGCCGCGCCAGCTTCTGTGCGAACGCGCGGTACTCCTTCTCGAAGCCGGCCAGATCGGAAGAGACGTAGGCACGGAACAAGGGCAGGGATACCGTCTTGTTGTACGTCTTGCCCTGGCGCCGCAGGTTGCCAAGCTCCTGCGGCGACATCCCCAGCGCCTGGTGCAAATTGCCCGCCTCGGCGTTGGCCAGCAATCGCTGCATGCCCCGGCGGTAGGTATCATTGGAGCGTATGAACTGCGCCAGTGCCCAAAGCTGACCGTAGTATCCCACCGCCTGGTAGGTACTGCCTCCGACTGCTTCGCCCGAGTCCATGCTCAGCAGCTCCTCCAGGCGCCGGAACCGGCTTTGGACCAGCGCCGCACGCAGGTCGGTGAAGCGGAAGATGTTGCGGTCAACGGTGAACGTGACCATGTCGCCGTTGACCTGGTAGCCCTCGGCCAGCGTGCACAGGCCCTCCTCCAGCCACATCGGCAGGCGCTCGCGAAGCCGATGGTAGAAGAACTGGTGCAGTCCCTCGTGCGCAGCCACCGAGAACGTTGCCAAACTGCCGATGTCCCAGAAGACGCACGTGCCCTTGTAGCAGTATCCGCCCGCCTGAAGCTGAAGATGCGGCCCGGCGTTCTTCCCGACGACCGACTCGGTGAGAGCTACCCACTCCTGGCGTGTGGCCATCAGGTATACCGGCATCGGCTCAGCGCCTGGGCGGTCGGCCAGGCCGGTCAGGTCGAGGTAGTTGCCGTAGGCCGCCTCCATGAACCCTGGCATGTACGCCACAAGCGTGCGGTTGCTGGCCGTGGTGAAGATGCGATAGTGGGCCGACGTCAGCTCCCTGCCGTTGGCCCCCGCGCTCCACGGGGTGGTCTTCACGGCGGTGACCATCGGCACACCGACGGGCCTGGCAGCGCCGTTGCAGCCCGCAATGACTGCCGCGCAAACCAAAACCAAGAACCGATGCGACCTCATTGCTTCATTCTAAGGTTTCGCCCGCCCGCGCCTAAGGCAAATCTCACCGGACCCAGCGGCCGGCGGCGGGGCGAGCAGCTCAGCCTCTCTTGACCCAGAACGGCCCGCGGGGCTTCTTGGGCCTCTGGCCGCGGAAGCTCTTGCCGGGCAGCTTCACTGTGGTCTCGGCGGCTGCGGCGGCCGCCTCGCGGGCCTTCATGTGGTCGCGAATGACCTTCTGCTCAAGGACCCCCGCGAACGTCGAGGCCATGATGTATAGTGTCAGGCCCGACGGCATGGGGTAGAACACGAACAGCATCATGATGGGCATCAGGTACTGCATCATCTTCTGCTGTCGCTGCTGTTCCGGCGTGGCGGCGACCTGGGCCATCGTCGGGGTCATCTTGGCCTGGAGGAACATCGCCACCGTCAGCAGCAGGGGCAGCAGGTTCAGCGTGTGCCCGACCAGCGGCAGGCTGTGGGCCGCCGACCAGGACCATATCGCGTCGGGGGCTGAAAGGTCCGTGATCCAGAACGGCAGGAAGCCGGCGTGGCGAAGCTCGATGGAGGCACTCAAGGCCGTGAACAAGGCCACCCAGATGGGCATCTGGAGTATCATCGGCAGGCAGCCCAGGAGCTGCCCGGGGCCCTGCTGCCTGTAGAACTGCATCATCTCCCTGTTCAGCGCCTCCTTGTCGTCGCCATACTTCTCCTTGAGCTTCTGCGCCTGAGGGGCAAGCTTCTGCATCTTCATCATCGCCACCTGCCCCTTCTTGGTGAGCGGATGCAGCACCAGGCGCACCAGGAAGACCAGCACGATGATCGCCAGGCCGTAGTTGCCGAACGTGACCGTGCTGAAGCTCTGGAGCAGCCACATCATGCCCAGCGACAGCGGCGCCCACGTACAGCAGGCGCCGAACTCGATGGTGCCCAGGAAGCCCAGCTTGTGGTAGATCTCCCGGTAGTGCGGCGCGCCGCTGTCACTGAACAGGTCGCGCTTCTTGGGGCCGACGAACACCTCGAAATTCACGTCTCCCAGCGTCCCCCCGGCCGCGATATCCAGCCCGGTGAGCCTGACACCGGTGGCGTAGGTCTTCGACCCGCCGCTTTCCTCGACGGCCTCCACATAGAACTTCCCCGGCAACTGGTCGGCCGCCAGCTTGTCCGCCTGGGCCGGCAGCGGATACATCATCGAGGCGAAATACTTGTTGCTCGCCCCCACCCACAAGACCGGCGGACTATCCTGGCCACCTCTGGTGCTGCCCAGCACGATCTCCTTGCCCGGGGCGAGAGCTCGCAGGTCCTTGGGCGTCTTGAACCGCACGCGGACCTTCTGATCTTCGCTGACGTACTGGCCGTACATCACCTGGCGCTTCTCGCCGCGGACGGCCTCCTCCGGCAGGCCGGTGGGCCCGGCCTGGTCCAGCGAGACCTTCAGCGGCACAGAAGAGAGGTTCGCCAGCTTCAGCGACACGTAGACCGTGTAGTCGCCCTGGCGCAGGCTGTACGTCTTGGTGAGCTTCAGCACCGGATGATGCTTGGCCTCGTCCCAGTTCTCGCCCCGGTAGAGGTAGTAGGCGAAGGTGGCGCTTTCGGGCGTCTGCTGCTGGAGCTCCCAGCACTTGGTGTCGAAGCCGTCCAGGGTAATGGCGGCATCCGGTTGGGCTTCGATCTCCACCGTGAGCTTCACCGTCGCCAGGGAGAGGGTCTGGCGGTCCTGGGGCCCGACGGGGTTCAGGACGCTGTAATGGCCCTGGTACTTCTCCGAGTCTGCGGCGCGGGCGGAGTCATAGCCCCGCGGGTCTTTCTCAAACAGGTGCTTGTCGGCGACTGTGACGAAGTAGTCGGCGAGCTTGGCCGTGTAGACCGCAGCCCCCCTGCTGAACAGTTGCACCTGGAGCAGGAAGGCGTTGGGGTCGTCCAGAGCGCCGATAGTGCACGCGTGCTGCTCGGCGACTGTACCGAACCATTTCTCGGCGCGCTCAGCCTGCTCGCTGGCGGCGACCGGTGCGGGCGATTCCTCCCGGCTAGTGCGATCGGCGGCCGGGGCGGGCTCGGCAGGTGCCGCGGCGGGCGCGGAGGCCGGCGCTGAAGCGGCGGGGGGGGCAGCAGGCTGCTCTTGGCGGCTGCGTTGGCCGGCGTAGTATGCCAGCAGACCAAGACCGGCAGCCAACACGACCAACGCGATGCCCAGTCGTCGCAGGTCCACGCCGGCTCCTCAACGTCCGTCTTTCAGACGCGTTCCAAGGTAATCGTCCAGTTCGGGTACGGCGTAGACCCCCTCGACCACGGAATCGACGTCGTACTCGACCCGGACGAACCGCACGATGTCCTGCTCGATCAGCACGTAGCAGGCGCGGCTATCCCTGTCGCGGGGCTGGCCGACCGATCCGACGTTGATCAGCGCCTTTCTGCGGGAATCGACCTCGAAGACGTCCTCAAGCTCGCCGGGGCTGTAGAAATCGGGCGTCTCCGTGAACACGCCCGGCACGTGCGTGTGCCCGACAAAGCACAGATGGCTGAAGCGGTCGAAGATGCCCTCCATCTTGGAGGGGTTGTTGTAGATGTCGTCGGGGAATATGTACTCGTTGACGGGCCGGCGCGGACTGCCGTGGTAGAACACCAGCTCGCCCATGCCGTAGGGCTCGCCGCTGAGGGAGTACTTCACCTCCAGGTTGCCCAGGAACTCCCAGCGGGCGTTTCGCTTGTCGGCGTCCTTCTCGCACTCAAGTTGCCGGCGCGTCCAGAAGCAGGCGGCCTCGGCGCCGGTATTGAACTTCACCGGCTCGTACAGCACCGCGTAGTCGTGGTTGCCCAGCAGCGTCACGGAGCACTTGGCCATCACAAGGTCCAGGCACTCCTTCGGCTGCGGGCCGTAACCCACCACGTCGCCGAGGCAGATGGTCTCCTTGACCGGGCGACGAGCTATGTCGTCCAGCACGGCCTTCAGGGCCGCCAAGTTGGAGTGTATGTCACTGATTACCGCAAGCACAGTCGCTGCCTTCCCGCAAGCAGAGCTATGCTAGCGGCCGGCACCGGCGCCTGTCAAACCACTTTGCGCCCGCCCTGCGAGCCGCGAATCACCCGACGGAAATCTGCTTGGACGATTCCCACAGCCCGTGGATGTTGCAGTAGGCCAGGGCGTACAACGTCCCGCCCTTGGCCGTCTTCATCGCGGCGGTCACCTCGTGGTGCGTGTAGACAGGGCCCTGGTTGGGGCCGGGCACCGATTCGCCGTGGGCTGAGAACTCGAATCGCCCGATCTGGTAGGTGAACTTGTCTCCCTCGGGCAGGAAATAAAGCTCGATCCACCTTATGTGATGCTCGGTGGTGTTGGGATGGGCCACGGCCTTGCCCAGCGTGGCTTTGACCTGGAAAAACTCGTCCTTCTTCACCTTGTCGGGGCAGTCGATGATGGGGACGTGCTTTTCCTTTTGCCAGTCGGCGGTCTGGATCTTCTCGCTCAGTTGCGACATTTCTCTAAGCTCCTTTCGGAAGGTCCCGGCGGCCAGCGCCACGCGGCGGCCAATCCTCTTAGCACCAATCGGTGACCGTAGTATTATAGGCGGGCCATCCACCGGCCGGGACGGGCGGGCCGCCGCCAGCCTTCGCCGCGGCCTGACCGGCGAAAGGAGCCCTATGATCCTCGATAGGATCGACAGCGCCGAACGGTACTTCTCAATCCACGCCAGCCTGCGCGCAGCCTTCGAGTACCTTCGCCGCACGGACATCGCCAAGCTCGCCGACGGGAAGTACGAAATCGACGGCAAGCGGGTTTATCTGCTGATGTCGCACGCCTCGGGGCGGGGCAGGGACGGTGCGCGCCTCGAGGCCCACCGGCGATACACCGACGTGCAGATTCCCATAAGTGCCGCCGAGGAGATGGGCTGGCGACCGCGGGCCCTCTGCCAGCACGTCAGCCAGAAGCACGACGAGAAGACTGACATCGAGTTCTTCGCCGATGAGCCGCAGACTTACCTGACCGTCCAGCCGGGCTGCTTCGTGCTGTTTTTTCCCGACGACGCCCATGCGCCGCTGGCCTGCACGGGCGAGGTGCACAAGGCCGTGGTCAAGATCGCCGTGGACTGACGGCGCCCACCGGCCGCCTCAGCCAAGCGAAGTGATATCGCGGCCGGGTGGGGCGGCGGAATAGGCGTTGATAATCGCCACCGGCACTGATAGGGTGTCGGCTCCTGACACAGCAGCCGAGGAGCAACGACAATGCAAGAGTATGAGATTCTCAGGCAGTTAGTGGCTGATGTCGCCGACGAGGTCGCCAGTTGCGAGGCGGGCAACAAGGCGGCCGGCACCAGGGTCCGCAAGCAGATGCAGGAGATCAAGAAGGCGGCCCAGGTCATCAGAGAGAAGGTCCTGTCGATGCGGCAGGCGCCGCCTCCGCCGCAGGCCTGAGCGGCCGGCTACGACGGGGGGGAGTCCTCAGAGGCTGTCGCCGGCATGACCTGGCGGCCCCGCTGAGCGTGCCTCAGGAGAATCCGCGATGCCGCCTAAGCCGCTATTCGACCTGTCACTGATCGACACCGGCAAGGTGCTGGTCGACCGCGAGGGTATCTACCGTGTCAACCCGCACCGTTACGAGTTCCAGCAGCTTGACGGCATATGCATGGTCGATCGTTCCAGCGGCACTCTGGCCGGCTACAGGGACGTGCGCAGCGACGAGTTCTGGGTCCGCGGCCACATTCCCGGCAGGCCGATCTTTCCGGGCGTGCTGATGATCGAGACCGCCGCCCAACTGGTCAGCTACTACGTCATGAGCGAGCACGACAGGCAGGGTGACTTCCTGGGCTTCGGCGGCGTGGACGCGGTCAAGTTCCGCGGGTCGGTCGTCCCCGGCGAGCAGATCATCATGATGGGTAAGATGATCGAGATTCGCCCCAGACGCTGCCTGGGCGCGACGCAGGCCTACGTCAACGGCCAGATGGTCTACGAGGGCGTTATCACGGGCATGTGGCTGTGAGGTTCGACGCGGCAGGCGGGGAGGCCGACGGCCATGGCTGAGTGGGCCAAGCACTTCGAGGGCGCACTTGACGTCTCCCCGCCGCTGGAGGACCAACAGCTCCGTCACGTCCCCGCCAAGAGGGGCTTGCTGCTGCTATTGGCCGAGGGCGATCACCCGTTGATCCTCCTCTCATCCGCCGACATCCGCGGGCGCCTTCGCAGCCGCCTTCAGACGCCCGCCGACGACCAGACCCGCTCACGCCGGGCCGACCTGAGGCAGGTCACCCGCAAGGTCCTCTGGAGGCTCGCCTACAGCCACTTCGAGACGGACCTGTGGTACCTCCAGTTCGCCCGGTCGATCTGGCCGGAGGGGTTCGTGCGGCTTCTGCCGTGGCGGGCCGGGCACTTCGTGCACGTCGACCCGGCTGGAGCGGCTCCGCACTTCGCCCGGACCAGCGAGATCAAGCCTTCTCCCGGTTCGTGCCTCGGACCGTTCAGAGACGGCAGGTCGGCCGCAAGGTTCATCGAAACGATCGAAGATGCCTTCGACCTCTGCCGCGACGTCGCCCGCCTGCGCCAATCCCCGCACGCCCAGCCATGCGCGTATCGGCAGATGGGGCGGTGCTGCGGGGTGTGCGAAGGGGCCGTGTCGATGGAGGAATACCGGGCCCTGGTCGCCAGGGCAGCCGACTTCGCCAGGGGCGACAGGGCCGAGTACCGCAGCCAGCTCGAGGCGGCGATGAAGCAGGCAGCCGGCGAGCTGCGATTCGAGCAGGCCGCCGCCGCAAAGGCTAAGCTTGCAGCCCTGGCGGAACTGGAGGGCCCGGCCTACCGCCACGTCGCCGAGGCGGAGAGGTTCCAGTTTCTGATATTCCAGCGCGGGCCGATCGCGAAAAAGCTCAAGGCCTTCCTCGCCGACCGCGGTCTGATTATTGAGGGGCCGACGATCGCCCAGCAAACGCAGAAGGATGACCTGGAGCTGACCGTGGCCCTGACGGGCGACGTCCTATCCGCACCGAATCTCGCAGGCAGGTACGACAAGTGGCGCACCGCCCTGCTCGCCCGTTACCTCTACAGCGCCCCCCAGCGCAGCGGGCTGACGCTCCGCTGGCAGGCGGGCCTGACCGCCGATCGGCTAGCAGAGGAGATCGAGCGCTGGCTCGCCGCGGTCTCCAAGCGCGTAGCCCGACCGGGGGGAGGCCACGCGGCAGCTTCGTGTTGAGCTGGTCTGGCGGCTATAATGCTCCCCTGCCGCCCCTCGCCAGGCCGGCTGATGTCCGATGAACAAACTCTCGCGTGCAATCCGTGCGATCCTCCCGCGTCGTAGGCGGCTGTGGCGATACGTCTCTCCCCACCGCCGCGTACTGAGCCTGGTGTCACTCGCCGTCCTTGCCGCCCTGGCCTACGGGTATTGGCACCTCACCAATGACCGGCGCATAAGGCGACAGGCTCGGCAGTACCTCCAGGCCCTCACGGGTGGGCGCGTCGAGATTGCGGCTGCGCATTTCAGTCTGCTTGAGGGCATAGAGTTGCGAGACGTCCGCCTGCACGTGCCGGGCGACCCAGCCGGCGAGCCGTTCTTCCGCGCCAAGAAGGTGGTTTTGCGGCATAGGCCCTGGGATCTGCTGTCGGGGGGCAAGCTGCAACCGGGCGAGCTGATCTGCCAGGCGCCGGCGGTCACGCTGGAGCACGACGTGCAGGCTGACAGGTACAACTTCCAGCGGCTGCTGTTCACGTCGAGCCATCAGCACGCACCCACGCAGGCGGTCGCAACCTCTGCCCTGCCGACGATCCGCGTCCGCGAGGGCCGCCTGCGATGGGTCGACGTCGACCAGGGCATGAAGGTGCCGTTCGAGGAGATGCCGATCTCCCTGTCGATGGTCCCCACCCCAACCGGGCAGTACCTCATCACCTTCGAGGAAGCCCACCAGGGGAGCCAGCCGGTCATCTCGGGGCGGCTTTCTCTGGATCTGCGGACCGGGCGGGCGACGCTCCTGTCGGGCGTCGCGCCGATTCCCAACCTCGATAGGGCCCTGCCAGGCAAGTACCGCCAGTGGCGCAGGCTTTACCAGGTAAACGGAGAGGTCCGCATCTCCAGCCCCGCCGAAGGTGCCGCCCAGGGCCGCTTCATGGCCTGCGAGCTTGTGGACGTCTCGCTCGTCCTGCCTGCCGAGCAGGGTGGGGTGGAGCTGGGCCACGTGTCGGGCAAGGTCATGTTCGACGAGGGCGGCGTCACGCTCAGCGACGTCACCGGACAGGTCTTGCACGCCGGCGGCGGCCAGTTCCACCTGTCCGGCCGCTACGGCGGATATGACCCGTCCAGCCCCTACGAACTGACAATCGCTGCCAGGTCGGTCCTGTTGCCTCTCCAGGCCCCCCCGGGCGGGCAACTGGCGGAGTTCCTCGACATGCTGGACCGAACCTGCCGGCTTTCGGGCAGGTGCGATTTGTCAGCCGACCTCCGCAGGGACGGCAGTGGCCACACGGACCTGCGGGTGCTGGCTGAGCCGCAGGGCATGAGCGCAACCTGCTCCTACGTGCCCTGTCGCGTCGACGATCTGCGCGGGAAGGCAGAGATAACGCCGGGGCGGATCGAGCTGCGTGACCTTGTGGGCAGCAGGAATGGTGCCAGCATCTCCATAGGCGGCACGATAGAGCTGAGCTCGCAAGGCACCTCCGTCATCAGCGTCTCGGCCAAGGACCTGCTGCTCGACCAAGAATTGAGGGACGCCCTGCCCGCCACGGTGCAGCGCGGGTGGGATGTGGTCGATCCATCCGGCAGGCTGTCGGCGTCGGTCCACGTGCGCTGCGTGGGGGAAAACGTCGAACATGTCGAGGCCGTGGTCGAGATGACCGGCACGACCTCCGCCAGATATCGGTACTTCCCCTATCCGGTTGACAACCTGATCGGCAAGGCCGTCATCCGCGACGGGGACGTGGTGCTACGGCAGGTTCGCGGCAGCCGCGGCCTGATGCGATGCCTGATCAACGGCACGATACAGCAGGCCCAGCGCGACGACGGTGCAGTGGACCTGGCGATTGAGGCCAGACGCATGCCCCTGGACGGCGAGCTGACGGCCGCGCTGGACCAGCCAGCGCAAGGGGCGCTCGCCTCGCTGCACGCCGCTGGATACGCCGACAAGGTGACGTGCCGGCTGCACAGGCCCGCCGGCGGCTCACTACAATACCAGATCGACGCGGCCATCAGCGGCGCAACCTTCAAGCCGGAGGCCTTCCCATGCGACATTACCGAGGCCTCGGGCGACGTGAAGATCGCCGACGGCCTGGTGAGCTTTGAGGGCATCGACGGTCTGATCGGCGGGGGCACGGTGGACATCAGCGGCCAGGCTGACCTCCGCGGCCGGGACCTCGTACTGGACCTGCGCGCCCGCGCGGCGGGCGTACAGTTCGACAAGGCCCTGATGGACGCGATGGAGGCCTCCCTCGCTGAGACGAGGCGGCAGCTCTGGCTGTCGGGACGGGCGGACCTGGACCTGGCCATCAGCTCCGCCCCGCCCCGCGATACCGGCTATCGGCTCACGATCCAGCCGCGCGGCATGGAGATCCGCCACGAGGGGTTTCCATATACATTCAAGGGCGTCCGCGGCACCATCTTGGCAAGTCCGGGGCTGGTCGAGATAAAGACCCTGACAGCCGCCGACGGACCGGCCAAGACCGAGATCGCCGGCACGATCACCTCGCGCGGCGGACGGACCGTCGGAGAGATGTCCATCCACGCTGCGGACCTGCCGATCAGCGAGGAGCTGCTCGCCGCGCTGCCTTCCCAGGCCGGCTCGCTCGGCGCCTACTTCGCCCCGGCCGGAAGCTGCGACCTGGACCTCGAGCACGTCAGATGGGTCACTGTCCACACTCCCGCTTCCAACCCGAAGGCCGCATCTGAGCCGTCGCAGGAAAGCGGCCGCTGGGAGCTTGCCGGCAGCATCGTTCTCAAGGACGCCGGCGTGAAGCTGGAGGGGAAACAGACCAGCGTTTCAGGCAGGCTCAGCGGCCTGGCCCGCCGAGACACGGACGGCTTGAGTCTGGATGCCCAGATCGCGCTGGACACGATCGACCTGGGGCAGCGCCGGATGACCGACGTTCGCGGCCGACTGCTCAAGCAGGCTTCAAGCTCGCTGGTGCGGATCGAGGACGCCTCCGCCAACGTCCACAAGGGCAAGGCCGCCGGCATGGCGGAAATAGACTTGTCCCAGCCGCCGAGATACGGCATAAGCCTTTCCGTCGAGGACGTGGACCTTGAGGACCTATTCGGCTCCGGCTCGCACCAGGCGGACCAACACCCGGGAATCCAGGTCCAGGGGCTGCTGAAGGGCAACCTTCGGATGACCTCGACGGCTGGCAGGATCGAGACTCGCCAGGCCTCCGGCGTGCTGAGGATTACCAAGGCCAGGATCACGCGCTTGCCGGTGGTCCTGGGGCTGATGAACGTGATTTACCTGTGGTTGCCCGGCAAGTCGGCCTTCGCCGAGGGCGACGTGACATATCACCTCAAGGGCGAGGAGCTGATCTTCGAGGAGATATACTTGCGCGGCCCGGCGATGTCGGTGATCGGCTCGGGAAGGGTGAACCTGAGCGACGAATCGCTGAGGCTGGTGTTTCTGACCGGCCCGCCGGGGCGGATGCCGCGGATGGCCGGCATCGAAGGGCTGCTGAAGGGCATCAGCCGCGAGATCGCCGAGATTCGCGTTGCCGGCACGCTGGCTAACCCGGTGCCGGAGACAGTCTCGCTTCCGAGCCTGGACGAGGCGATCAGGAGGCTGCTGAGCCCCTACCAGCAGGATGAGTGAATCAACGGACTAGGCAGACCGAGCAAAAAGGATCGACCATGGCCAGAGCGAAGATCGGGATTATCGGCGGCAGCGGGCTGGGCGATGCCCTGGCCGCCAGCGTCAAGGGCCGGGCCGTGCAGACGGACACGCCGTTCGGCAGGCCCTCCGATGCCGTCATCGAGGGCACCTGGGACGAGGTGGACGTGGCCTTTCTGAACCGCCACGGACCGGGGCATGTCTTCTCGCCCTCGCGGGTGAACTACCGGGCCAACATCTACGCCCTGAAGTCGCTTGGATGCACGCACGTCATCGCCTCCGGGGCGGTCGGCTCGCTGCGGGAGCACCTGCACCCCAAGGAGCTGGTCATCCCCGATCAGATCATCGACAAGACGTACAAGCGCCAGGGCACGTTCTTCGATCAGATGCTGGCTGTGCACGTGGAGTTCGCCGCCCCGTTCTGTCCCATACTTCGCAAGCACCTGCTGAACTGTGCCGACGCAGCCGGCACGACCGTCCACGATGGCGGCACCTACGTCTGCATGGAGGGCCCGGCCTTCTCCACCCGCGCCGAGAGCGAGATGCACCGGACCTGGGGCGGCGACCTGATCGGGATGACGGCCATGCCGGAGGCCAAGCTCGCCCGCGAGGCCGAGATGGCCTACGCAATGGTGTGCCTGCCCAGCGACTACGACTGCTGGCGGCCGGCGCCGGCGGACCTCGACAAGCACCAACTGCTCAAAGAGATCATCGCCAACCTCAACGAGGCCACGGCCAACGCCATCGCACTGATCCGCTCGGCGATCGAGCGCTTCGGCGAGGTGGCCGACATCCCCTCCCCGGCCCACAGCGCCCTGGAGCTTGCGATCTGGACCAACCGCACGGCGATCCCGCGGGCCGCCCGCGAGCATTACGGGGTGCTGGTGGAGAAGTACCTGAAGGTCTAGCTGCTGGCCGGCGGCTCAGAGCAGCACCACCCCGCCCAGCCCTGCTAGGATCGCCGCTGCCAGGCGGAGCACTATCAGGAAGTAGATGATCCGCGGGATCCACTTGGCCAGCTCGCCCAGCCGCCACTTGGCGTCCTCGGCCTGGCCCGCTGCCAAGCGGGCGGTGACGTCGTCCAGGTTGCCCGATTCCTCTCCGCTGGCCCAGGCGGCTATGAAATCCCGCGGCAGCCTGCCGGAGAACCCTTGCCAGGCCCGGCTGCCCTGCCGCACGGACTGGACCGATCCTTCCAGCAGGCGGGCAACGGCCGTGTTGCCGCAGGCCTGGGCGGCAAGGGGCAGCGCCTGAGTGATCGGCACGCCCGCCCGAAGCAGGCTACCGAAGACCGCGCAGAACCTGCCCAGGCCGAGGCGAAGCAGCGCCCCACCAAGCAGCGGCACCTGTAAGGCTATGCTGTCAAGCACCTTGCGCAGGCCGCCGCCGCGCGGCGCCAGGTATATCACCGCCACGACGATCCCAGCCGGCACATATAGCGCCGCAAGGAACCTCACGACGGCCAGCAGGTACCCCCCGACGCTCAGCCCGCCAAGGAACATGGCAGACAGCGGGAGCAGGAACGCCGCCGCGTGGTAGAGCATCACCGGATAGGCCAGCCCCGACACGATGGTCTGCCGCAGCCGACGGCGGAAGGCGTACGATTGCGACAGGTCATGGAAGGCCTGGCCGAGCAGGCCTGATGTCTCGCCGGCCTGGACCATCAGCACGTCAAACGGCGGGAACCGCGCTGGCCTGGAGGCCATGGCCTGCGAGGGGCTCATGCCGCCCCCCATCGCCTCGCCGAGGTAGCGGAAGTCACCTGCCAGCCCGCCGCGCAGGCCCGCGACAACGGTCGCCAGGGCCTTTCTGGCCGGGACGCCAGCCTCCAGCATCGTCGCCAGGTTGTGGTATGCCAGCTCCCTGCCGCCGGCCATGGGCACACTCCCGCCGGGCCGCCAATAGGCTCCGCATGTGGATTGTCATTGCACGATAGGCGAAAGCAAGTATAATCAAGGAAACGGATTGCGCAGTAGATCGCGGGCTGGGCGAAAGCTTGGTGCAACCACGTCCGTGCTCAGTTCGCGGTGTAACAGTGCGCCGGAGGTGACATATGCCTCTGCTGGAGAGGCCCGGTCTGTCCAGCCAACTGCGCTCGACGCCGGCCGTGCCTGCGGCGTGCTTTCTTGCAGCCTTCCGGGCCAAACCGGCGTCAGGGACTCCCGCGTTCCCAGGCGCGGAGGGTCCAGGCTCGAAGGCCAGCGGCGAGGAAGCCTGGGGACGGGGCGACTTCAACGGGGACGGGGTAGTCGGGACCGGCGATCTGGCGCTGATGGCCAGCAACTGGTTGTGGGCGTTACCGTCCCCCTCCCCGCACCAGGTCGTGCCTGAACCAGCCAGCGCGCTGCTGCTTCTTGGCGGATCAGCGCTGGCCTCACACAAGATGCGCCGCCGGCGGAACGCCAAACCCAAGGGACGGGAACAAGGAGCCAAATGTGTTAAGACCTTTGTGTGTGGCTGTCCTTGCGACAGTCGCCGCCCTAGCCGGCAGCGCGCTGGCGATCCCGGCCTTCCCCGGGGCTGAGGGCTTCGGCGCAATTACGCCCGGCGGCCGCGGCGGCGCAGTCGTCCACGTGACCAACCTCAACAACTCAGGTCCCGGCAGCTTCCGCACCGCCTGCGAGGCCGTCGGCCCCAGGACGATCGTCTTCGACGTCTCCGGGCAGATCAACCTGCTGACCGACGTCATCATCGCCAGCCCCTTCGTCACCGTCGCGGCCCAGACCGCCCCGGGAGACGGCATCTGCATCGCCGGCCAGACCTTCTACCTCGACAGCCATGATATCATCGCCCGCTACGTCCGCGCCCGCCGAGGCGACACCTCCTGGGAGAAGGATGCCATGGGCAGTGACAGCACAACCGGCAACATCATCGTGGACCACTGCTCGGTGAGCTGGGGACTGGATGAGAACATATCCATCTACAGGTGGAAGGATGCTTACGGGAACC
>Ga0315280_10003363_pt1 | contig 24664 bp, 17 predicted proteins | sample YL17G06_40_MG_FD_203697 | JGI IMG/M metagenome (GOLD analysis project Ga0315280, IMG submission 203697) | Sediment microbial communities from Yellowstone Lake, YNP, Wyoming, USA - YL17G06_40 | ecosystem: Environmental > Aquatic > Freshwater > Lake > Sediment | place: USA: Wyoming | collected...
ATGCCCGCCCCCGATCTTTCGGTCTGCCTGGCCAACTGGAACACGCGCGCCGACCTGGAGCAAGCCTTGACCTCTCTCCTGCGGCCCGAGCCGGGAGTCGCCGTGGAGGTGATCGTGGTGGACAACGCCTCTCACGACGGCAGCCCCGACATGGTCCGCACGCGATTCCCCGCCGTGATGCTGATCGAGAGCGGCGAGAACCTCGGCTTCGCCCGCGGCTACAACCGCGCCGCGGCCCACGCGACGGGCCGGCACCTGCTCATTCTCAACCCGGACACTGTCGTTCACCCGGGCGCGCTCAAGACGCTGGTTGACTTCCTCGACACTCACCCCGAGGCGGGCGCCATCGGGCCCCGGCTTCTCGACGGCGATGGCAGTCTGCAGTTCTCCTGTCGCCGGTTCCCAACTCCCATGGCCGCCCTGTTCCGCAACACCGTGCTCGGCCGGCTGGTGGGAGGAGAGCACTTCACTCGTGAGTACCTGATGGCGGACTGGGACCACAGCAGCACCCGACCGGTTGACTGGATCTCAGGGGCCGCCATGTGCATCCCGGGCAAAGTCTGGCGGCAGGTCGGCGGCTTCGACGAGACCTTCTTCATGTACGCGGAGGACATGGACTGGTGCCTGCGTGCGCACCGCGCCGGCTACGAGATCTACTACGTGCCGACGGCCACCATCATCCATCACATCGGGCGCAGCAGCGACCAGCGCCCCCTCGCCATGGTGGTGGAGTTTCATCGGAGCATGGCCCGTTTCTACCGGAAGCACTACGCCCCGCGGTGGCCCTGGGGGCTGAGGTGGCTGCCGGTCGCCGGCATCTGGCTCCGCGCGGGGCTGGTGCTGGCGCAGACGCTCTACGCGGAGGGCCACGACTGGCTGCGCCGTCCGGGGAGGCGGACGATATGATGCAGGCCTCGAGTCGCGATCGTGTCGCCGCGGTCGCCATGCTTATCCACGACGCTGCCCTGCTGGAGGCCGTGTTCTACTCGCCCATCTTCTGGGGGGCCTTCAACCCCGCGGGCCAGGCCTTCGCCGCGGCGATGATCGGCCTCGCCGTGCTCGCCGCCGTGATCGCGCGTTGGTCTCAGGGCAAGGGACCCGTAGTGATCCCGAATGCCGTCCATCTGCCGGCCGTCGTCTTTCTCGCCATCTCGGGGCTCAGCGCCATCTTTTCCGTGAGTCACCATGCCAGTGCGGTCGAGTTCTCTCGGCTGGTGATCGGGGCCTTGCTCTTCTGTCTGGTCGCCAGCCGGGCGGCCCTTCCCATGTCGCCCCCGAAGGCGGTGGCTGCGGTATTCGCCTGCTCGATTCTGCTGATCCCGTTCATCCGCGTGCCAGGCGAGTCTGGCCTCAACCCCAGCACGCTCGCGAACGCCGACCTGCTCAGCGACACCTTCAGTGGTCCCGGGGCCACCCTTCGCCTCTTCGCCCTCATCGGGGTGGCGCTGGTGTCCACGCTGATCGTGGTGGACCGCGCCAAGGCTGACCCGGTCGCCTGGTGGACGCGTGCCCTGGTGGTAGCGGCCGCCTTCGCGGTGGCCGCGTATGGCGTGCGAGAGGCGATCATCTCCCGGTACCTGCTGAACAACCCGTCCTGGCCCATCTTCAGCACGTTCTTCAACAAGAACCCGCTGGGTGGGTTCCTGGCCATGACAGCCTTCCTCGCCTTGGGGCTGACGTTGGCCGCGCATCACCCGTTGCGGGGTCGCTCCGCAGCCCCCGGAGTGGTGTGGCGCCGCGCGCTCTGGGGTTTCTCGACCCTCCTCCTCACCGCGACTATCATCCCGACCCACTCGAAGGGGGCGATGGTAGGACTGGTCGCCGCAGCCGTTGTCTGCGCGGTGCTGGCAGCTTGGGGCGGCCCGCGTCGCAAGCGGAATCTGGGGGCCTTGCTCGCGCTCCTCGCCGCGGTGGCCGCGGCAGTAGCCCTGGTTTTCTCTCTGCGGCCGTCGCTGCGGGCCCGAGCCACCGAACCCTTCAGTCTGGAGACCGCCTCCAACAGGTTCCGCCTTCTCACCTGGGAGGGCACGCTTCGGATGGCCGCCAGGCATCCGGTGGTCGGCGTGGGGCCGGGCGCGTTCAAGTACGATTACATGAACTACGCGATCGCCGGTTACACGGAGGCGGCGCACGAAAACTACCTACAAGTGGCGGCCGAGCAGGGCCTGCTCGGCCTGGCCGCTTTCCTCTGGATGCTGGGGGCGGTGCTCTTCACCGCGCGGCGCGCCCTTGTCCGTGCCGGGGGGTCCGGGCAGCGCATCCTCATCATCGGGGCGATCGGCAGCCTCACTGTCCTGCTGGTGCACAGCCTGCTCGACTTCGACTGGTACATCGGCGCCATCGGGCTGGTATTCTGGTTCGTTGCCGGGGTGATCACACACCATGCTCACGGCCGGGAGGTAGCTGCGCCGGCACCGCAGCCGCAGGATGTCGCGCCCGCGCGGCCGCCCCGGCGAGGACGCTCCCCCAGGCAGGCTGCGCCTCCCAGGACTGACCCGGATGCCGGCCTGCACCGCCTGCCATGGCCCCGCTCGTCAGAGGGGCGGCTCGCCTCTTTGGTCCTCCTGGTGGCTGCACTCGTCTGGTGGTTTGTGATCCCGTTTCGCTATGCCCTCGCCCAGACAGAGCTTGCGCTGGGCGACAAGGCTTCCGCATTCGCGACGCAGGCCAATGCTCAGGGAGACAGCACGGCCACCAGCCAATACGTACAGACCGCCCTGCGGCACTACCGCGACGCGGCCGCCTATGATCCGGACTGGGCTCGCGCCCGGGAGAGCTACGGCCTGATCCAGGGCACGGAACAGGGCAGACAAGAGATCGTGCGGGCGACCGAGCTGGAGCCGACGAGCTTCCAGCCCTGGCTCTCCATGGCCCAGCACTACTACCTCCAGAAGAGGTACGCAGAGGCCGCGCAGGCCTACCGGGAGTCCATTTCGCGCTATCCGAACAACACTCGCGCGCTCAGGAAACTGGCCGTGAGCTACCAGCAACTCGGCGATCTGGCCGACGCCCTCTCCGTCTACCGGCAGATGGAGCGGATCGAGAACAGCAGCTATAACAAGTACCGGGCCCTGGGTGACATTGACGTTGACACCGAGTACGCCTATGCCCACTACCAACTCGGCCGCGTGGCACTCCAGGAGTACCGTGCGAGCCCAAAGCTGGACACGCTCCTCACCGCGATCAAGGAATTCAGGGCCGCCTTGGCGATCATCGCCGCGTACCAGAGTCGCGGCAGACAGGTAGATGCGATGTTCCAGCAGGTGGGCCAGCCTCGCGAGGACCGGGGCTCGGAGCTCCAGGTGCTTGAGGCCCGGACCCGCTGGCGGATCGCCGAAGCGCTCGATTACGCTGGTGTCCATCCGGGAGCTAGTCTCCACAGAGCGGCGGCGGTGCGGCTCTTCCCCGAGGTGGCGCAGGCGACCGTGGCAGAAGACGGAGGGGCGGCGCAATGAGCCCCTCGCAGAGCGCGGCCCGCCCTTCGCTGCTGGCGCGGCTGACGACCCTGGTGGTCGGTCTCACCGCCTTCCTCGTAGTGACCGTGGCCCTCGCCGCCAACATCGGCGCACAACCCATCCCGCTCTCCCTCATCTTCGGCGGCGCCCGAAGCGGGGCGGAGTCGAAGCTGGCCGAGATCTTCTGGCATTTGAGGCTGCCCCGCGTCGCGCTGGGAGCCGTGGTGGGGATGTCGCTGGCGGTGGCGGGCGGATCGCTCCAGGGGCTGCTCATGAACCCGCTCGCGGACCCCTACCTGGTCGGAGTATCGGCCGGCGCGGCCCTCGGCGCCAGCGTCGCGACCGTGCTCCACCTGGGAGGGGTGCTCGGCGGCGCGGGCAAGTGTGTCATCGCCTTTGGGTCAGGAGCGGTCACCATGGCGCTGGTGTTCTGGCTCGCCCGCGGCCGCAGGCGCGTCCAGCGCGATGCCTTCATCCTCGCCGGCGTGGTCGTAGGGTCCTTCATGTGGGCGCTCGTCACGCTGGTGATGACGCTGGCCGGCCAGGACCTTCAGAGCATCGTCTTCTGGCTGATGGGCAACCTCTACGGGCAGACGGAATGGCTCGTCGTCGCCGTGGTCGGCGTGCTCGCGGCCGTGGGCTGTGTCTTCCTCTACTCCTACGCCCGCGATCTCAACCTGCTCGCGCTGGGCGAGGAGCAGGCGAGACAGCTAGGCGTCGAGACAGAGAAGCTGAAGACCGGGGTCATCCTCTTCTCGGCGCTCGTGACCGCGGCTGCAGTCTCGGTCAGCGGTGTCATCGGATTTGTGGGCCTGGTGATCCCGCACATGGCCCGCAGGCTGGTCGGCCCTGATCACCGCCTCCTGATCCCGGCCGCCGGTTTGCTCGGCGCGGCATTCCTGGTCTGGGCGGACACGCTGGCGCGGTTGATTGCCGAGATGTTCCCGGTCGGCGTTCTGACCTCCCTGCTCGGCGCGCCCTTCTTCTTCTACCTGCTGAAGAGACGCCCCCGCCCGGCCTGAGCCCCTCCGGCGCGGCCGTGCTTGCCTTGCCGCCGCGTTTCCGGTAGTGTGATGCCGATGCTCGAGGCGCTTGCGATAACGGTTGGATACGATCACCGGGCCGTGGTGCAGGACCTGACGCTGACTCTCTCCCGCGGCCAGTTCCTCGGCCTGGTCGGACCCAATGGCTCCGGGAAGTCCACCGTGGTCCGGGCCTTGAGCCGGGTCCTGCGACCCTCCCGGGGCCAGGTGCTGCTGGACTCGGTTGACATCTACCGGATGCCGGCGCGCGACCTGGCCCGCCGCCTGGCGGTGGTTGGTCAGGACAACACAGTCGGCTTCGATTTCCTGGTGCGCGAGGTCGTGCTCATGGGCCGCGCGCCCCACCTCGCCCGCTTCGCCCTCGAGAGGGAGCACGACCACGGAGTCTCTGAGGAGGCGATGGAGCTGACCCACACCCGGGCCTTCGCGGATCGCCCTATCACCTCCCTCTCCGGGGGAGAGCGCCAGCGGTGCATGATCGCCCGCGCCCTCGCCCAGGAGCCAGAGGTGCTGCTGCTCGACGAGCCAACCGCTCACTTGGACATCAACCATCAGATCGAGATTCTCGACCTCGCCCGCAAGCTGACCGCGCAGCGCGGCCTCGCCACGCTCGTCGTTCTCCACGACCTCAACCTCGCCAGCCAGTACTGTGACCTCCTGGCGCTGATCGCCGGGGGCCGCCTCCTTGCCACCGGGCCGCCCCGCGAGGTCGTCACCGAGGATCATATCCGCGCCGCCTACCACACCGATGTGCAGGTCCGCTCCCACCCCGCGACCGACCGGCCGTACGTGACCTTGCTCTCCCGCCTGCCGGTTTCCGCCGCGCCCACCCGCGACACGCGGGTCCATCTGATCTGCGGGGCCGGCACCGGCGTGCCGCTGATGCACCGCCTCCGCCAGCTCGGGTTCGCGGTTTCGGCCGGGGTCCTGAATGTCGCGGACAGCGACCAGTTGGAGGCCGAGGCCCTTGACCTGCCGCGGATCGAGGAGGCGCCCTTCTCCGTCATCACCGAGGAGACGCACCGGCGCAACTGCGAGATGGCCCGCGCCTCGGACGTGGTGATCATCACGGGTATCCCCTTCGGCCGGGGCAATCTGCTCAACCTGGAGGCCGCGGTCAGAGCCAGAGGCGTCGGCCGGCGCGTCCTCCTGGTTGACGATCCCCCCATCGCCGGCCGCGACTTCACCGACGGCGAGGCGAGCGCGCTCCAGCGCCAGATCATCAACGCCGGGGCGGAGCTCTGCCGTGACGCTGCGGATGCCCTGGCGCGGGTCGAAGGTCTGCCGTGACCGCCGAGGTCTGGCGTTTCGTCAGCTCCGGCCCTCTCAGCGGGGCCGAGAACATGGCCCTGGACGAGGCCATGCTGGAGGCCCACGCCGCCGGTGAGACGCCGCCCACGCTGCGCGTGTACGGCTGGCAGCCGCCGGCGGTCTCGCTCGGCCGATTCCAGCGGGCCGAGGCCAGCGTGGACCTCCGCGCCTGCCGCGCGCTGGCCATAGATGTGGTCCGCCGGCCCACCGGCGGCCGCGCCATCCTGCACACGCGGGATGAGGTGACCTTCAGCCTGGTGGTCTCGGCCGCGCGGCTCGGCACCACGGGTGTGATGGACGCCTACCGCGCTCTTTCCAGGGGCATCATTGCCGCCCTGCGATCGCTCGGATTGGAGGCCGGGCTGGTCGAGCGCGACGCCCCGGCCTCCCCGGCCGCGGCCCAGGACCCGGCCTGCTTCGCGGTGAAGGCGCGCTGCGACCTGGTGGTGGGGTCGGCGAAGCTGGTCGGAAGCGCCCAGGTGCAGCGGAACGGCGCCATCCTCCAGCAGAACTCACTCCCGCTGCGCCTGAGCCTGGCTGATTGGAGGCGCGTGTTTCCCCGGTCAAGCCAAGCGCCGGAAGCGGTAGGCCTGTGCGACGCGGCCGGCAGGCCGGTCGCGTGGGACGAGGTGGCCCAGGCCCTGCGCGACGGCTTCGCCTCCGCGTTCGCGGTGCGGTTCGACCCATGTTACCCCACCGAGGCGGAGTTGGCCCGAGCCCGCGACAGGACTACTTCACGTATCCGAGCGACCTGAGCTGTCGCTGCGTCTCCTCGGACAGCTTCACTCTCGGCAGGTCTGCGGCTCTCGGCGGACGGTACATCGGGTCGAGGAAGTCCAGTGGGCGGTACCGCTGGGCCTTGGCGAATAGCTCGAACACGCGAGCCAGGGCGTCGGCGCGCGCTGGCTGCTCGTGGATCACGTTGCGCGTCTGCCAGGGATCCCTGTCCATATCGTAGAGCGCGCGGGGCTGCCCACCGCGGTACAGGAGCAGCGCGAAGTGGGCGTCGCGGATCACATAGCACGACGTCTCTCGCACTGAGGTGCGGCTGAAGACATAGTCATGTGCCTTGCTCACCTCCCCGGTTAGCAAAGGGACCAGTGAACGGCCCTGAACCTGGCCGGAGGCGGGGAGGTTGTACAAATCCAGCAGCGTAGGCATGAGGTCAATCGTCTGGGTCAGCGCCATGACCCGCCCGACAGGCCGATGCGCTCCCGGGAACCGGATCAACAGGGGGATGTGCAGGGCCTCGTCATAGGGCACGCCGCCATGGTAGCCGTAGCCGTGCTCCCGCATCGCCTCCCCGTGGTCGGCCGTGACGATCAGGAGCGTCTTCTCGAGCAGGCCCCATCTGCGCAGTGTCTCCACCAGCGCCCCGAGAGAGGCGTCCGCCCACCGAAGGTTGGCGTCGTAGACGTTGCCCCAGCTTACCCAGGAGTCAGGCTCCTTCATGTGAGTGCGCTGGGCCACGATGTCGGGGAACTCGAACTCCGCCTGCCAGTAGGTGGGGGGCCGCGTCCCCGCGAAGAGGTCGGCGATCGCCTTCGGCGCCTGATAGGGCATGTGGGGTGGCAGCACGTGGAGGTAGCAGAAGGACCGCCCCGGCCCCTTCGGGGACGGCGCCGCCTGCCGTGCCAGATCGCGGGCCAGGAACACCACCGGATCCCAAGGCTCCTTGAACGAGCCACGGTCTCGATACTCGGTGTGCATGAAATCGGAGCCGATGCCCATGGCGGGCGAGGCGAGTGGGTTCGAACTGTAGAGGGAGGTGTGGAAGCCCGCTTTCTGGAGCGCCTTCTCGAGGGTGAACGCGGAGGGGTCCATGCCCCAGACGCCAGTCTCACCCGGCGAGTTCTCCAGCAGCCCATGGGTGTCCGGATACTGGGAGGTGAACAGGGAGGTGGTTGACGGCTGCGTCTGCGGAGCCTGCGTGAAGTGCTGATCGAAGAGGATGGACTCTTTCGCCAGCCGGTCGAAGTTGGGCGTGGTCGGCCGCGGATAGCCGTAGGCGCCGAAGTGGTCCACGCGCGCCGCGTCGAGAACGCAGATCACGAGGTTCGCGGCTCGTACCGCGGCGCGCAGAGACCCGGCGGCTGGCGGCGCGCCGCGGAAGGCGACCGGTGTTGGGGAGAAGGGCCGCCCCGGGGGAGGTGTCTTCGGGGGCGTCCGCGGCGCGCGAGGATTGGCCCATGGGGTCTCAGCGGGCCCGGACGGCGCCTCCCTGGTAGCTGCTGCCTGCGTCGAGCGCCAGCGTGCGATCCTGTAGCCGCACAACTGCGCGGCCCCGGCCACTGCTACCAGTGCGAAGATCGCGACGAGGCCCCTATTCACGGGTCACGAACTTGCCCCGAAGGTATGGCGGCCAGCCGCGGCCGGACCGCCAGAAGCGACGGAGCGGAGCGCCTTGCGGCGCTCCGCTCCCATCATAGCCACACACTCCGGCAGTGAGCCATAGCAGCGTTACGAGGACGGGCACTCGCGTATGATGCACCCAATGCCGCGAAGCCTCCCGGCGTTGTGGTCCTCGTAAGTCGGGCTGTTGGCGACGATAGCGCCCGCGGCCATCCAGGCCGCGTGCCCGTCCATGAACCCGATGTTGCTGCCGCCCAGGTGGCGGGTGAACGGCTTCCCCCACTCGGCGTTGTCGAAGAACTTCTTCTTCATCGTCCAATCCGGCCCACAGGCTTTGGTGTCCGAGCAGTTCACCCAGTCCGCCGAGCAGCAACCAGCCGCCGGCTCGGCGGGGCCACAGCCGGTCCGGCAGGCGTCCGGAAAAGCCACCAAGCTGGCCATCCAGATCTCCATATTGCTGCTGTCAGCGCAGACCCCGTACCACGAGGCGTCATCCACTTGGCCCGTCTTCACCTCGTAGTTGACCACCGGGACAATGGTGATCTCGGTCGTGCCCTCATCCGCCTTCACCCCCTGGAGAATAGAGTCAGTCACCGACCCTCCCCAGCCAGGGGGGAAGGCCTCGCAGCATGGGCCGCCGGAGCAGAGGGTGTCGTTCACCTGACCCCACTTGCCCTCTGTGGCCTTCAGATACCCCAGCCAGTCCGCGTACGGGACGATCCACTCCACGTGGTTGATCTTCTTGGCGCTGGGGCACCGCCAGATGTCCCGGTTCTTGATGTACTCGTCGAAGATCACTGGCCAGCGCAGGTAGGGATTCGCGTGGGTGGTATGGTTGCAGTTCTCTTTGGTCCCCGATCCCTTTCCTGGCTTGTTGTAGAAGTAGTCGAAGGCCTCCTGCCGGTGCTCTTTCGGCGGCGTCCTGTCGTAGTCCGTCAGGTACATCTGTACGGCCATGGCGACGTTCTTGACGTTCGACAGGCACTGGATCTTGCGCGCCGATTCCCGCGCCCGGGCGAACACCGGGAACAGCATCGCGGCCAAGATCGCAATGATCGCGATCACCACCAGCAACTCGATCAGCGTGAAACCTCGTCGTCGCGTCAACATCAGTCTTGTGACCTCCTCGATGATCGGGCGGGCTGGAGATCCGCCTGAGGCGGACTGGAGACCTGCCCTACTGCAGTGCTCGGAGGGCTGCTCAACCTAGTGCCCTTCACCTCCTTTCGGCGCCCAGTGGCGCGCGAGCCGGGAATGCAGAAGAGGGAACAGCCGGAAGTGGCCGGGGGAAGAGCATAGTCCAGATGCGGAGAGGTAGTGAACCGCCGCCCCGCGGTGTGCACCCACACCGCAGCGAACGCCCCTCGTAGCGGCGCCGTACGCCATCAGGGCTACCTACCCCTTGCTGCCAGACTTGTAAGACTCTACCACATCCCGCCCCGCGCGTCAACACGAACCGGCGTTTCGCAGGGCGCTCGGCCGCCGGTTCAATGCACGTACACAAGCGACCTGAGCTGTCGCTGTGTCTGCTCGGCCAGCGCTGGTCTGGATCCGGTCGCTTTCCGTGTGTTCAGGGAAAGAGAACGGCCCCGGGACCATCCCCGGGGCCGTCGGTTTCGTCAGTCCAGCGTAGCAGAGAGGCCGTCGGTTAGTCGCAGCTCGGCTTCAGCCCGAAGGCGCCCCAGAACTGGCAGATGCCGTCCGCGAACCCGCCCCAGATATTGGGCCGACTCTTGCGCTGCTCCGCCACTCCCGGGGTCACCCCGTAGCAGACCAGCAATCCGTCGGCGCGCCACGCCTCATCCGGAGCGTAGTCGCTGAGAATGGCCTCGGAGTTGAACCAGCCGGCATGGCCGTCCGCGAATCCGACGTTGCTGCCGCCCAGGTGCCGGGCGTGCCCGTAGGTCTTCCGGACCTGGGTGTCGGCGTAGTTGAGGTCCTTGGCGGCGCCGCACTCCTGGCTCCAGGAGCAGTTGGCCCAATCCACCCAGTTGCCGCCGCAGCAGCTCACGGAGCCGGGGTTGGCCCCGCACATGTTGTTGGCATCGGGGTAGGCTAGTGACACCGGATTGCTGATCGTCCCACCCACCGGCGCTTCCCCGCACACCACGAACTTGGCCGGATCGTTCATCCCACCGGTCTTGACATCGCGCAGTTCGATGGTGTTGAGCGAGGGACTGAAGGCGCCCGGGCCCTCAGCCTTTCGGTCCTGGGCCATCGAGTCCGTGACGCTCCCGCCCCAGCCCGGCGGGTAAGGAATCTGGCACTGGCCGACCTGGTGCTTCCAGACGTCCGAGGACACCAGGTTCACGCGGGCCCACCAGTCCATGCCCAACGGGTTGGTGATGGCGATGCCGGCGCCGGTGCGCGCGGAAGGGCAGGTCCAGATGTCGCGGTTCTTGATGTACTCCTCCAGGACCACCGCCGGCTTCAGGTACGGGTTCATCCCGGTGCCGGCCGAAAGGGCACACCCGTTGGTCGAATCTGGGTTGTTCGGGTGCGCATTGTCGTTCACTTCGGACCGCTTCTCAGACGGCCAAAGCTTGTCGTAGTCCACCAGGTACATCTGCACGGCCATGGCCAGGTTCTTCACGTTCGACAGGCATTGAATCTTGCGCGCCGATTCACGTGCCCGCGCGAACACCGGAAACAGCATTGCTGCCAGGATTGCGATGATCGCGATCACGACCAGCAGCTCAATCAGGGTAAAGCCTCGTCGTCGCGTCAACATCAGTCTTGTGACCTCCTCGATGATCGGGCGGGCTGGAGATCCGCCTGAGGCGGACTGGAGACCTGCCCTACTGCACTACTCGAAAGACCGATCAGCGTAGCGCGCCTCACCTCCTTTCGATGCGGCAATGGCGCGAGAGCAAGGAGTGCGGAAGGGGCAACAGCCGTAGGCGGTCGGGAAATGAGAAGAGTCGAGAGCAAAGAGGTGACGAACCGCAGGCGCGCGATATGCACCCACATCGCGCCGAGCATACCTACCAGGGCCGCCGTACGCCATCACGCCCACCTACCCATTGCCGCATAGCCCACCATAGTTTACCACTTCGGACCGCAGGTGTAAACACAAGCCGCCGCCCGGGTCGCGTATCATGAAGTGTGTAGAAGGGGGATTTGGCCAGGGAGAGGGTGTAGGACTCCACTGTTGCGGCTTAGACAACAGAAAGGAGCCATACACCCATGGCACGAGGTTCCAGTTGGGAGCGGGAAGCCCTGTCGAGTTGGCGGGCAGAGCAGGCGCTGTATGCGCAGGGGGATCTGAGTGCGGGGGCACGGGAGCACCTGCGGTGGCTGATGGAACGGACGATGGAGACGGAGATCAGCCAGCGGTTGGGGGCAGATCGGTACGGGCGCAGTGAGACTCGCTGCGATTGGCGCAATGGCTATCGGGAAAGGGACTTGGTGACCGAGCTGGGGCTACTGAGAGGGCTGCGGGTGCCTCGCTGCCGGCGTGGCGGCTACCAGCCACAGGTGTTTGCGCGCTATGCCCGCCGCCAGCCGCTGGTGAACCAGCTGATGCTGGAGATGTTCGTGGCTGGGGTGGCGACGCGACGGGTGGGCGAAGTATTGGAAGCGTTGCTGGGGGAGTGTCTCTCCGCCACCACGGTGAGCCGGATCGCCAAGGCTCTGGATGAACGGGTGCGGGCCTTCCACGCCCGCGGGATCGCGGATCGCTGGCGGGTGCTGGTGCTAGATGGGGTGTGCATGAGCGTGAAAGGCGCTGGCAGGCTCAAGAAGCGCCTGGTGCTGGTGGTCTATGGCATCGATGAGCAAGGGCGCCGAGAGCTGCTGGACTTCGCCCTGGCTGATGGGGAATCGGAAGCCGAATGGTCGGCGTTGCTGCATCATCTGTGGGGACGCGGGCTGAAGGGAGCAAAGCTGGAGCTGGTGGTCACCGATGGGGCGGCGGGACTGATCGCAGCGCTGAAGTTCATCTATCCCTATGCTCTCCACCAGCGCTGCTGGGTGCACAAGCTGCGCAACGTCGCCAACCTCGTGCGCAGACGGGATCAGCAACAGCTGGTCGCCGGTGCCCGGACGATCTACCAAGCCACCACCCGCCGAGCTGCCCTCGCCGCCTTCCTGGCTTGGAAGCGCCAGTGGCAGGGGCACTACCCCAAAGCCGTGCTCTGCCTGGAGAAGGATCTGAATGAACTACTCGCCTGCATGGACTTCCCCCAGCATCTGCGAGTCAAGTTGCGCACTACCAATGCCATCGAACGATGCTTCGTCGAGGTGCGACGCCGCACCCGCCCCATGTCAGCCTTCTGCAACGATGCCAGCTGCGAGCGCATCGTCTACGCCCTCATCGCCCATATGAACGCCCAGTGGAGCCGCAAGCCTCTACCTGGATTTACACACTATTCTTGACACTACCCGCCGCCCGCGCAGGTTGCCGGCGGCTGGCACAGCGAAGGGGCAGGGCTAGTGCCCTGCCTCTCTACGCCGGAACTCAAGCAACCTGTGATGGCGCGCCTACCGCCACTTTCCTCCCACCGCGTACATCCCGAAGTATCCCGCCAGCTCCTTCGGCGTCCGGGCGTCGTAGATGATACCCATGGGGAGCTTGATCTGCTGCCCCTGATACTTGAACCGGGCGTACTCCAGCTCCGCCCCGTCCCAGTTTTTCTCCTTGACCACCGTCACCGGACCGTAGAGGGCGGAGAAGGCCTGGAGCTTCTTCGCCTTCTCGACGTCCGTGAGCTTCTGGGGCTGAACCTTCGTCGGACCGGCCTCCGCCGGCGCGGCCGCTGCCGCCGCTCCGCCGCCTCCGCCCCCTCTCCTGCCGCCGCCACCACCTCTCATTCCGCCTCCGCCCCCGCGCATCCCGCCTCCGCCGCCGCGCATCCCCCCGCCACCACCTCGCATTCCTCCGCCCCCACCCCTCATACCGCCGCCACGCATCCCGCCTCCACCGCCGGCCGGTCCGCCGGCTGTGGCGGCTGCACCCCCTGGCTGTCCGCCAGCCGCGCCGGCGCCCTGCGCACCTGCAGCCGCCGTCTGCGCCCCGGCGCCGCCAGTTGCGGTCTCGGTCTGGCTGCTCTTGCACCCGGCCAGCGCGACCACTGCCACCAGCGCCACTATCGCGAACCAGATCACCACGCGCGTCCCGCTGCTTCCTCGCCGTAGCATCTCCAGACCTCCTGTCAGCGCAATCGGTCGCCAGAGGCCGCGGTGGCCCTGGCCCTAGCTCTTCTGACTGTGTGCAGGGAACGCAAGTTCCCTTCGCCAGGCCTTTACAGCGCCCTTTCGCCTCCGATAGAATAGCCGCAAAGACCCATGAAATGCAAGTCGGAATTGCGGGCGGCCGTGCTCGCCCGCCGCGACGCGCTTCTGCCCGAGGAGATCGCAGAGAAGAGCAGGGCGGCCGGCGAGCGCCTTCGCTCTCTGCCCGAGTTCGCCGCGGCGCGGCTCGTCATGTTCTTCCTCACGTTCGGGAGCGAGGTGGATACCCTGCCCATGGTCAGGCAGGCGCTGGCCGATGGCAAACGAGTGGCCGCGCCGAGGGTCGAGCGGACCTCTCGCCGCCTGCTGCCGTGCGAGGTGACAGACCCGGAGGCGGATTTGGGGCCGGGCGCATACGGCATCCGGGAGCCGAAGGCCGGCTGCGTTGCCCTCGCCCTCGATGAGATTGACCTGGTGCTGGTGCCGGCCGCGGCCTGGGGCGAGGACGGCTACCGGGTGGGGTATGGCGGCGGCTACTTCGACCGCTTCCTCTCCCAGGCGGAAGGGGCTTGGCGAGTCGGCATCGGACTGCAGGTGCAGGTCGTTCCCGAGGTGCCGCACGGCCCACACGATCTGCCGGTGGACATCCTGGTGACAGAGGCCGGTGTGCGGAGGTTCGCACATCGAAGGCGGTAGGAGGCCGCGTTGCCGGACGACAAGATCCGATTGCGCAACATCACGGTCTATGGCCATCATGGTGTCAGCGAGGCCGAGCGCGCGGTCGGCCGGCCGTTCGAGGTGGATGTCGAGCTGGCGCTGGACCTGACGGCCGCGGGCGAGAGCGATGACCTCGGCGCGACAGTGGACTATGGCGCGGTCTCTCAGCTCGTGCATCGCATCAACGGGGCTGGGCCTTACCTCCTCCTGGAGGCATTCGCCACCCGCATAGCGAAGGAGATCCTGGCCGGCTTCCCTGTGCGGCAGGTGACAGTGCGGGTGCGTAAGCCTCGCCCCCCGGTTGACATCCTGGTGGAGGCGGCCGAGGTGGAGATCACGCGCTCGCGCGGCGGCTGACCTGCCCGTTGGGCAGGAGCAAGCTCCTGCCCAACAGCAAGGGGCGAGATCAGGCGCCTTGCCGGAGTCTGTACCTGGGGACGACGTTGGCTACTTACGAACCGAACATCGGCCTGGAGGTGCATGCCGAGCTGAGCACCCGCACCAAGGTCTTCTGCGGGTGCGCCACCGCGGTCGGCGCGCCTCCCAACTCACAGGTCTGCCCGATCTGCCTGGGCTTCCCGGGCGTGCTTCCCGTGCTCAACCGCCGCGTGGTCGAGTACGCGCTGCGCATGGCGCTGGCGCTGAACTGCGAGATCACCCGGCCCAGCATCTTCGAGCGCAAGGGGTACTACTACCCCGATCTGCCCAAGAACTTTCAGATCTCCCAGAAGCGCGCCCCCCTGGGGCGGAACGGCCACCTCGATCTGAGCATGGACGGGGAGGTCAGGCGGATCGGCATTACCGACGTCCACATCGAGGAGGATGCAGCCAAGCTGCTGCATCCCGGCGAGAGCAAGGAAGAGACCCTGGTGGACTTCAACCGTTCCGGGATCCCCCTCCTCGAAATCGTCTCCGAGCCTGACATGCGGTCGGTGGCCGAGGCCGAGGCCTACATGAGCGCCATCCGCAGCACTCTCTTGTACCTGGGTATCTCCGAGGCGCGCATGGAGCAGGGCCAGCTCCGGTTCGAGGCCAGCGTGTCGCTTCGCCCCGCTGGCTCCGAGCAGCTAGGCACGCGGGTGGAGATCAAGAACCTGAATAGCTTCCGCGCGGTCTCGCAGTCTGTCGCCCACGAGACCGCCCGCCAGACTCGCGCGCTCGAGTCTGGCGAGACGGTTCTGCAGGAGACCCGGCTCTGGGATGATGAGCGGGGCGTGACCGAGCCCATGCGCCGCAAAGAGACGGCGATGGATTACCGGTACTTCCCCGAACCGGACCTCGTGCCCCTGGTGATAGATGACGCCTGGATCGAGCGAGTACGGGCCGAACTGCCGGAGCTGGCCGAGGCGCGGCGCCAGCGCTTCATCGCGCAATACGGTCTGCCCGCCTACGACGCCGGCGTTCTCACCGGCGAGCAGGCATTGGCCGACTTCTTCGAGGCCGCGGTCAGGGCCGGCGCGCCAGCCAAGGCGGCCGCCAACTGGGTGACCGTGCAGCTACTGCGCCTGCTCAATGAGCGACAGATGCAGATCGCAGAGGCCGCGCTCACCCCGCAAGCTCTCGCCGAGCTGGTCTCCCTGGTGGAGAGCGGGGCTATCAACGCGCTCGCCGCGAAGGCGGTCTTCGCCCGCCTCTTTGAGGTCGGCGGATCGCCCGCCGCCATCGTAGGCGAACTCGGCCTCGCCCAGATCAGCGATGAGGACCAGCTCGCTGCGACCGTGGATACGGTGATCGCAGAGAGCCCGGACGCGGCCGCCAACTTCCGGGCGGGCAACGAGAAATCGCTCGGCTTCCTCGTCGGGCAGGTGATGCGGAAGAGCGGCAAGCGCGCCAACCCTCAGCTCGTGAACAAGCTTCTGCGCGAGCGGCTGTCTCGGTAGGCGCCAGGCTTGGCCAACCAGGGGGCCCTGAAAAAGATCGGGGCCCGCTGACGCGGGCCCCGGATCGGTTTGCGAAGGTGACTGCCAACGAGACGGTGTCACCCAGCAGAGCTAGGCGACCGCTACGAGGCGGTCACCTCCGGTCTATGTCGCATAAGACATCACCTCCTTTCTCTATCAGGGAAAGTACCATATTCCTGGCTCACGGTCAACCGCCGGCGTGCCGGCGCCTGGGCTGCTGCTAGACATCGAAGACGAGATGGGCCTGCCAGAGCCCCTCATCCTGCCAGATGCGCAGCTGGTGGTAGGTCACCGCCTTCACCGGCGCGCCAGTGTGACGGGCTTCAGACGGCGGTGGGCCGCCCCGGGCCAGCCCCCTGAGCCGCCACGGGCCTTCGCTTAGCTCGCCAATCTCGCACTCGCAGGGAAATGCCTCGTCGCGCTCAGCCACCCAGAGCAGCTCGGACAGCCAGGCGTGCAGCAACTCCTCTCCTGAATCCGCCTCCACCTCGATCGTCCATTCCTGCTCACGCGGGATCGCGGCCAGGTCTTCGCCTTGGCTGAACATCCCCTCGGCCGCCGCGCAGAAGAGGTCGGACAGGCTCCGGCCCCAGGCCTCGATCGCCTTGTCGGCAGTGTGGGGAAGCACACGAAAGCCGCGTTCGGTCACGGACCGCTCACCCAGGCGACCGCGCTTACTCGTTCCTTCAGCAGGGGGCTCACCTCCGCGCGGCCGGTCAACCTTGCCCTACTCCTCCCCCTCCTCCCGCTTCGCCACTCGGGCGATGTTCGCCACCTGGTCACCTTCATCCAGCCGGATCAGGCGCACGCCCTGGGTGGAGCGGCCGATTCGTCGGATGTCTGCGATCTTGGTGCGGATGACCTGACCGGCGGTGGTGATGATCATCAGGTCTTCGCCCTCGTCCACTATGCGCATTCCCACCACCGGGCCGTTCCGCTTGGTTATGTTCAGCGTCTTGATCCCGAGGCCGCCGCGGCCCTGCGTGCGGTACTCATCGAGCGCGGTGCGCTTTCCGTACCCTTCCCGCGTGGCGACCAGCACGTCGGCTCCCCGACGCGCCGCGCCCATCCCGACCACTGAGTCACCTTTCCGCGGTCGAATCCCTCGCACCCCCCCTGCCGGCCGGCCCATGGGCCGCACCTCCTCCTCGGGGAAGCGAATGGCCATTCCTCTCTCGGTGGCCATCAGGATCTCACGCTTGCCATCGGTCTCGATCACCCAGTGCAGCTCATCGTCGGCCGCCAGGCCGATGGCGATGATCCCGCCCTTGACCCGCGTATCATACTCGCTCAGCCGCGTCTTCTTCACTGCGCCTCGCCTGGTGGCCATGAAGAGATAACGATGCTCGGAGAACTCGCGAACCGCGCGCACCGCGGTCACCCGCTCGCCTGACCCGATCGCGATCAGGTTGACCGCGGCCGTACCGCGCGCCTGGCGACTGGCCAGCGGGATCTCGTGCGCCCGCAGCCGGTACACCTTACCCCGGTTCGTGAAGAACAGAATGGTGGTATGGGTGCTCGCCACGAAGAGGTGCTCGACCACGTCCTCTTCCTTGCGGGTGAGCCCGATCACGCCCTTGCCGCCGCGCCCCTGGGCGCGGTAGGTGTCAACGGGCAGGCGCTTGATGTAGCCGTCCCGGGTCATGGTGACGACCATGTCCTCTTCCGCGATCAGATCCTCGACGCTCAGGTCCTCGGCCTCGCCGGCCCTGATCTGCGTCCGGCGCTCATCACCGCGCTGCGCCTTCAGCTCGAGCAGCTCGCCCTTCACGATCTGCATCACCTTGCGCGGCTGCCACTCGTGCTTGCGCAGCCAGGCCCGGGTGGCCGCCAGGCGGTCCTCCTTCTCCACCAGGCCGGCCAGCGCGGCCCCAAGGGTGTCCTCGAGCTGGGCGATGGCCTTGATCACCTCCCGGTATTCCTGCTCGATCTTCTCCCGCTCCAGGCTGGTCAGGCGCTGAAGCATCAGCTCTAGGATCGCCTGCGCCTGCCGCTCGGAGAGCTTGAACCGCGCCATCAGGCGGTCGCGAGCGGCCGGCGGGTTCGCCGCCTGCCGGATGATCTTGATGATTTCGTCCAGGTTCTTGAGCGCGATCCGGTAGCCCTCGAGGATGTGCGCCCGCGCCTGCGCCCGCTCCAGGTCGTGCTGGCAGCGAAGCACCACCACTTCTCGCCGGTGGTCGAGGAAGTGCTCGATCAGGCCGATCAGGCCCAATGTGCGCGGGACCAGGGGCACTGGCCCGCCCGGCTTCTGGGCGGCCCACTCGGGGATCAGGCCGACCGCGTTGACCGGGAAGCTGGTCCGCATTCGCGTGTTCTTGTAGAGCTGGTTGAGGAGAACGTGCGCGTTGCCTTCACGGCGAAGCTCGATCACGATCCGCATTCCCTTGCGGTCGGACTCGTCTCGCAGCGCGCTCACGCCCTGGATCTTCTTGCTCGTCACCAGTTCCGCGATCTGCTCCACTAGCTGCGCCTTGTTGACCATGTACGGCAGCTCTGTCACGATGATCGCGTTGCGGCCGCCCTCCATCGGCTCGATGGTCGCCCGCGCCTGCATCGTGATCGAGCCCCGCCCGCTCTCATAGGCCTGGCGGATACCCGACTTGCCCAGGATGAGCGCGCCGGTCGGGAAGTCCGGCCCCGGCAGCACCTTCATCACCTTGTCGAGCTTGACCTCGGGATCGTCAATCACCAGCGCGCAGGCATCAACCACCTCACCCAGGTTGTGCGGCGGGATGTTCGTCGCCATCCCCACCGCGATCCCGGAGCCGCCATTGCACAGCAGGTTGGGGAATCTTCCGGGCAGCACGGTCGGCTCGGTCCGGGTCTGATCGTAGTTCGGCACGAAGTCCACGGTATCGCGATCAATGTCGCCCAGCATCTCGGCGCCGTAGGGTGACATGCGCGCTTCGGTGTACCGCATGGCCGCCGGGGGGTCGCCGTCCACCGAGCCGAAGTTCCCATGTCCGTCCACCAGGGGGTAGCGCATGTTCCAGTCCTGCGCCAACCGCGCCAGCGTCGGATAGATCACCTCCTGCCCGTGCGGATGGTAGTTGCCCTGGGTGTCGCCGGCGATCTTGGCGCACTTGCGGTGCTGGGCGCCAGGCGTCAGGCTGAGATCGTGCATGGCGACGAGGATCCGCCGCTGCGCGGGCTTCAGTCCGTCTCGCACATCGGGCAGGGCGCGGGCGATGATGACGCTCATGGCGAACGTCATGAACGACTCGCGCATCTCCTGCTCGATCTCGACTTCGGTCTCTCTCACCAGCTTCCGCGGCTGCGCCATGTCACTGCTCTCTTCCCCGGGAGCCCGCACGCAGGAAGCGCGGTTGCTTCCTGCGGCCGTCGGCGGGCGACCTGCCCCGCGTCGTCATCTGTGCGGCGCGCATTCCCCGCGGGGAATGCGCGGGTGCCGGATGTCGAGCCCCGGAACGATCGGCCCCCGTTCGGCCCCGGTATTGTTGCCTCATCCTTACCCCCAGGCTCTACCGCCCCGCGGCCCGCACTGTCACTCGCGCCAGACGGTAGTCTCTTCCCTGGCGGCCTGGGACGGCCTGGTCGCACCTCAGGCAGGCCGATTCGCCATGCGGACGGAGACGGACGAGCAGATCGTACTCGCCCGGGGGACTGGGCTCCGAGAGGTAGATGTAGTGCTGCTCTCTCAGGACCTGGCCCTGGCGCCATCCCTCGAAGGGGTAGAGATCGTGGCCGAGGAGGACGATCTCCTGCCAGACGCGGCCGCTCGCCTGGTTCTCCAGCATGAAGATCGCCTCATATCGTCTCCGGTCGTAGCCGGGCAGGGGCGTCCAGTAGACGGTGAAGCCCAAGGCCTCGCCGGGTCCCAGAGTGTCGTGCGTCACGAGGCGCGCATCGCCCGGGGGCGATGCGCGGGTGTCTGCACGCACAAGACCGATCTGGCTGCCGAAGCGCGCCTGCGGCCTCGATGGGATTCGGGCGAGCAGCGTCTCCGGCGGGGGCCGGTCGGCCAGCAGTCGTGACACCGGCCCCTCGGGCACCAGGTAGAACCCTCGTGCTCGCAGCGATCTCGCGCGATAGGTCAGCTTCTCCACGAAATACGCGGCCGGGTACCGGGCGACCAAGTCGGGTGTCACGGCGGCGTTGAACTGGGCCTCGGTCGGGTTGGAGGGGGCGGCCGACAACGTTACATCTGAGCGCACGCCTTCGACGTACTTCAGGTAGCCAAGCGGAGCGACCGTGTACCAGTCGGCCAGGATCAGTGCGCCTGGCTCCACCTGTCGCATGACTGCCCGCGCGAACAGCTCGGCATCGAACCGGTCACTGCCATCCACGATCGCGAGATGTCCCGTGAAGAGCGTGAAGGGCAGCGCAAGCAGCAGCGCGGCCGCGAGGCCGCGCCCCCGGGCCGGAGTCAGCGCGGCGTTCGTCCCGGGGATTCGCGCGGTCGCCTTCGCCGCCAGCTCCAGAGCAACGGCCGCGCCCACGGCGATGAGGGCCGCCCAGACCATGTGCAGAGGCAAGTAGTAGCTATAGATGTCGAAGATGCTGAAGTTGCAGGCATAGGCCACGTCCACCGCGCCGATCAGCAGCAGGAAGACGGCGAGCCGTCGGTCTCGGCGCCAGAGCACTCCCAGGCCGACCAGGGCGAGCGCGCACCCGGCATAGCCGAACTCAGAGGTCAGCCGCCAGAGGTTGGCCCCGGCGCGGTGAAGCGCGATCAGCGGACTGGCCTCGAACATGGACTGGCGGGCGCCGGGCGCGGTGAGCTGAGCCCATAGGTCTGCGAGGCTGTGAGGGTTGCTGAGGTGCGGCGGTGAGTTGCTCATCCCGCGGATCGGGAGAAGGGCGTACACCGAGAGCCCAAGCAGGAATAAGCCAAGGCAAGCGACCGTACGGCGGTGGAGGAAGAAGCCTAGCCCTTGCTCTGCCCAGATCAGGTAGACCAGCGCAGGGATCATCAGCGCGATGAGCGCGTGATTGCCCAGACTCACCCCGACCAGCCACGAGAGGAGGTAGAGCCTGCGATCAGCTCGGCCGTCGTGTCGGGCGCCGGCGCGGCGCCACCACAGCGCCACGACCAGGATCGCCGCGGCGAGCACGACATGGAGCGTGAAGACGTCAGCCTCGGTGGTGACATCCCAGAAGGTGGCGCTGAACGCGAAGGCGAGCGCGCCCACGAAGGCGGCCGCACGATGGGTTGCGATGAGGTAGTAGGTCAGGTACACCAGGGCCACCGCCAGCGCGCCGAGCAGAGCGTTCATCAGATTCAGCCGGAAGGCGACCTCCCCGATGGGCAAGTGAGCAAAAGGATAGGCGATCAACATCCACGTGGGATAGCCGGGGGAGTGCCCGATGCCCAGGCAGTAGGCGGCGGTGGTCAGCTCGCTGGAGTCGCTCCAGCCGAAGGTCCGTTGCATCGTGCGGAGATAGGCCACCAGCGACAGGGCGAACAGCACAAGCACGAGCATGAGATCGCGTCGCAGCCCCCACAGCGGCCCCCGTTCGGCAGGAGCTTGCTCCTGCCCTCGCCGCGCAGACAGCCGTGTCTCGTGCTGGTGCACCGTCTCCATGGCCCCCGTTCGGCAGTCTGTCAGCTGACGGATCGCTCCTGCCCCCGCCGCGGGGACAGCAGCCCGCCAGCTGGCGGGCTGTCCAACCGTCCGACGTGTCCCCGGCCGGAGCGCGTGCCTGCTCGGTCGTAGGACCTATACCACATACGGGGGCTGTCGGCCGACGGGCCGGCACCTACAGGATGTAGCGCGCGAGGTCGAGGTTCTTCACCACGTCGGCGAGCTGGTCGCGGACATACTGCGCCGTGATCGTCACCGTCACGGGCGCGATCTCGGAGGCCTGGAAGGAGACCTCTTCCAGCAGTCGTTCCATGACGGTATGAAGCCGCCGAGCGCCGATGTTCTCGGTCTGCTCGTTCACCTGGGCGGCGATCTTCGCGATCTCAGCGATGCCGTCCTCGGCGAACTCTAGCTTCACCCCCTCCGTCTCGAGCAGAGCGGTGTACTGTCGGATCAGCGAGTTCTTCGGCTCGGTCAGGATGCGCACGAACTCGGCCTCCCCCAGGGGCTCCAGCTCGACCCGGAGGGGGAAGCGGCCCTGAAGCTCCGGGATCAGGTCTGAGGGCTTCGTGGCGTGGAAGGCCCCGGCGGCGATGAAGAGGATGTGGTCAGTCTGGACCGGTCCGTACTTGGTCATCACCGTCGAGCCCTCGACGATCGGAAGCAGACCGCGCTGAACGCCTTCTCTGCTTACGTCCGGGCCGATCCCGCGTTCACGCCCTGCGATCTTGTCCATCTCGTCAATGAAGATGATGCCAGACTGCTCGGCCCGGTCAATCGCTTCCCCGGTCACCTGTTCTGCGTCAATCATCCTCTCCGCTTCCTGGTCCACCAGGATGCGACGCGCATCTCCCACCGTCACGGTCCTGCGCCGGCGCTGCTTGGGGAACATGCCGCCGAGCATGTCCTGGAGGTTCATCCCGAGCTCTTCCATCCCGCCCGCGCCCCAGATCGGGAAGCTGAGGAACCGGCTCTCCTCCACCTCGATCTCGACCGTCTGCCGATCCAGCTCACCGGCAAGCAGGCGCCGCTTCAACTCCGCCCGGCTCTCGTCATCTGGCTCCGGCTCCTCCTCTTCCTGCTCCGGCGCGCGCTGCTGGAGGATGGCGGCCATCGCCTCGCCGACCGAGTGCAGCCGCCGCCCCCGGCCCCCGCCCCGGCGCTGGAGGCCATCCAGAATGCGCTCGACCGCTCGCCGCTCGGCCTGCTCGCGCACGCCCTGCACCTTCTCCGCGCGCACCATGCGCACTGCCGCTTCCACCAGGTCACGCACCATCGCGTCTACATCGCGGCCCACATAGCCGACTTCGGTGAACTTGGTCGCCTCCACCTTGACGAAGGGCGCGCGCACCAGCCGGGCCAGCCGGCGCGCGATCTCGGTCTTGCCCACTCCCGTAGGGCCGATCAGCAGGATGTTCTTCGGGATGACCTCGTCCCGGATGTCGTCCCCCAACTGCCTCCTGCGCATGCGGTTGCGCAGCGCGATAGAGACCGACCGCTTGGCCGCCGCCTGGCCAACGATATAGCGGTCCAACTCCTCGACGATGCGGCGCGGAGTGAGGTCGTGAAGCTTGCTAGTTCCTGTCTCGGTGTGTGTACAGCACATTTCATAGCCTCCCGCCGCGGCGCCGTTCCTGCGTGGGCATGAAATGCGCCCGCGAACGCGAAACGTCGTTGCCGGGCTGTTTCATGGCCCGCCCATGGCGGGCCATGGAACAGCCTCTAGTCATGTCGGTCCATTCTACCGCATTTCGCCGAAAGAAGTCATGGTACCCGCGCATTCCCCGCCCGGGGAATGCGCGCCTCGAAATGCGCACAGACCACCCCGCAGGCGGGTACGGGGCTTGGCCGCCGTTACTCCAGCGGGGCTGCCCGTGGCGGGCATAGGCAGACCCGCCCTACACCGGGGTGTCAGAAGCAGTAGGCCATCGCTGCGTCTCTCATGGCCAGGAAGTTCTCCAGAGGCACGATATTGAAGACCTCGGTGCTGCTGCCAACGAGAATCTGGCCTTCGGTGTCCTCGATGGCTCTCACGACCGCGTCCTTGACCTGGTCGGGGCTGCCGAAGGGGAGAAGATGGGTCACATCAATGCCGCCGGCGAACGCGAGCTTCGGATACCGGCGGTGCAGGTCGGCGAGATCCATGCCGGCCGTGACCTCGATGGGGTTGAGCGCGTCTATCCCGGCCGCGACGAGGCCATCCATGATGGCATCGAGATTGCCATCGGAATGGAAGACCGCCTTCTTCCCCTTGGCTTGCAGCGCCCCGATCACCCGCGCCAGGCGCGGGAAGTAGTGCTTCTCCAGCCACTTCACCCTGATCATGGGCCCGTTCTTGAAGGCGATGTCCTCGCCGATGAAGGCGGCTTCGAATGGATCGTCCTCTGGGAGACCCTCGATCCAGCGGCAGGCGTATTCGGTGTTGCATTCGAGCTGCCTGAGGATCACATCCTCGCAGTCGTAGAGGTAGTAGCTGAACCGCTCCAGCCCCACTTCCTCCCAGATTCCCATAAGCTGCGTGTGAGGAGGGCACATCAGGTAGTAGAAATCCTCTCCGAACCACGACCGCGTCTCGCGCTCCTGCACGTACCACTCATCGCTCGCCGTATCCACCGGGCTGGCCGCCCGCGCCTCTCGCTCGGGCAGCAGCCGCTCCTTCACTTCCTGGTACTCCTGGCTGGAGGCGTATCTCACGCGCTCGCGCCAGGAGGTCCAGCGCTCGATGCGGTCTTGCCGCCCATCGCGCAGGCGCTCGATCCGCTCTTCGGAGGGTGACAGACGCGAATGCCGCGAGCCGTCCAGCGCCGCGGTGATCGCCCGCGCGCCGCTCCGGTCATTCCCGATCTCGACGGCCTTGCCTCCGTTGAAGTGCCGCAGCACGGCGTCATTGGGGAGCAAGTCGAAGAGGGGCGCGCGATCCGGCTTCCGGAGCGCCATCACTCGCTGCACGCGTTCCCGAGATCCTTCCATGCTTCACCTCAGCGCCGCCGCCGCACGAGCCGAGCGCCGTGCCGGGGGATGCGCCGGACCTGTTCGGACGCTTCGGTGGGGGAAAGCTCTCGTTCGTCGGCCGGCGGCCCGCTCCTGCCCGCCAGACCTAGGGCGGGCTTCCCGAGTCAGCGGGAGGAGGCGTCGGGCGACTGGCCGGGGTCCGGCAGGCTGCC
>Ga0315280_10003364_pt1 | contig 24661 bp, 13 predicted proteins | sample YL17G06_40_MG_FD_203697 | JGI IMG/M metagenome (GOLD analysis project Ga0315280, IMG submission 203697) | Sediment microbial communities from Yellowstone Lake, YNP, Wyoming, USA - YL17G06_40 | ecosystem: Environmental > Aquatic > Freshwater > Lake > Sediment | place: USA: Wyoming | collected...
ATCTGCATAATGTCGGCGGCGAAGCCAGCGGCAGATCATCTTTTATGCCGCGTTCGGAGATTATCTGGAACAGCGGGTCTTCTCGCAGACTCTGATGGTCGTTGAGGTCTTCATAGCCTAAAGCTATGCCAAAGATGCGTTGTGCCAGCATTGTTCTTTGCTGATGGATTGTATAGAAGGGATTACGCGGGTCTGGGATGCAATGGTTGAGGGCATCGACCAAACCTATGCGTCCGTCAAGCTCTCGCAGCAGCAATGCACCGGCATCAGAGGTGAGGCTGCCACCGTTGAAATCAGCTTGAACTTTTTTGCGAGCGAGACTTGAAAACAGTAGTAGGTTTGTGTTACAGTCTGTCATATAAATGGCCTTTCTGTTTGAGTATGGTTAGTAATATAGTTGCTTATACTACAAGCAGTTAGGCCATTTGTCTATTGAAACACTCCAAAATCCGGTGAAATATCCGGGCTAAGTCGTCCATGCTCGATTCGGCAAGGCCTACGGCTGGCTGGCGGCCAGAAGCCATTCCTGGGCGAAGATAGCAAGGTCGGTAATACTGAGGCGTCCATTGTGGTCTAAGTCCATTCCATCGCACCAGAGCGGCTGTGAACACTGCCGACGCCAATTCTCAGCAAGCTGCGCCAAGTCAAGGAGGTTGACCTGCGAATCATGGTTGAAGTCATAGCTGCAGGCAACTATCTGTAGCCCATCATCGAGAATGCATCGCGAGGTCTCACCGCACGCCGGCGTGACAATTATGTTCCATGCACCCGGCTCAGCACCGTTAAGGTCGACCTGGCAGGAGATTGTGTTCGCGTCCGCGATAGTAACGCGCGTGGCGTCAATCCTCTTCACATCATCCCTGAACACAACCAGCTCGGCGTTGACGTTGATCAATCGCTGGTCACCGCCGGTGGAGTTGGTCTGGAAGAACTCGATCTCTTCTCCGCCGCTATTCTCATAGAAGTCCAGCACAATATGGTAGGTCCCCGCAGCGGGAAAGTTGAACGTCATCGTGCCGGCGGTTAGGTTCTGCGTGCAATCGGTAGTGGCCGGGCCGCGCGGATCCGCGTATTGTCCGACGAGTTTGCCATCTATCCACAAACTGAATCCGTCATCGCTGTTGACGCCGAAGTACCGTACTCCCGGCGAGGAGGCGTAGATGTAGCCGGTAAAGCGTGCAGCGAAGTTGGATGGATCGCCCGACCCAAAAGTCCCAGCAAAGCGATCACTTGGCGAGAAGACTCCGTCGCTGCTGGTCGTGAGCAGGTTGATCACCTTATGGACGGCGTGGACCGGGTCGCCGACGCCGCGAGTAGGGTCGTCCAGCAGCAATGTCGCCGCATCAATCCGATCAAACGCCTGGCTATACTGGACATAGAGGGCGTCAAAGCCGATCTCTTCCGAGGCGCTGGTCAGCGCGACGGCGGTCGTCGAGCCTGGCACAAAGCCGCTTCCGTGGATTGCTAACTGTGCCGTACCGCTGCTACAAACCGGGTTCGGCGTTATCGAGGTAACCGCGCAAGCTGGCACGCGAGTTACCGTTATGGAGTCTGTCGCTCCGGGCACGGGATTGCCCACACCGTTGAGCCCTACAAGGGTAAGCGGATTCAGCCCCACCGCCAGCGGGACATTCACTGTGAACACGTTGTTGCCTGAGAATTGCGCCGGTAGGGGCGTGGCGTTGACCGATATCCCCGCTACCTCTATCGGCGCAAGACCCGTGATCGTTACAGTCGAACTTGATGTGCAGAAGTCGTTCCCGTTATTGGTGGCGATCACGAAGACCGATGACGGAACCTGCGTCAGGATATAATTGCGACGGTCGCGGACGAACTGTTTGATTCCGTCCCGTCTGCCAGCGTCGCCGCCATCGGCTATCAGGGCGTTGGCGGCATCGTCCAGAAATTTGTCGAAGGCGGTCGGCGGATTAGCCGTGCCGTATGACGTCTGCAACGGGCCGTTCGCCAGTTCCGCCATCGCCTGCAGGTACATCCGGCGATATTTGGGATAGTTCAGGAACTGGGAGACCTCTGGGAATTGGCCGCCGATAGAGAACAAGCTCGTGGTGGTTCCATCGCCTGAACCGAGCGTAAAGTCGATGTCCCAGGGCAGCAAGTACCACTTGTCCTCGAGCGGGGCATAGTAAAAGTAGTTGTTTTTTCCCCGCCGGTATCCGTAGCTATCCCAGTCTCCGACTGTGTGACGAATCGCCAGGACACGGGCGAAATGTTCGGGATGGATGACCGATTCGATGGCCTGCTCGTAATTTGAGCTGCTCGAGGGTGTGTTTATCGCCTTGGCAAAATTGAAGAAATGATCCCAGTTGTCGTCCTCGTGATGCCCACGCTTCTCAAAATGCCACCGATAGGTTTCCTTGAGCAGCGGGTGGCGGGAGTCGTAGTGCAGCCCTTCATCGATGTTGGAGAAACCAGTGCCGTCAGCAGAGTACTCAAAGTAGTCGTCTATCTTGTGCATATAGCCGTCGGCATCGTTCGGAAACCACATATCAATGTAGTCGCCTTCGATATTCTGGACGTCCTCGTAGTTGGCATGGTTGTTGCCGTTGATGACCAGGCGTACAAACTCCTGCATCGAGAACTCCAGGCCCATTTGCCTGTAGAACCAGTAAGACGTGCGTTCCTGAAGCGGCCCCCGATTGCCCCCCTCGGTGTTGTCGAGATTGATCTCCTCCTGACCGCGGAATCTCTGGTCCGCATTGAAATTGAGCCGGAAGCCGTAGCGGTCGCGGGGATCTCGGCCGGAACCGCTCCGGATAAACGGGCTGCCGCGGTAGCGGATGCCGCAATTATAGAAGACCTCGGTGTTGTTGTAGACAAAGGTGCAATCCATCAGCTCGTTGGAGAGATTGGGACGCGACGTGAACGTGCTAATCACGCCGTTGGACAGCCAGATGCGGTAGGTGGCAAAGCGGGTGTTTACCAGCGTATCGCCAACGCGAACCAGGCAGGTCCGGTCTGGGACATCCGCCGAGGGTTCCAATTTCGTGGGGAACCGCGTTGATGCCGAACCATCGGATGCCTCGATGTAAAACGCCCGCATTGTGCCTGCGGAGGCGCCCGGAATCGTTGCGCTAAAAATGCCGTCCCCTGCGACCAGGTCGCCGCCGGATGCGTCGTCGACCATGGGCGCGGCCGTGAATGTAGCGGTTCCTTCAGATCGATAGTACAGCATAACCGACGTCACGCTGTCATTATCGGTGACGCGGGCGGTCACCACGATCGGCTCATTGGCGGCAGGCAAAGCAGGCGTATGCCGTACCTCGAGGATGTCCGGCCCGCGATTGGGCACAAACGCCGTATTTTGAAGTCCTGGCGTGCCCAGGGCCAGCGGCGTATTCAGTTCAAAGGCGTACGCCGGTCGCGGCGGCATCACAGGCGAGTTTGCGCGCGTCACCCGCAGCAGCAGGAATCTGCTTCCGCGCAGCCACTTGGCCCAGCCTCGGAATGTTACCGTGCCGGCAGTGACACCAGTAATCGACTGGTTGACGCGATTGGCGCCTGGATCGCCGTGACCGGTCGCAATTAGATGCAACGACCGAGAGCCGGAATGACGATCGTCGGTGGTCACGAACGACCTGGTGTGATTGCCGAGGAGTCGCCAGCCCGACTCGCCGTTCTCGAAGCCGTTATTGCTCAGGCGGTTGGAGCCGCCGATAATTAGTTCCAGGTCGTCCAGAAGTATCTCGCTCCGGTTGAGCAGTATCAGATCGAAGACTGTGACCTGATCGTGTGTGTATTGGGAATCATTGCTGTTAATGGTGAAGGAGAATTGCTGCCAGGTGGTCTTGCCGGTCTCGTTGCTGTCGGCCCAGGCGTCGGGCGTGTCGTTATTGCTGCGCGGGTCTCGAAGTTCGAGGCTGGCACCTTGGCCGTTGGCCCAGCTTGGCCATCGCCCGCCGTCATAATAGGTCACTTCGTCTGCCGTAACCATATACGTTTCGAGCTGGCCGGTGTCCGGGTTCACCTGCTTGATCGGATACGACAGCCGAATGCGCTCGCTGTGATCGGCTAAGTTGCCCGTGTAGGGGCCGAAAAGATTCGAGCCGACGACCAGATTGCCGTACACACCGGCCAGAAAATTCGGGTCCTTCGCTACAACCAGATATGAGCCGGGCGACATCTTAGTAGCTTGTCCGAACTGGTATGTGATGCCTTCAGTAAAAGCCCAGCCACTCAGCGGAACCGTGCTGCCGCCCCGGTTGTATAGCTCCACATACTCGTAGCGCTCATCGCCGGTGCTATGGTTGTACATAATCTCGTTGATCACAATATCGCCGACCGATGGCCCGGCGTTCGGCGCATTGAAGGTCGCTGAAGTCAGAAAACTGAAATAGTCGGACCCGTCGGGAAACCTGCCAAAGGTCGCGTCGGGCGGGCAGGCTCCGTAGCGCACCGCATCCAGGACACGAACTGGCTTTGGCGCCGCGTCATTCGTGGCTGCCGTCACGTAAATCGTCTCGCCGGAGAAGTCTAGCCCGAAGCCCAATCCATCGGGGGGCGTGCCCTGGCGAACGGCCCAAAACTCGCCCGGCTGCAGCACGACTCCATCCGGAATCTTATACTGGAGCAGGTCAAGCTGGTCGTCGCTAAGATAAACATTGCTCAGATCAACAGCAGTTGGGCCCGGATTATATATTTCCAGCCAGTCAGTGCCCGGTGGCGCATCGCTATTAGGCAGCAGCTCATTTATCACCACGCGGGCACGGGGGTCATCGCCGCCGCCGGGCTCCTCCTTCACTATACCGCGGAGCAGCGGGACTCCGAAACAGTCCGAACTGCCGGATATCGCATTATTGTGGGCCTGGATTGCCAGGACATTTACCCCGGCAACCAGCAGGTTCATCCGACCGGTCAGGTCCACGTTGGCAACCGGCGGCTCCCAACCTGTGCCCCTGCCTGCGTTGTATGCGGGCGGATTGCCGGTGAGTCCTCCGGAGTCCGCCACGCGCGTGCCGTTCAGGTACAGCACGTAATCGTCATCGTAATAGACATCGGCCAGCAATTGGCAGAAAGAGGCAATCTGCTCTGCGGTCAGCGTGAACCGCAGGCGAGCATACAGGGAAATATAGCTTCCGCTCATGTCGTTCAACTGGGTCTTGAGCAGCGGCAACTCGCTGGCATTGGTGCTGTATCCGTAACCGCTGGGGCCGTCGCGCCAGGCGGTTGTGCTGGGATCGTCGTTGAACTGTACTTGTGTCCAGTCCGTGGTGGCTTGGCCGCCGGGACCCGGCGATGGTTCCTTGGTCCCTTTGAAGTACCGCCCGGGGGAGCCAATGTCCAGGAGGGTCACCATTGTTGGGTCTTTTGGTCCAACCTGAGCCTGGTCTGGGCCGCCCGGCGTGCCGCCGATATACGTGCTGGGCGACCAACTGGAGGCCTCTTGCGGATCGCCGCCCAGCTTGACAAGAATCAGCGAGTGCCCCGCCCCATCAGGCGATGACGGCCAGGGCCTTTCGTCCCCGTACCGAACCGAGATAACGATTGCGCCGTTGGCGTTGGATAACTCGATCCGCTCACCATCGTTGCCCAGCCGACCCGTGAAAGGCCCCTGTACGCTCCCGACCAAGTCGGGATAGGCCGCTTGCAGGGCATTCGGATCGCGGGCAACCACAAGGTACTGTTTAGCCCCAATGACCGTTGCGGGCTTAAACTCGTATTCAATGCCGTTTGTGAATGCGTAGCCGCTGAGATCCTCGGAGGTGGCTTGATTGTTGTACAACTCAATGAATTCGAGCGCCCCATCCTGGTCGACTGGATGATACATGATTTCGCTGACCACAAGGCCCAACCCTGGTTGCGTGGCACACAGGACGACCACCGCTACGGCAGCGACAATTGATGATTGAAAATTGAAAATTGAAATTCTCATGCCTGTCTGGCCCTTTCTCCAATGATGGTACTTTGATTCTCTACATCGGTTAGCAACATACCTAAAATCGCCTGACGTCCCATTTTAACATATCCAGGCAGAAACTTCTACCGTTCTTGCTCTTTTTTTGCGCAATTTTCCCCTGCCGGAAGACGTCCTCCGGCGTCAGACCTCTTTTGTGATTCCTGGCTGCGGAGCTGGATAGATGCCGTCAGGCCCTTCGTGGATGGGGGCGGCGCTGTCGAAGGTCATGTTGTCAATATCCTTGACGAATTGGAATTCGGAATTGGCTGCCTGCTCCCAAGTGATGTACTGGCCGGTGTGCGCCGCCATACGCCCCATCAACGCGACTATGTTCGCCTCGCCGGCCCGCCGAGCCTCGTTGTGCGGCCTATCCTGCCGGATAGCATCCAGAAGCACCTGCCATTCGGCTATGTAGGGGTTGCAGTCTTCCGGGCCGTACTGCCAAACCAACTCTTGAGAAACCATGTTATGGCTCTTGTATATCCTCGGCTTTGGCGCACCCAGAGTCGTCATAATCACCGCTGAGCCTTTGGAGCCGTGGGCGTAGTCGGAGTACGTCTCCCAGCAGCCGGTCATGTGCCGCGAGAAGGCAAAGAGCTTTGTGCCGTCGGCAAAGTTGTATTCCACGGTGTAGTGGTCGAACTGATTGCCCGACTGCTCATAGCAGCGGCCGCCCATCGCCTGGGCCGAGACCGGCCAGGTCCCCTTGGCCCAGCAGGCAACGTCGATATTGTGGCAGTGCCAGTCGATGAAAAACCCGGACGACACCCAGGTAAAGCTATTTGGATTCTGAAGTTGAAATACCAGCTCATTGACATTCGCGGGCCGGCGCGGGCAATGGACCGGCCCGTGCACCCTGTATATCCGCAGGGTGTGCACCTGCCCGATGGCGCCATCGTGAATCCGCTGGATCACTTCCTGCCGTGCCCTGGAGTGGCGCCACATAAAGCCGACGCCAACCTTCAGATTCTTCTGCTGCGAGACCTCGGCGGCCTTGAGCAGACAACGCACCGCAGGCGAATCCACCGCAAAGGACTTCTCCATAAAGACGTTCACGCCTTTAGTGACGGCGTACTCGAAGTGCAGCGGACGAAAGGCCGCGTGAGTGGCTAACACCGCGACGTCGCCGAGCGTCAGGCAGTCAATCGCTTTCTTGTAGGCGTCGAAGCCAACGAATTGGCGCTGCGGCGGCACGTCAATCTTGTCTGCAAAGCCCTCCTTCAGGTTCTTCAAGTTGCCGGCAAGACGCTGCTCGAACAGGTCGGCCATAGCGTAGAGTTTCACCGGGCCGCCCGTTGTTGAGAAGGCATCGGCGACTGCTCCGGTGCCGCGGCCTCCGCAGCCTACCAAGGCCAACTTGATCGTATTATTCTCCCCGGCATAGATACCCAACAATCGGCTTAGCGTTACTATCCAGAAGGGGCACTTCTGGCGGGGCTTTCCAAACCCGACACAGAGGATTCTCGGTGCGGATCCAACCCTTCTGGCCCAATTGTGTTTCCGTAGAATAAATGCGTTGTCCTGTATCGGCGTGACAATATTCATATACGTTTTGAGTTCTGAGTTCTGAGTTCTGAGTCGTCTCATTTGGCGGCAGAGCATAGAAAAGCGGATTGGCAGAAGAATCGGGACGCTTCGTGGTCAAAGAAATGGTCTGTCCTTTCTTTATTGCGACTTTCTCGGCGTAGATGGCAACCAGATTGCTGCCTTCTCTGCCCGGCTCAATTGCATAAAACGGTATGGATTCGACCAGGTCCCACTTGCTGGCTTTTTCAACGCCATCGCGCAGCAGATAATCTTTTCCATCCCGGCCATCGCGTATCTGATACACCGCCACAGGCAGAAGCATGCGCGGATCGTCGAGGTTCAATCGGTACATGACCTGATTATAGTCGTAGCGCGGGGTCGCATTCTCAGCGGAGCCTGAAAACGTGTATGAATAAGTGCCTTCAAAAAAGATCATACGGCCGCCGGCCTGGTCAAAATAGGGATGATGCTTCGGATTATAAAAGGAATACTTGTTGTGAGTGACAACCTTTCTGGCATAAGCCCACGGACCCACGGGTGTGTCGGCCTCGGCGTACCAAACCTCGCCCAGAAAAGAACTCTCTCCGAACTGCTGCACGAAGATTGCAATCCACCGCTGTCGGTAGGCGTTGAAATAGACTGTGCCTCCGTGAGGAGATACTTTCTTGCCCGACTCTATGTCGTATAGATGCGTATCCTGCTTTTCTTTCTTCAAGGCCTCGATGACCGAACTTTTCGCAGAATTGTCACCGCCCATCAGGTCGCCGAAGGGGACCCAACGGCATGGCGAAGAATTCGGAATTCTAAATTCTAAATTCGACATTCCCCCCGTAAAGGCCTCGTAACGGTTCGCGTCGATAATGTCATCCCACTGTGCTTTGACACGCATACGAACCGCCAGGGGAAATGGCGTAGCAAAGTAATAATACTTTTGGCCATCCACATCCACGCTGAAGGCGTGCCCGGACGCCGAGTATGGCAGGAATTCCACGCCGCTGCGCACCAGCGGCTCAAACGACTGTGTCGCATCGTTGAACACGACCAGTCCTCGTTCGAGAATTTCATCCAGACCTTTCAAGCGGGCAAATTCGGCGACCATCCGCTGCCGGCCTTGCTTGTCTTTGACGGTTAATAATCCATCAAGCCAGACCAGGCCTGGTTCCTTCAAGGGAGACATCGGTTTGCTAAATCCCGTCTGGTCGACAAAATACTCCAGGTCTATTCCAACCGCAGGGTCTAAGCCTCCGTTCTCCGGGAGCTCTGAGACGGCGCCGGACATCGCAAAATTACCCAGCGGATAAGAAGGTCTTCCCGTGTCACCCCACATCCAGAATAGGCGCCCCTGATAGAAACAGGCGAGTACCGAATCCTGTCCCGCGACCTGTCCAGCCAGAAGAGGATTTTTTAGCGGGACCGGATGCCCGGTCAAGACACTGTCGCGATAGATTCCCTGGCCCGTGACTCTATAAAGTCGCTCGGCAATATTCAGTCGGTCGATCTTAACGGTCGCACTTACGCCGGGCGTTGTTTTCAGCCTGATGCCGCGGAAGCCGAATCCGTCTTTTGGAAATTCGTAGCCGTGGCTTTCAACAAAGAAAAACACCTCTTGATCCATTAAGCCCGGCTCATAAAACGCTACAATTCCGTTGCTGTCGGTGAAGTACCTTACGTTGCTGACGGTTCGCAATTCAACCAAAGGCACGCCCCGGCCCGTTTGTCGGTCCACCACCTGAATCCTAAAGTACTTGGATGGGGAATCTTCTAGCACAGAGGCATAGAGACACAAAGTTAAAGAGGAAAAAGTGGCACAAAGTATCGTTCGTGCAAGCATACGATTATCATACTATAAAATTTGTGGACGAGATACCTTCCAAAGGATAAAATCTCGACAATCGTTTATCGCTTATTAGCCCTGCCACCTGTGGGCAGGGCTGCCCCCGGCACAGGTCCGGGGGCTAACACGGTGCAGTTTGCTAAATGAATTAGGAGGCTATCATGTTGAAGAAGAACTCAAATCCCCGTCCTGAGCCGGGTCGAAGGATCACGCGGCGTGCGTTTCTTAAGCGCACGGCAGCTCTGGCATCGGTGCCGTACATTGTTTCGGCCTCGGCGTCGGGCCGCGATGGAAAGGTTCCCGCCAGCGAACGCATTATCCTGGGTGGCATCGGCATCCGCAACCGCGGCTCATCCGACCTGCAATGGATGCTGCCTGAGCCGGATGTGCAATTCGTTGCGGTCTGCGACGCCCAGAAAGCCAGCCGCGAGGCCGTCAAGAAAATGGTAGACACCCGCTACGGCAACAAAGATTGTGCTATGTATAGTGACATCCGCGAGTTCCTGGCCACACGCACGGATATCGACGCGGTGCTTATCGCCACCGGCGACCGCTGGCACGCGCTCGCCTCCGTTATGGCGATGCGTGCAGGCAAAGATGTTTATTCCGAAAAGCCATCGTGTATGACTATGGCCGAAGGCCGGGCGGTCGTGGAAACCGCCAGACGTTACGGGCGTATTTATCAAACCGGCACGCAAAGGCTCAGCGAGGGCAATTTTGTCTTCGCGATCGAGTTAGCCCGCACAGGCCGGCTGGGCAAGGTGCACACCGCCTACGCCCACATTGCCCCCTGGGACGCGGCGGAGATGAGGCACGATTGGCTGCCCGCACAGCCGGAACCGCCAAAAGATGAAGTGGATTGGGACCAGTGGTTAGGCCCATGCCCGTGGCGGCCTTACAACGCCGAATATGTCCGCGGCGGCTGGCGCGGCCATTACGACTTCCACACAAGTTGTATCGGCGAATGGGGCGCCCACACGTTCGCCCAGGCCCAGGCAGGAATCGACGCGCTGGACACCTCCGCAGTCGAATACGAATACGTCAACAACCCGACGGGCGATGAAATGGTCACGCGATTTGCCAACGGCGTAAAGATGGTCCTGAGTCGCGGCGATAAATGGTGGCGAGGCTCATGCGGCATGCGTTTCGACGGCCCCGAGGGCTGGGTCGCGGTAGCGGACGGCTATTCAAAACCGGATGTTTCCCCGCCCAGTCTGATGGCTGACTTCAAGAAGATAGTCTCCGACTACATTGCCCGCACCGGACGCCCGATGAGCCACGTGCGAGACCTTCTCGACTGCATCAAGTCGCGCCGCCAGACGGTCGCCAATCCGGTAGTGATGCACCGGTCGATGTCTACGGTGCACGCGGCTAATATATGTATGTGGCTAAAACGCAACGTGCGGTACGATCCTGTCAAAGAGGAATTCATAAACGACCCGGAAGCCAATCGCCTGCGCAGCCGCGCAATGCGCGAGCCGTGGACAGTCTAAGGAAATTCAAAACTGGAAACTCAAAACTTGAAGTTGAGGAACCTAAACCATGTCAAAGCAAAGAAATCGAAATGCGTGGGTTGTTCTGGCGACTGTCTTGCTGTTTGCCGGTGCTATTGGGTCTTTTGCACAGACCGTGCCGCCTGCCACAAAGGAACAGGAAGCGAAACTCATCGCCGTGCTGACCTCGGACGCATCGCAGAAAGAAAAGGTTGATGCCTGTCGACAACTGGCCGTCATCGGCACTAAAGATGCTGTCGCGCCTCTGGCGGCGCTACTGGCGGACGAAAAACTCTCGCACATGGCCCGCTATGCTCTGGAGCCGATCCCGGACCCTGCGGTGGACGAGGCCTTGCGCGATGCGCTGGGAAAACTTAAAGGCCGGCCTCTTGTTGGCGTAATCATTTCACTCGGTGTGAGGCGAGATGCCAAGGCAGTTCCGGCTTTAGGGAAGATGCTGCGAGAATCCAATGCGGATGCGGCTCAGGCAGCAGCCAGAGCATTGGGCAGCATCGGTGATGCCGCCGCAGCCAAGACGCTGCAGGTTGCCCTACTAAATGCCCCTGCCGCCAATAAACTGGCGTTTTGCGAAGGGCTACTTCGTTGCGCCGAGGCACTTGCCGCTAAAGGGCAGCGCGACAAGGCTATCGCGATTTACGACCAATTGCGTAGTTTGAAGGAGCCGCACCAGGCCCGCACCGGGGCTGTGCGCGGCGCGATACTGGCTCGAGGCAAGGAGGGCCCGGCGCTACTGCGCGAGTATTTGCGGAGCGATGATTACATTTTGTTCTCTGCCGCGGTGCAGGCCGCACTGGCACTGCCAAGAGATACGGTGGTGACCGAGGTGTTGACTGCCGAAATAACTAAACTGCCAGCCGACAATCAAATCCTTGTGATCCAGACGCTCGGCAAGCGAGCCGATCCGGCGGTGCTGCCGACGTTATTCGCTGTGGCTAAGAGCGGCGAAAAATCTGTTCGCCTGGCAGCTATTCGAGCCATGCCGCAGATCGGCGATGCCTCGGCTGTACCTGTTCTGGTGGGATTATTTGCAGATGCCGACCGCCAGATCAGCGAGGCTGCGCAAGAAAACCTTGCCGGCCTTCCAGGTGAGCAAACCGACGCCGCCATAATGGCAATATTTAATGGTAGTGACGCCAGCCAGCGGCTCACGGCGCTCGACCTGATCGGGCGTAGGCGAATGACCGCGAGCGTTCCGGCATTATTGAAAGCTGCCGGCGAGGCTGACCCGAAAGTCCGCCCGGCCGCGATCAAGATGTTAGGCGATCTGGGCGGCACCGACCAATTGCCGGCGTTACTTGATCTATTGATGCGGCTGAAAGAATCACAGGATTTGAGCGCGGCTGAACAGGCCTTGAGCAATATCCTTGCCAAAGCCGACAATCCGAAATCATACACCGAGAAACTCATTGACCTGCTGGCTCAAGCCAAGCCCGCGCAAAAGAGCGTCCTGCTGAGTATCCTCAGCACCATCGGCGGGGCAAATGCTCTAAAGGCTGTACGTGCGGCGGTCAACGATGCGGATGCGGAAGTCCGTGCCACGGCTATCCGCGCGCTTGGCGGATGGAAAGGTGCAGATGCTGCGCCGGACTTACTTGTACTGGCTAAGACCTCGCCCGACCCAACTCACAGAATTGCGGCTCTGCGCGGCTACATTGGCCTGGTTCGGGATGAAAGCCTCTCGACAGAGAAAAAGCTTGCGATGTGCAAGGATGCGGCTGCACTAATTCAGCGCGACGAAGAAAAGAAGCTACTGCTCGGCGTGCTGGGCGAAGTGCCGGCGGTCGAGGCGCTATCAATGGCAATGACGCACCTCTCTAACCCTGCGACCAAGGACGAGGCGGCCTTTGCTGCTGTGGCTATAGCCGAGAAGATCTTCCAGGAAAAACCCGGCGAGGTTACCGAGGCTCTACAGAAAGTGGTCCAAGCCACTGACAACAAGGATGTAGTTCGCCGCGCAAGGGCGATATTGAACAAGGCCAAGAAAGCTGCAGCGCGATAGAAAATTGTTCATAGTCCAGGAAATCGTGTTTTGTCATTATACCAAGTACTGCCGTACGGGCGATTTCCACTGCGGAGCTTGACTTCGCCGCCGGCATCATCATCGTTGATAAAACAGTCCACGCCTATCAGTTGACCTACCGGCGCTCCGGGTCTACCCAAAATCGACGACCAGGGTATTCTGATTTCAAAGCGATAGCCGTCGTCCGTCTCAGCCATCATATATTCTACGCCGAGAAGGCTTCCCGGCCGGTGGAAGTACTCATACATGTCGGCGTTTGGGGAGTCAACGTTCCATCCGAAGCGGTACTGAAAGTCGTTCTCGTCGGTAGAACCGCCCTTACTGTTGTTACCATCTATATAGAACTCGACGGTGTCATCCTGCCACGAGTTGGCAAGAACCGTGTCATTGTACAATTTGCTGTCGTTGACGTCGATCAGCACATACAAATATTGCGAGTCGTATAGCGCCTGCCAACTGCCCGAGCAATCCGCAGGGTCGGTCGGAGCACTACCGTCGATAGTAATAGCCATGAACTGTTTTGTTGCCAGCGACCATACAGGGTCAACGGTGCCGTCTATAACCGGCAGTGGCTGATCCGGCCAAGGAATATCCACATCGGCAGCGCCGGTATGAACCGCAGCCAGCAAACACAGCAACACTGATAGACAGCCTAAGTGGATGAGTCTTCCGCACATAACGTTCCTCCTTCAAAGAACATTGCTTATAACAGGTTATTTATACCACATTGGCTGCGCGGATTTCAAGTCAAATTCCAGAGAGGGGCAGAAGATTTCCAAACAGCAGCACAGTTCCCGTCCCCGCTGGGCGCGGACGCTTCCCTTAGGGACGCTGGATTTTACCATTTCGCAGATAAACTACACGGTCGGCAAAGTCTTTTGCTGCCGGACCGTGGGTTGCCAGGATCACGGTGCCGCCTTGTCGGTGAAACTCAGCCAAATATCGAAGCACCGCGGCGGTATTGTCCGCGTCCAGATTGCCGGTAGGCTCGTCGGCAAGGATGATCTTCGGGCGGTTCAGTAGCGCCCTGGCTATGGCGGTACGCTGCTTTTCGCCGGCGCTAAGCTGGCAGGGCTTGTGATAAATTCGGTCGGCCAATCCGAATTTTTCTATGAGTTCGTAAGCGTGATCGGTCGCCGTGCCGGCGACGGCTAAACGTCCCCGCTGGAGGTAGTTCCCGCCGGCAAGAAGGATGTTTTCAACGACATTCAAATAGGGCACGAGCGCGAACTCCTGGAAAACAAAGCCGATGTTGTGTGCTCTGAACCTCGCTCTGGCTTGCGCTGTCTGCGCATAGAGATTCTGCCCTTCGATGGAAACAATTCCGCTGGAGGGTCGCAGCATTGCCGCGATGGTCATAAGCAAGGTTGTTTTTCCACTGCCGCTAGGCCCACAAATAAGGACGAACCGGCCTTTTTCAATGCTAAGAGTAACCTCATCCAGGGCTTTGCAAATGCCCCGGCGAGTTTGGTAAGTCTTTACAACCTTATCAAGACGAACCATATCTATTCCTGCCTCAGCGCTACCGCCGGGTCGTAAGCTACCGCGATCATCGCCGGGATAAAGCTGGTCACTGCTGCAAAAAGCGGTGCAAAAATAAGCGACCATGCCAGCAGCGACAACTGTGGTTTCATCACTGTCTTAGCGGTCATTTTGAAAATCTCCGGGCCGAAGTGCAAAGCCAGATACGTTCCCACCAGAAAACCGATAAATGCACCGAGCAGACCGACTATGACTGCTTTTCCCAGGAACAGCGTCGTGATTTTGCCCGAGCCGTATCCAAGAGCCCGCATAATGCCGATTTCCTGGTATCTATCCCGCACGTTTACGGCAGCCAGCACGCCAATCCATATTCCGCAGACAATAACTACAAAAGGCACAATAACGGCAAATACCCCTTGTATCATTTGTCGCTGTTTTGCGCGAGCCATCGCAATGGGCATTGCTTGAACGACCTGCACGTCCGGCAGGATTGATGCAACTTCTTTCCTCAATATTGATACTGGGTCGTTTGTGTCGATAAAGCAAATGCAGTCTACCGCCTGGATTTCACTGATCCGGCCAGGCAGGTTTAGAATTTCCTGGGCGTCTTTCAGATGGCACTGGATGCGAATATCATCTACGCCGCCCTGTTCAAACAGGCACCTGACTATTTTCAACTGTTTGCCTGCAATCTCGATAATCTGCCCCGCCTTGAGCTTGAGTCTATCTGCGATGATATATCCGACGTAGGCCGTACCCTGTGGAATTGGCTCCACCATCGGCGGCTGCTTCTGTCCGGGCGGACAAACCTCCGGAGCAAGGCCGGCCAGAACTACCTCAAATCCTTGCCACGATATTCTGCGCTGCAAAGTGCCCAGCAAATGATTGTAGGAAAACACCGAAGGTGTGGCGAGCTTTTCCAGGTACTGCTGCGGCATCGTTTTGTCGGTCAGCCCGGTGAGCAGGAACTCACTTCTATCCGTACCTTCCGGCACGATGTGCAGGTTATAGCCCATCTGCAGCATCAGGCGAGCAGTCTCTCGCTGCGAAGCTACACCGGCGGTGAAAAACGAAATGAATAGGGCCACCGCCACGGTCACCGCTAAGACACTAAGCAGGAAGTTGGTCTTTCGATGCAGGATTTCTCGCAAGATAAGGCCCGGCGTGGTCACGACTTCCTCCTGGCTGCTCGAAACACGATGTATAGCCCGATTGCTGTGATCAGAACTGTGGCGCCGGCGATAATCACTACGGCATGGAACGTCCATCGTCTTTCGTCTCTCGTGACTCGTCCCTCGTCTCTCGTCCCCCGTCGCTCGTCGCTCGTCGCTGGTCGCTCGTCGCTGGTGCTTGCCGGCCCCGGCTCCACAACTAATTCCTGGTAACCGAGTGGTACGCCGGGATACGAAGAAGTTCCTCTTCCTATTATCCAGCTAATCTCAGTCTTTATAGTCGGGTTTTCGGGGTCAAAGCCGAGGCTTTCCGCCGCCTGGGCTTGCAGGTTCTCGTCCCATCTGGCAGGCAGCATCGTGCCCTGCAGCCATCGGTGGTCAAGGTCGCACTCGCAATCCTCCCCGATCACAAAAAGAACCGCAGTTAGGTTATCTTGCGTTATTTGCTCGCCCTTAAATATTGGCCCTACCCACCGCGCTCTTCCGTAGAGCACCACTGCGTGCGGCTCTGAGTTTTGAGTCTTTAGTTTTGAGTTTTCAGTTTCCAGGCCCAGGCTCCACAGCAGAACCTTTTCCTGCGAAAGCGACTCTTGACTGACCTCGACCAGCACGGGCGGATGAGCGATGGGCTTGGGCAGATATTCCATTTGCCCGGCTACCTGCTCGATAGCGCTACGGGCAGCTTCTTTTGCCTTTTTGTTCTGCTGTTGGTCTGCCGCCTCAATCAGAAGCACAACGCCGTATGCCTTGCTGACCTGCTGGAGAATCTCATTGCGTTTTGGCGATGATAGAACATTGTCAATCGCCGACCTGAGCGTTTGCTCGAAGTCTCTCGCGGCGGAGCCAGGTTTCGTGACAGGCACCGCAAGTGACTGCCCGTCGGGCGACACCAGAACCGCCGAAGGGAAAGTCCGTATCTGCAAAGAATCCAGATATTTTATAGCCAGATGGTCCCTTTGTTGGTTCACATCAACAATTTCGAATTGTATATTGCTCTCCAGCAGTGCAGCGTACGATATTTGCTCAAAGCTGGAGGCAATTTCTGCAGGCGTGTTTTTGTCGACAAAGCCATATAGATGGTACTGCTCAATGCCGAGGTCCACAAAGCCGACCTCGCGGACGTTGTATCTACAGGCAAATGCCGGAAATGGATGCAGACAGCAGCAGATGCAGGCGATCAGTATTAGTCTTGATATTTCCGCCATTATCAGAATCCTTCGTCCATCGCTCATCATCCCCGGCTCGACGAGAGACGAACGACGAGGGACGAGGGACGAGTAAGGCCGAAGCACAGGACTTTTCCATCCTCAAGAGCAACTATCACTCGGCCATCGCGGTCGACGGCCAGGCCCCACGGAACCGGCGCAGCCGGCACGGGCTGCGACCACAATATCTTGCCGTCCTCGATATTTAGAGCGATGATTTGGCTCTTGGTGGCAATCACTACAGCGTTATTGCCAACCGCCAGCGCGACAGCATCTTTGCAGTCGTAGCTCCACAGCGGCTTGTCCTTAATACCGAGCCTTCTGAAATCGACATTGAACCGATTGCCGGGATTTGCCATGCTCTTACTCAGTGACGCGCGGTCGATGCGAGCAAAACACATAACCTTGCTGTCATACTGGCTGCTCGTCCAGACAAGGTCGCGCTCGCCTCTGGAGGCCAGAAAAACCTTGTTGAAAACAGTGTCGTCGTAGACCTCATATTTTGGGTGGGCGTAGAAAGGTTTGCCACAGGCAACAACCTGGTCTGCAAGCAAGGAAAGCTCCCAGCCGCGTGGACTGGATGATTCGCACGTTGCCAGCGGCGCCGGGTCATTCAGACACTTGCCGTCTGTGGCATTATAGACAGCCGGCGAGACAGAAGTGCCGCTGGCTAGATATAGTTTGCCGTCATAGAGCAGTTGATGTCCCTGGACGCTTACGCCCGTACGGGCTTGCCGGTCGAGGTGGCCTGATGTATTGTTCTGCCATTTGATCTGGCCTGTTGCGGCATCGAGCGCGTAAACGTATGTGCCATCGTAATTAACAATGCCGGCAGCGAGATATGCAGTCCCGTTATCGACAAGCACTCCGCTTGCAGCCGGCCAGGTGGAAAGCAATTGACCATAGACGGGCATCAGACGCTCGGCGGGGGCTGCGCGGAATCGCCAGAGCAGGCGGCCGGTCTTGGCCTCGAAGCAATAAACCCATCCATCGCCTGAGCCGACCAGTGCCCGGCCTTTCCAGATAGTTGGAGGAAAACGAACAGCACCACCGGTGTAGGCCTTCCATTGTTGCTGGCCGGTCGCCGCATCCAGTGCCCTTACGATGCCGTCTGGGCCGCTGACAAATACAAGGCCGCCAACTGCAACCGGAGCCGTCGACAGGGAGGCTGCTGGTGGAGGAGTTGTCCCAGGATCAAACCGCCAGAGCAGCTTAGTGGCCTCTGGGATAGTTACCTCCGTAGTGGCACTACCGATATTGTCTGCCCGAAATGTCGGCCAGTCAGCCGGTAATTGAGGCAAATCTGCGACATTGGTCAAACCATCAGCGTATTTTTCCAGGCGTTGCTCTTGCGTTGACTGTGGACTAAAGTCAAAGTCTCCTGCTGGTCCCAGGCAGGTGATGCCATACAGCGTGAGTTGGCAGTCGCAAACCGATGGCCACCAGTACAGCAATCCGTTGGCGATGGTAACGCCATCGTGACACGGGGGACGCATCGCTGAAATCCACTGCGGACGCCTGGATGCCAAATCCAGGCGAACTGAACCATCCTGGGCACGGAAAAATATGGCGTCGGCAGAGCCGGTCGGCCGAGTACAGGCCCTACGACTCTTATCAATTTCTGCCAGCACCTCGCCGGTAAGGGCGGCAAATTTCACGCTTGGGTGCTTGTCGATTTGCCCGCTAATGCCGTAAAGCCCATCCTCTCGCAGAACCAGTTGAAAGTTGCTGTAGGAATTCTCCCACAAAATACTACCGTCTTCGGCTGACACAGCCAGAAGTTTGCCAATGGGCGGCCCGGCAAAATACAATGCCTTGTCGCTGCACTTCAGAAAACAGGTAGTCCGCCAGTTGGTGCGCCAGTCCTGCCGATTCAAATATGTCCCAAGTGACCTAAAGAGTTTCGGGTCGTTATCCGGAGTTTTTCGCCAGATAATGTTGCCTGTTTTTGCATCCAGGCAGGCCAAATACGACCCAAATCGGAAGATATAAATACGCCCATTTTTCATGCACATAGCCCGTGCGTCGACCGGCTCATCTTCTCGGTGGCGCCAGAGAACCTTTTTCGTTTGAGGGTCGATGGCAAGGACATTTCGGCCAAATCCCCACGGATGTTCGGGCTGATTGAAGCCTTCGGATATCGGATCCCACGGCCAGCCGTGTTTATCACGGGCCCATTTCTTGGTTGGGTCTCTTTGTTCCTGCTCTCCGATCAGGGCGTAAAGCACGCCATTCTCAAGGGCCATCCACTTCCAGAATGTTCCGCCTGCCACATCTTCGGGTGGAATTATCTGGTCTTTAAGCTGGCCGGTTGCAGTGTCGATGAGTTTGCAGGACTTATCATCGCCGAGGTATAGTATCTGCGGTGTCGCGATCATTGTATTGCGGTGAATCATAACGCCCTCAGTCAGGTCGCGCTGCCAGAGGATTGTGCCGTTGTAGCCGTCAAATGCCACCAGCTTATTTAGATAGGGCTCTTCTCGTACCTTGAAGGCCACGTGGCCGAAGGCTTTGAACACGCGTCCTGCCGAGGCAACCGCCACCTGAGGCAGCGGCGCATAGCGGGGTTCCGCCATAAAATGCGTCAGATATGGTGCAACTATGACGCGGTCCTGCGATTGCGGGTTATTGTCCGGGCCGTGATATGGATGGCTCCAGTCATCTATGCCCTTTGGAAACGGCTTGGTCAGGACCTGACGCCCTAACAAAGCCTTTCCTTGTGGGCGTAAGACGCGAAGCGCCTCGGCATCGGAAACCTCCGTGCGCGCGCTGCCCACAGCCACTAAGGCATCGGCCAGGTTGTCGGCCAGGTGCAGTTTTGTCAGGTCACCCTTTTCAATGAAAATTCGCGTTCCATACAGACCGGCCTTATCAACTATCTGCCGGGCTTTTTCCACCTCTTCGCCGCCCGGCAACTGGATGTAGATTAGTAGCTCAGTTTGTTTAGCCAGCTCAAGCGCCAGCTCGCATTTGGCGTCGCCTAAAATTACGCAGATGCCACGTCTGACACCGATCCGGTCAAGAATTCGCCCGGCGCGCTCGGCGGCAACACAAAGAACGCCCAGGTTGGAGAACAACAAGATACAAGTCACCGTAATCAATAAACCCGCCTTTGCAATTCTCATTTTTGTCCCTTTCCAAAAGAAGGGTAAAGGGTTTAGTTATTCCTGTACCCTAAACCCTAACCCCTATACTGTGAACCTCAATTCTCAATCTTCAATTGTATTGCCTCGCCTAATTTTTGCAAGAAAGTACTGTAGATGGCGTCGGTTATATCGAACTTGTCTTGGTCAAGACCCAGGCGGACGATCACCATATTCCATTCCGGGATAATGAACATATCGTTATTGTTATAGCCGCTTGCTGCATAGGTGCCGCGTGGAGCGCCAGGCCAATTTCGTTTGCCGTTTGGTCTAACGCCGTTTGCCCACCAGTTAAAGCCGTACACTCCGCGGCCATCGGCACCACTTAGCTCTACCAGCGGCAACGAGGCCGGGACATGCGGCTTAGTCGCCGTATCGACCCATTCGGCGCTAATCAACTGCTTATCTTTCCATTTGCCGCGGACGACCAGGCCATCAATCGTTCCAAAGTCGCCCCAGTTCCACAACTGGTTCATCGCTGAATCCCAATAGGCGTACTGCGAGCCGGGCGGCGCAAAAAGCGGCTTGCTGGCTGGGTCGAAGGGTGTCATGCTTGGCCCATGCCGGTAGCTGCCGCGAGGCTCATCCCTCACCGCGTACCAGGCGTAACCCCTTGCCAGTTTTCCGTGGGAAAGACCATTTGCCCTGCCGCGGTGGCGCGGGCACAAACCAGAAGCGATAAGATGACTATGCTGCCAAGTTGGCCCTTGTGCATCATCGCTCTCTCTGTGACTTCTTATCGGCTCGGTGAACCAGGTATAATACAGCATCACCTTTCAATGGTGTCTGGAAGGATTGCTCACCATTGCCGGCTTTTATTGTACCTGTAGATTCAATCTTGCCGCTATTGGGATTGAACCATTCGTAATCGTAAGTGCTGGCTGGCAGGTTCACATTGATAGAAGGGACATCCGCTGCGGGATTGTAGACCAGATACTCTACGCCGGGATTTGCCAGGCAATACTTGGTCGACGCCAGGTTGTTGTGCGGCTGCATCGCTGCCAGATTCATCTTATTGGCATACGTTAAAGTGTAGCCCAGACTTTTGCGGATTGGGTCCCACCGGGAATCGAGCCGCTGGCCAAGCACTTCTCCATCATAGGGGTCCATAAACAGCGGATTATATCCTCTGGTAAAGCTTTTCCACACCCAGGCCTGATTGCCGCCGATGCCCCAGAGGTGGTCTGTGTCATTCAGGACGACTTTACGCCCATCCGCTGCCGGAGGGTCATCCCGGTAGCCGCCCTCGGGATTGGGGGAAACCCAGTCAGCAGGACTTTCAAATAAGGTCTGGTTCTTTCCGCCGCGGTACTGAAAGGTCATCCCCACCGGATGCTGCTTGGGCTTGGACTTTTCGTACTGCTTAATGTATTGGCAAGAGTGTAGATTTCCAGGCCGTTGCGGTCTCTGTCTGTGTCGGCGTCGATGCCATTTACGTTATTGTCCGGATGGAACGGATGTCCCTGCCAGGCGCCGGCGGAGAATTGCATTGCCCAGCCTTCGAAGAGCATTATGGAAACGCAAACGCCGCGGACGCGGCCAGTGGTGACTCACTGGCGCAATCGGTCAAAGTATGCCGGATTGAAATTCTCCAGGTCGAACTTCGGCTTGCCATCGAAGATCTATCAAGCAGTTAATGTTTGAAAAGGAAAAATAAGACGACAGATGGGCAAAGGGTGTAGGGTAGAGGGTTTAGTTATTCCTGTACCCTAAACCCTAAATCCTATAGTGATAGGCGTCAAAATCGAATCGGGGCGGCGGATCGCTCGGCCCGATGTCCACAAGATTCGCCCAGGTGTGCGAGCCGGTCAGATAAATGGCTCGCCCACTGCCGTCGGTGAAGTAACGCGGATTATTCGGATGCCGACGCAAGGGCCCTTGCGTGCCGGGCGTCGAGGCAGTGGCCTCGGCTTTCACAACCGCTGCGATCCAGTGACCTTTGCCTGGTGCGTTCACGGGCACCACGCCGCCGCCGTCAAGCGTTTCGCGTTTGCTCCGCTGGCCAGTGGCGATGTCAATCCACTGCACCTTGAAGCGGCCGGGCGCGTCTTTCAGGTCCAGGCCGACTGATCCGCCGTCAGTAAAATAAAGCACATAGGCCATGCCCGCGCGAGCAGCCAAATAGACCTCGTTGTCCTCACGGCTGCTGAGAAGATGGTTGGCGGGTTCGACGTCCCACAGCTTGATAATCGATTCCAGCTTGCGCGCCGCCTGTAACGAAGCAACCGCCGGCGCCGACAAGCCCAGACCCGAGTCGGGCCGGTGAAATCGTGCCGACGCCGCTCCGCCAATGACATGGCGCCACCAGCGCTCCAAGCCGTCCCGATTGTTGCCAAATGGTCCGTTATCGGCGCCATATGTCTTGACTGTGTTCAGCGGACGAGGTTGCCCGGCGATATGCTGGCGAACCCACTGGAAATTATCCCAGTGCTCCTGGCCTTTCTTCTGGTTGTTCTGCGACACGTCTGCAAAGTCGTAGCGCTGCGGATGGTCGAGTGTGCGCTTATGCTCATCGGCTTTAAGGTCCCACGCATCCCACATTTCAGTGACGCACACCTTCTTGCCAGCTTCTGCGGCGCGGCGGTGAATGTAATCAGCCCAATACGCACCCCACGCCTCTTGGCCAGAGGTCTCATTGTCTATGCAATATAGAACGTGGTCGTAACGCAGAGAATACGACAGCATCTTGTCCACAAACCGCTGCTGGTATTTCAGCACAACTGTGTTGTTCTGTTGCTTGGGTGTACTAAAGAAAAACGGCTGTCTGTTCGCGCCCGGATGATCGGGGTAATGTTCCGCAAAACCGGACTGCTCGTATGTGTAGTTGACGTTATTCTTCGGGTTGTAGGGATGTGGCTCCCAATTGTTACGGGAGTAATCGAAGCGGTCCCAGACCTCAATCTGCACGATGATGTTGCGTTCGGCGGTCCACTTGAGCATGCTCTCAAACCGCGGCCAGTACTGGTCGTTCCACTGGTCCAGGTCGTATTTGCCATCGGGCCGCTGCTTGAACGGATAGACTTCAAAGCCCTTGTCCTTGCGGTCGCTCATGGTATTGCGGATGTAGTTGCCGCCGGCATGGCAGATTTCGTCGAGGTGCTCTTTGAGGTCTGGAATCTGGAACAGGTTGTCATCCTTGCTCCCGCCGAGCAGCAGCACAGGCTGGCCCTTGTATTGCCAGTAACGAGGGTTTTTCGACCAAGGCTGGATGCGATTCGCATCATCGCCCGCCGCAGTGCTGAGGCTGATGGCAGAGGCAATTGCCAAGACCAACCAAAGCAATGGTAATCCCCTCATATAGCTCCTTTCGACTCACTACGGTCTCTGCTGAGGTGCAATGACTCCTGTGACGGGGGGTGCCTCTTTATTTACTTTTTCAATCTGATGATCTCCGTGGCGAGCTTTTCGCGAGCGGCGACGATTTCTTTAGGGTCTCTGGAAAATTGCCACCAATTTGGCGCAATCATATCGACAATCTTTTTGACCGCGTCTTTGCCCGCCAGTTTCTCAAGAATCGAAAAATACTCATAATCTTCCATCCCGTCTCGAAGGTTCTTTATCCGCATGCAGGCGACAGGCCCTTCAATGCCGCAGGGTACGCCGGGATAGAACAGGTACCCGCCCCCGTTGTAATGCAAAGGATGTGCAAACGCCGGATTGTTCCACGGATCGACCACCCTGGTGACTGTCGACCAATATAGTAAGCCGGCAATGTCGTATTGATAGTTTATCCACGTTGGGACGCGATAGACGAGCAGCGGCCAATCTATATGCCAGTGCGGCGGATCAAGATCTTTGACCTTCTGATATTCAGGGTGATAACGAGGCGCCCGCTGAACCAAAGCGGTGTAAGACCAGACCTCATCGCCCTCGGCGATTTTTTCACTTATGGATTTTCTATCAATGAACGACCACAGCGGACACCAAATATCAACCGCCGGGTCAATATCAGGCCAGGAAGCATCCTGTGGATATGGCTGTTCAACCACCAGCCGCCGAAGCTCTGGCGCCGCCTGGCGGACAAGCTCGCCCAACACAATAACCTGCTCATAGTTTTCGCGCAGGTTCGGCTCATCCCACATGTATAAATATGCCCGCTTTTCCCAGCCGTTTTTCTTCAGATACGCATAAAAGTCTCGATAGTATCGCTGGGCTTTTTTTCGGTTGGCTTCGGATATATCTTTGTAATCGGGCCGCGATGTCGAGTTCGGCAGGGAAAAAAATGGTGCCCTTGGGACCTCAAAATCAGTCACGTGGAATCTGTTGATAAATTCCGTGAGTTGTCGGTGCTTTTCGGCAGTGACATTCAAAGAGCCATCTTCGTTGACCGCCGGCAATAGACTGCCCGGAATTGGAGGATTGATGCGGTGCTCAGCCATCGCCTGACAATAGCGCATCTCGATTTGTCTAAATTCCTCCGAGCCGGGCTTTACATCGAAGTATCGCGTGACATTGGCAAAGCCGCCAAAGTGGTTTCTATGCGTAGGGCCGTCCGGAAGTGCAAAATCCCATACGGTCAGGTTTATAGGGATTTCAGCAGATAGATTGCCCTGTGCCTTGACCGTAAACTTTCCGTTGTAAATGCCTGCCGGGACATCTTTTGGCACATACACATCAACCCATATAGGCTGATTTTGTCCCTTAAACACTTCAAAGGGAACGGCATACAAATCATATCCTGTGGTAGTTGTCGGTTCGCCCCACCTTTTCTGGGACTGGGCTAACGGTTCGATGGACTTGCCGGTCAAGGGATTTACAAATGGAATAAGGGGATCGGCATATAGCCCGGGAGGTAATTCCGCTCCGGGCGTGGATTTTCTTACCCGGACGTATTCAGCCCTAAAAAGTTT
>Ga0315280_10003365_pt1 | contig 24660 bp, 19 predicted proteins | sample YL17G06_40_MG_FD_203697 | JGI IMG/M metagenome (GOLD analysis project Ga0315280, IMG submission 203697) | Sediment microbial communities from Yellowstone Lake, YNP, Wyoming, USA - YL17G06_40 | ecosystem: Environmental > Aquatic > Freshwater > Lake > Sediment | place: USA: Wyoming | collected...
TCGAAGTAACTCGCACTACGCATCACGCACTACGAAATACGAGCCACGATGGCAATCGGGGTGACTGGACTTGAACCAGCGACCTCCTGCTCCCAAAGCAGGCGCTCTAGCCAAACTGAGCTACACCCCGGTGCTGTCGGCACCGTTGCCGAGCCTATGTTAGGCCCTGCTACCTGCAAAAATGCACAGCCGATATTCTACACTAAGTGCGCCGTTGTTCAATATTTCATATTTTCAATCAGAGTTCTTGACAAATCCCATCGTAGAACCGCTATGATAGGCAGGGCAAAAAAATTTGCATAACTGCTGCCTCGAAGGTATAATACAGTAAGTTGTCTTGCTGCTGAAAGTCTTAGAATGAAGAAAACCTGGCAAATTGACCCGTCAGGTTAGAGGAGATGAACGACTATGGCTGGCATGTTTTATTCATTGAAAGAAGCAGCCGAGAAACTCAACGCGACTGAGGTCCAGGTGAGGGAATTAGCCAGGCAAGGCAAGTTGCGTGAGTTTCGCGATGGCTCGAATTTGTTGTTCAAGGTTGATGAAGTTGAGGCAATGATACCTGTCGCCGGTGCTGAAGAGCCCAAAGAGGCCTTGGCTCCGCCAAAAAAACCAAAACGGCCGAGACGAACGAAAAAGGCGGAGCCAACAGCAGAGTTGGAGCAAAAGCCGGCAGAGTTGGAGCAAGAGCCAATAGAACTGGAGGAGCCGAAGGAGCCGGTCGGTGTGGCCGAACCGGAAGAAGCAGCACCGCCCCCGCAGCCCGTCGAAGAGCCGGCGATCGCCGAGGATCTCGGTAGCATTGAAGCCGAAGAAATCTCCTTGGCGCCAGAAACTGGGATTCCAGCCGCAGAAAGCGAGTTGACCGATGCGGACACCGCTGTGACTGGTGAAGGGGTCAGCGTTCTTGGTGAGACCGACCAGGATTACGCCGTCACCGATGATACGATGGCTGAGACTGCCGCAGCACCAAGCACTACCGGTACAACTCCTGAAGCGCCATTGGAAGAAATCGAAGAAGATGTTAATCTGGATAGTTTCGGCAGCGGCTCAGGCCTGTTGGACCTTTCACTCCAGGCCGACGACACCTCGTTAGGTGGTATTCTTGACGAGATATACACCCCCGAAACTGGTGAAGGCAAAGAGCCGGCGGCGGCCTCATCCGAGGAAATGGCTGCCGAGGCGGAGCAAATGATCCCGGAGGATGAGATTGCAGCCCCGGAACCGGCTGTCCTGGCGCCGATAATGGCCCCCGCATACGTGGAAGTCGAGCCCGATGTGCAGAGCAAAACGCTCGGCATGCTGCTGTTCCTGCCGCTGTTAGTCTTTGTCTACACAGCAGTTGTGGCTGTGGCAGGTCTAAAAGGCGTGATGCCCTCAATTCTGGCCGCCGTGCAGGGCGTAATCTGGTATGTTCTCATCGGCACGGTCGTGGCAACGGGTTTGGTGGTCAGCGGGGCTTTTTTCCTGACCGGCAACCTCAGCTTGATGGCCAAGAAGGAAAAGAAGCCGAAAAAACCGAAGAAATCCAAGAAAGCTGAGGAAACTCCGCCCGCCCCGGAGGAATCTGGCTCGTAATCCTTTGCTAACTGAATACTTGCAGCCCTTTCCGCAGACCCCCGAAGGGCTGTTTTTTTGCGCATAAAACCTGGCAAATTGCGCAACACAGGCAGGCACGGATCAACACTGACCCAAAACGGACGGGCACGGACTGATCGTTCCTTGATGGTGGATACCCAATGCTGAATGCGGAATCTGGGAAAGAATTTCAAAAAAATGGCCCAAAAATACATACTTTCCGCAATAGCGCAGGACTGACCGAGCGGAGACAATGGATATCAGTTTAAGTGAAGCAAGTAGCCTCTTGCTGGCATCGGGAGTTGACAAAAGTCATAAAAATAGCTACAATACCGATAAAAAGCAGCCTTTACTAAGATTTGTCGTAGGGGAGACAGATATTGCGGTGGCTTATGAAGGAATCATCAGTAATCCTTGCTCTCTTAACGCTTTTGATTTCTGGCGCGGCTGCGGCCGGGAAGGTCATCTACGTCGATGACGACGGGCCTGCGGATTTTAACAACATCCAGGCGGCGATAGATAACGCCAACAATGGGGATACCGTAATTGTTGCTGACGGCAGATATGCCGGGGACGGCAACCGGGATATCGACTTCAAAGGCAAGGCCATTACCGTCAAGAGCAAAAACGGACCCGAGAACTGCGTTATTGACTGCAATGGGACTGAAAGCGAACCTCATCGTGGATTCCGTTTTCATTCCGGCGAAGAGGCAAATTCTATTGTTTCCGGCCTGACAATAACCGGCGGATACGGACCTGAAGAAGAATACTATTATGAACATCCAGTCAAAAGGTCTTATGGCGGCGGGATTTACTGCGTAGGTTCCAGTCCAACCATTATAAACTGCAAGATCACCCGTAATACAGCCAAAGTAGATGGTGGCGGCGTCTATTTACAGGGTGCGGGCGCGCCGCGCTTGATTGACTGCATAATAAGTGAAAACAGAGCCAGCAATATCGGAGGGGGCATGGCCACAGAGTGGTGCAGCGGCTGGACCCACCACTGTTTATTCAGCAAGAACTCTGCCAGCCGCGGCGGAGCAGTAGGATTTTGGTCCGCGGCTGCGCCAATGTTGAGTTTTTGTAGAATTTCCGAGAACTCAGCTAATGGCTCTGGGGGAGGGATCATCAGTCTCAGCAGTGGGGTTACTATAACTAATTGCGTAATCACCGAGAACACCGCTCCTGGCGGCGGCGGTATCTTTACAGGCGGCGACAACCGTCTCCATGGTCAGTTGACAATTAAGAACTGCACCTTTTCCCGCAATACAGCAACATCCGAAGGCGGCGCCATCTTCTGTGGTGAGCTCAGTTTCCCGTCGGTTTCCAATTGCATTCTTTGGGCCGATAAAGCTAACCAGGGCCAGGAGATAGCGATGCGCTGCGGTGACTTCGGCTCAGAATTATCCATCAGTTATAGCAATGTTCAAGGGGGCCGGGCCGGTGTGGCTCGCGGCCCGTACGAACCCTGCAAGTTAAACTGGGGTCCTGGCAACATAGATGTTGACCCGCTATTTAGGGATCCAAACAACAGTGACTACTGTCTCAAGTCGCAGGCCGGAAGCTGGAACCCAAACACTAAAAGCTGGGTCCAGGATGATGGTACAAGTCCCTGTATCGACACCGGCGACCAAAATAGTCCTATTGGCCTGGAGCAATTTCCCAACGGCGGCAGAATCAACATGGGTGCCTACGGCGGGACAGCCGAAGGGAGCAAATCTTGCTTTGGTGGGCCAGTCTGTGAGACGGTTATCGCGGGGGACATAAATGGTGATTGCCGAGTTGATTTCTCAGACCTGGCTCTTATGGCGTCGCATTGGCTGGAATGTCTTGGCCCGGAGTGTGGCCCAGCCGTTAAGATCTGGATACGGATAGACCCGCCGGTCTATCTGTCAGGCGAATACGTTCGTATATGGATAACCGCAAGCAACGATAGTGCAGACCCAGTGACACTGGTCTTTCCTGATGGCTTGCAGGTCTCGTACATGATTGATGGTGTTTTTGACTGGGCTACGGTAGTACAGCCTGTGCCAGTTGCGACGCACATAACGATTGAGCCGCACACGTCGTATTCCTGGCTGCTTACTCATGGCCCTTACGAAGTGAAAAAGTATCCGCTGGCTGTTGGCGGGCATACGGTCGTAGGGAAAGTCGTAGGATACGGCGAAAGTGAGCCGGATGAGTTTGAGGTTCGCTCTTCATTCTAAATGCGGTGGCTGTCAAAATTCGATGCCTGGTCGAGCCGGCAGGCCTTTATCATAAGGATGCTTTATGTTCTTCATCTCCGTCACTAAATCCCCTATTGCAACAAGCTCGTCCGTTGCGCCCGTGCCGGTTAGGACGATTTCGACAGCAGGGTCTCTTTTGTCAATGATGTTCTTAACTTCTTGCAGTGTGGCCAGACCTTGTGAAAGGCAATACACAATCTCATCAAGTATCAGCACGTCATAGAACCGCTTCTGGGCGGTTTCAGCAAGTCGCACAAGTACATCGCTAATCGCTGTTTTCATCTTAGCGACAGCGTGCGCATCTTCGAGAGATTCTGACATATCCCAGGGCACATCAAGTGCTTCGACGCGGATCTTGAGGCCGGCCAACTTAAGAGCGAAACGCTCGCCAATATCCAGAGAAGGAGGTTTTAAGAATTGATAGATCAGGACTTTGTGGCCCTGACCAGCCGAGCGCAGTGCCAGGCCGAACGCGGCGGTGGTCTTGCCTTTGCCGTTGCCGGTATAAATCTGAACCAGGCCTCTTTCCAGCATAAAGAAAAGTCCGGTATGCAGGAAGAAGCCTGCATACCCTACGGATACTTTCCAGCATAAAAATCGACGGCAGAATTTGAACACGCCAGCATTTGCGCTACAGATTTCGTTTGCGGCGTTCGCGACGGCATGAATTTTACTGCTCGGCGTGGTTTTTAGCTACTCAGAACCGCTATCGCAGGCGATAATTATTAAGCGTCGCTTGGAGATTGGCAATGTATAAAGGTAAGACAGTTTGCGTGGTTGTGCCGGCATACAACGAAGAAAAACTGATCGGCAGGGTTCTTGAAACCATGCCGGATTATGTGGACAAAGTGGTGGTGGTCGATGACAAGAGCACAGACAAAACCGCAGAGATTGTAATCAAAGCCGCTGAGCAATCCCGTGGGCGGGTAATTCTCATCGAGCACAAGAAAAACCAGGGTGTGGGCGGCGCAATCGCGAGCGGCTATAAATGGGCACGTGATAACAAAATTGACGTCACCGCGGTTATGGCCGGCGACGCTCAGATGGACCCTGCCGACCTGCCGAATCTTTTAGACCCCGTAGTTGCAGGCCAGGTCGATTACGCCAAGGGAAATCGGCTTTTTACCGGCAACGCTTGGCAGGTCATACCGAAGATTCGATACCTGGGCAACTCCTATTTATCTTTGCTGACTAAGATCGCGTCAGGCTACTGGCACGTGACGGATTCTCAAACAGGATATACAGTGATAAATCTAAGAGCTTTGGAAATTCTGGACCTAAATAAAATCTATAAAAGGTTTGGGATGCCGAATGACATGCTCGTGAAGCTAAATATCTACAACTTCAGAGTCCGCGACATCCCTGTCAAGCCGGTCTACAACATCGGCGAAGTATCCAAGATAAAATTGCAGAGCGTTATGATAACACTGTCGTGGCTGCTTTTGAAGGATTTTCTATATCGCCTGAAGGAAAAATACATAATCAGAGATTTTCATCCGCTGGTTTTCTTTTATTTGTTCGGCTTTTTGTTTGGCCTGGGCACCATTATTCTATTTTTTAGGGTATTTTATATCTGGTTTACGGCCGGGCAGATTCCGCACATTAACGCACTGGCTGCAATGTTCTCATTCATAAGCTCCGTTCAGTTCACCCTTTTCGCTATGTGGTTCGATATGGAGAGCAATAAGGAGCTGAAATAGATTCCGGCGGAAAAAGCAAGCACGAAATTCGAGTATCTAAATCCGAAACAATATCGAAATCCAAATTCCAAATGCTCAAAAACAGGACTTGCCGCCCAGCATGAGAATTTTGATTGAGATGACACATCCCGCTCACGTTCATTTCTTTCGCCACGCGATAGCGGAGTTTGAGAAACATGGGCACAAAGTTGCAGTAACCGCCAGAGATAAGGATGTCACAATCCAATTGCTTAACCACTACGGCATTCCTTTCACCCAACTAAGTAAAGTGGGCCAGACAAAGATGTCCTTATTCGGTGAAATGCTGGTGCGGGATGCGAGACTGTTTCGATTCTGCCGACGATTCAAGCCGGACATACTCACTGCAATCAGCGGCGTCTTCGCGGCACATGCCGGCTGGGTGCTGGGAAAGCCGGTCGTAGTCTGGGACGATACGGAAATTGCAACTGCGGCCCACAAAATCACACACCCTTTTGTTACGGCTATTTATAGCCCCGATTGTTACAAAAAATCCTTCGGCGAAAAGCATCACCTGTACGCTGGTTTGCATGAACTTGCTTATTTGCACCCCAAAAGATTTACGCCCGATTGCGAAGTTGTAAAAGGCCTGGGCATTGATCCGGCAGAAAAGTATTGCATAATTCGGTTTGTAAGCTGGCAGGCACATCATGACGTCTTTCAACACGGCCTTGTTGAGCGTGACAGGCTGAGGTTCGTTGAGGAAATAGCCCGATATGCAAGACCTTACATAACTTCTGAAAGCCCCCTGCCGGCAGAACTTGAGCCTTACCGCCTGAATATCCCCGTGCACCAAATACACCATGTACTGGCATTTGCCGCGCTATATGTCGGCGAAGGGGCTACGATGGCCAGTGAATCTGCTATTTTGGGCGTGCCTTCGGTATATGTCAACACACTAAGAGCAGGCACAATTGATATGCTCGAGCGGTATGGGCTTATCAAGCAAACAGCCGATACTGAGCAGGCCCTGCGATATTGCATCGATTGGCTCTGTGACTGTGGAGCTAAGCAGAAGTGTGCCGTTGCTCGCGGAAAACTGCTCGCGGATAAAATTGATGTCACCGAATATATTGTGGCGACAATTGAAAGGTATCTCTAATGGAGATATATCCCGCCGTTTTCAAGAACGTGATATTTCCGATAGTAGAACTATCTCAAGGAACGAGTATTCTCAAAACCTTAAAGTTTCTTGAAGGCAGCCAGTGCTTGCCCCCCGATGAAATTCGAGCCTTTCAGGAGAGCAGACTTCGGGAGCTGATTCAACATTCATACACGAACGTGCCATACTATCGCTCGACCTTCGATCGGTTGGGGTTAAAGCCGGAGGATATCAACTCGGTCGAGGACCTGCCAAAGCTGCCTGTCTTGAGCAAGGATGTAATACGCAGGAACTTCCCGGATAACATGATTGCCGGGAACATTCCCAGGAAGAAGCTCACGTTAAACCACAGCGGCGGTTCCACGGGCGAGCCTTTGCCGTACTATCAGGACCGCCAGGCGATAAGCTGGAGGTTCGGCTGTCTTTTCCGCTTTTGGCGGTGGGCCGGATACCAGCTCGGCAAGCGCTGGATTAGGCTGGACCTGATCGCGCACGATACGCTGTCACAAAAAGTTATGGATAGGCTCGGCCGATGTCTATTCTTCCGCCTCTCCGCTATGAATCAGGACACAATGTGCATCAGCGTCGAAAAGATAAGAAGATACAACCCACAGATAATCAGAGGATACGCCTCACAGGTATTTTTGCTGGCAAAGTATCTGAAGGATAACAACATCAGTGATATAAAGCCGAACTCGATCATAACGACCGGCGACATGCTGTTTCCACATTACAGGCAGCTTATTGAAGAGCAATTTCACTGCCCGGTCTTTGACAATTATGGAGGAAACAGCATCGTAATATCGAGTCAGTGTGAGGCGGGCACGCACCACATCGCAGCGGAAAATATCGTCCTTGAATTTGTCAAGGACGACCGGCCGGTAAAACCCGGTGAAGTTGGGACGGTTCTGGTTACTGACCTGAGCAACTATGGGATGCCCTTCATCCGATTTCGGATCGCAGATCTGGCCAGGCCGTTGCAAGAGAGATGCAAGTGCGGTCGAGGACTGCCAGCGATGAGTTCCGTAGTAGGCAGAGACACCGATATTGTGGTGACGCCGGATGGCAATTATCTGGTCGCCTACTTCTTTGGTCACGTATTCGAGTCTATGACTTCGGTGGATCAATTCCAGGTAGTGCAAGAAGCAGACGATGCAATAGAGGTCAAGATAGTCAAGAACAATAAGTTTTCCAATCAGGACGCCCGGTATATAGAGGACGCCATACGTCAGGGGGCCGGAGAAAAGCTAAAGATAAGATTGAACTTTGTGAAGGATATTCCGGTTCCGCGGTCCGGCAAGATTCGGCTTGTCATTTCTGAAATCGGCAAGCGTCACTTCGCGCCAACTATAGGCGAATAAAAAAGGAAGAATTAGCTGGTGAGAATTTGCCTTTTAGCAAATGCAGCGTCTGTTCATACGCAGAGATGGGCCGAGCACTTTGCGGAAAACGGGCACGATGTACACGTGGTCTCGGTCCGCGATGCAAAGATTCGTGGCGTAAAGGTCCATCCGGTAACAATAAAGCGTGGCATTGAGCCTATTTCGCCGGCGGGCATATTGCTATCATACGCAAAAATGCTGCTCCATATTAAAAGAATGGTAAAAGATATTGATCCCGATATACTTCATGCACATTATGTTACTACCAACGGTCTTATAGGGGCTTTTGCTGGTCTCCATCCGTATATTGTCTCGACCTGGGGTTCTGATATTTTTGATCCGCCCTCAACAAGTATCATCTTCAAAAAAATGGCCAAATTCGCCCTAAGCAGAGCAGACGCAATCACAGCTACAAGTAAAATCTTGACCGCAGGTACGCAAGAATTGGCTCCGCAAGGCAAATATGTACAGACTATCCCTTTTGGAGTCGATTTATCAAAATTTACGCCCGCGATGAAACCACATTCGAACAAAATAACGATAGGATGCGCCAAGACCTTGGTGACACTATACGGAATTGAATATCTTATAAAAGCCTTTGCATCCGTGCATAAAAAATTGCCTCAGACCAATCTATTGATTGTCGGAGGGGGACCACTGCATAATTGCCTAAAGAAATTGGCAGACTCGCTTTCAATTGGCGATAGTGTTGATTTTGTAGGGCCGGTTCCGCACGACCAGATGCCGCTTTATCTGGCGAAAATGCACATCTTTGTAGTACCATCGCTTTCTGAAGCGTGGGGGCGGGCGGCGGCCGAGGCATCGGCTATGGAACTTCCAGTAGTTGCGTCCGCTGTCGGAGGGCTGCCCGAGGTCGTAACAGATGGGGTCACAGGATTTTTGGTAGCCCCACGCGACGACGAGGCGATTGCGCAAAAGCTGATTCAGCTTGTCGAAAATCCGGCTCTCAGGTCCAGCATGGGCGCAATGGGCAGAAAGTTTGCTATGGACAATTATGATTGGAATGCGAATGCTTCTATGATGGAGAAGCTGTATTATAACCTCCTGGCTCACAGAGAAGACCGATGAGCAACAAGAATAACGATTTCCAGAAATTTTACGATGATATCTACGAATCGCAAGTGCTATCTGATGAGCTTTATGTTCGAGCTACCAGATGGAAGGCGGAAAATCTATTTAGTCTGGTTCCCAATGACCTGTTTTTCGATAAGATACTCGAGGTTGGTTGTGGAGCGGGCGTTTTGCTCAAAGAAGTCTACAGGATAACCGGCTGTAAAAACCTATATGGAGTCGATATTTCGGAAGTAGCTATAAAAAGGGCTGCGGCTATTTTACCTTTTGGAAAATTCCAGGTGAAATCTATCGGCGAGTTAGACTATCCGGCCAGTTTTTTTGACCTACTGATCCTGTGCGACATTTTGGAGCACATACCCGACGTCGAAAAAATAATGCCAGCGGTTACTCGATGCGCAAAGTATATACTCCTTAAAATTCCCATCGAAAACGCTATAGCTTCAAGAATTATGTACAAGATAAGAAAAATCACCCAAAATTTGGAGACTCATCCATCAGGGCATTTATACAGGTGGAATAGGCAGGAGGCGTTGCAACTAATTCGCTCCGCAGATAACGTCAAAATCCTCCGCTCCAAATTTGAGCCGTTTCCGTATGAGCTTTCTACTCATAAGATGCTCATCAAAGCAGTATTTCTAAAAGGCATTCAATGTATAGACAAATTGCTGGCAAGTCAGTATCTAAGCGAAAAAACCGTAGGGGGAAGCTTGTTTATTTTGTGCCGGAATATAAGTTGAGTATGCCAGGCGGAGCATTATATGCGTAAAAAGGAATTTTATGAGAATAGGGCAACTGGCTATACGGATTTTGACAAGCAAGGTTATCTGCGGTACTCCAGAGCACTCGAACTAGTAGAAATTAAAAACGGCAGCCGGATTTTAGATGTTGGTTGCAAGCACGCCTATCTATGCGATATTTTAGGGGAGCGCGGATTGGATTGTGATTATTATGCGGTGGATATATCTGAGAAAGTCATCGACAGTCTTAGGAATAAAAGAGGGAATTTTCAGGTATGTGATGTTATGAAGGGCTTGCCTTTTCAAAAGGAGCAATTTGAGTGTATTTTCTGTCTGGAATTACTCGAACACGTTGAAAATCCCACTTTCTTGTTAAGAGAACTTCATAGAATACTTACCGGCGAAGGCACCCTGCTTTTATCAGTTCCTAATCCGTATAACTGGATAACAATATTCGCCAACATTATGAAGCTGTCTGCGCATGAGGGACACATTCACTCGTTTACCTTTACGGACCTTCAGACACTGCTCGAATTTACCGGCTTCAGTATTAAAGCCAGGACCGGCACATACACCTTATTGCCCTACACCAGACACGGTATAAAGCAAGACCGCTATCTTATGTTCCGATCTAATTCTTTGTTTCTCACTACATCCTACATTTATCGGATTGGCAAATCTGCGAATAGTGACTAAGTGGATTAAAAATATACTTGGCGTGGTAATTATCCTCTTGCTGCTGTGGTACCTTTCGAGGCACTGGGAAGAGCTAAAGACCGTATCGCAGTTGGGCCTCGAACAGTTGGTCGTAATATACTTTTTGTGTTTTTTGTCCCTCTTGGTTAGTGCTCTGGTAGATAAATACTTGCTGAAAGCTCTGAATGCCAAGGCTGGTTTCTGGGACATATTTTGTGTAAATAACGCAGCTACGCTGCTCAACTACATCCCTATGAAATTCGGCACTCTCTTTCGGGCGAACTATTTGAAGCGCCACTACGGGCTTGCCTATACTCATTTTGCCACTTTCTTCTTGTATGTTATGTTCTTAATCACCACTTTGGCGGCAGCGGTGGGTTTAATCGTACTACTGACGGTATATAAGCAGGCCGGATACGAAAGCAAAATCCTGGCCGGCGTGTTCGCGATAACAATCGCCGGTTCATTGCTTTTCTTATTCGTGCCGCTGCCCCTGCCCAACGCCGCAGGACAACTTAGCTCCATGCTGCGCAACTTTCTTTTAGGGCGCAGACAAATCGCAGGCAAAACAAAGCTGACTATCAGGGCGGCAATGTTATTGTCGCTGAATTTTTTGCTTACCGCCTTACGCTTCGGGATCATCTACCACAGCATCGGCCAAGACATCCACCCCGCGGGCTATCTGCTGCTCGGGACGCTCGGCTATCTCGCTCTATTTATAAGCCTAACGCCGGGTGCGCTGGGAATCAGGGAGCTGATGCTGGGCTTTGGAGCGGTGGTTATTGCGGTGCCGCTGCAGGTTGGGGTGCTGGCGGCAATGATTGATAGAGCCATAGCGCTCGGCTGGTCTTTCGTAATCGGTGGCGCGTGCACAGCGTGGCTCTGGCATAAATCTCCCACCAGCTTCAAAAAGCAGCAGAACAACTTGTAACTATCGAACCAACAACTCAAGAGCCGGGAGATTTACTTTGCAGGTCAAAAATTAAGTGAGGCAACATTGGAGCCAGCTCCGGCCCGCCGGGATCGGCGGGAACAGACTCGAACTTGTACCGCTGCTGCAGTTGCTGGATCAGCGGAGCTACCTGCTGCACGGCTGGGACAAGGTAATAAGGAAACATGCCGGTTTGGGCCTTCTGTTGAATCTCCGCCCAAGTCGTAGCTACTACAACCTCCCGGTCGAGATACCAGGCGATTTCAGGACGATAATGCTCGCCTTTCGCCTCGTGCTGCTCGACTTTCTGGCTCTGATAGCTCAAGAGCATCTTGTCCGGCGGAATCCTTTCGCTGAGCGTTTTGAAAAGTTTGACCCTTTCCGGCGAAAAGTGCCTGATGCCGTAATAATGGTCTATCCCCCCTATACAAGCTACTGTAATAATGCCCACCAGAGCTGCCGTACATATCTTGGACACTATTGGACGAACTCTATCCAGAATGCCGGCGAGCGTCATTATCCCAAGTGCCGCAGCGATCGCAAGTAGCGGAGAAAAACAGCGTTCCCAGTAGTGGTGCATCCACAGGGCACCTTTCAGGAGAGACAACTGGAAAAAGCCCGGCAAGAAAAAAAGCCAGAATTGTGGAAACCGGCCGTCTGCCTTGATTGCCGCTCCCTTACGGTCGCGGCTCTGATCCTGGGAGTCCTTGCGCGAAGCGGCGCCGGTCAGTGAATATAGCTGGCCAAAAGTTAGATAGGCAATGGCAATAATTAGAACCGGCACAGTGAAATTCATCCCGGCGAACTCCCAGAACCTGGCGAACCATTTGCCCCAGTCGAATTCAGCCATCTCGCCTTTTCCTGCCCGCCAACTGTATAGAGCAGTAATTTTGCTGAAATCCCACCCGTAGCCAGCCGCCATCACCAGAAAATTCAAAGCTAAACTGGATAGCGGTGCGACAATTAAGATGGCAAGTAGCGTCTTCTGCGGAAACGTCTTGCGACGGATGCACCGCACGACATAGTGCACCCCGATAGCCATCGCGTAGAAAAAGCCTTCCCAATTGAACTGCAGCGCAAGAAACAGGCTGGCTGCCAGGCCCCATTTATGTATCGGCCCAGGCTCAGGTCCATCTCTCAGGCTCTTGATTAGTACGAGATAACACCAGAAAGCTGTAAAGACCATCAAGGCCGTCCAGCATCCGGAGCCGAAATAGCCGGTAACAGGAAATAAAACGTAGATAAGGACCGCGAGCAGCGCGGCCTTATCGCTTAATAACCCCCTAAAGATTTTCAGTAGCAGCATCGCAGCCAGCACCGATGTCATGCAATTGAGCAGTCGATAGCTCCATTCGCTCACGCCGAAGATCGACATAAATAGCGCTAGCGTCAGCACAGAAAGTTGCGGATGGTCGTAATATCTTGAGGGATTTTGGCTCGGCGGATCACCCACCGCCCAGGTGGATGCGCCCTTTGTATAGCCCAGACCATATTTTACATGGGCTCTTGCCGCCCAGGCCCCGCTGGCTTCGCCCCAGCTATGCAGGCCCGTGAAAGGCCGACCCATGTCGCGACCCAGGATCGATACAAGCAGAATACAAAGCAGACCGCCGAAAAGCCAGAAGTCCCCACACAGGCCGCGCTCTTGCTCCTGAACAATCTTCTTCATACCGGTCTTCCTTAAACCCCGCAAGAAAACCCCCAAATAAATTTGGGGGCTAAATATATTTAGCCCCGCAATTTGTTGCGGGGTTCCGCCAATCGCGCTGCCAGCTTGCCATCTCGGCGAATAAATATACGGAAAAAAGGTTGGCCGTACAAGAAGCCTCGGTCCGGATTGCCGGGTAGAGGTACATATTGTTTCTGCGCCCACTCCACCACCGGATGGTCCGGCGGGACTTGGGCGTGGAGTCTATTGATAACGAATATTTCCGGCTTTTCCCGCTCCAGATCCGCCAGAGTTCGCGAGGTATGCTCCTGCGCCAATGGGTTGTTTGCCAGGTCGGTAGACCATATCACGCCGGTCGGCGGTCGCCGTCCGGACCAAAAATAAAATTCGGGGTTTATGCCCAGCACATAAAGCGTCTCTTGCGGGGCAAGGAGGGCATCGACCTCTTTAGTCACAGATTTTGAGATGATATATTGCGGCCCCTGCTTGTTTGCCGACCATTCATCGGCAGAAAACCTGTATTCAGGCAGGACAAAACATAGCAAAATAATCAGCCCTACCGCACCCGCTGCTAATTTGAGTTTTAAGTTTTGAGTCCCCTCGACTGCGCTCGGGGCAGCCTTGAGTTTTGAGTTCCTTGTAGAGACCGCCCAGGCGGCGCCAACAACCAGAGGGACAAGCCAGAGCTGATAGTAGTGGTTGTAATATCTGCCCGGAAGGGCTACAGCGAAGTACGCCGCGATGAGAAACCCAACCAGTAGCAGCCAGGGCCTACGCGGGCCTTTAGCCAACGCATATATTGTTCCCGCAGCAGTGAGGACTATCAGCACGAGCGTACTTTTCATTGCTCGGGCAAAAAATTCGTATTTCAGTCCCGCGAGGATATTGGTGAGAAAGTTGCCGCCCCTACTCTGCGCATAATAGCCGGCGTATTTGAAGATCGTATCGTAGAAAATGCCCAAACGTCCGGTGGCAGTAAAGTATGCGAAAACTGCCGCCCAGGCCGCCACTCCCACTGCCGCGACGATACAAACCTGCAATAATGCCAACCTCAGCCGTTGGCGGTCGCGAAGGAAAGATAATAAATAAAAAAGTCCCAGAAAAGCGGGAAAGGTGACGGCGACAGTCTTATACAAAGTGGCAAGGGCAAAAAGTCCTCCGATAGCCAGCCATTTTAGAATTGAGAATTGAGAATTGAGAATTGAGAATCCTTCGGCTTTGCTCAGGGCAGTCTTCTGGCTTCTGTCTCCTGTCTCCTGTCTTCTGTCTTCTGTCTCCTGTCTTCTGCCTTCTGTCAACATAAGGGCAAAAGCCCAGACAAAGCAGGCGTTCATCGGAACTTCTATATTGGGCTGATTGGCCCAGAGCCACAGGTCGTTGCAGATAATAGCCCAGAAGGCTGCGGCCCACAGTCCGCCGGCGACGCCGCCGTATGCAGCACCCGCCCAGTAACAGCCGAGCAATGTTATTATTGCGGCGACCACGCCGATAAAATATACCTCGCCCGGGCCGTAGCCGACCAGGGCATCCGCCAATGCGTAGGTCACAAAGATAGCGGGCGGCTTGCTGTCCCAGAGGTCGCAGTACAACGCACGCCCGGCGAGCATTTCGTGGGCAATAACTGCGTGGCTTGTAATATCCCTCTCAAAAGGCTCATTGTAGGTGTGCAACCGCAAAAGAGCGATGAAAACCGCCAGAGCTATTAACACAGCGGATAGCGTACAGCGGATAGCGTACAGACTAAACGCTCCACGCTGTACGCTGTACGCCGTAGCGCGTGACCCAAGCGACGCGCGACGACCGACCTTTGGCCTTTTCATAAAGAACGCTTATACATCATTTGCCAGGGCAAAGAAAGCCTGAAAATATCGCTATTGGTTGAAAAATACCCTTGTATGTCGTATAATAGCGGGCGTAAAGGAGGTAGGAATTATGAACCTGCGGGACAATCTACAATTCGTGATGATTCTGGTGATTCTGCCTTTGTATGGGTCTACGTGGGCTGCAGAGTCGCTCGACCAGTACCAGTGGACAGTGCCGGTGCCGCTAACGCTGGTCAATAGTGCCTCTGCTGAGGAGTGCTCACCTTTTTTGTCGCTTGACGGCCTAACGCTTTACTTTGCGCGGGTTTCCAGCGAAACCTTCTATTATGGCCGAATATTACAGGCCACGCGTCCCCAGCCTTTTGGGCTATTTACAAAGGTTCGACAAATAGATGGGCCACTGAATTCGTCGCGTGGGCATAACCTTATGCCGTGGGTTTCCCCCGACAATTTGCGGATGTACTATTACAACGAGTTTGGTGGCAGATCTATGCTGAGGGTCAGCAGGCGGGGGTCGGTTAACGCCCCTTGGCCGGAGGGCACAAGTATTGTCGAACTGAACGCCCTTGGCCAGCACCTCCAAGCACCGAAGCTTACGTCCGACGAGTTGATCATCTTCTTCGAGGCGTTGGACATTCCCGGCGGAAAGGGAGGTTATGATATCTGGAAGGCCAGCCGCCTCAACAGCAATTCGCCTTTCAGCGGGCATGAAAATCTATCGGAGATTAACACAATCGCCAATGAAGGTGCTCCGTCTGTTTCAGCCGATGGGCTTACGCTGGTCTTTCATTCCAACCGTAACGGGCCGTTCCAGCTATTCCGTGCCACGCGGGGGTCTTTGGCTGAGCCGTTTGGCAACGTCGAGCACCTGTTGTTCGCTGACACAGCGGGTGGCCATAGCATGCATCCATACCTTACCAGTGATGGTAGCACGTTGTATTTCGTTAGCCAAGTAGGTGAAGACCGGACCACGCGGGATATCTGCGTTTCTTTCCGCTTTACCCGGCCCACAGTTTATTATGTCGATGTGGCCCACGGTAGTGATTTCAACAACGGCTTCAGCCCCCAAGTGGCCTTCGCGGCCATCCAGAAGGGCATCGATTCATCGCAAAACGGCGACGAGGTCATAGTATATCCCGCCACGTACCATGAGAATATCCACTTCAAGGGCAAGAATATCACCCTAACGAGCAAAGACGCAAATAATCCCGATATTGTTGCCAAAACAGTCATAAATGGCAGCCAAAATGGCTCAGTGGTGACTTTCAATAACGGTGAGAGTGCTGATTGCATCTTAGCCGGCTTTACAATAACAGACGGCCGCAATGATTTAGGCGGCGGAATTTTTGCCAGCAGCGCGAGCCCAACAGTGACAAACTGTGTACTTATTGGTAACACAGCTAATCTCGGTGGTGCAATATATTGTTCCGACAACAGCGATTTGAGCCTGCAAAACTGTACGATCAACAAAAACTCGGCTGGCTTCGGCGGCGCGATATACTGTCTATTAAGCAGTCCAAAATTATCAGATTGTATATTCAGCATGAATCAAGGCACATGGCGGGGTGGTGCAGTATTCAATGACAAAGCGGCACCAACCCTGAGTAGCTGTATATTTAATGATAATTCCACAAACGGCAATGGCGGTGGAATGTTCAACGAGGCTAGCAGCTCCAAATTGTCGAATTGCGCCTTTGGCGGCAACTCAGCGAGAACCGGCGGCGCTATTTATTGCGAACCTGGTTGTGAGCTAATAATAACAGACGGCAAAATTGCTCAGAACCACGCTGATTATGGCGGCGGCATCTATGTCAGCAAGTGTGTCAACGCAAAAGTAACAAATTGCTCTATAGTTCAAAATCTGGCAATACTTGGGGCCGGCATTTATTCTGTTGATACAGCCCTGACAATAAAACAGTGTGTCTTCTATGAGAACACAGCCCAGTATGGCGGCGCAGTCTTTTGTGATGCCCAACCAGATGGTAGACTCACAATGATTAATTGTACGCTTGCCGGCAACTCTGCTGTGCTCGGTCGTTCAATTGCATGTGACTCCTTCTTGGGCAACAGCAGTGTTACTCTGATAAACTCAATTCTATACAACGGCGGCAACGAAATCTTGAATAATGACAATTCCAACTTTGTTATAACATATAGTGACATCCAGGGCGGCTGGCCTGGCAAAAGCAATATCGATGTCTATCCTGCGTTTGTCGATCTGGTTGGTGGGGATTATTATTTATTACAAGGTTCACCGTGCATCGACGCCGGCGACCCGCAGTATTTGCCGGAGCCTAACGAAACAGACTTCAGCAGCCAACCACGACTGGTAGGCGAAGCAATCGACCTGGGAGCGTATGAAACTCAGCCTGCAATCGAAATTCCATTCAGGTCGTTTGAATTCGAGGCCACGATAGGTTTCCCAGACCTGGCTGGCGAGATCATCATCATACGAAATTCAGGAGCAGGAACTCTGAATTGGCAAATCAGCTATGATTGTAGTTGGCTGGCTGTTGACCCCAATACGGGCAGTTCCCAGGGCCAGGAAAACACAGCCTACCTCAGAGTCAATTCAACAGACCTAAGTGAAGGTCAGTATCACTGCCAACTTACGGTTTCAGCCCCACTTGCTCTAAATAGCCCACAAACCGTACAGGTCACCTTGACCGTCCATAAGAACTGTTTTCCAGACACGCCGCAGTACGCCCAGCAGTATACTGATTTTCTGGAGTACGCCGCTCACGGCGCTGACCCAGGCTGCTGGTGCGCCTCGTGGTCGGACGGCACTCATTATCAGTGCGATGGCGATGCTTCGGGCAGAAAGCAGACTTTCACCAACTATCGAGTGTTCACGGACGATTTGGCCCTGATTATCAAAAACTGGAAGAAGAAAATCGATACTGCCGATCCTTGTGCCGACATCGACCACAAGGCCCAACTTTTCCAGAAGTATCGCGTTTTCACTAATGACTTGTGTATGCTGATAACCAACTGGAAGAAGCGTGACGACCAGTTAGCAAATAACTGCCCTCGGCCTGATGGGCAGTAACCACTCGGCAGCGCTACTGCATCGGAAATTTACTGCACAGCGCTTCTACCTTCTGTCTTATTTGGTTCTGGAAGGACTCGTCAATTCTGTACTCGGCGTCACTTATTATTTCCACCTTCCGCAGCACCGCGTCAATCAGCGCAGAGATTTCCTGCATTTCGCCGGGGCCCATCCCATTTTTGGTGACGATAGGCGTACCCAGTCTAATGCCGCTGGTAATCGTGGGGCCTTTTTTATCGTAGGGTAGCCGATTCATGTTGACGACTATGCCGCAATCTTCAAGGCACTTCTGCGCCACGATGCCGGTCAGCCCTTCGCGCAAATTCGCAACGTTCACTAAAATCATGTGGTTGTCCGTTCCGCCAGTTACGACATCGTGACCCAGTTCCAGCAGGTTCTTGGCGAGTGCCCTGGCATTTTCTATGATTTTGAATTGTCTTTGCCTGTATTCTTCACTGAGCGTCTCTTTGAAGAAAACCGCCTTAGCCGCAATGTTATTCAGATAGGGCGTTCCCTGGACGCCGGGAAATGTCGTTCTTTCAATATGCTGCCATAGGAGTCGAGATTCTAAATTTGAAATTCTAAATTCTAAGCTGTAGTCTTTGCCCATTATTATCAGGCCGCCCCGCGGCCCGCCCGGCTTGTAGGTGCTGGTGGTTGAGAAATGTGCGTAGTCCACAGACGAAGGATGAGCGCCGGCAATCACCAGGCCCGCGATGTGTGAAATATCCGCTAAAAGATACGCCTCAACTTCATCGGCAATATCTCTGAATCTTTTGAAATCTATCGTTCGGCAGTACGCGCTTGCGCCGCATATAATCAGCTTTGGCTTGACCGCTATGGCTTTATCCCTGATCGTCTCGTAGTCCAGCAGGTAAGTTTCCTTATCAACGTAATAGTTTTCCACGCTGAAGAATTTGCCGGTGAATGACACCTTTGCCCCATGCGAAAGGTGCCCACCCTGATCTATTCCGAGACTGAGTATTTTATCGCCCGGTTGCAGAATAGCGGTCAGAACGATTTGGTTGGCGGCGGTGCCGGAATGAGGCTGCACATTGGCGTACTTGGCGCCGAAAGCATCCTTAGCCCTTTTGATGGCCAATTCTTCCACCTGGTCAACGACCTGGCAGCCTCCGTGGAACCTGGCGCCGACAAAGCCTTCTGTGGTCTTATTCTGAATCACCGAGCCCAGAGCCGCCAAGACCGCCGGGGAGCATTGATTCTCCGCAGCGATAAGCTGCAGCGTGTTTTGCTGCCTTTGGTACTCTCTGGTTATAAGTTGATAAACGTCTGGGTCCGCCTGTTCGAGGGCGTCAAAAATGGTTTTGTGATACTCGTTCGCCTGCGGCGGTGATCCCGCGGCTACGCTCGGGACAGGCTTCGATTTTCGGCTTTCGATTTTCGATTTTATCACAAAGTACCTTGTCAGCTAAGAAAACTCCTGACGATGTCGTTAAAGGTTACGTATAGAAGAAACGTTCCTATAAGCGCCCAGCCGGCGTAGACAATCACGCCCTGTGTACGCTCACTTAAGGCTGAGCCTTTAACCTTCTCGACCAGCATCAGCACGATAAGCCCTCCATCCAATGGCGGCAAGGGCACTAAATTAAATACGGCAATTACCGCGCTTATCAGGCCGAGTAGATAAATGTAATCAATCAGCGGCTGCTCGGCGACGACACGGTAGCTTACCGCTATGATTCCCACCGGTCCCATAAGATGTTTCGGACTAACGGCTCCTGCGACCAGGCGCTTAAGTGTCACGTAAGCCTGGGCAATAAACATAATGGTTCTTCTGTATCCCATCGCGACGGCGTCGATTGGGCCACTGGCCTGGTAGAGTCTCTCCATACGGTTGAAGGGAATAAACTCAGCAAAATCCGATTTGACTGTAATACACTCTTTTTTGCCGATACCCGTATCCAGAGTAACTGTACCCGGTTTCTCATCAAGGCTGTAATCAATGGTGGCAGATTTTCCGGCATTTTGTCTGATTTCTGTGATTATATCGTAAAAGTTCGACACCGTTTTGCCGTCGACAGCCGTAATCACAGCGCCGCGCGGAATTTGCAGCTTTGCTGGACCGTTCTCCACGGCGATAGTGTTAGCGACAACCGGATGCCCAAAATCAAAGTCGGGCAAAAATGCAATTCCTATTCGTGCTTCGTTGGTGTCTCTATCTCGCTTTAGTCTGACACTAATTGAGTGCTGCCTTTCAATACCGTTGGCGTCCGTTCGCAGCACCTTTATCGGTAGTTCGTTACCCTCATATTTCTTTACCGTATCCAGGAACTCCTCGCCTGTAGGGCATGCAATTTCACCGACATTCAAAATAACATCGCCGCTCTGCAAAAAGGGCTTCTCCGTCATCTGCTCTTTAATGCCGATTTTCTCTAATGCCTGACGCTTCTTAGCAGCAATTTTCATCCAGAGTGACTTTTCAATTTCGATATTTTGCATCCGAAACCGCGGAACCATAGAGTAGATATGTCCGGTGCTGGGCGAAATTAGCTTCAGGCTAATTTTGCTCTCAACCAAATTCAATCTCTTATCCTTGTCGGTTCGCTCAGCCAACAATGTGACCTCAGGAATAAGCATGTTTCCTAGTATTTCGGCCAATTCCCAGTGTGTTTGCACACTTTTACCATCGACAGCTTTTATACGGTCGCCAGGAAGCAAACCCGTTTTTTTAAGCAAAGTGTTAGCGTCGGCAACCTCTGCTACGGTCAGACTCATCGGCGGGTCGATGCCAAAATCTCTCAACTGCGACCCCGGCAGTCGCTGGGCAGTAAGATTGAGATCATCTTCAGAGCCGTTTTCGTGCCTGACTCGCAGCGCAACTTCTTGACCTTCTTTTGACAGAGCTGCGGCTATTAAAATATTGCTAAAGTCAAGGTTCTTGCTCTTGCCGGCAATCTTGATGATCTCGTCGCCGGGCTTCAGGCCCGCCTTAGCGGCCGGCGAATTCGGCACCACCATCCCTACAACCGGGGGCGGCAACTTTATGCCGATCAGAAAAACTATCATAAAAATAATTACCGCGCTAACGACGTTGAAGATAACGCCCGCTGCAATGACCGGCACGCGGATGCTGATCGGCTTTTTGGAAAACGAACGTGGGTCATTACTGGCCTGAGCCGGGCTGGTGTCGTCCTGGCCCAGAAGCTTTACAAAACCGCCAAAGGGAATAAGACCGATGCGATACTCGGTTTCCCCAGCCTTGCCTTTTTTCCCGACCGTAAAGCTCAGGGAACCTTCGCCCGACTCGTCATTGTCTTTGGGAAAGAATTTTGGCAGTATGCGAACCCGAAAGCCGGCTTCCGTCCTGCGCAGCCCCAGCAGAATTGGGGGCATAAAAATAGAAAAGGCCTCAACGTGGATATCCGACAGCTTGGCGACCACGAAATGGCCAAACTCATGAACCAGAACCACCATTCCGAATCCAAGCAGCACTACAAGGACGTTGCCAAAAACATAGATATTGTGGATAATCAAGTAGATAAACGCAGCGAAAATAAGTATCCACAAAAGCCCCATTAGTTTTGAGTTTTGAGATTTTAGTTTTGAGTTTTCCATAGTACCCGCGACAGCTAAACACTTCTAACTTTTTGCTTTAGACTTTTTTTGACCTCTCTTCTTGCCCAGGCATCGACCTCAAGCAACTCCTCAAGGCCGACCTGTCTTTTGACAGTATGCTTATCCAGACAGCGTTCGATCAACTCGACTATATTAACAAATTTAATGGTGCCCGCCAGGAACTCCTGCACGGCGGCCTCATTGGCGGCATTGAAAACTACCGGCGCCGTGCCGCCTGTCCGTGCAACCTCGTACCCTAACGGCAGCGAACGAAACGTCTGGAAGTCCGGCCTCTCGAACGTGAGCGTGCCGATTTCTTCCAGCCGTAGAGGCTTGCCGATCCCGGCGACTCGCTGCGGATACGTCAGGGCATACTGAATCGGCAAACACATATCAGGCTGCCCCATTTGTGCGACTACCGAGCCATCCACAAATTCGACCAGCGAATGGACTATCGACTCCGGGTGGACCAGAACCTCTATCTTTTCTACCGGCATATCAAAGAGCCAGTGGGCCTCGATAACCTCGAAGGCCTTGTTCATCATTGTCGCCGAGTCAATTGTTATTTTCGGCCCCATGTCCCACACGGGATGTGCCAGTGCTTGCTCCAGCGTCGCGTACTGCAAATCCTCGATGCCGGCTTTTCTAAATGGCCCGCCCGAAGCAGTCAAAATGATTCTACAAACTTCCTGGCGTGAGCCCGACCGCATGGCCTGACAGATCGCCGAATGTTCACTATCGACCGGCAGGATTGTGCCGCCGTTTTCTCCGGCAATTTTTGTAAGCAGCTCACCTGCAATCACAAGCGGCTCTTTATTGGCGATAGCAAGTTTTTTGCCCTTCTTGGCAGCCGATAAAGCCGAGGGCAGACCGGCAGCGCCGACAACTGCGGTAAGGACGATATCGACCTCCCCAAGCTCCGCGATCTGAACCAGACTCTCCGGCCCGGCGAGAACCTCTGCATCCAAATCGCCAACTTTCGCTGCATACTTAGCATCTGTAATGGCGACGTATTTCGGCCTGTAGCGCCGGGCCTGCTCAGCCAAAAGCTCAACGCTCGTGTGGGCGCTCAACGCGATAACCACATACTCAGGACCAAGAGCATCTATTACCCGCAGTGCTTTTCTGCCCACGGACCCTGTCGAACCTAAAATGGCGATACGTTTTGTCATAGTAAAATGATTAGCACCTTTTCGCCCATAATTGCGATAGTATGATAATCGCTGCACACTGTCAAGAGACGTTAGCCCCCGGACCCTTCGACAAGCTCAGGGCAGGCTCTGTGCCGGGGGCAGCCCTGCCCACAGGTGGCAGGGCTAAAGGCCTGCGCGAAATTTTCAGATTTCCATATTCAATTGTCAATTTTGAGTGAAATCGCCTTGCCGATATGACGATAATTTCACTGGCAAACGTCCCGATTTATCGGAACTCGTTTGTGGGGGTTATAAACTGGGGGTCTTGAGTTCATAGTTCGTTGTTCATAGTTTATCGATCGGCCATGAACTCAGAACACATTACTCAAGGGAGTCTACAAATGAGCGAACGGATCTCTGTTTTGGTGGTTGAGGACGAAGAACATATCCGTAGGGTTTTGCAATACAATCTGCAACTGGATGGCTTCGAGGTGCATCAGGCTGAAAATGGCGCTGGTGCTATAGAAATCGCCGCCGAACTAATGCCCGACTTGATTCTGCTGGATTGGATGATGCCAGAGATGGACGGGTTGGAGGTGCTCTCCCGGCTCAAACAGGACAAAAGAACGGAGAACATACCGGTCTTTATGTTGACGGCTAAGGGCATGATGACGGATGTCGGCCGGGCGTTGTACGAGGGGGCGGACGATTACATAACAAAGCCTTTCGATCCAACACAGTTAGGCAAAACGCTGCGGAAAAAATTGAAAAAGTGCGTCAATACTGAACGCAGGTAGACAGAAGACAGAACTCTGAATTCTGAATCCTCAATTTGAACTTCGTCTATCGGTTGTGATGCTCGTTTGGTCTGACGTTAAGAAGGGGACAGAGATGCGAAGTTCTAACCCAATACTACTGGTCGAAGCTTACCGAGCGGATGCGGTCCTTGTTGAGCAAGCGCTGAAAGACTTGAAGGTCACAAACCAATTGGTAGATGCACCTGACGCCAAAAAGGCGTCGGCATATCTAAGAACCAAGGGCGTTAGAAAACCCTGCCTTATCCTTCTGGATTTGGCCACGCCGGAACCCAACGGCATCGAATTTCTGACGACCTTAAAGGCTCATAAATCGCTGGCAAAAATTCCCGTCGTTGTGCTGGCAACCTCCGAAAAAGAACGCGACGTGGTTGAAAGTCTTGGGCTCGGTGTTGCCGGATACATAGTTAAGCCCGTGGATTACAAAAAGTTTGTCGAGGCAGTCAGGAAGGTTGACCTGTGCTGGACTTTAAGTGAGCCGCCGGATGAACGCTGAGATTACGGAAAATTCCAGATGCAGAATTCTGCTGGTCGAAGACGATAAGATCGACCAGGCAGCCTTCGAGCGATTGGTCAAACAGCAAGGGCTTTTGTATGATTACACTATAGCCGGCTCTTTTGCCCAGGCAAAAAACATCTTAACATCCGACAGATTTGACGTGGCAGTTGTTGATTATCTTCTTGGTGATGGGACGGCCTTTGACGTTTTACAACTGACCGACGATAGCCCGGTGATTTTTGCTACAGGAGGTGGAGACGAGGAAATAGCTATCAAGGCAATGAAGGCGGGGGCATACGACTATATCATAAAAGATGCCCAGCGCAACTATCTGAAAATCCTGCCGCAGGTGGTAGAAAAAGCCCTGGCACACAAAAAAGCCATAGACGCACTTAAACAGTACCATAATGACCTTGAGGCGCTGGTCAAAGAACGAACAGAACAGCTCGAAGAAGAAAAAGAGCTTCTGGCGGTGACGCTTTGCAGTATGAGCGACGGGATTATTGCCGTGGATGTTCAGAAGCGAATCATCCTGTTCAATAAAGTGGCTGAGAATCTGACCAAATGGAAATACCCTGAAGTCCAGGGCAAAATAGTCGATGAAATCTTCTATCCGATTGACGAAAAAA
>Ga0315280_10003366_pt1 | contig 24653 bp, 23 predicted proteins | sample YL17G06_40_MG_FD_203697 | JGI IMG/M metagenome (GOLD analysis project Ga0315280, IMG submission 203697) | Sediment microbial communities from Yellowstone Lake, YNP, Wyoming, USA - YL17G06_40 | ecosystem: Environmental > Aquatic > Freshwater > Lake > Sediment | place: USA: Wyoming | collected...
AAGTCCTGTATCAGCGCCACATGGTCGAGGAGGCTCCGACCAGGATCGAAGTCGACAAGCAGATCCACGTCGCTGTCAGGCCTCTGCTCATCGCGGGCCACAGAGCCGAACACCCGCACATTCGTCGCCCCGTGCGCGGCCGCGATACGCAGAATGTCCGCCCGGTGTACAGAGAGCACGTCTGCCATGTCTTCGATCCGCCCGTCTCGAGTGGGGAGCGCGTCTATGCCCGCATGCGTGCGCCAAGTGACATGATAGCCTCTTGGGCCCGCGGTGTGAACGCACTCTCTCCCCCGAGAGGACACGATGGCGAGCCGGCCGGCTGATTCCTCCCCGGACTGAAACAACCCTTACCCTTCGGGCCTCCTACTTGTACACTATGGCATCTCGGAGGTGGGCACCGATGCCGAAGCTCCTCGCGGCGGTTACCCTCGGGCTTCTGCTCGCCGCAGTCGCCGTTGGCCTGTTCGTCTCAGGCGTGGTGGCCCAGGGCGAGCACTCCGCGCCGCCACCCGCAGTCGTCCAGAACGTGCCGCCGCTTCCGGACTGGGTGGCGGAGATCGCTGTGCGGTTCTCCCCAGACCAAACCGCGGAAGAGCTCCAGCCCCCGGAGGACCTTACCTACTCGCGCCAGGTTCGGGACCTCGTGAAGACTCCGGTTGGGCGCATCGCCGCTCAGGCAACGGAGGCGCTCGCGGGCCTCGATAGCGCGGATCCCGAGGAGCGCGAGAAGGCCTGCAAGAGGATCGATTCTCTGGCCCACCACACCGCCCTTCCCGACATGGTGGAGCGGCTCAGCCGGACAGCCCTCTCGGACGCGTACTGCGCAGCCGGAGCATCCAAGGGGGGTTGGCCATGGCCTGACAGCGACCCCCGTGTGCCACATCGTTTCCCTGTGCGGGAAGCCGCCAGGCAGGCGTTGCGCGCGGTGTGGGATCGGGCCGACCTGGACAGCAGGCTGTCAGGTCTGACGCGCGATGACCAGATCAAGCTGTTGGGGGCCACGTTGGGCCGTCCGGGCTCGGAAGTCGCCGAAACCGAGCTCATGCGTATGGGTCCCGACGCCGTGGCGGACGCGATTCACAGCAGGGAGGCTGGCAAGTTCGAGGTCCACTCCAACCAGAAGAGACTCGTGTACGGCCGATCGCACGAAGCGGCGAACTCCCGTGAGCGTGCGGCGAGGCTGCTGGGGATCCTGGGCGGTCGGCGATCCGTACAGGCCCTGAAGGAGCTGTTGAGGGATCCTGCTTGCCACCTCGAGTCCAGGAGCCAGCCGGGGCAAGCGTTCGACTCAAACTGGGAAGATCAGATGCGCGCCGAGGGGCCAAGCGCATTCGCCCTCGTCTACGGTGTCCGCAACGCAGCCGCACGCGCGCTCGTGCAGCTCGGCTACAAGGTCCGCATCATAGGGCATGAGTTCGTGGCGACAAGGTAACGGTCTGCGTCTCCGCTCCGCAGGTCACATCGCTCCTCCGCCGAACACCGGACGCACGGGGGATGGCGGAGGAGTCAGGCTAGTGCGGATCGTCTGCCAGCTCGTCGGACCCGCTCTCGTGTTGGCCGCGGCGCCCGCGCTGGGCGCGGAGTTGTTCTGCTCGCCCGTGCTGCCTCTCGAGGGCGAACCGTTCAAGGTCGTATACCGTGCGGGGACTCAAGCCGAGGGTGGTGCGGCCTTCACTGTCCGCCAGTCGGACGGCAGCGTGCTGGTGGAGCGCAAGGTGCCTCTCGCGGAGCAACTCGACGGCTTCCGCGCGGAGCTCGAGCTGACGGTGCCCCACAACGGCCTGCTGCGCGCTGACGTCGTCGCCGGTCACCTCAAGCTCCGGACGGTTGTCCCCGTCATCTCCGCGAAGCGCGAGGTCAACCTCATCTACTACGGCATGAGCAAGGAGCTCATCCGCCGCGGCCTGGTGCATTGGGTGACCCTCGTGACAACCTGCGGCGGCGAGGTTGTCGAGGACCTGAACAGGCGGGGCGCAAAGGCTCTCCGCTGGCATTGGGGCAGCAACGTCCTCGGCGACCGGGAGGCGGCGCTCAGGGCCGAGGGCCGCGAGCTCACGCCGGAGGTGGCGCGCCAGATGGGCCGGGGGATCTACACGGCCGACGCCGCCGAAGCCGTCAAGCAGGGGTACGCGGGCTTCGGCCTGGACGAGTTCGGAGGCTACGCCGCATCGGAGTTCCTGGAGAACACCAAGGCGTTCGTGCGGGGCATGATCGACGCCAGGGAGGAGCTGCCCCCCGGCTTCATCCTCGCCGCGTGGCATGGGGGCCCGATCGACTCGGAGCTGATGGGGCTGTACAAACAGGCCGTCGAGTTCCTCCTGCCCGAGGCGTATCTCCTGGACATCGTGCCCTCGCAACTCGGCACAGAGCTGATCGACAAGGACCTTGAGGGGCGGCTCATCACGGCGCGCTCAAATGACATGTTCACCGCGCCCTACGGCTCGCGCTGCCGCGTTATCCCGTCCGTCGACCTGACCGACCGGATCCCTGTGGACGAGTACGAGGGCTTCTTCAGGATGCTGAGGCGGGAGTTCCCCGAGGTGCGCGGGATAGCGTTCTTCAATGTGCTGTCAGAGGAGCACTACGAGACCTACAGGGTCGTCGACCAGCTATGCCTCGATTACTTCATCCATCCGGTGCTGACGTTCCAGCCGGACAGCATCTCGTTCGATCGGTTCGGCGACAGGTCTGTGATCGCCCGGCTGAGCAACATCGGGGCGATGGACAGTGGGCCGGTCACGGTGCGCCTGCTCGTGGATGACAAGGAGGTCGGCCGGGCCACGGTCCCGTCCGTCCCTGCCGGCTTCAGCCGGGTGGACAACCGGGCCACCGCGCGCTTCCACTGGCGGCCGAAGGCGTCGGGCACGTTCCGTCTGCGTGCCGAGGTCGTCGACGCGGGCGATGCCACGGTTCTGGACCCGGGTGCCGAGGCCTCGATGTATCTGAGGCCGTGACGTACGGAAGGGTGGGGCGGCGGCGGGGGAGCGGAACCGCAGGCTGAAGCCTGCGGCTCCGGGATGACTCTAGCGCCGCGGGCTTGAGCCCGCAGTCCCCAAGCCCGGCGCTCCTTAGCGACCGCATAGCAGCGGGCTGCAGCCCGCTGGACCGCGCCGACCAGTTACCCCTTGTACGTCGCCTTCGCCGCACGGACGATCGCGGCGAACTCAGGGCCCTGCAGGCTCGCACCGCCGACGAGGCCGCCGTCCACATCCGATCCCTCGAAGATCTCCTGCGCGTTATCAGCATTGAGGCTGCCGCCGTACAGCACGCGGACCTTATCAGCAGCCGACGCACTGAAGCCCCGGATGGTCTCGCGCACCAGCGCGCACACCCGTTGGGCCTCGGGCGCCCCGCACACCTCGCCGGTGCCGATGGCCCACACCGGCTCATAGGCGACCACGATCTGGTCCAGCTTATCCTCAGGCAGAGCCGACAGTGCGGCCTTCATCTGTGAGCCGACGACCTGGTCGGTCTTCCCGCCCTTGCGCTCGTCGATGGTCTCGCCGCAGCAGATGATCGGGACCAGGCCGCTCTTCAGCACAACGCGCGCCTTGGCCGCGACCGTCTCATCGTTGTCGGCGAACAGGCCGTGTAGTGCAGGAGTCAACCAGTCGGGGAGCTTGCCGAAGCGCCCGCGGCGCTCGGAGTGCCCTACTATGACATAGGTGCACCCGCAGTCGCGCAGCATCGGCGCCGAGATCATGCCGGTGAAGGCGCCCCCGCTGTCGCCGAACATGTCCTGCGCGCCGAGCCTTAAGGCGCTGCCGCCCTCCTTGAGCTGCCGGCCGATAGGCCACAGGGCGGTGAACGGCGGGCACACGGCGATCTCGACCGGGCTGACATCGTCCTTCTGGTCCAGCAGGTAGCCGACCAGCTCGCGCGCCTGCGGGACCGTCATGTTCATCTTCCAGTTACCTGCGACCAGCGGATAGCGAGCCATGGCGAGCCTCCTGTCGTGCGAGAAGCCGACAGCTACTTATCGGTAAGCGCCTCGACACACGGGAGCGAGCCCTGCTCGACGTACTCGAGCGAAGCGCCCCCGCCTGTGGAGATGTGGGTCATCTTGTCGGCGAAGCCCATTTGCCTGATCGCGGCGGCCGAGTCGCCTCCTCCGATGATGGTGACTGCGCCCGACTCCGCGAGCGCCTCGGCAAGCGCGTAGGTGCCCTTCGCGAACGGCTCCATCTCGAACACACCCATCGGACCGTTCCAGAACACCGTACCCGCGGTCTTGACGACGTCGCAGAACATGGCCGTGGACTGCGGGCCCATGTCGAGCCCCATCCAGTCGACCGGGATCCTGTCCGCGGGGACGATCTTGGTGTTCGCCGTCGCCACGAACTCGTCGGCGACCAGCACGTCGACCGGAAGGAGCAGTTTCGTGCCGGTCTCCTCGGCCTTCTTCATGACCCCCGCGCAGTAGTCAATTCTCTCCGCGTCGAGGAGCGACTTGCCGATCTCGTACCCCTTCGCCTTGAAGAACGTATAGGACATCCCGCCTCCGATGATCAGCGTGTCGGAGACGTTCAGGAGCGAGTCGATGACGCCTAGCTTGTCCGCGACCTTGGCGCCACCCAGCACTGAAACGAGGGGCCGCTTCGGGTCGCGAAGCAAGGCGTCGCCTAGGATCTCGATCTCCTTCTGCAGCAGGAGACCGGCGACCGCCGGGCTCACGAACTTCGTCACGCCCTCAGTCGTGGCGTGTGCTCGGTGCGCAGCGCCGAACGCGTCGTTCACATACAGGTCGCAGAGCGCGGCGAGCTGCTTTGAGAGCTCGGGGTCGTTCTTCTCCTCGCCCCTCTCGAAGCGGCTGTTCTCGAGCAGGACGATCTCGCCTGGCTGCATCGCGCTCACGAGGGCCTCGACCTCCGGCCCGACCACGGCGTTCGCCTTGGTGACCTTCACGGTGACAAGCTCGGCGAGCCTTCTCGCCACGGGCGCCATATCAAACTGCGGATCGGGCCCGCCCTTCGGACGGCCGAGGTGGCTGACGAGGATGACCTTCGCGCCGCGGTCGAGCAAGTAGTTGATGGTCGGAAGCGCGGCTGTGATTCTGCTGTCGTCCGTGATGTTGCGGTCGGCGTCGAGGGGGACGTTGAAGTCCACCCGTACGAGCACGCGCTTGCCGGCCGGGTCGATGTCAGTGATCGACATCTTCGCCATCTCGCGGTCCTTTCCCCGTCAAGACAAGGCCCCAGCCGCGGGCTTAAGCCCGCGGCTCCGAGCCCGCGGCTAACCTACAGCCCCTTCTCCGCCAGGAACACGAACAGGTCGGCGCAGCGGCAGGAGTAGCCCCACTCGTTGTCGTACCACGCGGTGATCTTGGCGAGCGTGCCCCCGCCTGTGTCGACGACCGTCGTGTTACCCGAGTCGAAGATGGACGAGTATGGGTTCTCCTTGAAGTCGATCGAGACGAGCGGCTCGTCGCAGTACTGCATGATGCCCTTGAGCGACGTCTCGGACGCCGTCCTCATCGCGGCGTTGATGTCTTCCGCCGTGGCCTTCTTCTTGAGGACGGCGGTGAGATCGACGAGGGAGACCGTCGGGGTGGGCACGCGGATCGAGAAGCCGTTGAGCTTGCCCTTCAGGTCGGGAAGGACGAGGCCGATCGCCTTGGCGGCGCCTGTCGAGGTAGGGATCATGGAGAGTGCCGCGGCACGGGCCCGGCGCAAGTCCTTGTGTGGGAGGTCCAGTATCCTCTGATCGTTAGTGTATGAGTGGATCGTGGTCATGAGGCCACAGTCGATGCCGAAGCTCTCGTGGAGCACCTTCGTCGGCGGGGCCAGACAGTTCGTGGTGCACGACGCGTTAGAGATGATGTGGTGCTTGGCGGGGTCGTAGGCATCGTCGTTCACGCCGAGGACGAGGGTGATGTCCTCTTCCTTGGCCGGGGCCGAGATGATGACCTTCTTAACCGATCCCTTGAGGTGGACTCCGGCCTTGTCCCGCGAGGTGAAGAGGCCCGTCGACTCCAGGACGATCTCGGCGCCCAAACTGGGCCAGTCGAGCTGGGCCGGGTCCTTCTCCGAGAAGACCTTGATGCTCTTGCCGGCCACGTTGATACAGCCGTCGCCGGGCGCGATGTCGACGTCCCACTTGCCGTAGTTCGAGTCATACTTCGCGAGGTGTGCCAGTGTCGGCACGTCGGTGATGTCGTTGACAGCGACAACCTCGACCTTCTCCGCGTAACCGAGCGCGTAGATCGCTTTCAGAACCTGCCGTCCGATACGTCCGAACCCGTTAATCCCTACCTTAATCGCCACCGAGGATCTCCTCCCAAACCATAGGTTCCCCACGCGTTCGAGGGTATCGTACATTCGCGAACGTCGAAGCCCTTCGGCCTCGGAAACGGGCGGGCTGAGCTGCCGTGGAACTGGGTGGACCTCCGCGGTCCGAACCGGCGCTGAGTCTATCCCCGAGGGACGCGCGGGTCAAGGTCAGGGCGTCCCCTCAGATCTGCTCCACCTCGTGAGCCACGACGAAGTGGTCGCGCTTGCCGGGCCGTATGCGGAAGCGTCGCTCCGCCGACTTGATCTCCGCGTCGTGAGCCCTGTAGACGTAGCCGACCGGCGGCACCACCAGGCCGACCATCAGAGCGACGTAGAACACCGCGAGCCCGGTCGCGGTGTGCATCACCATGAAGGCGAAGTCGACGTTCTGTTGATCGCCTAGCTGGTCGAGCTCCGACTCGCTCACCATGGCGGCGATCACGTTCTGCGCCTCGAAGCTCTGGTTCAACTGCTCGGCCATCAAAAGCGTCATCGACAACCCGGCGGCCACCATAAGGAACGCCAAGACCAAGGCCAGCCGCCGAGCCCATGCGCGAATCCTCCAGAGGCCCCACGCTACGCTCGCGATGGCTGCGAACAGGAAGGGGATACCGAGGATCCAGGGGCCGACCATGAGCTCCGTCGCCTCCGCGATCTCGGGGTCCGCCCCGCTCAAGCCACCCGCCGCCAGGTCGCTCTGGATCGAGGTGTGGTAGCCGACAAGCGCGCACAACAGAATCACGAGCCCCGTAACCTGGGCTATCGCCAGGATGTGCGAGAGTGCGACGACCCCGCGCCCTGCGCGCGTGGTGAGAACCGACTCGGTCACCGGCGGAGGCGGGGCCTCGCCGGGCGACTGCGCGTGCCGATTCCCGACGGGCTCATCCGGCATGTGCTCTTCCTCCCGACTGCCTTGCATCAACGCTCACGCGGCAGGCGCGCCGCGCCGCATCCGCGCTATTCTACACGTCCCCCGGACACGCTTCCACCGTTACGCGGGCCGCCCAGGCGGGTGAAGGCCTCGCGTGAGCGCGGCCGGAATCCACGAGTCATGCATCCCTGCGGCCTCATCGTCGCCTTGTTGGTGGCGCCGTCGACGAGCCAGGCGGACATCGCGGACGGCGCCGCGCTGATGCGCGCGTCACTCACCAGCGAGTATGGCAATGCGGTGAAGGGCACCGAGGCTCAGGCCGTCGCCGCGGCCGCGGTAGCGCTCTCAGCCGGGACTACCGGCCTGACCGTCGAGGTTTTGCCGTCGCGCAGCCTAGCGAACGCCTTCGCGTGCCCCGATGGAACGGTCCTCATCACCCGCGGCCTCGTGGAGGAGTGCGGCTCCGACGATGAGCTGGCGTTTGTCGTGGCTCATGAGGCGGCGCATGTGCTGCTGGGGCACGCGGCGAGGGCCGCCCAGGCCGCCCTTGCCGAGCTGGCCTGCTGGGCGCTTGTCGGCGACTGCGGCGCCGAGTGGCATCGCAGTACCGCGGGCGAGGAAAGGGAGGCCGATACGCTGTCCGCGGACTTGCTGGAGCGAGCCGGCTACGACCCCCTCGCCGGCGTGCGCTTGCTGACCCGCCTCGCGACGGTAGGCCGTGGGCACGCCGTCTGCGCGCGTCCGCCGGAGTGGTGACCCGTGCGGATCGCGGATCTCGCGAGCGCCATGCTCGACCTGATCTACCCGCCGAGATGCCCTGGCTGCGGCGCGCTCACGCCGACCGGGTTGTGCCCGGTCTGCGTGGCGGGCGTAACGCCCGTGGGCCCAGGCCTGTGTCAGAAGTGTGGCGACCCGTCGCCGCTGGGGGGCAGCCCGCGGCTCGGCCTCTGCGACGTCTGCGCCGCCGGTCGGGGCTTCGACGGCGTGCGAGCCGCCTTCGTGTACGAGGGGCCGCTGCGCGCGGCCGTCCACTCGCTCAAGTTCAGCCGCCGGCGGGATCTGGGTGCCGTCCTCGGCGGGTTGCTCGCGGAGGCCGTCACCGAGGCGATGAACCGGAATGAGCCCGGAGGAATTGGCGACATGCCTCTGGAGAGCGTCGATCTTGTGGCCCCGGTGCCGCTGCACCCGACTCGTGAGCGCCGCAGAGGCTTCAACCACGCCGCGCTTCTCGCGGAACCGGTCGCGGCGACGCTCGGAGCCTCGCTCGACACGAGACTGCTCAAGCGCACGCGGCCCACTCTGCCGCAGCCCGGTCTCAGCCCAACCGAGCGCATGAAGAACGTGCGGGGCGCATTCGCGGCCGTACCAGCGGATGACGCGGTCCGCGGAGGCTGCGTGCTCCTCGTCGACGACCTGGTGACTACCGGTTCCACCATGAGCGAGTGCTCCAAGGCATTGAGGAAGCACGGCGTGGTGGAAGTGTGGGGACTTGCGCTGGCCCGCCCGGTTCGCGGAGAGGACTGAGACACTCTAGGCGTCACCTCCGCGCCCGTCGACCGACCTGTACACGAGGAGTACCGCGCGCGGCCGCCGAACTTCGATAGACTCGGTCGCCGCGAAGAGGGAGTTGTCGGCCAGTTGAACGCGTTCATGGTTGTGGCGGGGCTGATATGCGCCGGCGGGATGGCCGCGATCGGTCTGCTTGTGGCCTCGGCGGTGTCTGTGACGCGTCGCACTTCCTGGCAGGCGCAGGCCGACGCGATCGTCGCCCGCACCAAGAAGGCACATCATCAGGTTCGCGGCGCCGTTACCGAGAGCCCCCGCGTGCTCAGGCGGTCGCTGAGCAAGGCCCTCGACCAGGCCGAGCGCCTCGTGAAGCGCCAGGCTGAACTGCGCGCCGCCGGGATCAAGATGATGCGCGGCCTCGAGGGGCTGAACATGCGGCGGATGCAGCGTGATCTCGACGCTTACCGGGCCCGCGAGGACGGTGAAGCGAACCCTCGGGTCAAGGCGCAGTACACTCACGGCAGGAAGGCCGTCGAGTCCCAGATTGCCCACTTCAACGCCCTGAGGACGAAGCTGATCCAGATCCTGGAGACGATGCGCGAGATCCAGGGCACGGTCGAGGCGATGCAGCCGCGGATCGTCCGACTCGCGATGTACGGCGTTGACACCGGGCCGGAGCTGGCCATGACTGAGTCCCGCGAGGTGCTCGAAGAGCTCGATGTGTTCATCGGCGAGCTCGAGGCCTTCGACGCGGAGGACGCTCTGCTCGACGCCGATGCCGTGGACCGTGAGGTGAAGGCCGACGCCGAGCGCCGCCTCGCGTCCGGGCAGCTTGAGTTCGAGTCGTCTTTCGCGCCAGCGGAGCAGACCTCCAGCCAAGGGCGCTGACCTGGGGGAATCCGCCTACGCGGACACAAGGAGTTGCGCGCACTTGAACGGCTCGTGGCGAATCGGACGCATCTTCGGCATCTCCGTCGAGGTGCACTACACGTGGCTCGTGGTCTTCTTCCTCGTTGTGCTCTATCTCAACGAGCAGTTCGGGCGCGTGCACGCGCCGCTGGGGCTGGATTGGACGCTCGCGCTGCTCACGGCTCTCGTGTTCTTTGCATCGGTGCTCGCCCATGAGCTGGCGCACTCCGTGGTGGCCAACCGCGACGGGCCGATGGTCGACCGGATCACCCTGTTCGTGTTCGGCGGTGTGGCGCACCTGAAGCGCGAGCCGGCGCGAGCCGGCACGGAGCTGTGGATAGCCTTGGCCGGGCCGGCAATGAGCCTCTGCCTGGCCGGGGTGTTCGGCGGCCTGCTCATCGCGACCATGGTGCTGCCCCCCAGCCTGTCCATCATCCGCCTGGGCCTGCAGTGGCTCGCAGTCATCAACCTGGTGCTCGCGGGGTTCAACATGATCCCGGCGTTCCCGCTCGACGGCGGCCGCGTGCTACGCGCCATCCTCTGGGGCGGCTCCCGCAGCTTTGATTACGCCACACGCATCGCGGCCGGCATCGGCCAAGCGTTCGGCTACGGGTTCATGGCGCTCGGGTTCATGATCGTGCTGACCGGCAACATCATCCAGGGCTTCTGGCTCGTCGCGATCGGGTGGATGCTCACCGGCGCGGCCCAGTCGAGCGTCAGGCGCCTCGACGTCGAAGCGGCCCTGACGGGGGTGCGAGTCGCCGACATCATGACGAGTCCGGCAGTGAGCGTCGAGCCGGAGTGGCCGCTGCACCGCGTGGTCTACGAGGTGATACTGCCGTACAGGCTGAACTCGGTTCCGGTCACCGCCGAGGGTCGACCGGTCGGCCTCCTCGAGCTCACGAGCATCCAGGCGGTTCCGCAGGACCAACTGCACCTGGTGATGGTGGGCCACGTCATGCACCCCATCCCACCCGAGGCGCTGGCGTCACCGTACGACGATGCCAGCAAGGCCCTGGCGAGGATGGCCGGCGAGGGCGGCCGTGTCTACGTCGTGTCCGCTGAGGGGATGCTCGTCGGTGTGGTGGGCCACCGCGATCTCATGCAGGCCGTGCAAATCGGCATGGCGACGCCGGGGCTCGTGCGACCGCCAGCGGGTCAGGCCGCGGGCTACTTCCGCTACCCCGTGCAGCCTGCGCAGGCGCTGACGGACGTCGGCACGCCCCCTCCGGCTCCTAGCGGCCCGCCCGTCTCGGCGACTGCTGATGCGCAGGACGTTCCGGCGCCATCCGAGGAGCCCGGGCCGCCGCCTACTCCCGCAGGGGACCGTCCGTCCACGGTCCCGCCCGGCACCTAGTCTATGTTGTCAGGGAGCAGCCGCTCCACGACGATCACGTCGCGCCAAACCCCATCCAACCTGGCGTGCTTCTCGTGCACGCCGACTTCCCGCACGCCCAAGGATGCGTTCAGGCGTCGGATCGCCGCATTCTCCGGGAAGATGCGAGAGACCAGCTTCCAGAACCCCGCCTGCCGCGCGGTTTCGAGAAGCGCCGACAGCGCGAGCCTGCCGACGCCTCGGGCCCGAGCTTGCCGGTCGACGTACACGGAGAACTCGGCCACCCCGCGGTAGCACTCGCGGTCGCTGTAAGGGAACGTGGCCCCGAACGCGATCACCTGACCGCCGTCCTCGACCACGACGACCGGGTGAGTACCGCCAAGCCAGGCCAGGATCTCCTCCGGCGTCCGAGGTCGGGTCTCGAACGTGGACATCCTTTCTGCGATCGCTTGGTTGTAGATGGCGGCTATCGCCGCCGCGTCTGCAGGGGTCGCTGCACGGGCGAGCATCACCGATCAGCCTCCCGACGTCGCTGCTGGCGGAGAGCATACCATCCCGCGCTACGGCCTGTGACCTAGGCGCTACGCCGGAACTCGCCCGCTTGACACCCAGCCTCGCTCGCCTTACCCTTCACCTTGGCCAAGGATGGCATGTGACCGTCGCACGGACGCGCGGCGGGCGGTGGTCTGCGCTCCTACCCGGGGCCTTTGGGCCCCCGCACCCCCTGCCTCGCCGCATTTCGGTCCGATCCCAGTTCTGGGAGCCGGTTGACATGCCGGATGTGAAGCCGATCCACGCCGTGGACAATGTGGCCGCGGACGCCATCATGCATCGGCCGCGGCGGAGCGACCAGACACCTCCTCCCGCGCGTGGTCCCGCACCTTCCCAACTGCGCGAGACAGCCTCTGCCGGCCGGCTGGAAGCGGCCCGTCGCAACGCAAGAGCAACCACGCGCAACATCGTGGCCGAACGCGAGCGAGCGCGCGCGACGGAGCGGCGCCTCGCGGATGGCGAGGAGGTCGCGGAGCGCGCTCGACGGATCGCGGAGAAAGGCGCCGCGGACGAGAGGAGACCCGGACCGACCGAGCGTGGCAGAATGCAGCGAGACCTGGCTCGACAGGCCGAGGAGCTTCAGCATCTCTCGGGCGGCGACAGCTATGGGCTAACCAGGGCCGGTGTCGCGACTCGCTCTCGCGCGGCGACGAGCGCGTCCATCGCACGGATCGCGGTGCAGCGGGTGACCGCTATGCGCGCCGAAGCCCAGACCAGGGTGAGGCGGTTGCGCCTCGACGAGCGCCTCTCGCGCCGCACGGAGGATGGACTGGAGGCCCAGGCTCTGCGCGCGCAGCAGGCCCGCGCTCGCGAGGAGCTAATGGGTTTCTCATCGGCAAGGCTTAAGCGCGATGCGGCCCAGGGCCTGCTGGCCGCGACAACCTCAACGTAAGGTAGCCGGAGGCCCCCACCACGTGAACCCAGTGAGCGCGCACAACCGGACGCTGGGCCTCGGCCCCAGGCCGCGCGTCGCCGCTGCGGCTCCTCGGTCGGAGGTGCGTCCGGCCCACAACGCCGAACACGCACTGAGCGCTCGCGCCCGCGCGGTGCTGCTTGCACGGGCGGCGCTGAGTGGCCATCGCAGGGCCACGAACTCGGAGGCCGCCGCTGCCCTAGCGTCACTGGTGGCTCGGCAGATGCTCGCCGACCCCGAGCGCGCACTGGCCGCGCAAGCGGGAGGGCTCGACGAGGAGCGCGCGCTCGACCTCGTCCGCTAACGCTCGTTCAGAGCATCCTGGGCCGTTCCGGCGTACGGGAGGGCTCGGGAGCGGGCTCGCCCAGTTTCGCCAGAAACTCGCTTTCGGTGAGCACCTGGATCCCGAGCTCCTCGGCCTTCGCCAGCTTGGAGCCCGCCCCGGGCCCGGCCACGACGCAGCTCGTTTTGTTGCTCACGGACCCACTTGCCCGGCCGCCGAACCGCCGAACCAGAGCCTCCGCATCCTCGCGGGTCATCGTCTCCAGCGTTCCGGTGAAAACGAACACCTTGCCCGCGACGAACGGGTGCTCTTCGACCCCCGCCGGCTCGGCCTCCTCGGGCACCACACCGGCCTCGCGGAGCTTCCCCAGCACCCCGCGGACCCCCGGGTCGTCGAAGAACGCGCGGACCGACCGCGCGACCACCTCGCCGACCTCGTGCACCTGCGACAGCTCCTCGACGGGGGCGGCGGTCAGCGCATCCAGTGAGCCGAAGTGTCGGGCGAGGACGTTGGCGACGTGCTCCCCTACGTGCCTGATCCCGAGCCCGTTAACGAACCGCGCGAGCGGTCGCCGCTTTGACGTCTCGAGCGCGTCGAGCAGGTTCGACGCCGACTTGTCGCCCATCCGCTCCAGCGCCGCGAGCCGCGTGTGCTCCAGACCGTAGAGGTCCGCGACGTCAGCCGCCATCCCGCTGGCGATGAGCTGCTCGACGATGGCCGGCCCGAGCCCGTCTATGTCCATCGCACGCCGCGAGGCCCAGTGCTCCAGCCAGCCGGCCAGCTTCGCCTTGCAGGTCGGGCTCACGCACCTCGTGACGGCCTCGCCCTCCTCGCGCGACACGAGCCCGGCGCACACCGGGCAGGCCGTCGGCATCTCGAACGGCACCTCGTCGCCCGTTCGCCGGTCGGCGAGCACCTCGACGACCTCCGGGATGATGTCGCCCGCCTTCTGTATGACGACGGCGTCGCCGATGCGCACGTCCTTCCGTCTGACTTCGTCCTCGTTGTGGAGGCTCGCCCGGCTCACAGTAGTGCCGTCCACGAACACCGGCTCCATGATGGCCACCGGCGTGATCGCCCCAGTGCGCCCCACGGAAGGCATGATGTCGAGGACCTTGGTGACCGCCTGCTCGGCCTGGAACTTGTAGGCGATCGCCCAACGCGGGCTACGGGAGACGTACCCGAGCTCGGCCTGGAGCTGCAGGGAGTTGACCTTGATGACGAGCCCGTCGACATCATAGGCCAGCTCGTGCCGCTGATGGTCGCGCCGCTCAACGACGGCCGCGAGCCGGTCGACCCCGCTGACGACCTCGTGGTTCCCCGCCGTCTTCAGGTGGAGCGCGGACAACAGCTCCAACACTGCCGCGTGAGTCGCGCATGGCGGCGAGTCTTGTGTGCGGAGGTCGTAGAAGATCGCGTTAAGCTTGCGGCCGGCGGTGATCGTCGAGTCGAGCTGCCTGATGGAGCCCGCCGCCGCGTTCCGTGGATTGGCGAAGAGCGGCTCGCCGCTTTCGTCGCGCTCGGCATTGATCCGCGCGAACTCGGCCTTCGACAGGAAGGCCTCGCCCCGGATCTCGCACAGGTCCGGGCGGCCGGCAACCTCCGCGAGGCGAAGCGGGATCGACCGGATGGTGCGCAGGTTGGCGGTTACGTCCTCGCCGACGGTGCTGTCGCCCCGAGTCGCACCACGCACAAGGAGCCCGTCCTGATAGGTGAGCGAGACGCCGAGGCCGTCGATCTTGTACTCGACGACGTATCCGATCTCGTCCTCCGCTGCGAGGCCGAGCGCGCGCTTGACCCTAGCGTCGAAGTCCGCCAGTTCCTCGGCGCAGAACGCGTTCTGGAGGCTAAGCATCGGGAATCGGTGTGGCGCGGGCTCGAACTTGTCGAGCGGCGGCGCGCCCACGCGCCCTGTCGGGGAGTCCGCGCTGGCGAGCTCCGGGTGCCTGGCCTCGAGCTCCTCGAGCTCGCGGAAGAGCCGGTCGTACTCGGCATCGGAGATGGTGGGCCGGTCGAGAACGTGGTACTTGTATGCGTGCTCCGTCAGCTCGCGGCGAAGCTCCTCGATCCGAGCCCGCTCCTCGTCGTACACTGCGCTCACTCCCACGCGGTGTCCCCCGGCGTGCTTTCGGCGGCAGGTCTCGGCGCCCTGCTAGGCGGAACTGACCGGCAGAGGACCAAAACAGTGGCGCCCGAAAGGCGTCTGTTCTTATGAGTCGGATTGAGCGGTTGAGGAGGTCCTACGGTGCGTAGGATGTTGTGTGCCGCGTTATGCACGGCGCTCATCGCCCTGGCTGGGGCGCCGGCCCTGGCTCAGCTCGTCCGTGATCCGGGAGATGCCGGAGGCCAGGCCGACATCGAGAGCGAGGTCTATTCCTGCCTGGCGATCGACTGCCGCGCGCTCGCGGTGCGGCTCGGCGGAAGCTGGATCGCCGATCCGATGCACGCACTGGCCGGCGAGGGCCTCGCGCGCATGGCCGCCGGCAAGTTCGCGGTTGCCGGCATCGCCCCGTACTTCGGCGACGTGTTCGGGCAGTCGGGCGAGCTGGACGGCGGCGGCCGGATCTTACGCCCCGAGGGGCTCAGAAACGCAGTGGCCCTCGTTGAGCAGAACGCGATCCTCCTGCAGGGCACACCCGAGGCGATCGAGCAGACGGTGCAGCTCCTCCAACTCATCGACAAGCCTGTGCCGATGGTTCGCATCGACCTGGAGGCGCTCTCCAGCCCGGAGCAGTTCGACCGAGGCGGCGGGCTGCAGTGGTCCGCCATCGGCTCCCAAGGGCTGTCGGCTACCGGCAGTGTCGGCGGCTCGAGCGGCAACGAGCTGCGCTGGGCCTTGGGCGACATCAGCCTCGCCCTGAACCAGTTCGAGACCGAGAGCCGGGGCTACGACGACGAGACTCTCTCCATCATGACCGAGAGCGGCTTCCCGGCCTACGTCGGGGTCAGCAACACGGAGCCGTCATTCAGCCCCTACCAGGTGCGGGACAGGAACGGCGACATCATCACACTGTACGACGTGTACTGGACTACGTCCGAGACCAGCCTCTACGTCGTGCCGCGCGTGAACCGCGATAACAGCGTGACGATGTTCCTTTCACCTCAGTTCTCACGCAAGGTTGGAGAGGTAGCACCACCCGGCGGCACCGGCTTCCCGATCATGGAGAACACAGGACTGGACACGATCGTGCGCGTGATGGATGGCCAGACGATCGCTATCGGCGGGATGCGCCGCGTTCGGGCGGACAACACGCGCCAGGGCGCGCGGGGACTGACGGCGGGGCTGCTCCCGGAGGTGCGCCGGACGGTGCACATCGAAAACGTGACGCTGCTGGTTACCCCTCACGTCTACCGTGCCGAGAACGACCCGATCCCGGACATCATGATGTGATCCGGCCGTTCCCCTCCGCCAGCCACTCCTCCCACTTCTTGCCAAGGGTGATGTCGGCCGCGACGAGCGGGTCCCCGGCAAGGCCGTTGCGAGCGACCAGCTCGGCGATCCAAGCCTCCAGTCGCTTCTGGAGCGTATCCGCGCGTGCCGGCTGAGAGTCGGCCACATTGTGGAGTTCGTCGGGGTCCGCTGCGAGGTCGTACAGCTCCCGCGGCGGGCGCTGGTGAAGGTCCGGACCGAGGCCGACGATGAGCTTCTCCGACTCGGTCCTGATGGCCCACTTCTTCTGCCATGTGCACTCCTCGGACACCACGAACTCCCGCATCGGCCCACCGCGGCCGTCGAGCGCCGGCACAAGGCTGAGCCCCTCCATCGCGCCGGGAACGTCGAGGTCGAGTACTTCAAGCAGCGTAGGGGCGATGTCATGATGCTGGGCGAACTCGCCGGCGCGTGAGCCCGGCTTCGTGACACCCGGCAGACCAACGATAAGCGGGCAGCGGATGTTGCCGTCGTAGAGCCCATGATGGTCGAAGAAGACGTCGTGCCTGTAGAAGAGCTCCCCGTGGTCCGATGTGAGGAGGACGAGCGTGTCCTCGAAATGGCCCGACTCGTGGAGTGCGGCGAGGAGCTCGCCCACCGCCTCGTCGCAGTGACGCACCTCGCCGTCGTACAGGCTGACGATGTACTCCGCGTCGCGAATGCCCTGATATGGCAGCTTGTGGAACCAGGGGTCCCACATGACGGAGAAGTACTGCTTCCTCAGCGGCGCCAGCGTGTCGGGTAGCGCCGGGTCCGTCGGATCGCCGTCGTAGAACGTCCGAAACCGGTCAGGCGGGAGATACGGGGTGTGCGGATCCCAGTAGTGCACTACCATGAAGAACCGCTCGTCGGCGTGCTCGCGCAGCCAGGGCAGAGCCCTGGAGTTCAGCACCTCGGCGGTATAGCCCTGGTCCTCGTACCGGCTGGTGGAGTCCACCACAAACTCGAACCCGCGGATGAACCAGTGCTTGTAGCGGGGCAGGCAACAGAACGCGGAGGTTGTCATCCCCGCCAATCGGAGGATCGACGGCAGCCACGGTGCGCGCTCTGCGAGTTCCACGTCGCCTTTGTGGCTTATGATGCCGTGTGTGATCGAGGTCTGGCCCGTGTACATCGTGGTGAACGACGGCTGAGTGGGCACCGCGGTCGCGAAGAGCCGGCCGAAGGTCATGCCGGTTCCAGCGAATGCGTCGATGTTGGGGCTTGTGGGCTTTGAGTAGCCGTAGCAACCAAGATGGTCCGCTCGGAGGCAATCGACCACGATCAAGAGGACGTTGCGAGGCGTTGACACGGCGCGGAGTGTAGCACTGCGCCCGGGTGCGAACAAGGAGCGATTGCAGTGCCTGACCTACAAGCGACCGACGGGGACGAGAGGGTCATGGCGGGGAGCCCACGAGTCATCTCAGCCTCCCGTCGGACGGACATCCCGGCCCTCTACACGCCTTGGCTTCTTGCCCGTCTGAGGGAGGGTCGCTGCCGCTACTTCCACGCCTTCGCGCGGAAGTGGTTCGAGGTGGACCTGCGCCCCGAGGCCGTCAGGGCGATAGTGTTCTGGTCGAAGAACCTCGCCCCGCTCTTGCCGCATCTCGGACGTGTCGCCGAGGACTACCCGTTCTACTGCCACCTGACGATCACCGGCTACCCGAGCACCCTCGAACCGGGAAGCCCTCCACGGGACCAGGCCGTCGCCCAGGCTCACGACGTCGCCCGGCGGTTTAGCCCCGAGCACGTCATCTGGCGCTTCGATCCGGTCATCTTCACCGCATGGACCGGGCAAGAATGGGTCGCGTCAGCCTTCGCGCGGCTTGCGGCGGAGCTCGAGGGTGCGACGCGGCGGTGCTACTTCAGCTTTGTCCAGCGTTACGGCAAGGTGCGGCGAAGGCTTGAGGCGGCGGGCATCGGGGCCACCGAGCCCAGCCTTGCGGAACAGCGCGAGTCCGCACTGCGGCTCGCGGAGATCGCGCAGGGCCACGGGATGACCTTACACTCTTGCTGCGGCGACGTGGGCCTTCTGGGCGGGCCGATCCAGGAGGGCCACTGCATCGACCCCGACGTCCTCGCGGCCGTCGGCGCCTGTCCCGGGCCCAGGCTGCGTCCGGCGCCGTCGCGCGAGGGATGTGGGTGCTACCAGTCGATCGACATCGGAGCCTACGACACGTGCACGGCCGGCTGCGTCTTCTGCTACGCTACTGACAGCTTCGCAAGGGCCACCCGCGCGCACGCGGAGCACGATCCGGGGCGGGACAATCTGTAGGGCTGGTACATGCAATGGCGCGCCCGAAGGGACTCGAACCCCCAATCTCCTGATCCGTAGTCAGGTGCCTTAATCCATTTGGCCACGGGCGCGCGAACACCGCCGAACTGCGGCGGTCGTATGAGTTGTCATGGCGGAGTGAGTGGGATTTGAACCCACGAGGGCGGTTAACCCACCCTATCTGCTTAGCAGGCAGACGCCTTCAGCCGCTCGGCCATCACTCCACCGGCCGTGCAAGACCAAAGTGTACCACGCCCCCACAGCGTACGCAAGACGAGTAACGGCCTCACGAGCGTCGGAGCTTCGCGCCACTAGTGAGCGCGAAGCCCCGTATCGGTCTTCTCGCCCCGAGGCCGGACGACCACAACAGCCCCGGTTAGCCGCCGGACTTGGGGGCCTCTGCGCCGGCCGCCGACCCGCCCTTCATCTTGGTCTGCATGAAGGACTTCTGCTTCTGTGCGTCGGCCTGCTGGTCCGCCTGGCTGCGGGCCGCCGACTTCCCGCACCCAGTCACAACCGATGCGGCGAAGGCCGCGAACAACAGCGCAGTACCGACCCATCTCGCCACGCGCATACCGATCACTCCCGTCGATCCTCCCGGGTCCCGTCCGGGCCTACTGCACCCACATCAGCGACGTGCCGGCCGCGTACATCGCCTCGGCCCTCATCCATTTGGCGTGTCCGTCGCAGTAGGTGATGTTCTCTCCACCGTTGTGCCTGGTGTTGGCCTCGATCTGAAGCGGCGGGTTGTTATAGCCACAGCATGCATCGGCCCAGATCGACCTCATGCACCCGCACGACGCGAAGATGGTGCAATCCACAAAGGCGCACGCGCCCGCCGGCCTGTCGATCTTGGAGAGCGGGGTGGGGCTCTGCTGTCCGCCCCCACACCAGAACGCGACAAGAATCGGGTTGTGTGTGCTGCCGGAGTTGTGACCGATGGAGATCGTCATCCCCGCGAACTCCAGCGGGAAACGCCAGCAATCCACGGAGTCCCGCGAGTACCCGAGCGTCGGTTCCCCGATCAGCGGGCCCATCGACTTCTTGGCTGACGGGCAAGCCCAGACCTGGCAGTTCTTGATGTAAGGGTGGATCTGGCCCTGAGGTAGCGAGGTCGCACCCCGCATCTCGGGCGGACCGGGGCAGTTGACGAGGAACGGCAGCATCTCATCGTAGTCCTGCACGTACGCCATCATGGCCGTGCCTATCTGCCGCATGTTGGACATGCAGGACGTCTGGCGTGCCTTCTCGCGGGCCTTCGCGAACACCGGGAACAGAATGGCCGCGAGAATGGCTATGATAGCGATGACCACGAGGAGCTCAATGAGCGTGAAACCGCGTCTTCCCATTTGTGGCTCTCCTTTCGCGACAACGACCTAGGCGAGTGGTCATCCGCCGACTCGCTCGCCATCGTTCCCCCTAATGCGTGCGTACCTACGCGGGCCGCTGCTTTCAGCACCGTGGCGGCGCGTTCGCCGGCATCACCTCCGCACAGAAGCCGTCGTGCCGCGGGTCACCAGCTCGCAGGGCAGTGTGTACGTCTTGGTCATAGGCTGGCCGAGACGCATCTGCTCCACAAGTAGGGACGCGGCAAGTGCCGCCAGCTCCCGAACCGGCTGGCGGACGGTTGTCAGTGGCGGGTCCATCATCGTGGCAAAGGCCGCATCGTCAAACCCCACGACCGACACGTCGTCAGGCACGGCGAGCCCCATCGACCGCGCGGCGCGAATGGCGTGAGACGCCACCCAGTCCGCGTCGCAGAACAGCGCGGTGATCCGTTCGCCCCTCGCGTCGCTGGTTTGCAGCAGGGCGCTAACGATCCCCACAACGCTCTCCTCCGTAGTGTCCGGCAGCGCGACCGACGCGGCTTCGGGGATCTCAACACCGCGTTGCGCCCATGCGGAGCGGAAACCCTTCTCCCGGTCGTTTCCCCAGCCGCTCGGCCACATGTGAACCATGCCTACCGAGCGATGCCCAAGAGACCACAGGTGCTCAGCGGCCAGCCGCCCACCGAGCTCATCGTCGACATTGACCCGGCAGAGAGGCAAGTCGCCGGGAGCCGGGCCCAGAAAGACAGACGGCGCCCGCCAGCTCGGCATGTGCGCCGCCCAGTCCCACATCGAGAGGACAACGGCGCCATCGGACTCCCCCTTGCGGAACAACTCGCCGGCCGCCGCGGCGTCGCTGCCTGTCACGCCGTGCCCGCTCTGGATGAGCGCTCGGATCCCGTGGTGCGCGAAACGCTCGCTCAGCTCGAGCAGCTCCGCGTACACTAGCCCGGATACGTTGGGGTGTATGTTGCCGGGGCAGAAGATCGCCGCCGTCGTTGTGCGATGCGGCCTCCCGCGGAGCCGACTGTAGTCGTACCCGAGCGCCTCCGCGGCATCCAGTATCTTGCGCCGGGTGTCAGCCCCAACCGACGAGCCAGCGCCCGCGGGCTGAAGTGCGGCCGATACCGTAGCCGGCGAGACACGCGCCCGCGCGGCGATGTCTCGGACAGTCGGCCTGGCCCTCTTGGGCATCCGCGGCTCCCTGCACTTAGCCCTGGAGAAGACGTTCATCGAACGTTCAGTGGTTGTTAGGCTATCATTCACCAAAGGGGATGTCAAGCACGTGCGACCTTGAGCGTGCAACCGATGCGCGGTCGGCCGTGTCGCCTCAGTGCGCCGCAGCCGAGCTGAGTTCGGCCTCGTTGCCCCTAAGTCGGGCGAACCCTCTCGCCCGCCGAGGCTTGCCGATCGCAGGCGAACCCCTGCGGCATCAGCGGCTCAACCCCCCGGGTTTCGCACGCGGAGCTCCGCGCTCCGCACCTTGCGGGCTATCGCCGACGCAATGCCTCAGTTGGTCCGCAGCACCAGCGCCCAGTCCTGCTCGTCCGGCGCGACGGCCGCCGTCCCCATCTCCAGCTCGGCAGGCCGCCGATCGCCCGTCCGCGGGTCGACCCAGTCGGCGCGGAAGTCCGCCTCAGGCAACCGTAGCGCCGTCCTTCCTCCCCGGGGAAAATACACCAGGTACGTGTCCCCCGGCTTGGCCAAGCAGAACCCCTCCGACGTCACCTCCGCCGCAGGCGCCATCTCAGTGAAGGGCAGTTCCTCGAACAGGCGGCGCAGATGGACGAGTTGCCTCGCCGCCACGCCCTCGCTCGGCTCGCCCGTGTAGAACGCCGTGTCATGCCAGTCCCCGTAAGTCGCGTAGCCACCGGCGAGCGCGATGGCCCAGTGGCAGCGCCGAACCCAATCGGCGTTCTGCCCATGCCCGGGTTGGCCGTCCTCGCCCTCGTACCCGTATTCCTCATTGACGTACGGCTTCGGGACGGTCCAGTACCTCAGTGCCCAGTCGTAGACCTCCCGCTCGGTCCCATACTGCTGGGTGATGATGTAGTCGGCCCAAGTCGATCCGGCGTATGCGAACTCGGCATAGCCGTGAGCCGATGCCAGACGGTCATAGGGATCCTGCTCCTTCACGAACCCACCCATGGAGTCGCCCCAGGCCGTGTCGCGGTACTCGTTGTGCTCGTTCCCCAGGTCCCACCACACGTTGTCGTAGGCCGCCAGCCGCGCGACGGCGTAGGCATAGAGCCGCTGCTCGTCTTCGGTGTTTGTCCCGTACTCGTCGGGCAGGCCCTGCTTCTCGAGCGTCATGATGCAGGTCGCCACGATCCCTCGCTCCCGCATCAGCGCGACAGCCGCGTCCACCCGCTGCCAGTACGTGGTGTTGAAGCGCGAGAAGTCGTACTCGTGAGGCGCTCCGATCCAGGCCGGCAGCGGGTTGATCTGTCCCGGCGGGGCTCCGTAGTTGGGCTCGCCCCTCACGCCCGGCCGCCCATTGCGCGCCGCCACGGGCGCTCGGTCATCCTGATCCGCGGGGTACCCGGTGAGCAGGAACCGGATCTTGTTGAACCCGTGCCGCGCGCAGTAGTCGATCGTCTCGCGAATCTGCTCATCGGTGTTGCTGCTGTCCAGAAGGTGGTACGCCGTGTACCCCAGGTGGTAGAACGCCTGCCCGGTTCCGGCACGGACGAAGTGCTTCGGGTGACGGGGGTCCACGACGACGGGGCCGCAGTTCTCGCTCTCTAGGCATCTCAGCCGGCCCTCGAAGGCCTCGTCCAGGTTCGGCCCGACGAGCGTGACACGGTACGCGTATGTCTCCGCTGCCTGGTCGGGGCAGAAGCGCAGCCGGTACACCTGTCCGTCCTGGGAGTCACAGAACCCCGCGACGCGAATCGACCGGCCGTCGGAGAGAGAGAACACACCCTCCACCTGAACGTCCGTGAATGGGTTGCCGGCTGCGGGCTCCGCCCGAACAGTGAACTCCGCGACATCGTACCGCGGCACGGCCTCCGGGCCTTCGAGGCTCGCGCCCAAGCCCGACACACACACGGCCAACCCACAGAGCCCGAGCGCCACCTTCGCATTCCTCCCAGCCTGGGATCGTCCATGCACCACCGGGGACCAGGTCGCCATGTGGGCCTCGATGATACACGGGGCCCTGTGGTCTGGGAAGCAACCTGCGATAAGGTCTTACGCGGGGAGGGCGGTGGTCCGTCTGCCGCTGAGGCCGGCCGCGGAGAAGCTGCATGGTGTCAAGGGCCGGGCATCCGGCGACGTCGAGCCGGCACATTCAGGTACCGGCACCTGCCGGCGGCGTCTTCCTCCCAGCCGCTGGCCACGATCTCGGTGGGCCAATCCTCGACGAGCTTGCGGGCGCCAGGTAGGTCGTTCACCACGTTGTGCTCGCCGGTCGCCTGCTCCCCCGGATTCTGCGTTCAGACGCCGGATGTGTAGGCGTACGCGCCGCCGACGGGGGCCGGGCGCCAAGCGGGCTAGGCGAGAGGCTTCCGGGCATGGAACTGCGCGCTCCACACCTTGCCGGCGAGCGACTGAGCCGCTCCGGTGGCCTCGCCGGCACCATCGCCGCCGCCGCATGTCTCCGACTCGATGAGGTCCGCGATCTGGCATGCGTCATAGACCAGCCGCTCTCGCACCTCGACATCCTCCAGGCCGGCCCGCCTGAGTCCATCGACGTACTCCGCCTCGCTGATCGCCCCGGCCACGCAGGCGCTATAGTACGTTGGGTTCGTCCGGACCGACTCAGGCAGGTCTTCGACCACGATGTCGGAGACGACCATCCGCCCACCGGGCCGGAGGACCCGAGCAATTTCGGCGAAGACCCGGTCCTTCTCCGGCGAGAGGTTGATCACACAGTTCGAAATGACCCAGTCAACGGACTCCGCATCGACGGGCAGGTCCTCGATGATCCCCTTGCGCACCTCAGCGTTGGAAAAGCCCGAAGCCGCGATGTTCTCGTTGGCCTTGGCGATCATCTCATCCGTCATGTCGACCCCGATGGACCGGCCGGTGGGACCGACCTTCGCGGCTGCCAGCAGCACGTCGATGCCGGCCCCCGCACCGAGGTCGAGGACCACCTCGCCCTCCTTAACCTCGGCGAATGCGAGCGGGTTGCCGCAACCGAACGAGTTCACCACCGCTTCCGGTGGCAGAGCGTCTAGCTCGTCGCCGGAGTACCCGGCCAACTTCGCGGTGACACCTTTCGGGGTGGGACCGCCGCAGCAGCTCCTCGTCGCGGGCCTCGTGACCGCTTTCGCATATGCCTCCGAGACTGCTCGGCGGATGCCCGTGTTTGTCTTACTCATCGTGAGTTCTCCTTCTATCCTCAGCCGCGCCGCCCCGGCGCGTGTTATGGGTTGTACTCCCGGGACAACAGGCCTCGAGCGCATCGGCGCATGCTCTGAGCAGGCTGACTACCTCCGCGACGCGGACCCTATAGTAGACCTCTTTGCCCCGCTTCTCCGCGCTCAGAACCCCGGCATCCCTCAGAAGCGACAGGTGGCGCGACACGACCGACAGGTCGACCGGGCAACAGTCGGCGACGCGACCGACGGTCGAGGGCTCACCTAGCTCCGCCAGACGGCACAGGATGCGCAACCGGTTCGGATCGCAGAGGGCCCTGAAGAACTCGGGAGACAGCAGCTCGGCAAGCTCAGCGCAACAGCTTTTGCATACTTGCGTCATGATGCAAGTATATAGTGGGCGGCGGGAGAAGTCAAGGCCCGGCCGGGCCGTCGCTCACGGCCATTCATTCCGCCGGGACGGGCCGCATGGGGTGGCGCTTGCGCCGGCACCCCGACCGGCCCCCTGTGGCACGGGCTCCCGTTCGTCCTGAGGAGCCGAGCGCAGCACGGCGTCACGAGGTGTGCCGGGCATGTTCGGCATCTTGGAGGTGCAAGTCCTCTGCGCAGGCTGGTGGAGCCGAAGCGCAAGCGAAGCGCAAGGGCGCGTGCCGCGAGGCCGCGTCCGGAGGAAGCGT
>Ga0315280_10003367_pt1 | contig 24639 bp, 21 predicted proteins | sample YL17G06_40_MG_FD_203697 | JGI IMG/M metagenome (GOLD analysis project Ga0315280, IMG submission 203697) | Sediment microbial communities from Yellowstone Lake, YNP, Wyoming, USA - YL17G06_40 | ecosystem: Environmental > Aquatic > Freshwater > Lake > Sediment | place: USA: Wyoming | collected...
GAGAAAGGAAGAAGTGAAGCGTCTTGGCATTCTGTTGATAGTTGGCGGAATGGTCACTCCATTTAGCCTTCTCATTGAAAGTTGGTTGCATAGAATTTTCGTGTATGATGTTCAATATATGCTTCCGTTATTGCCTCATGGTATTGTAACGGCAATTGCTGGCGTGATTGTACTCGCAGCAGGGCTGGCTATGAAGAAAGAACCGACAACATCTATCATAAAAAACGAGCAATAATTGAACGTCAGCACCTCCAACCATCGACATCTATAAGCAAGCAATGGCTTAAATCTGCATAACAATTATGGAATTCACACTAGCAATGAGGGGGTGAGATGCAGTGTCGTATGTTTTCAACATACCATTTCGGAATAATCACAAGCTAGAGCATGTCATTGACTGTGTCAAGAAAGACGTGAGGTTGCAAACGTTGTGGAAATGTGCAAATGTAATGGCCATCGACCGCATGGGTTTTACAGATCATGGTCCAACACATGTGAAAATAGTTGCCAATTCAGCGTTGAAACTTCTTAGAATATTGGTTGATAACAAGGTTGTGCCCAGCATCGTTAAGAATTACAGCATGAAAAACGAGGATGCCGAAGTTGTGGTGGTTCTGGGCTCGATTTTTCATGATCTTGGCATGGTGGTTGCGAGGGAAGGGCACGAACTGTATGGTGCATTATTGGCTTCGGGTTTCATTGAGAAATACCTGCAGCAGATCTATTCTGAAGAAGAGCGTACAATAATCTCCTCTGAGGTTTTGCACGCTATAGTATCTCATGAAGACCCTCGAAAACCCTTGACGGTAGAGGCAGGCATCGTACGTATTGCCGATGCTTTGGATATGGAGAAAGGAAGAGCTAGGATTCCATTCGAAGCGGGAAAGGTAGACATTCACTCCGTTTCTGCACTTTCAATTGAAAAGGTGGACATCCACGAAGGCGACAAGACGCCAGTCACGATCAAGATAACGATGTCAAACTCGGCGGGAGTCTTTCAGATTGACGAACTGCTTAAGCCAAGAATCGAAAATTCCGGATTAAGAAACTACATTCATGTTGTGGCTGAAATAACCCAGGAAAGGGAAACAAAGATTCTTGACAAGTTTGAGATTTAGCGATTCCTCATGGACAGTCTGGCAATCAATAAAAACTCGTCTAAGTACAGTGCATTAGGACCAAAGTTGAAAACACGCATCAGGGCTTGTCCTATTATTGGCTGCTTGCCTCTTGCTGTTTCCCCTATCAACTGCTTTACGCGCGCTTGGTTCAAAACGAGTTTTTTGTAGACCCGGTCTTCAGCATTCGGCTAGCCATAGTGAAACAAGGGGTAATGGCGATGCACGGAATCAGGTTCCACACAATTGACCCTACAAAGATAAGGGGAAAAGGAGATTTCAGATGCCCCAAATGCCAGGTTGAGATATCCCCTGATGATCAAACAGAAAACGCCTACACAATCTTGGAGCCGGTGATGAAAGATAACTGCTTGAAGAAGCTGATAATACAATGCAAAAAGTGCGGGGACTTATATTCAACTATTGGGTTTTAATGCTTCAGGCAAAATAGGGTAAGGACAACGCAATACCAATCTATTTTTGAGTTTATGAAAACGCGCATGCTTTCTAGCTGTGGATTATCGTGGTTGGTCTACTTGACGATTTTCTCTAGTTCCTTGACGAAGTATTCGAACTGTTTCATTCCGAGCTTCCAGAAGTCTGGATCGGTGACGTCGAGACCGACAATCTTGCCGACTTCGACTGGAGAAATGCTGCTGCCGGCCTTGAGGATTCTCTTGAATTTGGGAATGAAGCTCTTGCCTTCTTTGAGGTATTTCTGGTAGAGCGCGTAGACGAACAGTTGGGCATAGACGTATGGGTAATTGTAGAACCTGAAGTTGGCCAAGTAGTAGTGGGGCTTCATCGTCCATTCTGCTTCCATCTCGTTGAACCATTCAACTGAGTTTCCGTAGATTTTGTCTCTGGCTGCAGTCCAGTATTTGCATATTGTTTTGTAGTTCAGGTATTCTCCTTTCTTAATCGCGTTGTATAGGTTCAGTTCAAACCATGCTCGAGCGGTTACTTGGAAGATGGTCATTCCTGCTCCGTCAAGAACTGAACAGATTATAGCCTTCTTCTCCTCGTTTGACTTTGCTTCTTTAAGGAGAAGATCGATTAGTAGCAGTTCACCAAATATCGAGGCGGTCTCAGCCACTATCATGGGAATCTTCATGTTCAGGATCGATTGGTTGCGCTCTGAATAGTAATCATGTGTTGCGTGACCAAGCTCGTGAGCAAGAGTGAAGACATCATGCAATGTCTCGTTGAAGCTGCTGATGATGAAAGCAGATTTGCCGCTGTACCAGGATGCACACCATGCCCCGTTTGCCTTGCCGAATCTTGGCGAAGAGTCCAGGTGTTTTTTGGCAAACATGTCCTTTACTGCAAAAGCGTAGTTTTTGTCGAACTTGCTGTAAGCCTTAGTCACCAGAACTTTTGCCTTGTCATAGTCGAATTGCATGTGAGGCATTTTGGGCAGTGGAGCAATTATATCGTGGCAGCCGAGTTTTGGCAGTCCCATCATCTTGGCTTTCAGCTTCAAATATCTTCGGTACAAACCAACGTGATCTTCGATTGCTCTAAGCAGGTTTTCGATCGTTTTCTGGTTAATATCATTTGATATTAGGCTTGCACTCATTGGCGAATCGTGTTTCCTTCTTTCACAAACGTTCAGCCAGTCATTGCAGATGTTTCTGAGGGCCGACGAGAATATTTCGCCCTGTTCTCCCAGCAGGCCGTAGATTGACCTGTTTGCTGACTCTCTTGTGCCCCGGTTAGGATGAGGCAACAAGCCATTTGCTTCACCGTACGAAAGAGTTTTCTTCTTGCCTTCGACCTCGACTTCAAACATGCGAGTATTAAGCCATAAGGCCTGCAGTTCTTCCCAGCCTTTCACTCCGAACTGATCCTTTTCGATGGTCAACTGCTCTTCAACTTCAGACAACTGGTGCGCAGCTTGCCTCTTGATTCTCTCCAGAAAGTGCTTGTAGCTTGCCAAGTTCGGATCAGAAATGATCCTGGGCTTTTCAGAGACAACGTTCCCAACTTCAAGCTCGAAGAACGCCAGCATCTTGCCCAGTTTTGCTTCGATTTTGGTGATTTTGTCGTGAAGCGACTGAGTGTCGGGCAGTATCATGTTAGCCATGAACGACAGTTCCGCAAATAATGATAGGTCACCAAGCTTGGACTGCAAGGCTTCAAACTCCTCAATGCACATTGCGAAATCCTTGGCTGAGAGATTTTTGATGTTATGCTGATATTTTCTCGCGAAGCCCTGCGTTATTCTGGTTACATTATCAATGGCTTTCTGAACAGAAGGATCTGTGGTGTTCGGAAATATTTCGGACAGATCCCATACAATGTCTCTTTTCTTCACAGGAATCGTCATTCGTCAAGAAGGTGCAGATCAAAGCTAAATGCTTTGTTGCTAGTGCTCGCTGGTTCTAGGCAAAGGGCGTGTTCTGCGTATCGACTGGTTGAGCAGTCTGACCATTATGATGATCACTTTTGCGCAGAACACCTAACTAGAGTGACCAGTGTTTTGTTGTTGTGAGTGTGCAGGAAAGGGGATTTGCATGGAAGCTCGGGCTAATCCGCTAACATTCAGAAACTATCTGCTCTTCTTTGGAGGTCAGCAGGTCTCTCTGTTGGGGTCGTCTGTGGTGCAGTTCGTGATTATTTGGTGGATAACTCTTGAAACGCAGAGTGCCGCCTACTTGTCAATTGCTGCTTTAGCCGGTTTGGCTCCTATGGTCGTTCTGATGCCACTGGCCGGCGTGTTGGTGGATAGGTGGAGCCGAAAACTGGTGATTGTCATATTCGATTTCCTTCAGGCCTTGACTACTATTGTGTTGATCTTCTTGTTCTGGTCGAGTCATATTTCAGTTTGGCTGGTCCTGCTGATGATCGCCCTCAGAGGAGTTTGCCAAGCTTTTCATTCTCCGGCTGTGAGCGCTATTATCCCTTTAATGGTTCCAGAAGACAAGCTAAGCCGTGTGAACGGGTTGAATTACCTTCTTAATGGCGCAGTTAACATGGTTGGTCCGATCTTTGGGGCTTTGCTGCTGGCGTTTGCAAGGATTGAGCAAATTCTCTGGGTCGATCCTGTTACTTTTGTGATTGCTCTGGTTCCTTTGCTTCTGATCGGGATACCGCCTGTGAGGGACAAAGAGGAGAAGTCTTCTCTCAGCAGAGATTTTATGGAAGGTTTAAACTTCATCAAGAAGGCGAGAGGCTTCATACCATTAACTACATTGGCAACGGCTTTGAACTTCCTGCTCGCTCCCTTGTCCACTCTTCTTCCCTACTACGTGAAGTTTGATCATCTAGGAGGGGCTGAAGCCTTGGCCTTCGTAATGGCTTTCTTGCAGGGTGGAATGTTCGCGGGCGGCTTGATGATGTCGGTGATAAAGGGTTTCAAGAGGAAAATAGCCACAAGTATATTCTTCGTATATGTTGTTTTTCTAGGGTATGCTCTGGTGGCTCTCACTCCGACAGGACAGTTCTGGTTCATGGCACTGGGCGGGCTGGTCATAGGATTTGCTCTCGCGCCTGCTAACGTGCTGATCAGCGTGATCTTTCAAACAGTGGTTCCCATGAAAATGCAGGGCAGGGTGAATTCGGTTCTCGGTTCGCTGGCTTCTGCCGCAACACCGGTCGGCATGCTGCTTTCAGGAGCAGTAGCAGGGTTGATGGGTACGGCCAACCTTTTTCTGGCGTGCACGGCGTCAGGAATGTTGATACTGACGTTTTCTTGGCTGTTCTCCAAAGTCAGGTACGTGGACAAAGTTGAAGAAGCTCATGAGGGCAAGGACCAATAATTCGGGGGCGTTCATCCTGTGCTGTTAGCTAAGCTTCCCTGACACTCTTGCAACCCTTGCGTGCCTGTGCTATTCTTGTCAAGAACTAGAAACTCCCCATCTTTGCCCATCCTCAGCTGGCGTTCTCCTCTGAACACAATGACGTCGGCGTTTTTGATTTGAATAACATCGTTAACCGAGACCAGTTTTATCCGTTCGTTCCAAAGAGTCAGTCTGATGGTGCTTGTTTCGTCTAGAAGAACTGCTTTTGCAAACGTGGCATATTCGTGAAATCTGGTGAACGTCAACCTGGGTTCAGAGATTTCTGTAACCCTCGCTTTCAGGTCTACTCGTTTCATTCCCACCTTCAAGTCTTTGATTCGTAGGCACGCTGGTCTGGAGCTTTCTCTTCCTTTCATCAAGCGGCTTTTTGCGCGTGCGATGACGTATCCGAACTCTTTGAGTGGTTCAGTCTCCTTGAGAAGATATTCGGGTATCGGAAACTGCCCAACCACCTTGTGGTTTGCAGTTATAAGAAAAATCGCGGAATCCCTCGTTTTCCTGCGGCATTCAATCCTCAGTCCGTTGCACGTGGATTTCCGATTCTTCCAAGCTTCTACAAACTTGTCGAAAAATCCGTTCAAGTCAATTTCGTGTCTAAGAGAAACCTGTGCAAGGTACTCAAGGAGTCGTGTGTCAGAGTAAGAGTGATATCTACCCCTAGGGCGACCTCGGAAAGTCCAACCTCGCTCGGCACGCGCACGGGCTAGAATCTTGGTCTGCATTCAACCAGCTCCTGTTCGACGTTTAGCTTCACGTCTTGCTCTCACATCGTGAGGTAGCCTTTGCTTCTAAGCCATTCAGTCTGGTTTCTCCGGTACCGCCAGAAAATGTCGCCTCGTGTGTCCGACTGAAAATCCCAAGGAGAAACCAAGACGATGTCTCCTTCTCTGATCCATACTCGTCTCTTCAGCTTGCCTCGAACCCTACACAATCGTTCTTTGCCGTCCTGGCACTTCACCATGATCCTGTCAAAACCCAGCATTTTCACTGAAATGCCCAGCGTGTCGGTTCCAGCTGGCAACACCATGTTTTCCAAGGATTCTTCGCTAATGACTTTTCTTTTCCCCAAATCTTCACGTTCCAATTCATGAGATAAGTCAGAAAGAACAAGAGAAAAAATGAAATGCACTTGGCGTGGATCCGATCTTTTCTCTCGAAAATCCCAACTACCACGTCAAGGTACGTTGCCGACTATATTAACCTAGTGTACAAGAGAGTCTTGAACCCCTAAGTGCAAATCCGTTTTTCGGGTCTGGTCGCATGCCAACGCGCGTCTTAAGGCCGCATATATTTGGCAATAAACGTTATCTATAAAAGGCAAGTGTTCTATTCTGTACTAGCACAGAAGCTCGGAAAAGCATGAGCGAAGAACCCAACAATACGGAATCAACGCCGCCGGAAAAACTCTTAATCGATAACCCATCTAGCTTTCAATTCCACGCTGCTTATCTCGCTTACTCTGACACTTTTGACAAGATAACTGACTCTGAAGCTAGGAAAAAGTTAAACCAGAACATCACGGCTCTCCAGCAGAGTCAAATAGACCTCACGGCCTTCTACGAAAACATAAATCAGTTCCGCGGGGAAAACGTCTCCAGGTATGGCTATGGCAGGGGTCTCATAAAAACACAGAAGAAGCGGGAATGGCGCAGAAAAACGCAAAGACATGAAAGAATCATGCGGCACAAAAAATAGTCAGACCGTATGTTTCCTTTTTTAATCCAATAGGAGACAAAAAACGGGTTTCAGAAATTTGCCAAAAAGCATCTTGTTTTTTAAGGAAACACCGACAAGAATCGATGTTCAAGATATGCGAAGATTGTGGGCCTTTGCAAGTCGCGTCTCAAATCCATGCATGTGTGCAATTGGTTTTGACAGTTCTAGAGTTCTCTTAGAAGACCTAGCAACTGTCTCTTCCTGTTCAAGTCTTTGCCCTTTTCTGCTTCCAGTATGGCACGCTGCAACCAGCATCTCAATTCAAAACTAAAATCTACTTTAGGCGAACGCCTTCTCTCTACTTTGTCGGTCCACGATTGCGGCGGACTGCTTGTTTGCTTCTCTACTAATTCCATAGTTTTCACCTCACGTTCATTCGGTAAAATGGTCAAGAAAAGACGACAAAACTCAGTGAAAGCCTCGTTTGTCAACTTTCTTCTCTACGAGAATCCTACCTGTCCATACAATACACTGGGTTCCATATTAAGGTATATGCAAAACTGAAGCTGTGGCAATGTAGCTATTCCCACGGAAGAGCGTGATCAGCAGAAGAATGTTTAGGAAGAAGAAGCTGTTATACATTGGCTCCCGAAGCTAAAAATGCCTGCAGTCAAGGCTGAACTGATGTTCCAGTGACGAAATCTCCCGCAGTCCCTCTTTTTTCTTTTTGTGGCTTTTTCTCGAACTTTGGAATTCTTGTAAGATGTGCGCGCGCTGCTGACCAAATATGTGCTATCTGCTGGAGTGAGAGTTAGTTCGCCATCTTGATGACGGCAAGCTTTTCCACGTTACGAACATCCTCGACACTTCTAACTTCAAGTCTTACACCTCTGCCCTCAGCATACTTCTTTGCGCTGTCGATGACCTCCAGAATCAAAACAGGCAAATTACTCTCATGTGCGGCCTTCACAGCCTTCTCACCCAGGGCAAAAGAGGCCAGGAAGTAGCCTTCGCAAGGGGTCATGTAGAGAATGGTTCGTTTCTCCCGCTTGAGCCGCAGTCCCCACCCCGTTTTCTTGCTGGCGAACCCCCATTCTATTGACAGAGGAGCAAACCTCGATGCTATGAATCTTTTCAACTCGTTCCAAAAGACAAACGCACTCCCAAGCTTTGCCGCTAGGTCATCATCTTGTGGCAGTCTGGACTTGTCGTCAAAGGCGCTCAGCGCCATTTCTTACCACCCACACTTGTCATCAAACCGGTCGATCATTTCTTTCGATGTGAAGATAGTATAAAGAGCTTTACTGCGACGACCTCAATCCATAGGAGGAAGGAGCCTATTGTTATCCGCTAAAGAAGTCCTCGATAAGAGGAGGCCACAAAGATAACCGTTAGGGACCCTGACACGAGGGTGATTACAAGCATCACCAGAGACAATACGCCGTATCCAGGCCAGCGGTTTTCCTTTCTGAATCTCCGCCAGAAGGCCAGCTCAGCAAGGAAGGAGGCAAACGATATTGGTGCAGCAAGCACAAAGTGCATAATCCTCACGAAAAAAGATAGCTGAAGAGATAATCAGCGCAATTAGAGAGAACGAGGACATTACAAAGAACAAACTAATACAGGAAGTATCTAAGAAGTGCGCAAGTGCACTTTGCCAATGAAGAGAGGTTGGGAGAACTCAGAAAAATAGAAGGTTAAGGTAAGGGAATTTTGAGGAGAACAGAAACGCATAAAACTGCAAGAATGGAGGATTATGTGCTGGAAACAATGAAGAAGGAGGAGGCGCCTGCCGTGCGACAGAAATCGGGGATGACTTATGCTAGGTCTGGTGTTGACATGCGGAAGGAAGACATTGCGATGGAACGGATAATACCCTTGTTCGAAGAGACGTTCCGCTATCGCAAAGGTGTAGGGAAATGTATTGCAAGAATCGGGCATTTTGCAGGGTTAGTTCAGCTCAACAGGCGCCAAGCACTCGCTATAAAGACTGACGGAGTAGGGACGAAGATATTCATAGCTGAACTATTGCAGAAGTATGACACAATTGGCATTGATTGTGTTGCAATGAACGTTAATGATATTATCTGCACAGGTGCAGAGCCGATTTCTTTTGTGGATTACATAGCAATTCAAGATCCAGACCCGGACACGATCGAGCAAGTTGCTATTGGGCTCAAGAAGGGAGCAGAAATCGCTAAGATAAACATTGTTGGGGGAGAAACTGCTGTGGTCCCCGAGATGATACGTGGAATAAGAGAAGGTAGAGGGCTGGACCTCGTTGGAATGTGTGTTGGCATTGCTGATCCTGAGAGCATTATAGATGGGAACAGGGTCAAAGAGGGCGACGTTCTGCTTGGAATATCGAGCTCAGGATTGCATAGCAACGGTTACACTATGGCAAGGAAGATTTTGCTCGAGAATATGCACTTTGATCTTGACCGGCATTTTGATGAGCTCGGTCGCACTCTTGGTGAAGAGCTGATAGAGCCTACGTACATCTATGTGCCTGAAGTTCTCAGGATGCTTCGGAAGAATCTAGATATCAAACTAATGGCTCACATAACGAGCAGAGGATTCTTGAACCTTAACAGAGTAGGGAAGGGCTACGGCTACGTGATTGAAGACTTGCCTGAGCCACCGGGGATCTTCAAGCTCATCCAAAGATATGGAAACGTGACTGACGCAGAGATGTACGGCCGATTTAATATGGGCGTCGGCATGTGCATAGTATTGCCCAAAAAGGATGTTGATAGTGCGATACAGCTTATAGAGAAACACAAAAAAGAAGCCTTCATACTCGGATATGCAAGAAAGGATCCAGAAAGAAAGATAACTGTTGAACCTCTAGGAATCGTTGGGTCGTCTAAGGAGCAAAGCTTCAAGAAGTAACGCTAGCTTTCGACGCTTTCTGAATCTTCTGTTTTCGTGTACGTACCTTCTTTGTTAGGCCAACTGGTCTCATCACAGGATCTATCATATGTTTAAATCCAAATCCTATCCATAATCTGTCTCAGATATGTCTTTGAGTAACGTCTAGGTGGGCATATGCCGGAGTTTCTTGACGAATTTGCTGCATCTGTAGTTCATAAGAAAGAGTCTATTAGAGAGAAGGTTTTCAAGGGTACACCGAATCCATTGAAGGATCATTTCAAGAGCCATTTTGGTTCGATGTGGGTTACGATTGATGATCCTGTGAAACTTGGGGTTAATCCAAGCGAACTTGGTGTTATGGCTGTGGATTCGAGTGTTTATACGAACCTGCTTTCTTCAGGAGGGGTCTTCTATGTTGTTAGGTCTTTGGCGGTTTGCAGGAACAGTGAAGAGAAGAGGCTTGAAAGCGACGTTTTTTTCACCAAAGGCGGTTCTGTTGCAGAGCGCGAATTCGTTTCAGTCAAGATGGAAATGCTTGAATTCCAAGTAGCAGCAGACGCGTTGAAGAAGGGTTTTGGCTGCGCCGTAATTCTAGTTGATGGTTCGCTTTATGGCAGGCTTGTGCATGTTCCCATCGAGTCGAAGATTGAAGAAGGCCATCTCATACTTCTTGACTATTTCAGGGTCTACAGGGAGTTACTCGATCTGTGCAAGAAGAATCACGTTCTCCTTGTGGGAGTTGCTAAAGAAAGTAGGTCGACCTCTTTCCGTGATTACCTTCTGAACTTGATGTTCAAGGAGGAACTGAACAAAATCGATATTAATGACGACGATGCTCGACGACTTAAGCCTCTTTTCATGGACGTTATGGACAATGCGACCTTTGGACTGCAGAAGTTTGAGAAGTTTAGGCAAAAGTATGGTGCAAAGCTGGAAACAGTCCAGTTGATTTTGAATGAGTTGGCTTGTTCTAGGCCTGACTATCAATTGGTCATGAATTTCGCTGAATCGTTGGGTTATACTCAACCTTTGCTTCTCGGACCTTCGCCGAGGCTTTCGAGAAGGCTGGAAGAGTCGCGGGCGAATCCAAAGAAGTATGTCCGAAAGAATTTCCCAAATACTTTCAGAGGAAGGGGCAAAGAGTTTGTGGAAGAGGCTGCTGAAGTTGTAGCTGACATACCAAAGTTTCCAGGCATCGTTTCGTTCTATATCCTGCTTGATAGGAGAGATTCGCCGATAAGGATTGACTTGCCCTGCTGGGATTATTCGCTTGCGGATGTTGGTTGGCCCAAGCCTGTGACTCCTGACTTGGAGGGTTTGTTGAAGGTTTTGGCGACTGGCTATTGCGGTTTGGATTGTCATAACCTTTGGTTGAAGAATGTGGATGAGAGGGTGAGGCTTAAGAAGAGAACTGTGGATAACATCTATTTCCCTTGCATGGAGAAGTTGTTTGGGGATAAGATAATTCGTGGGAGGAGTTATAGGCGTGTCAGGTTCCCTTAAAGAAGTCGGCGTCATAATCGGCGAAGCTAGCTCTAACGAGTTCTATTTTTCGTCGAAGCCTGGTGATATGCCGTCGCGGTGGGAGTATTTGATGACTTACTCTGAAGAGGAGCTGGATGGTGAGCCTAAGCAGGTTGAAGTGGTCGCGCAGATTGAAAGAGTCATCTCGGCTAGTCAGGCTTTGACGAAGGAATTGGATTTTGACATTATCAAGAAGATCGTTGAGTCAGGTCTGGCGGACAGCAAGGTTTGGGGAAAGGCAAGGGTTCTTGGGTTCTTGACTGAGGGTGGCGAGCTGCAGTTGCCGAAGAAGGCGGTGATGCCTGGCAAGCCCGTGTACATTGCGCCGACAGAGTTGCTTGAGAAGTTCTACTCTTTCCCTCAGGAAGAAGCGATTAGAGTGGGCAGTTTGATTACTCGCAGCGAGGTTCCTGTTGCGTTGTCGGTCAAGGGCTTCAGAAGACATTTGGCTCTCATTGCGCAGACGGGTTCTGGGAAAACGTATCTTGCAGGCATAATCGCTGATGAGTTGCTTGCGAAGGGCGGCACTATAGTTATGCTGGATCCGCATGCGGACTATGTGTTTCTGGGAAGAGACGTTGCGGGAAAGAGGCATGAGCTTTCTGATAGGATAACAGTGTTCAGGAATCCAGTAAGCACGGGAAGGTATTCTGCTGGAGAGGTTGGAAAAGTTGAACCTTACGAGATTTGTTTTTCAGACCTTGACGTTGATGAGATACGGTTGATTTCCGGGATAGGCGAGCACTTTGCTAACATTGTGAGCGGTGTGGAAAAGGCAATTGAGCATTTGAAGGCTGAGAAAACTGTTTTTCAGCCCGAGGATTTGCTGGAAAAGTTGGGGGAGGCTGATGGCTGGAAGGAAAAAGGCGTTAATGCAAGCGTAATCGGCGGTGCTAAGGCAGCTCAGAAATACATAAAGAGAATAGCCAGAATGAAAGTATTCACTGCCGCTTCCACAAGCATAGACAAGATGCTGAGGCCTGAGCACCTTTCTGTTGTGGATCTTTCAGGTTTGAGCGATGGAGTTTCAGACTACATTACCTACAGAATATTGTCTGATATTTATGACAGAGTCTCGAGCGGCGAGTTTGAATATCCTGTTTTCGTTTTCGTGGAAGAAGCTCACCGCTTCATTCCTGCTGAGGGTCGCACTGATTCAGGCTTGATCATAAAGAAGATTGCGGCGGAAGGCCGAAAGTTTGGTGTGTTTCTTGTTATGATTACGCAGCGGCCTTCTAAGATACATCCTGATGCTTTGAGTCAGTGCAACAGCGAGATAATTATGAGGATGACTAATCCTGATGATCAACAGGCAATTGCCAGAAGCTCTGAGCGCCTTGGGCAGACTCTGCTAAACGACTTACCTGGGCTTAGCACGGGCGAAGCTGTGATTGTGGGGGAGATGACTAGGGCTCCGGTGATGGTGAGGGTGAAGAAGCGCAGGACACGGGAAGGCGGAAGCGACATAGACATCATTAGCAAGATGAAGGACGCAGTTGAGAAGGCGAAGGAAGAAACTACTGAGAACCAAAGCAAGAGTCTCAGAGATGAATTGAAAGGGTTCCTAGGCACGGACAAAGAGGAGAAGCAGTAGTATGGTTAGACTTGCCCATTTGGCTGACACGCATCTTGGGTATAAACAGTACAACTTGGAGGAGCGGGAGAAGGACATCTACGATGCGTTAGAGGAGATTGGAGACAAGATTCTTGAGGAGCATGCGGACATTGTGGTTCACAGTGGGGACTTGTTTGATTCGCCCAGGCCTACGCCGCAGGCTTATTTTGCCTTCAAGAAGTTTCTGAGAAAGCTGGATGGGAAAGTGGAGTTCTTTGCTGTGTTGGGAGACCATGATAGGCCTAAGAGTCGAGGTGTGGCGCCGCATGTGCTTTTTGATGATCAGGTGCAGGTTCTCGGCGTCAGTGCGAACGCGGAGCATCAGTCGGTGAATGTTGGCGGTCAGGACGTGTTGGTTGCGGGTTTGTCTAGTTTGAGCCGTGCTTATCGTGTGGTGCTTGTGGAGGAGTTGAAGAAGCTTGGGGCTCTTCAACTGGACGGCAAGGTTGGGGTTCTTGTTTTGCATGAGGGTATTGACAAGTTTTTCCCGTTCGGGTCCGAGCTCAGTTTAAACGAGGTTCCGAGGAATTTCAGTTATGTGGCGATGGGGCATCTTCATGCGCGGATTAAGGCTTCGTTTGGTGAGGGTGAGCTGGCTTATCCTGGTTCTTCGGAGATTATCCGGAAAGATGAGATTTCTGGTTGGAGGAAGCTTGGAAAAGGATTTTTCATTGTGGACCTTGAGGGTGACGATGTTGAGGTGAGGGATGTCAACCTTGAGTGTATTAGGCCGCAGATTGAGGCGAAGCTGAGCTGTACGCATTTTGAGAAGGAGCTTGGGGACGTGGTGAGGCTGACTGAGGGCATGGCGAAGCTGCCGATCTTGCATGTGCGTGTCGAGGGCAAAGATATCGATAGACAAGGTGTTCACCATGCTTTGACTGAGGCCTTGGCTGATAGGACTCTGGCGTTCAGGCAGGAGGTTGTTGAGGAGGCGGAGTTGAGTCTTCCAGAGTTGAAGCCTGGCTCGTTCTACGTGAATCAGGTTGTCAGGGACTATTTCAAGGATGAGAACGTGGCAGAGCTTGCGATGGAAATGCTGAAACATCTGAGGTACGGGGACACGGATGAAGCCAAGAAGGTTGCTGATGAATACTTTCGAAAAGTGAAGGAAGAATGATTCTTAACAGGGTTAAACTTAAGGATTTCATTTCGCACAAGAATACGGTGATTGATTTAGGCTATGGTATTAACGTGGTTGTGGGGCCTAATGGCGCGGGCAAGACTTCGATCTTGGATGCGATAAGCTTCGCATTGTTCAATGATTATAGTAACCGTGGGAAGAAGGAGAACCTCATCAACTCCCGAGCAAACAAGTGCAAGGTTGAGGTGGCCTTTACTGAGGGCGGGATCGGTTATGATGTTGAATGGTTGATGGAGCGGAAAGGATCGGCTCACGGCAGCCTGTTTCGGGTCGAAGGCGACAAGAGGAATCTGTTGGCTAGAAATGGGGAGCGCTCTGTTGTTCCTGAGATCCAGAAGGTTTTGGGCATTGACAAGAACATGTTTCTGCAGTCAGTGTACGTGCGGCAAGGTGAAATTGAGAAGCTTGTCACGGCTAGGCCTGGAGAGAGAAAGGAGCTCATTTCGAGGCTGCTCGGGGTTGAGGATCTTGAGAAGGCTTGGGAAGGCATAAAGACCGTTATTCAAGTGTACCGTGAGAAGCAGATTGAGCTAGAAACCGCCTTAGAACGGAGAGCAACTATAGACAAAGAAAGAAGAGAACAGGAAGCCAAATCGGAGGAACTGGAAGAGTCTCTGATTACAAAGAGGAAGCATCTTGCTGGAATCGAGACTGACCTGAGAAACTTGCAGATTGCCTTGGGCCAGTTGAAGGTAAAAAAGAAGGAATTCGACAAGTGTGACAAAGAGAGAGGAATCATCGAAGAGAAGATCGCAGGTCTTGAGAGTAGGCTGGAGAAAGAGAAAGAAGGGCTGGCTCAGGCTGTTGCGGCTGAGGCAACGGTGAGGAAGCTTGAAAATGATGTTAACAAGCTGCCGTTCTTGGATGAGTATGTGCGCGGTCTGGCAGAGGAAGAAAAGCAAGAACTGAGGCAGCGCGCACTCCAAGAAAAGCTGGACGAAATAGGACAATTGAAGAAAACGCTGGAAGAAAATGCAGAAAACCATAGGCTTTACGTCGAAAAGGGCAAGGTAATAACCGAGAAAACCAGCGAACGAAGAAAGCATGAGGGCGCAGACGTTGCTCTGAACAAAGCAAAGAAGCAAGTCAACGAGTGTGAGAAGGAAGAAAAGAAGAAAAGCGCAAACTTGATGAAGGAACTGGAAAAATGCTCGAAGGCTCTTGGCGAGGCGGTGGATGTTGACAACGTTGAGGCGGCTCTTGAGAAGAAGAGGAAGGAGTTCCAAGACGCGGCAGACAAGCTTGATGGAATGATCAACGCGGACACCGGAACCATTAGCGTGCTGAGCCAGCGCATAGAGGAACTGGACGAGAACCTGTCCAAGTTTTCAAGCGAGGCTGAAGTGAAAGCTTGTCCAACGTGTGAGACGGAATTGTCGCCTGAACGTTTGACACAGTTGATAGGCAAATTCTGTTCGGAGAAGGGCGAGGCGGAGGCTAAGCTTGCTAAGCTGCGGGATGGTTTGAAGGAAGCAAACACTGAGAGAAAGCACGTTGAAAAGGAAGAAAAGAAGATAGGCGCTATTGAGCCGGAGAGAGTCAGGAATCTTGCTGCTGAGCTGGTTGAGGCAACGGGCAATGTGGCGCGTCAGAAGGCTGAGGTTGAAGAGCTTGAGAAGCAGGCTGAAGCCCTGAAGAAATTGGATGAAGAGTTGGAGCGACTTGAAGGCGAAAGACGCGGGCTTGAGGAAGCTTCTAAGGAGTTTGAGTCTGCAAAGCGACGGTTGGATAAGTTGCCGTCTCAGGCTGAAATCGAAGGTGAAATGGAACCCATTACGGTTGCCCTAGCAGGTGTTTCCAAACTAATGCAAGAAGTCTTAGAGAGGCTGGGGTATGAACCGAAGGAGCCTCAAGAGGAACTGAAGGAGCTGCGGAAGAAGAAGGGGGAGTATGATCGAAATGTGCCGTTGGCGGAGAGGAAGGCAGAGTACGAGTCAAGCGTGGCGGAGACAACCAGCGAATTGTCTGGCTGTAGAGGAAGGTATTCTGAGATGGTTCGTGGAATTGAGGAGCTTGGCTATGATGAAGAGGAACATGGAAAGACGCAGGATCAGTTTGACACCGCGAGCAGGGCTAGGAATGATTTTGAGAAGGATATTGTGCGGATGGAGCAGGCCAAGACAGGGACTGAAGAAGCTGCCCGAAAGTGCAGAGAGGAGTTGAGAGGTCTTGAGGCTAAGGCTGTGGAGAAGAAGCTGGTGGATGGTTTCATCGGGGTTTTGAACGCGGTTAGGGATGCTTACGGTAAGGATGGGGTTCAGAAGGTGATTCGGGCTAGGGCCCGGCCGCTGCTTGAGAAGTCGACGAGGGATTTGTTTGAACGGTTTAATCTTGCTTATTCTGACATTAGGATTGATGATGACTATGGTATTAGTGTGATTGGGCCTAGTGGAGAGCAGGATATTGATCAGATTAGCGGTGGGGAGCGTGTGGCTTTGGCGATAGCGCTTAGGCTGGCGATTGCGCAGGTTTTGTCTGGAAAGGTCGAAACCATAATTATGGATGAGCCTACGACGCATTTGGACGAGGAGAGGAGGAAGGAGCTGGTGAATATTCTGAACTCGTTTTTCAGAGAAGGCGGCAGAATCATACCTCAAATGCTGATAATAACACATCATCCCGAAATCGTAGACGTAGCAGACATTGTTTACACAGTGAGCAAGAAAGAAGGCTACTCAACCGCAGAATACGGATCACCCATCCAGAGCACTGATTGAAAATCCATAGCGTGCGAAGATGCTGTGGTCTCGACTCCGTTTGATCCACCGCTTCTGCGCCTGGGTTTTTCATCAAGCATTGCAGCAAAGTAGCTCGAGCACGCACGCGCGTACGTACGCTTTCTGGGTCAGACTAAAAGTCTTTTCTGCGGGTATGTGTAGGCTGAACTAACACTTCAGTGGCGATGTCTCCGCATAGCCCCTCTTTTTTTCAATTAGCCATCAAAGACAATGGTCATATGATTAATTTCAAGAATCCGAGAACTGTGCATATGGGGCCTTAGCGCGCGCTTTCTAGACTAGACTACAAGTCCTCTCTGCAGGTACGTATAGGCTGGATTAGCAATCAAGTGGAGACATCTCCCGCAAAACCCCTTTTTTATGTTTTGTTGTCGAGCGCGCGCTATTCTTCTTGTGAACTCCATTCGGATGGTGTGTGGAATCTGGGTTCGTTCTTGTAGTAAGCTCGGATTTCAGGAAACTTTTCGTTGACTTCGAGAGTCAGCGAGGCTATTCTGTCGTACAGCATAAGAGTTTCATTGTCGGGGAGTGGGTCCGAGATTTTTTGGTTTAGAAAGCCCCAGCCTCCGTCCCAAGGCAAGATCTCGACTTTGTTTAGAGCCAAGAAATCCCGGACAACGTCACCCCAGATGAATCTGAGTCCGTGCATGTCAAAAATGCCAAACTTGTCAGGATCCGCTTTTCCCGAGCGGCACGTCTTCCAAGCCTTGCCTGCGGTGAGGAACTCGTCAGGTGGAACATCTAATGGGTTGAATTTGATGTTCAGGGCTCTTGTTTGGAAGGAGTCGAGCTGCGAGTCTACCATCACCCAACGCCTCTTCAAAGCATTCCAGTAATCGCAAACCCAATGATCTTCATAATGACCGGGCTCGAAATACGCGCCGAAGCCACAGCGAGCTCTCGCTGGGATGCCTTTGTGGCGTAACATAGAAACGAGAAGGATGGTGAAGTCACGGCAGTTCCCAACTTGGCGCTGATCAATTGGTCTGGGTATGTTAAGAGGTTGATCGTTTGTTTCAACGATATGAGCGAGTTTTTCGGAAACTGACCGCATCTGTAGAGTGCTCTGCTGGCCCTCCGTCAGGTTCACTCCCATTCGCTCGGCCCAGAAGACATGGATCAGATTGTTTTGAACAACCGAACAAAGCGAGACCATGTCATCGGGAAGACCTTCCAATAGATATGCGTGTTTGCCCGGATCTGTCATCATGCCAGGTTTGGAGTAGAATGCAAGAGGATCCATAGAAACGAGTTGGATCCTACTCATTTAAGCCTAGTGCACTAGGCGACGTCGATTTTTCCTGACTTAGAACTTGACCGTTAAGGCTACGGAGCTTGGTCTAGCGAGCACGCTATAGAAGCAGGCTTCGAGTGCGCCTGCGACGTAGAGAACATGAAATCGTTCCGCTTGAGAAAGTAAAAAATACGCCCATTCGGTAAAAGCGCCGCCGATAGGACTTGAACTCAAGAGAAATGGTGAAGTCTCCCGCATCCCATCTTTTTTCTAGCAAAACACAGACACACCGGCATTCTAGCCTAAACACCAAAAAAATATGCCGCTCATGTCCATGCCACCATCAGGACTGCTCGTGTGGATTGTAGGCACTAACCTATCAGACCTATAAGAAACAATGGACATAGATAGACCCGGTAAGAACATGCCAAAGAAAAGACCACATGCAGGACTCAAGAAGAAGAAACGTTAAGAAGCATAATCAACCCTTTTTTTTCTATCCAGCGTGAAAGACTCGCATGCGCGCCCGACTTCCCCCGCAAAACCCCTCTTTTTCTGCGTGTCGTGCGCTTTGCAGACAGGACTACGAGTTCTTTCTGTAGGCAGGAATAGGCTGAACTAGCGCTCTAATGGTGATATCCAAGCAAAACCATATTTTTTCCAGACATTGTGAATAATCGTTAGACTTCATTCTTCTGAGGTTGGTGGTTGGAATCTCTTTTCAGATGTGAATAAACCCGTGCAGCAGGTCCGATAAGGATGTGCAAGCAGAGCAGTGCAAAGAATGGTATCAACAGGTCGTCGTGGATTCTGAAAGCCAGGTTTTTGGTGAGCAATCCGAGCGTCAATGGTTCAACGATTCGGTACTGTGTGATGCCTAGTCCGCTGACAAGGTAGAGTAGTGTCAGGATAAGGAGGGACCAGTGTACCACTGCTTTGATGGGCCTTTGCCAGTTTCGAACCATAACTCATCTACTTTCTATTTCTATGCAGAGCGAAATGAAGGTTTTGTTCAATCAGTCTGGTGGCGCGCATTATTGAAGGATCATGGCAAGTCGGCGTCGTTGGAGAATCCTCGGCTTTCCCAGTATCCCCTGTAGTTGACGTCGTTGGATACTTCGATTCTTGTTATCCATTTTATCCACTTATATCCATACTTGCTTTCGGCGACAAGCTGGAATGGAAACCCTCTCTGCGGTAGAAGGACTACACCGTTCATCTTGTAGGCAATTAGTATGTTATTGTTGATTATGTAAGAGAGTGGCAGACTCGTCGAATATCCATCTTGAGCGTAGAAGATCACGACGTTTGAGCTTGAATTATATCCGGCCTCTTCGAGCAAATCCTTCACGAGCACGCCTTCCCACAGAATTGTGACGTCCCAGCCTTCCACGCAATGGATTGTGGCAACTTTCTCGTAGTGCGTATGTTTGTCGAGAACATCATTGTACGTGTACGCGGTCTCGTTCTCAACAAGCCCCGTCGCAACGAGCCTGTAGGTGCTTAAATCTATGTACTGCGGGCCCTTTATCGAGTTCTCTCTGAAATCGTCTATTGAGCCGAGCTTTTGCCCTTGGTATTCCTTGATTTCCAACGAGTTTAGCGTATTTGTCTCGCTAGGCGCAAGGCTTGTCAAAACCCTGCTTTCTACTAAAGCAGCGCCTACGATCACTGATAGCAGGAGGATCACCAGCAAAAGAGACTTTTTCGAATAGATCACGTCTGGTTCTTCCTGATAACAATATGACATACGTCATAGCTATATGGCTTCCGCACGTTAGCAGATCGATTGCGCGAGCGCACACTTCGAAAGGCTTGATTTGCGACCGGGATGGTTTGGCATGCGATGGAGAGAGAATTGGCTGAAATGAAGCGGCGTGGCAAGCGTATGGTTCTAGCGAGTTTTCTTCTTTTTGACATCACATTTCTGTGATCGCGTGCGCTTGCTACTTACTCCATAGACACGTGGGCTGCTGAATTGTCATGTTTTTTCGTATAACGATCGATCGATAGATCGAACCTGTCCCGTAACCTTTGGGACGGTCCAACCTTCTGTCGCCTTGCCATTGGCTATGCGAAGGATGCTAACGGTTGTTAGTTCAATCTTTTTGCCAGAAGGGGCTGTCCCCGTGATTTTGAAACGAACCCACACTTTATCTCCTTCAGCGATTATGTCCTCAACAGTCCTGTGGAAATCGGGTAAGTCCTTGAAGGCCCTAGTATAGAATTGTTTGACATCTTCCCGACCTCGCAGTTGATTGGTATGGTCAACATAATCTGGTGCCATGAACTCGTCTATTACGGTTAGGTCTTTCTTGTTCAAGGCTTCATTCACCTTGCGGATATTAGCTTTATTCTTTTCTGATGACATAGGAAACATCTCCCTCTATTATCAATCCTAGTAGTCTCTCTGGCACTTAATAGTTATTCAGCTGGTGCGCTAGACTTATAAAAAGAACAGTAGTCCTCCTTATTGGCGTGTTCCAAAAGGGGACCAATTGAATATGAGAAAAGAAGTCATAGTAGTGGATAAGTTTCCGAAGCCAGCCGTACCATATTCATATTGCGTGAAAGCTGGGAATTTCTTATTCATCGCCGGACAGGTTGGAGTAGACCCGGCAACCAGTAAGCTAAAAGGCAGTTCAATCAGAGAGCAGACAGAACAGGCTCTAATGAACATGGCCAACATCCTTAAAGCTGCCGGAAGCTCCATGGAACATGTTGTCAAGACAACCGTATTCATATCAGACTTCAAGGAGTTTGAGGAAATGAATGAAGCGTATGCGAAATTTTTCCCAATCAATCAACCTGCGCGCAGCACGGTTCAAGTCGTCCTTTATGATGGATTCAAAGTCGAAATTGAGGCTACAGCAATAATCCCTTCATAACGCGTGCAAGCCAGAAAAGAGAAACAGTCAGCACTACCATACATGATTTCAACGTGTGGCGCCGGCAAGAGAAAAGTGGTGTCAATTGAACATGGCCGAAGCGGTGGTTCAAAGGGTGCATGCCTCAGACAGGGAGGAAATCATCGAGATTTCGAGCAAGGTCTGGGGCGGTCATGACTACTTGCCCTCCGTGTTTGATGAGTGGCTCGCAAGCCCGAAGTGTCACACCTACGGGGTTAAAGTTGACGGCCGAATGGTGGCCGTAGCCAACCTGAGGCTCGTTGACGGCAAGAAGACGGGATGGATGGAAGGCATTCGAGTGCATCCTGACTACAGGAGAAGAGGCTACGCTGACTTGCTCACACGACACTTTATCGGCCTGGCTGAAGAGCTAAAGGTCCAGCGACTCAGATACACGACGGGCGGCAACAACCGAGCCTCAGTTAAACTGGCGAAGAAAGCCGGGTTCAAAAGGCTCTTCAAGCTCAGCGCCTTCTGGCATGACGACCTCAACATGACGGCAAGATCGAAGCTCCCAAGCAGGGTGATAACCGAGGCCACGCACGAAGAAGTCTACGAATTCTCAAGAACCTGCCAGTCACTGGTTCCTCACAATATTCTCGTCTACGACTGGAAGGCAGTTGATGGCACGCTGCGCGGTTTCAAGGAAGTCGCCAAAGACCACACCTTCTACGTCTCGGAGAAGAGAGGCAAGCTGACCGCGTTTTCGTTCGGCCACTCAAGGCCTGAATCCGACCAGGGGCGATGGAGCTTTACGGTATACGCGTCAGACCTGGATAGCTTTCTAAGGCATTTCCACCATCACATAAACACCGCGCTGGACGCGGGCCTCAAAGCCACAGTCTGCACATGCCAAACGCAATTCGAAAACACACTCAAAGAACACGAAGAACTGCCCAAGCACAGATGGAAGATACAGCTCATCCTGTTCGAGAAACAGATGGCCCACGAAGCTTAGCATAAGTGCAGGCACTGTAGATCAATATTTGGACTGGTTCGAATATGCCCGAATAGGCTTCAGCATCATATCTCTGTGGGGACCAAATTCCTGTGAGGATGACTGCACGAAAATAACGCGTGCTAAGACCGAAAAACACTCGCCAGAAATGTCTATATCATTCTTTCTACCATAACAAAGATTGCAAGGAGCCATCAACTTTGGACTCAATACACTTTGAGAATGTCAAGAATCAAATCGGCCGCTGTGGTATCTGGTGCGGCAGCTGTGTGGTAGGCAATGGGACTTTGAAGCAATTGGCGAAGAGGTGTGAACACATCATCGGAGGCTATGGCGTGGATGAATGGGGAGCCAAGGACTTCGATGGAAAGAAATTCATGAAGGGGCTGACATCAATACAGAACCTGCCCGTATGCGTGGGATGCCTCAAAGGCGGCGGCAATGATGAATGCAAAATCAGACCCTGCGTTTCGAAAAGGAAACTATCAGATTGTATTGAATGCGGCGAAATGAAGAAGTGCGAGCACGTTGAAGCACTGCACAAAGTGCGAGCAGGTGCTCTTCGCGTGGGCATGCTAGCCAAAACTGAGAATGACACGGGGAAACAACGGCAGCTCATAGAGAAGTGGACTGCTGAAATCAGAAGTAAATGTCCACATTGTGGAGCATAGAGCCTGACGCTCGATACGCATCGAAAAAGAAGGAGACGCGATTCTGAGCAACGAAGTGACAACAGTTATTCTTGAAAGATTGACAGGAGTCTAACCGAGGGCGCCGCATCCATAGATGGAAACACGAGTATATTCGGGCTATCTCTAGACGTTCTATTGTCTTTTCTTGCTTTCCCTGCCGATTAGCTCTAGCCAAACGCCGTTTGGATCCTTGACGAAGGCGAGAACCCAAGAGCCCTGATTGAACGGCGCAACCGCAGGTTCACATCCAAGCTTGATCAACCTTTCATATTGCTCGCTTACGTGACTTACGTACAACCCGAGGTGGTCGAGCTCTGATCCATTCACGTATTCTTCATAGAATTTGCTGGTCTTGGGATAGTAGTTTAGCTCAAGTATCTGCTTGCCGGTCGGAGTCCTCATATGAACGTACGTGCCCTCATGAACCTTCATCTTGCCTTTCAACACAACTTGGAATCCAAGTGCTTGCCTATAGAACTTGATCGACTCCTCAAGATCCTTCACGCGGATGCCAGTATACCAGAAGCGGACACCAAGCACGTTGGATTTTCTTTTCGAACCTCTTTTCATTGTCATAGAAGTCCCCTGTCAACGTGGCAGGATGTTCAGATAAGACTTTGCCCTCGTGTTTGGGACGAGATTTCCATCAGGCCAGATACCATAGCGGTGAAAAACTATTCAAGAAGCAAAGGCTGTTATGCCCTGGCTCTCAAAGCCAAAATGGCCCGTAGTCTAGGCTGAACATGATCCTAAGTGGTGATGTCTCTCCCAACTTCCTCTTTCTTCTGTGCTTCGCGCTACAGCCATATATTAGGTCGCAGTATGTAGTACTGAATATGCACCATGTAAGTCAAAAATGAAAACAAAGGGAGATGGAGAAAGAGATGTTTCCATTGCTATGGTGGCTGATATGGATAATAGCGTTCGTGTTTCCCACGACTGAGCACTGGATCAAAAACAAGTGGCGATACCTGCTGCTCGGCGTTTCCGGCGCACTATTCGGATTCGCTGCTATTGCAGCTGTCACTATCGATGCCTACATGGTTCTCTGGCTCATATTCTTCAAACTGTCCATAACCACGGTAGAGTGGCTGTTCGCTTACATGAACATCCACAGGCTATCCGATTACGAGAAACGATCCATGTATGAGAAATACGAGAACAGAAGAATCAGGTCGATGTTTGGTCGAGGGAACAGAAAGGAAGGGTACAGATGGCTAACCGCGTTTGCGATGATTGCAGTAATAGTCTTTTCAGCCGTTATGCTGTGGCAAACTCAAGCCGCGTCGGGAGTCAACAACGCAAGTTCCTTCAATCAGATGCTAACATTCGAACCCACGGGAACACCTCTGTTCCAGCACGAAATTCCCAACAACATGCTAAGGCTGACGACCGAGGAACTAGCGAAGAGCATCGCACTGAGAAGCGCCGCACACTTCGGAAGCGTAAGGGCCGGATCTGCACACATAACCATATACACGGGCCGCCTCGTCTGGGTGGTGACGATGATCCCTCCCAACCTATGGGGTGACAACACCATCAAAGGACTGGTAATTGTCGACGCAAACAACCCGGAACTCGACGTAGAGATAATCGACAAGACTTTCGAAGTCGGCGAAGGATTAATGTACTTTCCGCCCTTCTACAGCGGAAACATACAGGGGAACGCCTATTGGGGACAGTCCACTGCCGATGCCTACGGCAGAGCCACCTTAACGCCTGACGACAACGGCGACTGGAAATACGTGCTAACCGCGACCCAAGTTCAACAATGGACGTTCGTCGCACAGCCCAAAGGAGTGTACGTGTACAACGAGTTCGGCCAAGTCGAAAACTTCTACGGCATGAATCAGATACCCGACTGGGTCACCCAACGCTACGATGAAGGCTGGCTCAAGAGTATGATCAGCGCGTGGGGTGCCAACAGGAGGGGAAACGGCTTCGACGTTTTCGCACGCGGCTTCGCTTGGATACCTGCATCAACGAACAGGGTGGAAATCTCAGACGACGCCCGATGGATCGTTGATCCCGACACAAACAAGATAACCGTCTTGGTTCCTGTGGACTTTGTCGGTGAAGCGCAGACGATGGCAGGTATGTTCAAAACGGCTGACAGTGGAATAGAGTACTATGACACGACGGGCTTAGACATCAAGAGCGGCCTGCAGGCACAGAACGTCATCGAATCCCACATCCTGATGCCCACCACAGGCGCGTACGAAGCAGAAATGCCATTGATATACCCGGTAAACGGCGAGAACGCTTGGTTCGTTCCAGTATACTGGCGCACAAGACAGGGCCAATCCACGTCAGAACAGGAGACCATCAAGCTGGCCGGCCTCGGAATCGCTGGCGCAGAAAATCTGGATCACTA
>Ga0315280_10003368_pt1 | contig 24638 bp, 13 predicted proteins | sample YL17G06_40_MG_FD_203697 | JGI IMG/M metagenome (GOLD analysis project Ga0315280, IMG submission 203697) | Sediment microbial communities from Yellowstone Lake, YNP, Wyoming, USA - YL17G06_40 | ecosystem: Environmental > Aquatic > Freshwater > Lake > Sediment | place: USA: Wyoming | collected...
CTCCAACTTTGGGTGCTGGGCGTCATGGTGTAGTCGGGCATGATGCCGCTGGGCGTCCCAGGCACCTCACTGGCCTGAACGTTGCTGAAAAAGTCTTGTATATAGACGGGGTGTTCCGGGCCCGGTTCCCAGACAAAAACGTTTTGGCTGTTGGGTGGGTTCTGGGAGAGCGACGTCGGACCCATGTCCACGGTGCGACTGTAGAACCAGCCATAGCCGCCCCGGACCACCGTCTTGTCCGTGAGCTGGTAGGCGAAGCCGAAGCGTGGGGCAAAGTTCTTGTGCGCCCCCTTGAAGTACTTGTTGCCAACCTGCCCCTCGGGAGTGAGGTCTAGTGTTTGGAGATCAAAGTTACGCATTTCGCCTTTGGTATCTGCCAGGACGGGAACTAACTCGTAACGAAGGCCCAGATTGAGCGTCAATTTCCGCGAGACCTTCCAGTCATCCTGGATATAGAAATTGTAATCCGGATATTGGATCAGCATCGGGGGCGAAACGTAACCTGACTTTTGGTGGAAGTAAACCCCGACGAACGGAACACCCAACAGGAAATCGGCAAAACCATACCCCGTGGAGGGACGATCGCCGCTGAGCGTACCGCTAAATACCGCCCAGACATAAGGCGGCATTTCTGTGAACCCGAGCGGCAGGGTGGGATTGGTTACTTTGCGCAGGATATCGAGACCGGCCGACAGGCTGTGCGCCCCCTTGTGGATTAGCAGGTTATCGGAGAACTGGTAGATCTTCTGGGTGTAGCCGCCGGGGGTCTGGTCGCGCACGATCGCGAACTCGCCGGTGGTCGCGAGCGGCGCCCCGAGCATATGCGGGACGCCGTCCCAATTGAGAAGGGTGCCCCAGTCCTTGGCGTTTTGTGGACCGATCAAGTAGGTGGAGCGGTTGTAGGCGAAGCGAAATTCGTTGAAGACGGAAGGCGTGAAGCTGTGGGTCTCGCTGACCAGCAGGTTCTGCCCCCGTTGCGAGCTCTGGCCCACTTGCAGGGGGTTGCCCCCCGCCCCGGGGACTTCGCCCAGCAGCTTGGGGCTGGTGTACGCATAGCGCGCGTAGACATTGTCTTTGTCCGTAATCCGATGGTCGACCCGCGCCAGGTAGTCTTCGATGTCCGAATTCGAGGGGGAGTATCCGTCGTAGTTGTTCGCCAAGCCCGACCGCGTCGGCACCGGCAGGTTTTGCAGCAACGGCAGCATGTGGGTATTAAGCCGCTCCTGCGGGATCTTGTTTCCCGAGAAGGGCGCCATGTGTGGTGCGTCTGGGTAAGTAGTGGTGTTATACGTCGCTGGGTCGTAGATGACCGTGTCGGGAAGGAGGGAGGAGAAATCCCCATTGCGCATAGCCTCCGGCGGCATCGACGGCGTCATCGCATCTACCACCGGCATTCGCTTGCCTTCGTAAGCGAAGAAGAAGAATGTCCGGTCCTTGCCGTTGTAGATTTTCGGGAGGACCACGGGCCCGCCGACCGTCACTCCGAACTGGTTCTGATGATATGGGAGTTTCTTTCTGGCGAAGGGCTCGCGGGCGTTCAAGTCCGTGTTGCGCACAAAGTCGTAAGCGCTGCCGTGGATGGCGTTGGAGCCGGATTTTGTGGCCACGTTCAGTTGCACCGGGCTGGTGCCGTACTGCGCTGAATAGCCCGTCGTCTTCATCTTGAATTCCTGAATGGCGTCAATCGACGGCACCATGGTGATGCTGCCCAGATAGGCCCCGCGGACGTTTGCCCCATCCAAGAGGAAGGACGTGGCATCGTCGCGCTGTCCTTGGGCCGAAAGCGAGACCCCCTTCTGGGCCAGAGTCATGAACGGCAGCCGGTTGTAGGTCCCGTGGGCGCCGGCGTTGACGTCCGCGCTCAGTTGGGTCAATTGCAGGAAATTTCGCCCGTTGAGGGGCAGGTTCACAATGCGGGCGTTGTCGATGACCTGCCCCGTGGAGGCGTCCTCGGTTTGCAGCAGCGGGGCCAAGCCCGTAACGGTTATCTCTTGCCCTAACTTGCCGGGTTGCAGAGTTACATCCACGCGCACGGTATCGTCCACTCGCAGGACAATGCCTTCGCGCACTACCGTCTGGAAGCCGGTGAGGCTCACGCGCACCACGTACGTGCCGATCGGGAGAAACGGAACTTCATAGTCACCGAGATGGTTGGTCGCCGTCTCCTGGCGGACGTTGGTCGCCTGATTAATGACGGCCACGTTCGCTTTCGGCACCACCCCCCCCGAGGTGTCCTTGACGGTTCCCACAATGCTCCCAGAGACGGTCTGGGAAAATACGGGCGAGGCGCCGAGTCCTAGTAATACTCCTATCGCCAGCGCGCCGACGATGAAACTCAAAAGTCTGGCTCTTGACATTTTCTTGTCCTCCTTGTCTTGTTTCTGCGCCGCCTACCGTTTCCGTTCCGCAGGGTCTTGGCCAGCGGTAACCGTTCCGGATAGCGTGCTCACCCCTGTTGACCCGAACGCTTGCACGAACAAAAGGAGTTTGCCGTGGAGCTTTGAATGGCCTGATTGCGCTTACGGTCCGGCCTGTTCGCTGATGTCATTACCGTCCTTCCGAAGGAAGAAGAGTCTTTTCTTCCTTCGCTGCCTTTCCCACGGCGTTCCAGACCCGATGCTAAAGCATACAAACGGTAGCAAGGGATTTGCTCGTTGTCAAGACTTTTCTGAAATGATTCTCCATATTCATAAATATAATTCCAGATTTATATTGCACATGCCAACTAATGAGCGTATGATGACTTTCTGTGAATGCCGCTTCCGCGCCAATCACGCAACGACTTGCCAAAGCGGGGAGCTTCGTCTATGCTGGCCTCGCCGCGGTTCCAAGGATGCCAGTTTGGGATATATCGCCAGGCAGGTTCGGAGTCTTCCCCCGACAAGCGGCCCTGTCCGAGGGAGAGTATAGATGGTGATGAGCAAACACGAACATCGGAGAGGCGTTCTACCGGCCAGCAAACCGGGAGAATCCCGAACGGACAAGTACTTCGCCAAGGCTATCGGCAAAGCGTTCCACGTTTTGGAGATCTTCCGACAGAGCGGTGAACCGCTTTCGCTCAACGAGGTGACGCAGAAGGTGCGGTCGGCTAAGAGTTCCGTTTTTCGCATCATCCACACGCTGGAGGTTATCGGCTATCTGGAGAAGACCGCGGGTGATCGCTACACGCTCTCGCCGACGGTCTCCTATTTGGTTCCCCATCGCTTGCTGAATAGACTGCTTCAGGTGGCAGCTCCCCGGATGAAAGAGCTCGGGCGTGAGTTCCGAGAAACCGTCAGTCTGGCGTTTCTCTTCAAGAACCACATCGAAGTGGTGGAAGTGGTGGAAAGCCCCCAGCGGATACAGATGGGGAACATTGTCGGCAGCATCATTCCGCCGCATGCCAGTTCCCTCGGGAAGAGTATCACCGCGGGCCAGCCGGAGTCGCGCCGGGAGATGTTGTTGAGGACTTACGGAATAAGCCAACTGACTCCTTGCACCATCACCGATGAGGTGGAGCTGAAAAAGGAGTTGGACTTGGTGCGGGTCCGAGGCTACGCCACCGACATAGAGGAGAGTGTGCTGGGCGGCTGTTGTTTCGGCGCGCCCATTCTGGACGACGCCGGGCATCCCGTGGCGGCCATAAGTATTTCGGTGCCCAAGATGCGGCTCGAAAACCAGGACAAGCTTATTTCCGCCCTGCGGACGGCGGCGACGACGATTTCCACCGAGCTCAAGAGCGTGTAGACCCGCGTAACGATATCCGCTGCTGTGCTTCCTACCTCTCGCGTATTTTGCTGAGTGCATTCCGTCCTTTACAATTCCCTTTCCGAGATTCAAACCAAATATTAAACGGTGATAACAATAATGAAACGGTATTCAATAAAATGTTGACATCGTACACAAACTGTGTTACGGTGCCACCGGAACGAGGAGGAGCGCTCGGACCGCCGCCGGAGGCCGGTGGTGTATGGCAGCGCCGCGTCTCTACTCCTCCCCCAAATGGCATGAGACCGAAGCTCTCCGGTATTTACGCGGCCTTGGTCACTCCCTTAGACGAACAAGGGAATGTGGACTACGATACGCTCGATCGTTTAGTCGACTTTGTACTCGAGTGCAGGGTTGACGGTGTGGCCGTCGGGGGGGGCACCGCCGAGTATCCCCATTTCGAGGTGGAAGACCGAAAGCGGCTGATTTCGCGCGCCGCCGCCCGTGTCCAGGGAAGGGGTCGCCTGTTAGCGGGCATCGGCGCCTCTTCGATCCACACGACTCTCAAGCTGGGAGAACATGCGGTGCAAGCCGGCAGCCACGCCCTCTTGCTGCCCATGCCCCACTTCTTCCGCTACGACCAACACGATCTCAGTGCTTTCTGCGCCACGGTGTCTCGCGCGTTGCAGGCGCCTTGTTTGCTCTACAATCTGCCTGCCTTCACCAACGCGCTGGAGCCGGAAACGGCGATTCAGTTACTCCGCACGGAAGAATATCTTGTAGGGATCAAAGACAGCAGCGGTGATCGTCAGACCTTAGCGCGCCTGGCGCAGGCCCGCGCCGAGCAGGACTTTTCCCTGGTCGTTGGCGACGACGCCTTGATCCTTGATGCTCTGGAGGCTGGCTGGGACGGGGTTGTTTCCGGGATCGCCTGTTTTCTTCCGGAGTTGCTGGTTGCCCACTATCGAAGTTATCGCGCCGGAGACTACGCCACGTCGCGCTATTGCCAGGTGCTGGTCGACCAATTGATTGAGGAAATCATCAAGCTTCCTATTCCCTGGGGCATCCGGATGGGGCTTGAGGTAAGAGGCATCCCGACCGGCCCGCTGCCCCTGCCGCTTTCTTCGGTGCGGGCGCAGCAAGTAGTCGATTTCCGGAATTGGCTAGCGCAGTGGCTGCCGGCGCATACGCCAGCCCTGCGCGCGTAAGGGCTGGCGATATGTCCCAGGCAGGATGGCTGTGAAACGGGGAGCTGATGACTGAGGCAATAGGCGGAAGCGAGGTCGAAAGGCGATGCGCATAGTGGGGATAATACCGGCTCGATTCAAGTCCACCCGGCTGGAAGGCAAGCCGCTTGCCGACATCGCCGGGAAGCCCATGATCCACCACGTGTATGATCGAGTGCGCCAGGCGCATTGCCTGGACGACGTGTTCGTCGCCACGGACGACGCCCGCATCGAGGAGGCCGTGCGGCGCTTCGGCGGCAAGGTGGTGATGACGAGTCCGTCCCATCCGACCGGCACAGACCGCGTGGCCGAGGCCGCCGCTGGCCTCGCGGCGGACATCGTGGTTAATATTCAGGGTGATGAGCCGCTGCTGGACCCCCTGCTGATCGAGGAATGCGTGGCGCCCTTTCAACGGGATTCGGCCGTGCAAATATCGACGGTGATGAAGAGGGTTGACCGGGAGTCGGCTTATGACGATCCCGCCGTCGTGAAGGTCGTGCGGGATTTGGATGGACGGGCACTCTATTTCTCGCGTTCTCTGCTACCCTATCCACGGAATCGGACCGGAGACTTCAACGTGTGTGAACACATCGGGATCTACGCTTTCCGCAAGGATTGTTTGCTGCGTTTTGCGCAACTACCGCCGACGCCGCTGGAAAGGATTGAAGGCTTGGAACAGCTCCGCGCGCTGGAGCACGGAATCCCGATCCACGTGGTGCAGACCCGTTGTCAGTGTGAGTTGGTCTCGGTGGACACGCCGGACGACCTCGAACGCGTGCGCCGCATCTTGGCCGAAGGAGCAAAGAGAAAGTGCAGGGCATGAAACCTGAGCGTGAGCTGATTGCCGGACTGCGGGCCGCTCTTCCGGCCACCGTGCGGGCTCGGTTGGATTTGGCAGCCGAGAAAGTGGTAAAGGCCAAAGAGAAAGGGCAGCGGGTGGTGGTGGTCACCGGGAGTGGGCCAAACATCCACGAAGGCGTGACGACCCTCATCGCCGAACTCATCCGCAAAGGCGTGGTAGACGGAGTGATCACCAGTTCGGCCGTCGTCGGCCACGAGATGGCCGGCACGTTGGATCGGGTCAAGAGAGTGAAGATCGAGGACGATCGGGAGCTGGGCCTTCCGGTGGAGCACTTACCTCGGGGCCACATCTTCGAGCTGACCTGTCTCACCCCTTCGCAGCGGGAAGCCCTCCAGCGCGAGATGCCTGAGGGCTGGGATCTCTACGACCGGCTGGCGCCAATGCCGGGAGAGACGATTGTCAAAGCCGCCGGCAACATCGCCTGGCCCCTGGGGCTGCGAACCGAGCGCCTGGCCCGGGAGGCGGAAGCATTAGCGAAGCAATCCGGAACTACCCTCGAGCACGTTGTCGGACTGGGCGCCGACCCGATGACGATGATCGGCGCGGGCGCCCAGCACAACGTCCCGGTGATTGTGTCGGTGCCGCAACTGGTGGGGAGCGGCGCGGTGGGACTGGCGATTGGCGATGCCATCACGATTACCCAGCGTTGCCGCCTCGTGGCCGATGCCCTCGAGCGTGCGGCGGTCATTATAGAATCGGCCATCGCGTTACCGCAGGAAATCCATGACGGCCCGTTCGAGACCTACACGGGGCATGGGATCTGGGCAGCCTGGACTTCGCTGCCGGTGTATAGTCTGGAAGGGAAGACGCTGATCCGGTTTGACCTCGATCCCAATCTCGAACTCGCTTGGCGGCAGGAGCGGGAGAGCGCCGAAGTGCAGAAGGCGGTGGACCGCGGCCTGCCTAAGACCAAATTGACGGGGATCCCGTTCCGGATGGAAATGTCCGGCTTCGCCCGACTGGAAGGCAGCCTTCCGGCGACCGTGGATATCGGCGTCGCTTGGCCCATGCTCGCCTCCGCCCTCGAGGAGGCGCTGGGTATTCAACTGGATTTCATCTCCGCGCCGCAGGAGACCGAGGCGGGGCAGCGGATGCGGGAGTGGATCGTTGACCATGTCCAGTTCGTGGACAAGCACAAAATGGCGGAAGGAATAAAACGCACTGCGCCGCGGGGCCGCAGCGCGGCCGCTGGGCCGGGCCTGGAGACACGCGCCCGTTCATAACCTCATGATGAGTCCCAGATACAAATGGTACGTCGTCGCCATGCTCTGGTGGATCGCCTTCTTCAACTATGCCGACCGCCAGGCGATCTTCTCTGTCTTTCCGCTCCTCGAGCGGGAAATGCATCTGACCCCGGTGCAGCTTGGCTTGCTGGGTTCATCCTTCGCCTGGGTATACGGCCTCTGCGCGCCCCTCGCCGGCCACATCGTGGACCGCGTGCGCCGCAAGAGCGCTATCCTGGGCGGCTTGCAGGCCTGGAGCATCATCTGCATGGCAACGGCGGCGTCGCGCAATTTCCGCCAGCTCCTTTTCTTTCGCGCCGCGGAGGGTCTAGGCGAGACTTTCTACTTTCCGGCGTCGATGTCCATGATCAGCGACTATCATGGTCGGCGCACGCGCTCCCGCGCTATGGGTACACACCAGACCAGTGTGTACCTCGGCACGATTGGGGGTGGATTCTTCGCCGGACTGATCGGCCAGTATTACGGCTGGCGGATGTCGTTCCTTACCTTTGGCGGACTTGGGATCATTCTGGGTCTGGTGCTCAACCGCCTTTTAATCGAGCCGAAACGCGGCGCCGCCGATCTTGAAGATCTGGGTGCGGCTGAGCAGTCCCGGGTGGCTCCGCAGATGCCTCTCCGGGAATCTCTGAAAGTAATCTGGGGCACGCCGACCGTCCTCATTCTGCTGGGTGCCTTCATGTGTGACAATTTCGTGGCGATGGTGCTGCTCTCCTGGATGCCCAAGTTTCTCTATGACAAGTTTCATCTCAGCCTGGCGATGGCGGGCCTCACCGCCACCCTTTATGTTCAGGTGGCCAGTATGGTGGGTTCGCCCCTGGGAGGCTGGCTGGCCGATAGTCTGCGCAAGCGCATGCCGGGCGGGCGCATGATCGTGCAGGCGGTAGGGGTGCTGGGCTGTGCGCCGTTTGCGCTCTGGTGTGGGATGACGACCTCGGTGGTATCGCTCACCTTGGCCTTGACGGCTTGGGGCCTGTTCAAGGGCATGTACGACTCCAACATTTTCGCTTCTGCCTTTGACGTCGTTCGCCCCGAGGTCCGCGGGACCGCCGCGGGCTTCATGAATATGCTCGGCTGGCTGGCCGGCGCCGGCACCGCGCCGGTGGTCATCGGTTACATCGCGCAACGGGAGGGTCTGAGCTTCGCTATTTCCGTGGCCGCCTTGGGCTATCTGGTCGCCGGCGGCCTGCTCATCACTGGGATTTTGGTATTTGTGAAGCGTGACGCCGCGCGGATGGAACGCGCCATCGAAGCAGAAGCGCGCGTGCAGGTCGTTTAGCTTTCGGAGAAGGCAGGCGACGATAGGTCGCCGGCGATAGGCGCTTGGACGTGCCAGTTCTGTTCAGTTGCCAGCGGAGGGCTTGGGTCGCGCGCCGGGGAATTGGCGGAATCCTCTCGCAGGGTAATTTCATGAGATTCATCCAACGACTTTTCTTGCTTAGTCTCCTCCTGGTGGTGAGTTGCCCGAAAGGCCTCTGCGGGGCGGCCGTCCGCGTCTGGCAGGGAACGATCCAAATACCGACTTACTTGTTGGGCAGCGAGGATCCGAACCCACCCTTCCTGTTTGGCGCGTGGCCGCGGATTTACCCCTATCCGAGACTCACGGAACTGACGCAGCCGCGCGAGAACAAGACGTATAGATCAATTTTTCTCGAGAACGAATTCTTGAAAGCAATCGTCCTCCCGGACATGGGCGGGAGGCTCTACTCGCTCTACGACAAAGTGAACCAGCGGGAAGTCTTCTACCGCAATAACGTTGTGAAATACGCGCCGCTTGCCTTGCGGGGGGCGTGGGTCTCCGGCGGCGTCGAGTTCAATTTTCCGGATGGCCACACAGTCACCACGGTGTCGCCGGTTTTCTCGACCAGCCGCCAGAATGCTGATGGGAGCGCCAGCGCCGTGGTGGGCAACGTGGACCAGGTCACCGGCATGTACTGGGAAGTGACGCTCACTTTGCGTCCGGCCCAGGGTCGCCTGGAGCAGGGCGTGACGCTGTTCAATGCCACTCCGGCCCCGCACACTTACTGGTATTGGGCCAACGCGGCGGTTCCGGCGTCCGAAGATATGCAATTCATCTTTCCGGCGCGCGAAATGAGTCACGAGTCCCGGTATCGTGGCAACAGTTATCCGGTCTCGGACGGGATTGATTACAGTTGGTACAAGAACGTGCGCCGGGCCATTTCGCTCTTCTGCCGGGGCGTGCACCGCGATTTCTTCGGAGCGTACTACCATGCCAGCAACTATGGGGTGGCGCACGTAGCCGACTTTCGGGAGCTTCCAGGCAAAAAGTACTTCTCCTGGGGAGTGGCGGACAGCGGCCTGGTGTGGACGGGCCTCCTGACGGATAACGACGGTCCCTACAATGAGATTCAGAGCGGCCGCTACGAAACCCAACTGAACTACGACTTCATGCCGCCTCGTCGCGCCGAGTCGTGGACGGAATACTGGTATCCCGTGCGGGGGCTGGACGGTGGCTTTGTGGAAGCTACGAACGAGCTCGCACTGAACGTCCGCTTTATCCCGGCCTCAGGCATGGAGAGCCAGCGCGTCGTGGTTATCCTTTCTCCCGTGGTGCCGCTGCCGAACGCCCGCGTGCTCGTGAGAGTGGGGGCGCAGACTCTGCGGGAGTTTGGCCCCGCCACTGTCGAGCCGCTCCAACCGCGCCGATTCTCGGTGGCCGTAAAGGACCTGGAGCGCGCCCGAAAGGAACTTGTAGTCGAGGTTGAATCGGCTGAAGGGGTGCGGCTGCTCCGTTGGTCGGCGGCTGATCCCATTGACGGCAATCTTGACTTTGTTCCTACCGCCGGCCAACCCGAGCCGCAGCCCAAGTCTATTCGTCAGATGACCGTCGAGGAACTCTTCCTTCACGGGGTGGAACGGGAAAAGGCCCACGACGACCAAGCGGCGGTCGGGATTTACGAGATGGTGCTCGAGCGCGACCCGGGCTATGTCCCTGCGCTCCTCAAGCAGGCCTGGCACCGGTATCAGGCCACTGATTTCCCGGCCGCCGAATCTTTCGTTCGACGGGCGCTGGCCCGCACAGATAGCGATCCGGCGGCTTACTACGCGGCAGGAGTCATCGACCGCGCCCAGGAGCGCTGGTTCGCAGCGGAGGATGCCTTCTGGGCTGCCGTCCACTATGGGGGCGCTCCGGGGCCTGCTTTTGCGCAACTTGGGGAGATTGCGCTGCGCCAGCAGCGGTACGAACGCGCCGTGGCGTTGCTCCAGCGCGCCTTGAGTTGCAACCCCGCTGACGTCCTGGCCCGCGCTGACTTGGCGGCCGCGTTGCGCTTGCTGGGCAAGACAGAGGCGGCGGAGCAAACCATTCGCGAGGTCCTGCAACAGACCGCGCTCCTTCCCTTTGCCCTGGCGGAAGCCTGGCGCATCGCCGGCCCGCAAGGTGAGTCGGCCACCGCAGACTCCTGGAAACGCTGGCAGCAGTCCCTGACCGCTGACGTTCAGAACTACCTCGACGTGGCGGCTTGGTACCAGGGCTTGGGAGATTGGGCCTCCGCCCATGCCGTGCTCGAGGCGGCCTTGCGCGAACTGCCTCCCGCCGCCGTTTCTCCACTCGTCTATTACTACCTGGCTTCGAATGCCCGCCACCAGCGGCAGCTGGCGCGTGCCGATCAATTCGCCGCGCAGGCGGCAGTGGCCTCTTACGAGCGGGTTTTTCCCAGCCGCCTCAGCGACGTGGCGGTCCTGCGGGAGGCCTGCCAGAGTTATCCCGGCGATGCGCACGCCCCGTACTACTTGGGCAACTTTCTCTTCGCTCACAGGCGCTACGAAGAAGCAGCCCAGCTTTGGCGCCGTGCCTTGGACGCAGGCTTTGAGTATTCCGTGCTGCAACGGAATCTGGGCCTGTACGCCTGGCGCATCAAGAAGGATTTGGGAGACGCCGCGGGCCATTACGAGCGAGCCATCCAGCTCGCCCCAGACGACGATCAGCTTTACCTGGACCTTGACCAGATCTATTTCCAGTCGGGCCACCAAGCGCCGCGCCAGACCCTCTTTGCCAGAGCTCCGGCCGTCGTTCGCGACCGTGATGCCCTGCGCGTGCGGCACGCGCGGCTCCTGGTACAGCAGCGCCAATACGACCAGGCCATCGAGACCTTGATGAATTATCGTTTCGTCCCCGGTGAATTCGAGGTCGTCGTGCGTGAAGTCTTTGTGCTCGCCAACCTGGAGAAGGGTCGGGAGAAATTCAAGGCGGGTAAACTCGCGGAGGCGGAGGCTGCTTTCCGCCGCGGCCTGGAGTATCCTGCGAACTTCAACGTGGGCAGACGTGATCCGCCGGAGGATCAAGAGGCGCTTTATTGGCTGGGTGTAACCTTGCAGGCAGCCGGAAAGACCGAGGAGGCCCGCGGCGTCTGGCAGCAAGCAGTCGGAGAGGGGAAGTCGGCCCCTGGCGCAGCTCACGTTTTCCAGGCCCTCGCCTTGCGCCAGCTGGGACATCCGGAAGAGGCGGACAAGATTCTGGCCGAGTTGGCGGAGGCGGCAACCAGAGAAACCGCCAGCGCCACCGATTTCTACGTGGCGGGACTCACCGCGCAGTTTCAAGGTCGGGAGGAAGATGCGCGCCGCAAGTTTGGTCAGGCTCTGGAGCTGGATCCATTCCTTTGGCAGGCCCGCTTCGAGCTTCAGCGGTTCGAGCAACCGAAGTAGCGGTGTTCTTTCCGGGGGTGTCGAAGGCGAATGGAGTCCGATTATCGGGGATAGGAGAACAAGCCATGAAGCATCGTCAACTTGTCCTCAGAACTGTCAAGGCCGCCGCTTGGCTTCTTTTCGGCGTGGCGACTGCTTTCGCCGCGCCGGACGCGCGGGAGATCATCCGAAAACTGGATGCGCTTGTAACCATTCCCGTGAGTGAATGGAAGTATCAGGTCGTACCCATCGAGGGCGCAGAGCGTCCCGACCTAGATGACAAGAGTTGGCCAGGGACAAGACCCGGCGGCACCGACCCGCGGCGCCCGCGTTGGCTGCGAACGACCATCACGCTGCCGGAATTCTCGAGCGGATATGAACTGACCGGCGGCCGCGCAGAACTGCAAATGGAAATTGGCGGCGAAGCGGTCATATACGTCAACGGATCCAAAGGAATGCCGACTGCCGATGCACCCGTCAACATCCTGTTGAGCGAGGCGATCAAAGCCGGGCAGAAGTTCGTGATCGCCATTGAGCTCATTCCCGAAGCCGGTTCCGACGCCGGATTGGATGAAGCGGTGCTGAAGGTTACGCCGCCATCCTCGCGGCCCAGCGTGCACGATCTGGTGCGTGACCTGGAAGTCATCGGGATATTTCTCCAGGGCGATCCGCAACGCGCCGCCCAGTATGGGGCGGCCTTCGCGGCGGCTTTAGCCAAGCTGGATTTTGCCGCGCTCGACCAGCGGGACCAGCCGCGGTTCGATTCCTCCCTGCGCACGGCGCGGGAAGCGCTTCCCCCGTTGGAGAATGAACTGAAGGCGTACACTATTCGCTTCACTGGCCAGTCCCACCTGGACATGGCTTGGCTTTGGCCGTGGGTCGAGACGGTCGAAGTCGTGCGCAGAACTTTTCGCACTGCTCTTCAACTGATGCAGCGCAATCCCGAGTTTACGTACACCCAGTCGCAAGCGGCGGCCTACGCCTGGGTCGAGGAGAAATACCCGGCCCTCTTCGAGGAGATCAAGGAGCGGGTCAAACAGGGACGGTGGGAAATCGTCGGTGGGATGTGGGTGGAGCCGGATTTGAACCTGCCCGATGGGGAATCGCTGGTTCGCCAGTTTCTGGTCGGGAAACGGTACTTTCGCGAGAAATTCGGGGTCGATGTCCGCACCGGCTGGAACCCGGACACGTTTGGTTATAACTGGCAGATGCCGCAGATTTGCCGGAAGAGCGGCATCGATTTCTTTGTGACCACCAAGCTGGCTCGCAATGACACCAACCGGTTTCCTTACCGGCTCTTCTGGTGGCAAGCACCAGACGGCAGCCGGGTCCTCACTTACTTCCCGAATATGGTGGGCGAGGGCGCCAATCCACCTTACATGATGGAGACACTCATGGCCATCGGCCCGCCGAGCGGGGCCAAAGAAGTCATGTACCTGTACGGCGTGGGCGACCACGGGGGCGGGCCGACCCAGGAGAACATTGACGGCGCCCGTCGTCTTCAGCAGGAGAAGCTCTTCCCGAATCTCAAATTCGGCAGCGCCCAGCCGTATCTCGACGGGCTCCTGGAAAAGTCGCGCGAGCTGAACATCCCCGTGTGGAATGATGAGTTGTACTTTGAATACCACCGCGGCGTCTACACCACCCAAGCCAGGACCAAGCTTGGCAACCGCAAGAGTGAAGTCTTACTTCTGAACGCCGAGAAATTCTCCTCGCTGGCACAACTTTTCGGACAGCCTTATCCGCAACCGGACCTGAACGAAGCCTGGAAGACGCTGCTCTTTAACCAGTTTCATGACATCCTTCCCGGGTCCAGCATTGCGCCGGTCTATGTGGATAACGCGCGGGACTATCGCCAGATCGGACGCGTGGGTGGGGACGTGCTGGAGGATTCACTGGCCCACTTGGCGGCGCGCATCAAGACCGCCGGGCCGGGTATCGCTTTGGTGGTCTTCAATCCCCTCGCCTGGGAGCGGACGGAAGTGGTCGAAGCCGAAGTGCAATTGCCCGGCGTCGCGGCGGCCTTTCATGTCACGGATGAGGGCGGACGCCCTGCGCTTCATCAAGTGGTGGAGCGCGAGGGGCGGTTGAATCGCGTCAAGTTTGTTTTCGTGGCGGCAGGCGTGCCGTCGCTAGGCTACAAGACATTTCGGGTGATTCCGGCCCGCTTCGTGGCGCCGCCGGGCAAAGCCCTGCCGCCCACGCCACTCAAAGTCGATGCGCAAGCGCTGACGCTGGAGAATGAATACGTGAAATTGAAAGTCGGCCCGGCAAGCGGGCTCATCGAGAGCCTTTACGACAAGACCAACGGCCGTGAAGTGCTGGATCAAACGCGGCGGGGGAATCTGCTGCAAACGTTCGTGGACAAGCCGAAAGCTTGGGATGCCTGGAACCTCGATGCCGATTACGAAGACCAAAAGTGGGACTTGGCGACGGCGGATGCGGTCGAGGTGGTGGAGACTGGCCCGGTACGCGCGACGGTGCGGGTGATCAAACACTTCCACAACTCGCGGTTCGTTCAGGACCTTGTGCTCTACCCAAAGATGGCGCGGGTGGACTGCAATATGGAGGTGGATTGGCACGAGAAACACATTTTGTTGAAAGCAGCCTTTCCGGTTTCGGTCTCAAGCCGGACGGCAACTTACGAAATACCTTTCGGTGCCATCGGCCGGCCCACCACCCGCGAGACGTCGCTGGAGAGAGCCAAATTCGAGGTGCCAGCCCTGCGCTGGGCGGACCTGTCGGACGCGCACTATGGGGTGAGCATCCTCAACGAGAGCAAATACGGATATGACACGAAGGGCAATGTGATCCGCCTGTCGCTGCTCCGCTCCACGGCTTGGCCTGATCCGCACGCCGACGAAGGAGTGCACCACTTCACCTATGCGATCTATCCCCATCCGGGTAGTTGGGAGCAAGCGAAAACGGCGCGGCGGGCCTACGAGTTGAACTACCCCCTGCTGGTTCGAGTGGAACCCCATCACGGAGGTGAGTTGCCCGCTTCCAATTCGTTCGTGGCGATCGACTCGCCCTCGGCATACCTCACCGCGATGAAGAAGGCCGAAGATGACGGCTCGATCATCTTGCGGTTCTACAAGCTGGGGGGAGACGCGGGGCAAGTAACGGTCACGCTTCCTAAAGCCGTTGCCGAAGCAGTGGAAACGGATCTCATGGAGAGAGAAATCTCACCCCTGGCGGTTCAAGGCACGCGGGTGTCGGTCCCCGTGAAGCCATATGAGATCAAAACAGTCAGGGTGAAATTCCAATGACCGCGGTCAAGGTTTTTGAGGGATGCCGTGTCCACCGGTGGAGCATCGTTCGCGCAAGCTGCAGCGGCGGAATTGTTTGCACGCGGTAAAAGTGAGATGGCAGGCTGTCGGTGCAGCTTCGGAACTAGGTAACGCCGAGACGGCCGTTTTCAGTTTGGCCCGAACCCAGCCATCATGGAGAGGATGGCGATGATGACCCCGCGTGAACGCTGGCTCGCCGTGTTGTCGGGGAAACGCCCAGACCGTGTCCCATGCGACTACCAGGCAACCAAGGAGGTCACGAGTCGGCTTCTGACTGAGCTGGGCTGTGCTTCCGAACGTGACCTATGGGAACGCCTGGGGATTGACGCGGCCATCCGCCTGGGCCCGACCCATGCGCTTGCCGACGAGGACAACTGGCACATGCAGTCTCACTACAAGGTTTGGCAGATCGGGACGGAAGAGGTGCCCTACGGGAACGGTACGGGTGTTTACGTCGAAGTGGTTTCCCACCCTTTGGCCAAGGCCGAGACGGTCGCGGATGTCGAGCGATTTGCCTGGCCTGACCCCGACGCCTGGGACGTGTCCGGCCTGCGCGCCAAGTGCCAGGCGTGGGCGGGCTACCCGATTATCGGCGGCTGCTTCGAACCTTTCTACTTGTATTGCCGGCTGCGCGGGATGGAGCAGGCGCTGATGGACTTGGCGCTGAATCCGGCAATCACCGACGCTATCCTCGAACGAATCTACTACATCCACGAATCGGTCATCCGGCGAACCCTGGAGGCGGCGGCCGACCTCATCGACCTCATCTACGTGGCGGAAGACTTCGGGACCCAGAACTCATTGCTCATGAGTCCGGCCGCCTTCCGTCGGTTCCTTAAGCCCTGGTTGGCCCGCATGATTCAGCTTGTCCACTCTTACGGAGGTGAAGTCATTCATCATGACGACGGGGCGATCCGGCCGCTCCTGCCGGAGCTTATCGAGATCGGGATCGATGTCTTGGATCCCGTCCAGTGGCGATGTCCGGGCATGGACCGGGAGGGACTGGCCAGGGATTTTGGGGCGGAGCTGGTTTTTCATGGGGCCGTGGACAACCAGCAGACCCTTCCCTTTGGCACCCCGGAAGATGTACGGCGGGAAGTGGCGGACAACATTCGAATGTTCCAAGACTGCAAGGGCTATATCGTTGCCTCCTGTCATAACATCCAGCCCAATACGCCCACGGAGAATATCGTCGCCCTCTATGACGCTGTTCGGGAATTCGGTCAGATGCGTTAGGAAACAGAGGGAGTGAAATCTGCACGGCAAGGCCGCCCCAATCGGGTGGGGGCGACAACCGGCGTGAGCCAAACCTGCTGCTAGGGGCCTAGCAGGCGCTCGACGCGCGCGCTCAGGTCGCGGAGATAGGCTTCGTCGCCGGGCTCCAACTCGCAGGTGAAGGGGCCGGCGTAACCGATCTCGCTGAAGGCCTTCCGGACAGCGGGCCAATCAATGTCGCCCTCGCCCAGATTGACGAATTCGGCCACAAAGGGGCTGAAGCCTTTCGATTTCACCTTGAAGTCTTTCAAGTGCACGCGCACGATCCGCTTGCCCAGCGTGCGGATCCAGTCCTGCGGGTAACCGAAGAGCACCATATTGCCCACGTCGAGATAAGCCCGCACCCAAGGACTTTTGAATTCGTCCACGTAGCGCGCGAATTCGAGCGGACTCAGCAGGAATTTGTTCCAGACTTCTTCCACGGCGATGATCACCTTCAGCTCCGCGGCCAACGGAATCAGTTGGCGGATGTTGGCCTGCGAGCGCCTCCAGGCGTCCGCGTAGCGCGTCTGCGGATTGACTACGCCCGGGACCAGCAGAACCGTTTCCGCACCCCAGAGCTTGGCATTGTGCAGCGAAGTCTGCATCCCCTCCATTCCTTTCGCCACCACCGCCGGATCGGCGCTCGATAGCGGGAATTCCCAGTGCGCCATGTTCATCACGGAGTGGATCTTGATGCCGGTGTCCTCGGCGGCTTTCTTGATGGCCTCCGCCTCGCGCGGGTCGGTCACGGTCTGCGCTTCGAGGCAATCGAAGCCCGCATCGCGCGCCACCTGGAAGCGGTCGCGATAGCTGAGCTTTTCCGGAAGCATGTAGATGACCAGGCCCTTCCTGCGCGGAGCAACGGCGGGCGGCGAAGGTGGCGGTACTGCGCCCACGCTCGGGGCGGATAGACTGGCACCAACGGCCATCGTAGTTTTCAGAAAATCACGACGTGAAACTTCCTTGTCCATGGGCGTCTCCTGGCCGCGCGGGCCATCGGCGCTTTCCGCGAGGGACATTCACGCACACCCCCCGGCCACCGCGCCTGCCACTTTCAAACCAGCTTGTTGAGGTCGATCTTCAGGTCCAGGACTTCTTTGGAACGCAGCAGTTCATCCCAAGTCACTTCGCGGCCGGTGTACGCCGCCGCGCGCCCGAGCATGGCGCTGAGAGCTGTTTCCGCGCCGGTCGCCGCCTCGTTCAGGTAGTCCCCGCTGGTGATGCTGCCGATGAAGGCCTTTTCCTTCATAGCGTCGGCATCGTCGAGCGCACCTTTGAATTGCCCGGCGGTGGCGGCGCCCTGTGAAACTTGCTGGGCGGGTCCGAGACCAGCATCCCAGGGCTCTTCGCCGGTGATGAACACCCGGTGATCATAGTGTGATTCGGAACCCCCGCGAGGACCGTACATGCGTAGGCCGGCGTCCCACGCCGCCTTGCCGAACTGCGTGGATCCGAAGCTGATATGCACATCATTCGGATACGTGAACACCGCATTGAAGTGGCTGTAACAATCGCCCTCGTCGGTCCGTCCCACGCGGCCACCCGTGCCGACGGCCTTTAGGGGATGGGCCTGAAGCATCCAATTACAGACGTCGATCACGTGCACATTTTGCTCGACGATGATGTCGCCGGAGAGATCGCGGTAGAAGAGCCAGTGCCGCAGCCGTTGCTCCGCCGGCGAGGCGCCCGCGGGCCAGTCGGGCATTTGCAGTTGCGGGCAGTAGTAGTGCGCCAAGCCCGTAACGATCTGGCCGAGCGCACCGGCGTGAATCCGCCGGACCAGCTCGACGTAGGGCGTGGCGCAGCGCACCTGGAAGCCCACCACCAGGCTGAACCGCCCATTTACCTTTTCCCCCACCTTGATGATGCGCTTGGCGCCCGGCACGTCGATGGCTACCGGCTTCTCCAGGTAGATGTGCTTCTTGGCCGCCACCGCAGCCTCCAGATGCTCCACGTGATAACAGGGCGGCGTGGCGATGTAGACCGCGTCCACTTCCTTGGAAGCCAGCAACGACTCGTAGGCTTTGGGGCCTACGAAGAGTTGCGCACTATCGAGAGCGGCGTAGCCCTTGGCGGCCTGCACCTCGTCGATCTTCTTCCGGGCCGCGGCGAGCTTGTCAGGAAAAAGATCCGCCAGCGCCACCACGCGCGCGCCGGCATTGTCAATGAAGGAGACGCTCACGGCGGTGCCGCGTCCCCCGCAGCCCAGCAACCCCAGGCGCACGGCGGAATTCGCCGCTGTCCCCCACACCAGCTCCGGTTTCAAAATCATCACGCCCGCCGCGGCCGCGCCGAGAAATTCTCGCCGTCCAATCTTGTGACTCGAATTGTCACTCATGGTCTTTGTCCCTCACTTCGTGAATGTGCAGAAATATTGCAGCCCGAATTCCAGGCCAGCTGCTGGCAATCAGTTCTGCGACCGTCGCACTTTCGGGAAGACTCACCATACCACACGGAGAGGCCGTGGGAAAGGCAGCCTGCGGCATCGGCGGAGGATAGTCCAACGCAGCGAAAACGCAACCTCCAGGCGGCGCTGCACGAGGAGCGACCTGCCGTTCTGTACATCTAAGCCCGTTCAGGTTATGCTCTACGCCGATGCGTGAATTGATGCGTGCCGGGAACAGGGTCGGGGCACGGAGGGGTGTAGAAATGACCTCCAAGATTTGGGCTGCGACGCTCATTCTCCTGATAGTGGGGGCAGAGATTGCCCGGCCTGAGGGACCCACGCGGCTCACGCTCCAAGCCGCCTTCGACCTGGCCGAGAAGCAGAACCTCGATCTAGCAGCGGCGCGCCGGCGGAGGGTGGTGGCCCTGGCGGGAGTCCAGATCGCCCGGCAACGCCCCAATCCGAGTGTGAGCTTTGAGGCATTGCGCGACCTGCCGCACGAGGCGCTACTCTTCGAGCAGCCGCTGGAACTGGGCTCCAAGCGAAGCCGACGCATCGACGTGGCGCGTCAGGAAGGCGCGCTGACGGAGGTAGAGATTGCGGCGCTGGCTCGCCAGGTGCGGCGCAGCACGCGCGAAGCCTACTATGCTCTGGCTTGGGCGCGGGCTGAAACGGAAAGGCTATCCCGCGTGGCGCAGCTGGCCCGACGCTTGGAGCAGATCGCCCGCGCGCGCTTCCAGGCCGGCGACGTCCCCCAACTCGAGGTCCTGCAGACGGGGCTGGAGGTCTCGCGTGCGGAGGCGGAAACAGAGGTTGCCCGGCAGCGTGAGAAAATCGCCCTGAGCCAGCTCAACGCGCTGCTGAACGAACCGGCGGCCACGGAATGGGAACTGGCTGGTGGCCTCGAGGACGCTCCCCCTGTGCTTCCCCTCAGCGAACTCAGCGCGCGCGCCTGCCAGGCCAACGCCGAAGTCCAGCGCCTGGGCCAGGAGCGGAAGATTGAGGAAAGCCGCCTGCACCTGCTCAAGGCGGAACGGATTCCAGACCTGCGTCTGCAATTCGGGACAGACCTCAATTCCCCGCCCGATTTTCGCGCTGGTCCGCGAGGCCAGGTCTCGTTGGAGCTTCCGCTCTTCACGCGCAACCAGGGCCAGATTGCCCAATCGCAGGCCAACCAGCAAGTCCTGGAGGCCGGCGTCGCGGCCGCAGCGCGCGCCGTGGCCGCGCGGGTGGAGACGGGGTATCTTAACCTGCAAGTGCAGGAGACCCAGGTGCGACTCTACCGGGAGAAACTCCTGCCGGTAGCGCGCCAGTTGGAGAGCCTGGCGGAGGAGAGTTACCGGGCCGGCAAGACCGGCATTCTGACGGCCATCCAGGCGCAGCAGAATGTGCAAGGCGTAGAAAGCAACTATCTGCAGAGTCTGCTCACGCTGCAGAACATCTACGCCAGTCTTGAGGAAACCGTGGGAGGACCAACGGACTAGATGCAAACCTGGACGGCCTTCTATAGGAAACGCGTGAGCCTGGTCTTGCTGACGCTGGGCCTCGCGTTCCTGCCGGCGTGCTCGAGGACTCCGGGAGGAGCGGAGGACGCGCAGACTACCAACCCGGCGGAAGTCGTGGCCGAGGTTACCCTCACCCGGGTGGAGCGCGCCAGCATCAGTTCCGCGCTTTCGGTCAGCGGGACGGTCGCGGCGTTGCCCGACCGCGAAGTCCGGGTGGGCTCCCTCGTCGCCGGGCCCATCGCGCAGATGCTGGTGGCCGAGGGTGACCACGTGCGCGCGGATCAGATGCTGGCCAAGATCGACGACCGGTCATACCTTGATCAGATTCGCCACGCCGAAGCTACCGTCGCGCAGGCTCGAGCGAACCTGGAAAACGCCCGCCTGAATTCCGTCCGCAACGAAGACCTTTTCAAGCGCGGGATTGCGGCACGCAAGGACTTGGAAGATGCACGTACGCAAGTCAGCGTGAGTGAAGCCGCTTTGCGCCAGGCGGAGGCGACGCTGGCGCTGGCGCGCCTGCAGCTTTCGCGAACGGAAGTGCGCTCGCCGCTCGACGGGATGGTCGTGAAGCGGCTGATGAGCGCCGGCGAGCAAGTGGAGGGCACGGCCGCGCAGCCGCTCTTCGATGTAGCGAATTTGATGGAAGTGGAACTCTTCGGCAACGTCCCGGCGCTTTACCTGGACCGGATCCGCCTCGGGCAGCGGCTGCGGATTTCCACCGAGGCGTTTCCCGGCAGGGAGTTTGAGGGGCGGGTGGTGGCGATTGCGCCTTCCGTCGATGCCTCGACCAACGTGGGCCTGGTGCGGATTCGGATTGCCAACCAGAACGGGCTGCTACGCCTGGGCATGTTTCTCACCGTCCAGATTCCGCTCGAGACCCATCCCGACGCCCTGGTGGTGCCTACCCCAGCAGTTTATCGTGACGCCGACGGGCAGACTCGAGTGTTTCGGGTGGAGGGCGCCCGGGCGGAGGCCGTCCCCGTCCAGCTGGGCCTCGAGGCCCAGGGGCGTACCGAACTACTCTCCGGCGTCAAGGCAGGCGAGACCGTGATCCTGAGCGGAGGCTACGGCCTGGGCAACCGCGCCAAGGTCAAAGTCAAGCCATGAACATCGTGCGCTTCTGCCGGCGGAATAGCCGGGCCGTTTACCTCCTGACCGGTTTCCTCATCGTAGCGGGCGTGGTTTCCGTCTTTCGGCTGCCGAGCAACATCTATCCCGAGCTCACCTTCCCACGCATTGTGATCCTGGCCCACGCGGGCGACCTTTCACCGCAGAACATGCTGCTGACCGTCACGCGGCCCCTGGAAGAGGCGGGCCGGACGGTCCTGGGCGCGCGGCGCGTGCGTTCCAAGACGATCCGGGGCGCTACGGAAATCTCCGTGTTGTTCAGCCCCGACATGGATATGCAGTACGCGCTGCAATTGACGCAGGCGCGCGTCAACGAGGCACGCAGTGTATTGCCGCCCTCCACCGAAATCTCCGTCGAGCGCCTCACGCCCAGCGCCTGGCCCATCCTGATGCTGATCCTCACGGGAAACGTTCCCGACGCGGACCTGCGGGATTACGCCTACTATGATCTGCGCCCCATCTTCACGCGCGTGGGAGGCGTGGCGCAGGTTGATGTCCAGGCCAGCGCCATCCGCGAGGTTTCGATCCTTGTCGATCCGCAGAAGATGCTGGCGCACCGGCTCTCGCTGCCGGAAATCGCCGACCGGCTGCGTGCCACCAACGACGTCACGTCCGTCGGCCAACTGGACAAGGACTATTCCCGCTACCTGGTGCTGGCCACGGGCCAGTTCACCAGCCTCGATGACATCCGCAACACAGTGGTCGCGGTCGAAGGCCAGGCGCCCATCCGCCTCCGCGACCTGGCCGAGGTGCGCGACGGCGTCCAGGACCCGCGCATCCTGGTGTTTGGCAATGGCCAGCCGGGCGCCCTCCTCAGCATCTCGCGGCAGATCGGCGGCAACATCTTGCAGGTAGCTGACGACGTCAAGCAACTGGCGCGCCACCTGGGTTCCGCCATCCCCTCCACCTTGCATCTGACCGAGGTTTACGACCTGGCGGGATTCGTGCGCGAGGCGGTGGCTAGCATTCGGGAAGCGGTGCTGATCGGCGGGTTGCTGGCCGTCCTGATCCTCTTTGTTTTCCTGCGCGAGGGCCGCACCACCCTCATCGCGGCCACGACCCTTCCCATCACCGTCATCAGCACCTTCTTCTTCATGCGCATCTTCGGGGGCACGCTTAACCTGATGTCGCTGGGCGGTCTGGCCATCGCCATCGGGCTGGTGATTGACGATGCCGTGGTGATCATCGAGAACATCTATCGCCACCTGGGATTGGGCGAGCCGGCGGCGGAGGCCGCGGAGCGGGGCACGCGGGAGTTGCTGGGTCCGGTGATCGGCTCGACCGCCACCACGGTGGTGGTTTTCTCGCCCCTGAGCCTTCTTTCGGGCGTGGTGGGCGAATTCTTCCGGGCCCTTTGCTTGACCCTGGTGGTCGCGGTCCTGCTCTCGTTGCTCTTTGCCCTCACGCTCATTCCCTTGCTTGCCGAACAGTTCCTCTCCGCCGAACATCACCGCGCTTCCTCTTCGCGCTTTATCGAACCCGTGTATCGGGCTTACGAAAGAATCGTCCGCGGGGCGCTGCGGTGGCGGTGGGTAGTTGCCGGAGTCACCGCGCTCAGTGTGGGGCTCGCCCTCTTCTTGTACACGCGCGTCGAGACCGGCTTCCTTCCCGAAATGGACGAGGGCGGCTTTGTGCTCGATCACTGGACGCCGCCGGGAACCTCGCTGGCGGAAACTAATCGTGTCGATCAACTGGTGGATGAGCAGGTCCGCCGGATGCCGGAAATTGCGGCGTCCCTGCGGCGCACCGGCGCGGAGATGGGCCCGTTTGCCACCGAGCAGAACACGGGCGAGATCGTGGCTAAATTGAAACCGCGCTCGCAGCGGCGGCGCACCATTTACGAGGTGATGGACGATCTGCGCGACAAGATTCTGCAGAACGTCCCCGGCGTCCGCGTCGAGTTCATCCAGGTTCTGCAGGACATGATCGGGGACATGGAAGGCAACCCGAATCCCATCGAGGTGAAGATCTTCGGCAGCGATATGGCGGTGCTGGAGAAACTTGCCGATGAAGTTGGACCGAAGATGCGGCAAATCCCGGGCATCGTTGACTTCGCCAGCATCCAGAAGGGCAACCCGGAGATGGTCTTCCATGTGGATCCTCTCCAGGCAGGGCGACTGGGGATGACCGTCGAGGACGTCTCCGGCCAGGTCCGCGCAGGCCTGTTCGGTGTGACGCGCACCGAGCTACGCCAGACGGACCGCACCGTCGGCATCCGCGTGCGCTTCCCGGATTCTTTCCGCTACAACGACCAGGACGTTCGCCAGTTTCCAATCGTGACTCCGGGAAAACAGATCGTTCCCCTCTCGGCCATTGGCCAAGTGGAGCAGGCGCGCGGCGAGAATCAATTGCTCCGTGAGAACCAGCGGCTGATGGTGGACCTGACGGCGCGCCTCGAAAATCGCGGCCTGGGCAGCGCCATCCGCGACGTCGCGAAGGCGCTCGGCACCATCCCGTTTCCCCCGGGAACATCGTACGAAATCGGCGGGCTCTACGAGACCCAGCAGAGTTCTTTCCGGGAACTCCTGTTCATTCTGGGGCTGGCCCTGGCCTCGGTCTTCATCGTGCTGGTGCTCCAGTTCCGCGCTTTCGGGCCGGCGTTGATTATCCTGTCGGCGGCGCCGCTCTCGCTGCTCGGCGTTTTCGTGATGCTCCTCGCCACGGGCACGGCGCTGAACGTCTCCTCCCTGATGGGCGTAATCCTCCTGGTCGGGCTGGTGGTGAAGAACGGTATCATCCTCTTCGAATACGTCCACAAGCTTTGGGAAGAACAGGGGATGCCGCTCGGTGAAGCCCTGGTGGCGGCAGGCAAGATTCGCGTGCGTCCGATTCTCATGACCACGCTCTGTACGTTGTTTGGATTGTTCCCTCTGGCGTTGGGGTTGGGGGCGGGCGCCGAACTGCAAAAGCCTCTGGCGCTGGCCGTCATCGGCGGGCTTACGCTTTCCACCTTCGTCACGCTACTCGTGATGCCCGTGCTTTACTCACTGCTCGAGCGCAGCCGGGCCTAGGCCGGCACATCCGTAGGCCGCGGGTCGGATATCTGCTCCTCCCGAAGGCTTGCCACTAGGGTTTTGCTGCCGCCGCCATGCGCGCCAGCACGCCGGCGCGGGTCGAGCCCATGGTCATTTGCAGGGATTCCTTGGGGATGCCGGTAATGAAGGGTTTGATGAGCCAGCCGAGTCCGGTGGGGATGTCGCGAGTGAGCGACACGGATTCACATTCGACGTACACACCACCATCCCGCTCTTCAAAACGCCAGTAGGAGTTGAGCCGCCAGAGGAAGCCGCCATCCAGGCCGACGGGTTTCTCCCGCTCCGTGGGCTGGCCGACGTTATCCAGTTGTGCAATCCGCGTGGTGTACGAGCGGCTGTATTCATGCGTCGCATCCACGGCGAAGTAGTGCACGTCG
>Ga0315280_10003369_pt1 | contig 24629 bp, 28 predicted proteins | sample YL17G06_40_MG_FD_203697 | JGI IMG/M metagenome (GOLD analysis project Ga0315280, IMG submission 203697) | Sediment microbial communities from Yellowstone Lake, YNP, Wyoming, USA - YL17G06_40 | ecosystem: Environmental > Aquatic > Freshwater > Lake > Sediment | place: USA: Wyoming | collected...
TTGACAAAAAAGACAAAGAACTCTTCGAACTTCTTATAAAAAAAGTAAATGGCATAGGTGCAAAAACTGCACTTATGATTTTCCGTCATATGGATAGAGAAAATATTATATCTGCAATTAAAAAAGGTGATTTTAAATCATTCTTGAAGATACCAGGCATTGGTGAAAAAACTGCTAAAAGAATTGTTATAGAACTCGGTGGCAATATAGAAGACTATATTGAAAGTCCTCAAAATGATAGTCTGAAAATAGCAAAAAATGCCCTTATTTCTTTAGGCTACAGCGTTGAATCTGTAAGAGCAGTTTTGAAGGATTTTGATATCGATGAAGCTTCTACAGTTGAAGAAATTATAAAATTGGCAATTAAGAAACTGAGTAATGTATAAGAGTATAAGACCTAAAAATCTTGATGAGTTTATTGGACAGGAAAACATCAAAAAAAGCTTAAGGATATTTATTGATTCTACGAAGACAAGAGATGAAGCCCTTGATCATACTTTATTTTATGGTCCACCTGGTCTTGGTAAAACAACGCTTGCAAAAATAATTTCTGAAGAATTAAATGTTTCCATAAAGCAGACAAACGGTCCGTCTATCGAAAAAGTGGCTGATCTTGCATCGATTTTAATAAATCTTGCAAAAGGGGACATTCTTTTTATCGACGAAATTCACCGTTTACCAAAAACTGTTGAGGAGGTTCTTTATTCGGCCATGGAAGATTTTAAGCTTCCTATTGTTGCAGGCTCTAGAAAGAGTGCCCACACGATTGTTATAAATTTGAATCAATTCACTCTTATTGGTGCGACAACCAGATTTGGCTTGCTTTCACCTCCTTTAAGGGATAGATTCGGCATTGTTTATCATCTTGAGATTTATTCTCCAGAAGAGCTTAAAGAGATAATTCTGAGAGACGCACAGATTTTTGAAATAAAAATAACCGATGAAGCCGCCAGATTAATTGGACTTCGTGCCAGAGGTGTTCCAAGAATTTCAATTCAACTTCTTAAAAGAATGCGAGACTTTACTTCTGTTATTGGGAAAAACGTTATTGATGAGGAGTTAGTTGGTAAAGCTTTTAAAGATTTGCGTATTGATGATTTTGGTTTAAATGACCTTGATAGAAAATACCTCTTTGATCTTGTTTCGAAATTCAAAGGCGGCCCTGTTGGGATTGAAGCTCTGTCAACAGCCCTCGGAGAAGATAAGGGAACCATTGAAGATATAGTAGAACCATATTTAGTAAAAATTGATTTTATTTCAAGAACGCCTAAGGGACGTATTGCAACAAATAAGGCTAAAACCTATTTAAAAGAGCGTTTTAATTTAGGTTCAGATAATCCGACTTCGAACAATACTCTTTTTTAATTTTTCTAAAATAATATAATAATTATAGAATGAGTAAAAATACAACAAATCAGGTTTTTGTTTTTTTACTTGCCGGGGGAAAAGGCGAGCGGCTTTATTCGCTTACTGTAGAGAGGGCTAAACCAGCTGTTCCTTTTGGGGGTAAATACAGGGTAATTGATTTTACTTTAAGCAATTGCATAAATTCAGGCTTTCGGAAAATTGCTGTTGCAACCCAGTACAAATCATCCTCTTTAAGCAGACATCTTGCGTTAAGCTGGGCATTTTTAAGTAGTAACCTTGGAGAATATGTCACTGATTTACCTCCCCAGCAACGCTATGGCGAAAAATGGTATTCAGGAACTGCCGATGCTATTTATCAGAATCTCTACTTTCTTGACCGAGAGAAGCCAAAGTATGTTATGGTTTTATCTGGAGACCATATCTATAAAATGGATTATAAAAAAATGCTTGAATTTCATATAGAAAAAGGTGCAGATATTACAATTGGAACGGTGATTATTGATAAAACTAAATCTCAGACTTTTGGAATTATGCAGGTAGATAAGGATTATCGAACAATCGGATTCAGAGAAAAACCGAAAAGCAACCCATCTGTAATGCCAGAAGATCAAGGTAAATGCCTCGCTTCTATGGGTATTTACATTTTCAATACGAATACTTTAATAGATTTGCTTGAGCACGATGAACGAATAGAAACTTCTTCACATGACTTTGGCAGGGACATAATTCCTTATGCAATTAGTACTAAACTTAGATTATTTGCGTTTAAATTTTTAAATGATAATGGAAGTCAGGGATACTGGCAGGATGTTGGAACAATTGATGCATTTTATGAATCCAATATGGATCTGCTTTCGGAATCTCCTAAAATTGATATTTATGATAAAAGTTGGCCTTTTTTTACACATCCGCGCCATCATCCTCCTGCGAGATTCACTTATGGCAACTTAAATGGGGAAAAAATCAATAGTTTAGTTGAGGATTCAATTGTTGGAGAAGGTACAATTTTAAAGGGTTCTACAGTTAAGCATTCTATTATATTTTATGATGTAAGCATAGATGCTGGTTCATTAGTAGACAACTCTATAATTTTCTCGGAGACAAGAATTGGGAGGAATGTTAAGATTAAACGAGCGATTATAGACAAACTCGTTGAAATTCCCGATAATGTTAAGATTGGCTATGATTCAGATTTTGATAAAAAATATTTTTATGTAACTCCATCTAATATTATTATAATACCAAGGGGTTTTAAGTTTAGCAATATAACTTCAACAAGAGGTGGTTTAAATGCGTGAAAAATACGAAGATATGAATAAAAAAGAACTTTTACAGATTGCTAAAGTTTACGGAATTAAAGGCAGGCATAAAATGAAAAAGGAAGATCTAATAAAAGCTATAAAAAAAGGTAAAAAACCATTAAAAGAGATTAAGAAAATCGAAGAAAATTTAAAAGGAGAGATTAAGAAAAAAACCTTACAAGACCATTTAGAATTACTTCCAAAAGAGCCTGGTGTTGTATTTGTTAACTGGCAGGTTGATACAGCATGCTTAGAAACTAACGAAGGCGAACTAAAATTGGTTGGAGGGAAAAAAGAAATTTTGGATCTACCTGTTAAAATTTCTGAGGGAAAAGGTTATATTAAAGTAGAAGAAGGAATCACCGTAAAGGCAACGATTGGTTTTAAAAAGAGAGGTCATTTTAAGACAGTAATTTCTTCAGAGTCCATTGTTGTCCCAAGAGGAAGTGCATTGAAAAAGACTGAATTGAAATGGGGCAAGATAGACTTTAAAAAAAGAAAAGTGGAAAAGAAAACTGTTACTACCAAACCAACTAAAGAAATGGAAAAGAAAAAAAAGAAATTAGAAAAAGAAGCAAAAAAAATCAAATATATTAGATACCCCAAGGAATAGCTTGAACAAAAAAGGTTTTCTAAGCATAGTTTTACATTCTCATTTGCCTTTTGTAAAGCATCCTGAGGAAGAATTTTTTCTTGAAGAAAATTGGCTCTATGAGGCAATTTCTGAAAGTTATCTTCCTCTGTACATAGCTTTCACCAATCTGAAAGAAAAAAGCGCAAAGTTTCAGATAACAATGTCTATGACTCCGCCTTTAGTTTCAATGCTTCAAGATAATTTGCTTTTAAAAAGATTCAACAGGTATTTGAAGAACAGGATTGAGCTGCTGAAAGAAGAGTTTTCAAGTACCGCAAAAGGCGAAATAAAAGAATTATTTAAATTTTATTACGATAGATATCAGGATCTTTATAGGGTATTTAACGACGAACTTAAAGGAGATTTAATTTATGGGTTTGGAGAACTATTTAATGAAGGGCTTTTAGAGCTTATTACTTGTTCAGCAACACACGAGGTTCTACCATTAGAGATAAATGATAAAATAAAAGAAGTACAGGTTTACTTAGGAGTCGAGACTTTTATAAAGGCCTTTGGTAGAGAACCAAGAGGTATTTGGCTTGCTGAATGCGCCTATACCCTGGGTATAGATAGAATCCTTTCAAAACATGGAATTAAATTTACGATACTTGATACTCATGGAATTTTGTATGCCGATATGCCTCCAGTTTATGGAGTTAGCGCCCCGATTATTTCTGAAAGTGGTGTAGCATTTTTTGGACGGGATCCAGAATCTTCAAAACAGGTCTGGAGTGCACTTGAGGGTTACCCAGGTGACTTTAACTACAGGGAATTTTACAGGGATATAGGTTATGATTTACCAGAAGGGCTTATTAAAAAATATTTGCATCCTGCGGGTTTTAGTTTTGACTCGGGTATTAAGCTTCACAAGATCACAGGGAAGGTTCCCCTCAATAAGAAAGAGTCTTATGACAGAAACAAAGCAATGGAAATGGTTGAAACTCACGCAGGAAACTTTATGTTTAACAGAGAGTTGGAGGCAAAATACCTTCTTGGAATTATTGATAGAGAGCCAATCATGTTGGCCCCTTTTGACGCTGAACTTTTTGGTCATTGGTGGTTTGAAGGTCCGGACTTTTTAGAATCCGTTTTAGATAAAGTTTACAATTTTTCAAATGTTATTGAAACAATTAATCCCTATGACTATCTTGTTAAATATCCCGTGAATCAAATTTCAGAGCCATCTACTTCTTCATGGGGTGATGGAGGTTATTTTAAAGTCTGGCTGAACGAGGGAACTGACTGGATTTATCCCTACTTGCATGTTATGGGTCAGGAAATGATAACTCTCGCGAAGAAGTATAAAAACCCTACGCTCTTGGAAAAAAGATTACTGAACCAAATGTCCCGAGAGCTTCTTCTTGCAGAAAGCAGTGATTGGGCATTCCTTATTTCTGTTGGAACTGCCGTGAATTATGCTACCAATATGGAAAAATTTCATATCAATGCGTTTTATACTCTTGAACAAGAGCTTAATAATAAGAAAATTAACCTGAATTTCCTTGAATATTTAGAAGAAAAAGATAGCATATTTCCATTTATTGACTATAATATTTTCAAATAAAATCTGGAGGCATTATGAATAGAGATCAATATTTTGAAGAGCTTAAAAAGAGAGTTCATGATGAAAACCTTATAAAACATATGCTCTCGGTGGAAGCCGTTTTGAAAGCTCTGGCTGTTAAATTCGATCAGGATGTTGAAAAATGGGGGCTTACAGGTCTACTTCATGATATAGATTATGAGGTTACAAAAACCGATCCAGAACAACACAGTCTTATAGGCGCAGATTGGCTCAAGGAAATGGGGCTTCCGGATGATTTAGTTTATGCAGTAAAGGTTCATAACGAAAGACATGGTTTGCCAAGGCTTTCGCTTTTAGACAAGGCCTTATATATCGTTGACCCTTTAACGGGTTTTATAACTGCTGTTGCTCTCGTTCGCCCTGATAAAAAACTTGCTTCGGTAGAGTTGAAATCAATGAAAAAAAAATTCAAGGAGAAAAGTTTTGCAGCTGGTGCAGATAGAGAGCAGATTAAACTTTGTGAAACAGAACTAAATATCCCTCTTGACGAATTTCTTGAAATATCTCTTAAAGCGATGCAGGAAATTGCTGGTGAGTTAGGTCTTTAGTTTTTTCATGAATTTTTTATTATTTGTTTAAGGGATTTATTTATATCACATGAAAGGAAATTTAAAATATTTTATGATTTTTTACTTTAAGAAAATTTTCTATCCTGCCGTTTTTATTGCTATTATTACTTTTTTAGTGCTTCTTATAATCAGAAAAATCAACCTTGATATATACCTTAATAGTCTTTTCTTTGAAGGAGGAGGGTTACTTGTTTTGAGCTTCTTTTTCTCACTCCGTATTGGAAGGGCATCATGGTTAAAAATGGCCTTCTATTACCCTAAGTACCCTGCTTCTGCTGTTGTAAATAATATTAAAAAGGACTGGAAAATGGAAGTTTCAATAAGTGCATTTTTAAGTTTATTAGGCCTAACCTTACTTGCTTTGTTGTTTTCCATATATGGTTTGTCTTTACTATTAAAGAGATTTTTATAAAAAGTTTACGCTTATTCATATATAAATGAAAGAAAACTTGCTTCGATAGAATAAAAATTATTTAAATTGGTTTTTATGCCTCATTCTTACTTTAATTCCTGAAATAAAGACATTCCCTTTTTAATACTTAAAAGAACTTTTACCTATGAACTCCCTTAATATTGAAGTAGGTGGTACTTCCTCGGTCATAAGTGGAAGTATGTGAGAAAGAAAATTTAAAAGTCTTAATGCTTCACCGTATTCTTTTTCTTTATAATCAATTGCCCTTAATGGTACTTCTGCATAGTTCCTTAATACTGCGAGTTCATAAACAAGAGTTGAGTTGAACATTACATTTGCATTTTCTTGATATGGGAATATGTATTTTTCTTCTGCTTTAATAACCGTAGGCCAGTTTTTAATTGTGTCTGATGCTGAAATTCCTCTAAAATGATTATCTCTAACGATTCTTCTAATAAGCCTTGTATCTCTTGTTGGTATCCTGTTTATGTTGTCTATATTTATCTGTGTTAAAGCACTGACATAAATCTTAAATTTATTTTCTTCTTTTATGTTGCTTGTTAAGGCAGGGTTAAGCGAGTGTATGCCTTCTACAATCAAAATTCCTTTGTTATCGAGTCTTAACTTTCTCCAGTGCTCGCCTCTACCTGTTGGGAAATTGTATTTTGGGATTTCAACTTCCTCTCCTTTTAAGAGTTTTTCAAGTTGAGACTTTAAAAGGGTATGGTTAATTGCATCAAAGCAATCGTAGTCAATAGTTCCATCTTCTAACTTAGGTGTTTTGTCTCTATCTATGAAATAGTTATCAGTTGAAATTATAAATGGCTTTAAGCCATTTACTCTGAGTTGTATTTCAAGTTTTTTGGCAAAAGTCGTCTTTCCAGACGAGCTTGGTCCTGCAATTAAAATAAGCCTTGCGTTGCTTTTTGATATCATATCTGCAATATCGCTTATCTTTTTTTCATGAAGTGCTTCCTGGATTTTTATAATGTTTGATATTTTACCATTTATTATACTTTTATTTATTTCGCCTACATTGCTTATTTCTAATTTTTTAAGCCAGATTTCGGATTCGTCAATTGCCTCAAATAACCTGCCGACTTTCGGTACCTCGCTTATTTCCTTAAAATTATCCTTTTTCGGCAACAAAATTAAAAATCCTTTTGAATAAGGTACTATATCAAAAACTTTAGCCATTCCTGTTCTTGGTAGTAAGGGACCTGCAAAATATACAAAACTCCCATTTAAATGGTATAAAGTAATTGTATCTTTGGACAGGTATTTAAGAACATTTATATCGTCAAATCTGTTCTCTCTTTCAAGCCTTTGAATTGCTGTTTCTTTTGTAAGCTCTATCTTGGATATGTTTTTATTTTCGTTTATAAGACTGAGTATATTTTCTTTAATCTTGGAAACAGCTCCTTCCTCAAAACTTCCGATTATTTCCCCATATAAAGCATCTCCAAGTGAATGTTTAATTATAATTTTAAAGTTCTGATTTATTTTTTTGACTGCGATTAAAGCAAGGAACGTAAGGGTTCTTTCATAAGTTCTTCTTCCCTCTCCCCATTCCACAGAAAGCAATTCTGCACTTTTCGGTTCTTCAACTTCATCTAGAAAGCCCATTCTTTGATTATTAACGATGGCACAAGTATAAGGATAATCTACATTTTCAAATAGTTCAATAACTCTTTTAGTCATTTCCTACCTCCAGCTATTCAAAATTTTATTTCTTTTTACCCCAAACCTCTAAAAGCATTTTATTTAAATTTGTAAGTTCTGCAATTTTTCTTACGGCTTCTTCAGTAAGTTTGTTTGTAACATGTGTGTATTTCATTGTTGTGTTTAGTGAACTATGCCCAAGAAGTTCGCTTATTGTTATCGGGCTTACGCCTGTTTCAAGGGCGAGTGTTGCAAACGTATGTCTTAATTTATGAGGTGTTACGTGCTTTTTGAGCATGGCCTTCAATGCGTATTTTTTTACAATCAATTGAATTGATAGTGGGGTTAATTTCTTTTTATACTTGCTTAAAAATAAACAGTCGCTGTCCTTTTTCTTTTCTGAAACATACTTTGTAACAATCATTGCAAGTTCATTTGTTAACGGTACAAATCTTTCCTTATCTCCTTTTCCTTTTATTCTTACGACTTTTTCTATCAAGTTTATATCCTCAGCTTTTATATTCACAAGCTCGCTCACTCGCACACCAGTGTATATTAGAAATGCAATAATTGCAAGATCTCTGGTGTTCCCCGAAGCACTTAATAATATTTCATTGACCTCTTTTTTTGTAAGAAAAATAGGAAGGGTTTTTCCAGTTTTTGGTGCTTCAGGTAGAAGGAAGTTTATTTTTAGCTCTTTTTGCAGGAATTTACCAAAACTCCTTAAAATTCTTACTTGAGTTGCTCTTGAATTTTTGGTAATACTTTTTTTGTTCATTAAATAATCTTCTGCAGATTTTTCATCAGGGATTTTATATTTTTCAAGAAAATCGTTTATTATATACATGTAATTTCTGATAGTCATTGATGAAAACCCCTTCATACTCATACTCATCATATATTTTTCTACTTTTGTTTTCTTATTCACCGTTTCCTCCTATGCAATAGGACCCTATTGCATAGTAGCAGAAAAATAAAAAATTTCAAAATATAATAATTAAAAGAATGAGGTCTGCGAACATAGGTTTTAAGCCTATCGAATTTTAAACTTCGAAAATAAGGCTTTAAATTAAGCATTTTTTTATAAGGTCGATGTTTTATACCTTAACCATTCAAAATTTTCAAAATAGGGGCATTTCTGTAGATCATTTTTTCTCTCAAGATTAATTTTTAAAAATTTTTAATTAAAATATTAGAGTAGTAAAAAAATAAAAACAAGAATTTTTTTATAAAATTCATATGTAACACTTTCCTGAAAGTTTTTAATTTTAATGAAATTGCATTTTTTGTTTTTAAGGACTTAAAAAAAAGACAAAAAAATATATAAAAGTAAATAATTATTGATAGAAAATATTTTTGCCGTTAGTATGTTTTTAATTCTTATAACTGGCTTTTGCATCGTGCAATTTGCCGAGGCATAATCAAAAGCCTCTTCTACAGTTACATCGAGGATACCAGGAGTATCATCAGGTTTTTCTGCATAACCCTTTAACATTCCCTCATCTATGAAGTAATGGGTGAATTGGCCGTGGCCACTAAAGAAAAATATGACTTCATCCGAAGAAGCAACTTTACCTTTTACATCGTTGATGGCAGTTAGAATATTATCATAACTTGCATTCATATTTGTTAAAAGGTGAATATTTTTATCACAAAATCCGTATTTCTCCATAAGTGTGGTTTTTACATTAGTAGCATCATCATAGTTTAAATCATTCTCTGTTCCTGGATAATCTGAAATACCTATTACGATTGATACTTGTTACCCTTACACGGTTCCCCTAAAATTCCAGTTACAACAGTTCTGGATGGTTTACCTTTTCCCTGTGGAGAGCGAATAGAAACTTTTTTTACAAGTTCAACATTAGTTGCATTTAAGGGTTTCTCTCTGTTGTTTGCTGCTTGTAATTTTCCTGGTGATAAAAGCATCATAATAAGTAACAATACAATAAACCATTTTTTCATACTCATCACCCCTATTTATTATAATTATTCTTCTTTCTAAAGCTTAAAGTCAAAAAAACATTCATTTTTTTCAATAGATAATGATTTTCGTATTTAGATATATTTGAATTGCAATCTTAAGAGTTTTTCTATTTATTGCTATAAAGTATATATAATATAGCGAGGGTGAGTGCTTTTATTATAATTATAGCTCGTATAGGCACTTGATTATTGTTTTTTAATTGGTATAATATCTAAATTAAAATAATTTTAATTTAGGAGGCAAAAGATGAAACCTATGACGGAAAAAAGCCTGAGAGAGGCTTTTGCAGGCGAAAGCCAGGCGCATATGAAGTATCTTATTTTTGCAGACCTGGCAGAAAAAGATGGGAAAAAGGATATTGCAAGGTTGTTCAGAGCTATAGCTTATGCGGAGCAAGTTCATGCAACAAATCATTTTAGAGTGCTTGGGGACCTTAAATTAACTAGTGAAAATCTTCAAACGTGCTGGAATGGCGAGAATTACGAAATCGAAGAAATGTATCCTGCTTTTAACGCAATCGCTTCTTTGCAGGATGAGAAAGATGCAATGAGATCAATTTATTTTGCACTATCTGCTGAAAAAATACACAGAGAACTTTATGCTGATACTAAAGAGAAGCTTAACAATGGAGTGGATGTAAAATTTGAGAAAATTTCAATTTGCCCAATTTGTGGATATACTGTTGTTGGAGAAGCACCAGAAAAGTGTCCAGTTTGTGGTGCTTCAAAGAGTTCTTTTCACGAATTTTAAATATAAGGAGGGAAGTCATGAAAAAGTACAGATGTATGGTGTGCGGGTATATTTATGACCCGATAGTTGGAGATGATACACAGGATGTAAAACCAGATACTCCCTTTGAAAATCTACCAGAGGATTGGACTTGTCCTGTTTGTGGAGCCACAAAAGACCAATTTGAAGAAGAGTAAGGAGATACTATGGATAAAAGACAGAGCATTTTAGTCGAAGCTATGGAAATTGAATTGAACGGGATAGAGCTTTATAAGTCAGCTTCAGATAAAACGGATGATTCACAGGCGCGTAAGGTTTTTATGTTTCTTTCCAATGAAGAATTAAAACATTACAACACTTTGAAAAAAATCTTTGACAGCATCTCTAAAGGAAATGGGTTTAAGATTGAACTCCCTATTTTTGAAGTACCTTCTTTTGATAAAATCTTTTCTGATGATTTTAGAGCAAACTTGAAAGGGAAAAATTTTGAATTTTCAGCAATTTCAACTGGAATGCTTCTCGAAAGAGCTTCTATTAACTTTTATAGAAAGCAAAAAGAAAATTCTATCACTGAGAAGGAAAAAGAACTCTTCGAAACTTTAGAAAAATGGGAAGAAGAGCATCTTAGAATACTCGAAAGAGACTATAATGATATAAAGGAAAAATTCTGGACAGATAACAAATTTTATCCATTCTAAAGGGGTGACGTATATGAAAAAATATGTAATTGTTGGTTTAGGTATCGCTGGTTTAACAGCTGCGAAAACTATAAGATCTCTTGACCCCGAAGGCGAAATTAGTATTTACACTGATGAACAAACATTATTTTATCCAAAACCAAAATTATTCGACTTAATTTACGAAACTTTTAGCGCAAAAGATATATATTATTACGATTCCTTCTGGTATGATACGAACAGAATTAGACTTCACCTTGGAACTGGTATCAGAAAAATAGATGCAATTGAACATAAACTCCTGACTGAGGACGGCGGAACGGTTAATTATGACTCACTCCTTATTGCAAACGGTGCAAGTTGTTTTGTTCCTTCATTTGAAGGCACATACACTCCAGGTGTTTTTACCCTTAGAAACTTATCCGATGCATTTGCGATCAGAAGACACTCAAGATTAATTGGGAATCATAAACCGGTTGTGGTAATTGGCGGAGGTGTTCTAGGACTTGAAGCTGCTCATTCCTTTATGAAAAACAAACTAAGACCGACAGTTATAGAACATAATTCTTATCTTTTACCCAGGCAGATTGATAAAGAAGGCGCAGATATTTTAAGAGGAATTTTTGAAAACTGGGGTATTGAGATAAAAACTGATTCTTCTACAGAGAGAATTACTGGTGAAAAAAACGTAGATAAGGTAATTCTATCAAACGGAACTATGCTACCTGCTGAAATGGTACTAATTTCTTCTGGAGTAAGAAGCAATGTAGATTTACTTGAGAGATCTAAGCTACCATACAAGAAGGGGGCTTTAGTTGATGATAACTTGACGGTTACTGAAGATGTTTATGCGGCAGGAGATATTGCTGAACATAATGGAAATGTTTATGGCATAATACCGCCAGCAATTGAGCAGGCAACTATAGCTGCAAAAAACATGATTAAACCAGGAACTGTAACCTATCATGGTTCAGTGCCAACAAATACTCTTAAAATTGCCGGATTTGATTTTACCTCTATAGGACTTGTTAATCTAATAGAAGACGATCCACAGTATGAGATTATAAGAGCAAAGGAACCAATTGATGGTAAATATAGGAAGATAGTTCTTAAAGACGGTAAAGTCCAGGGTATCATAATACTTGGCTTAAAGGGTGAAGCTATTGCTGCAAACAAATTGGTAAACACTCACGCAGATGTATCTCAATACAAAGAGAGGCTGAAGAATATAGCTTTTTCACTTAAAGAGATGAGAACTTAAATGCAACTTTTATAAAATTTGTTAATTTAGGACGGATTGTTTCCGTCCTTTTTGCTATATAATTTAGCAGGGAGGAATTATGGATAATTTTATTTTTCGTTTACCTACAAAAATAGTTTTTGGTAAGGATGAGTTTTATAAGCTTGGAGAAGAAGCAAAAAAAATTGGAAGGAAAGCCCTAATTGTTACAGGAAAAAGATTTGCAAAAGAGTCTGGGCTGCTTGAAAAGGCCGAAGAAATGCTCAAAAAAAATTCAATAGATTATGTAGTATTTTCGGAAGTCGAGCCTAACCCTGAGAGTGAAACTGTTGATAAAGGTGGCCGAATTGCAAGAGAAAATGGAGTCGACTTTGTTATAGGATTGGGGGGCGGCAGTGTAATTGATGCATCAAAAGGGATTGCTACTGTTGCAGTAACTGGTAAACCAATTTGGGATTATTGTGAAAGGCCTCCAAAAGAAAAAGTACCACAGAACACCCTTCCAATTCTTGCCGTGATTACAGTTGCGGCAACTGGTTCCGAGGCAGACTCTGGAGCTGTCATAACGAACACAAAGACCCGTGAAAAAAGAGGTTTCTTTGGAGTTGCAAATTTCCCAAGAGTATCAATCATTGACCCCTTGCTTACAATTTCAATACCACAAAAACAAATAGTGGATGGTGTTGTAGATATGTTTGTGCACATATTTGAAAGCTACCTTTCTTCGAAAGCCAATACACCAGTTTCTGATAGAGTAGCCGAAGGACTTATGAGAGAGGCAATAAGACAGGGGCAGATTGTGTTTAAAGATTTTAAAAATATCGTGGCAAGAGAATCATTATCGTGGATTTCCACGCTTGCTCTTTCTGGTTTCCCAAGCGCAGGAAGAAGCGGACCTTTTGCGGTACATAGACTTGAGCATCCTATTTCTGGGATCTATCCTACAAAGATTTCTCACGGAAGAGGCCTTGCAATACTTTTACCTTCTTTTCTGTATCATACAAAAGAAATGCATGCTGAAAGACTAAAGCTTTTTGGCAAAGAAATTTTCTCAACCGATTCTCCTTCTAAAACAATAGAAAGAATAGTACACTGGATGAAGAATATGAATACATTCAATTCTTTAAAAGAGTATGGAGTAAAAAAAGAAGATTTGAAAAAGTTCGCAGAAATGGCTATTGCTGATGATGGAGGTCAAGGAGTAGTAAGTGCAAGAGAGCCACTGGAAAGAGACACAATTTTAAAAATTTACGAAACAGCTTATGACTATAAAGATCTATTTAGAAAAGTATAATATATATGGAACTTTTTAGATGCTGAGAGAGTCTAAATGTGTAGAAAGCAAAGGAGGGAGAAATGAAGAAGGTAGTTTCGGTAGTAATGCTGGTTGCACTTCTATTTGTAATAGGGTGTAAACCTCAAACACCGGAGAAAGAGCTTACATTTACAGATGCAAGTGTTCTTACAAATGGGTCTGTGCACATTGAAGGAAGAGGCAGGGCCTTTGAGAGTACTATTGGCATAAAAATCGTTGATGTAAATGAAAATGTGCTATTCTATGGCTCTGTAATAACTGATGCTGGTGATATGTCTAAGTTTGGAAACTTTTCTCAGGATACTGTTTTGACTATGTTCCCTCAGACAGATGAAATTATAATCGAGTGCTTTATCGCTTCACCAAAAGATGGCTCAATTACTGCAAGCGAAAAAAAAGTAATTAAGTACGATATACCATATAGAACTGTAAAAGTTTTCTTTGGTAACATAAAACTTAATCCTGAAATGATTGATTGTACGAAAGTCTTTCCTGTTGATAGAAGACTTGATTCAAAGTTTTTTACTTCTGGCACAGATTATGTCGTTGAAACTCTAAAACTCTTTTTGAAAGGGCCTACAGAGAAAGAAAAAAGCGAGGGTTATGGAATGACTACACCTTCAAATTTAACTATAAACTTTATTAAGGTTTTCAATAAGGAGATTCAAGTAGATTTTGGCAAAGAGTTGTTTGAAGCAGGTGGTGGTTCATGCAGGGTCCTTGCTATTAGAGCAGAGATCACTAAAACAGTGCAACAATTTTTCTCTGGTTATCAGGTTATAATTTCAGCCAATGGAAATAGCGAAGAGGTCCTGCAACCTTAAATGCTATTGTAATATTTAACCCCCCTTGACAGAAATTCAAAAATCATTAAGATATATTGTATTTTTTAGGAGGTATGAATGCCAATACTCAAAGCTTCAATTAAATCTGTTAGGAAGGATAAAAAAAGAAGAGAAAGAAATGATTATTTTAGAGATGCTCTTAATAAGGCAATGGATTTTGCACGGAAAAGTAATTATTCAGAGGAAAAAGTAAAAGAAGCAATTAAACTTGTAGACAAATTAGAAGCAAAAGGAATTATACACAAAAATACTGCTGCTCGAAAAAAGTCGAGTCTCATGAAGAAGCTTAATGCTTCTGAGCAATAGTGCTAAATTAATCTGTCTGAATAAAAAGTTTTAAGGCAGTGGGGAGATTAATCTCCCCACTTTTACTTTTAACGTCTATTTCAACAAGTCTGCTGTACTTATCAAGAAGTTCTTCAAAAGAAAAATTTTCAATATTCCTTAACAAATTTAAGAGAGCTTGCCTTTTTATATCTGTTTCAAAAATATCCTTAAAAGCTCTGGATATTGTTTGACTATCTCTTATTCCGTGCTCTGTAAAATCTTTCATTATTAACAATCTTGAAAATTCTCTGATTAATGAAGAAAGAAGGAAATTGTCCTGGAAAATTTTGTATTCCTGCACCATTGTCTGATAAATTTGAATTGATTGCTCTCTTTTTCTTGATAAAATTGAGTTAATAAAAATATATATTTTCGTGTCCGGTATATAATTTACAACATCAATCACGTCTTTTAGTTCTATCTTCTTTTTATCCCCAACATAAAGAGAGAGTTTGGCTATTTCTGAATCAATTAAATAGTAATCTGTATCTAATCTTGCTAAAATTTCTTTAACGGCTTCTTGAGAAACTTCTTTCCCATTTTCTCTGAATTTAAATTTTATCCAGTCCTCTGTTGTTGATTGCTTTACTGAATAATCTCTTACAAAAATTACATCTTCCTCCAATAGCAATGGCGCATCTTTTGAAGTAGATTCAAAAATCAAAATAGAGAAGTCCGGCACTCTTAAGGACAAAATGTGTTTCAAGTCTTCCCTTTTTAGCCTGTTACCATCTTCAATGAGCACAACTCTTTTAGTTCCAAAAGGAGGAGAAATCAAATAGCCTTCAAACTCATTTATATTTAAAGTTTCGCCATTAAAGGCTGAAAAATCAAAACCCTCTAATCCAGAGCTCAAAACTTTTTGTTTTATTTTTTCGATAATTTGATCTTTTAAATATTCATTACCCTCACCAAAAAGGAGGTAAATCCTGTGAACTTCTTTTTTCTCATCATTTAATTCGTTTAGTATATCAATACAGGTAGTTTCTTTCATGGATATATCTTTTCAAGCAATCTTGGGAATGGAATTGTTTCTCGCACATGAGGCAGCTTTGCAATCCAGGCAAGAGTTCTCTCAAGGCCAATGCCGAATCCACCATGAGGCACACTTCCATATTTTCTCAAGTCGAGAAACCATTTATAACTATCTTCTGGTAGGTTATTGTCTTTGATATTCCTGAGGAGCAAATCATAATCGTCTATTCTTTGACTTCCTCCAATAATTTCGCCATATCCTTCTGGAGCCAATAAGTCTGCAGCAAGAACTGTTTTTGGATCATCTTTATCAGGTTTCATGTAAAAAGCCTTCATTCCAACAGGAAAGTGGTGAACAAACACGGGTTTATTAAATTCCTGTGAAAGAACAGTTTCCTCGTCTCCTCCAAGGTCATCTCCCCATTGTAATTCCTTACCATTTTCCTTTAGTATTTCAAGCGCTTCCTTGTAATGAATTTTTGGGAAAGGTGGCTCAATCTTTTCAAGGAGTTTTGTATCTCTTCCTATTATTGAAAGCTCCTCTGAACAGTTCCTAAGAACTTCCTTTACTACGAACGTAATCATATTCTCCTGAAGCGCCAGGTTCTCTTCAAATGAAATATATGCAATTTCTGGTTCGAGCATCCAGAATTCTGTGAGGTGTCTTCTTGTTTTGGATTTTTCAGATCTAAATGTAGGACCGAAGCAGTAAACTTTTCCAAATGCCATGCATGCGGCTTCCATATAGAGCTGCCCACTCTGTGAAAGATAAGCAGGAGTACCAAAGTAATCTGTTTGAAATAACGTAGTGATGCTTTCTGCAGCGCTTGGAGTTAAAATTGGCGCATCAATAAGCACAAAGCCCTGGGAATCAAGAAAATCTCTCAAAGATTTTTCAATCCTGCTTCTGATTCTTAATATTGACCATTGCCTTTTAGACCTTAACCAAAGATGTCTATGTTCCATTAAAAAAGCTACTCCATGCTCTTTTGGAGTTATTGGATAATCTTCCGCAATTTGTAGAATATTTAAATCTTTTACTATGAGTTCGTAACCACCGGGAGCCCTTTTCTCTTCACGTAAGACACCACTTACGGTTAATGAAGATTCTTGTGTTACCTTTCTTGCCTTTTCAAAGACCTCGTCGCCTATCTCATTTTGAGATACTATACACTGAATAATTCCTGTGCCATCTCTAACAAGTAGAAAAATCAATTTTCCACTCGAACGACTATTATAAAGCCAGCCTTTTAACTCAACTTCTTTCTCAACGTTAAATTTTGCATCTTGAATATACATTGTTCTTTTTACCTCCGTTAATTTTCAATTATGTAGATTCCATGCACTTTGTACAGGTGGGATAAGGAGAGATATTTGCAAGAAGAATATCCCTTGATATTTCCTTTGTGCCAATCCGGTTGTTTTTATAGAAAAATATATCAAGCTCTTTAGTGCTTCTTTCTTCAGTGTCCAATGAAAATTCAACTGAGCTCTCAGGTAAATAAGTTTCTTCAAAATCTACGTTATAATCTTCTTGAAAATCATCAAGGCAAACCACACATTGAAGATTGACAATTGCTTTAATATTTCCTTTTATAAAAATTTCTTTATTGTCTCCATGGGTGATTTGTGCTTTTAAATAAATGCCATCCTTCAAAGAGACCCCATCTGGAAGGCTTATTTTATCAATTTTTTCGTCTAAAAAGTATTGTTTTGTTTTAAGGATTTGGATGATTTGAACTATCACTCTTAAACTCCTCTGAAGTTTCTGTAATTATTATAAGAGCTCTTTCTATAACCCCCCTGATTTTTTGAAGTAAATCGTAAGTATATTTTTCTGCTTCTCCTTTTATTTTTTCCGCTTCTTCTCTGGTTGTCTGAAGTATTTTTTCTTTCTCGATGCCGGCGTCTTTCATTATGGAAGATTCTGAAAGTATCTCTTTTTCTCTTTCCTTTGCAAAGTTTATTATTTCTTCGCTTTTTTTATAACTCTCCTTCAGGATTTCGTCTTTCTTTGCATTTACTATAAAGGCTTCTTTTACTTCATTTGGCAATGTAGCTTCAATACGGGAAACAATTGCAACTACCTCATCTTTGTCAATGCTCACATACTTTGAAAATGGAATATGTTTTGCTCCATTCAACATTGTTTTTAATTTTTCAAGCTCATCCATTATGGACATGTTTACTCCTTATCTTTTTTATAATTTTATTATTTATGCACTCAGGGACAAATTTAGAAACATCCCCACCATAAGAAGCAATTTCTCTAATTATAGTTGAACTTAGAAAAATATACTCCTTTTGCGCAGCTAAAAACACAGCACAAATTTCATGGTCAAGTTCATTGTTAATCAATGCCATCTGAAGTTCATAATCAAAATCTGATACTGCTCTTAAACCTCTTAAAACAAATTTTATGTGGTGTTCTTTCATACACTCTGCTAACAAGCCTCTAAATGGTTCAACAGAAACATTTTTCAAATAACTAACCGCACATTTTACCATTTCTGTCCTTTCTTCAAGTGAAAATAACGTGTCCTTTTCATTTCTAATTGCAACAAGAATAATGAGGTGGTCAAAAAGTTTAGCACCTCTTTCGATAATTGAAATATGTCCATTGGTAATCGGGTCAAAAGTACCAGGATAAACAGCATTTTTTTTCATATAATAAGTATATAATATTTATACGATGTTGCAAATTATTTGATAAAAAGTAAAATATATATTATGAAAATAAAGGCAATTTCTATTGCGCTTGTATTAATTGTGATGTTTTTAGCAGCTGGTTGCGGCAGTATTAGTAATACGCAAACTGTTAAAGTGCCTGCTATTACTGGTTTAAAAATAAGTGAAGCAGAAAAAATAATTACCGATAATAGCTTGATATTACAAGTAGTAGATTCTCAATATAGTGATACTATTCCTATTGATTGCATTATTGCGCAAAGCCCGGAGGCAGATACTACAGTAAAAACAGGAAGCATAGTTACTGCAGTGATAAGCAATGGTCCCTCGAACGTTTCTGTACCGGATCTGACTGGCAAAACAATCGATCTTGCTAAAGACGCTTTAAAAGATATTTCTCTCTATATAAGCGACATTACTGAAGTGGAAAATATAGCAACACCTGGAACAATTTTAGCACAGGACCCTCAACCGAACGCTCTTCTTCCACCTAATTCGGGGATTAAAGTAACTATAAGCACAGGCACGTTTGTTATTGTACCAAACTTAATTGGACTAAGTCTTGATGAGGCAAAGAATTTAATTAACTCTTCAGGATTGGTACTTTATAAGGTTGATGTCATTGATAGCAATGCTAATGCTCCTTCTCAAACAGTTTTATATCAGTATCCAATGCCGGGTTTTAAAGTAAAACAAGATGGTCAGATAAGGCTACAGGTAAAGAAATGAATTTTATAATAGCGCCTTCAATTCTATCTGCAGACTTTTGTAAGCTTGGCGAGGAACTTAAAAAGATAGGAAAATTCGCTGATAGCTGGGTTCATCTTGATATAATGGATGGTAGTTTTGTGCCAGTAATAACATTTGGTTCACCACTTGTTAAAAGCATTCGAAAGCATAGCTCTAATATTTTTGATGTGCATCTTATGGTAAATTCTCCAGAAAAACAAATACCTCTTTTCGCAAGCGCAGGTGCTGATTATATTACTTTTCATATTGAGAGCACTAATTCTCCTTTGAATTTAATAAATGAAATAAAAAATACCAACTTAAAAGCAGGTATTTCGCTCAGGCCTTCTACACCTTTTTCTTTGAGCGAAAACCTGTTGCCTGATCTAGATTTGTTGCTTATAATGAGTGTCGAACCGGGTGCTTCCGGACAAAAATTTGTAGAATCTACTTTTGATAGAATAAAATTTATAAAAGCTATAAAAGAGCGGAAACATCTTAATTTTTTAATCTCCGTAGATGGAGGCATCAACGAACAAACAGCAGAAGATGTTATTGAAGCAGGTGCCGATATTCTGGTAATGGGAAGTTATTTTTTTGGTACCCCTTTCAAAGAGGTAGAAAGCTTCATAAACAGCTTAAGAAATAGAAATACCCCTTGACTTGAAGGGGGTGGATTTAAAACTCCTGCTCTTGGAATTCTAATTTTTTGCTGAATATTTTTTTATCTTTTCTTCAATAACCCTTTTGGGTACAGCACCGATAATTTCATCAACCATTTGCCCGTTAACGAAAAATCCAAGAGTCGGAATACCCATAATCCCATACTCCACAGCAAGATTCTGATTTTCATCAACATTTAACCTTGCAATTTTAATTTTACCCAGGTAATCTTTTTCAAGTTCAAGTACAATCGGTTCAATCATCTTGCAAGGCATACACCACTCTGCCCAGAAATCCACAACCACAGGTATGGGCGAATCCAAAACTTTTTCTTTAAAATCTAGTTCGTTTACTTCCATTTTTCACCTTATTCTTTTAATAATTTATCAATTTCAGTCCCTATTATTATTTCCATATCAGGATCATATCCAATAATCATTTTATCTATATTTCCTTTCTTATCAATGATGAAAAATCTTGGAATACTCGTGACAGAGTATTGGGAGCCAACATTTCCATTTGCATCGCTTATCACCTGATACTTCATTCCATTATCTTTTATAAATTGCTTTACTGTATTTATTTTAGATGCCTCATCCAAATTTATTCCAATAACTACTACATCTTTTTCCCTGTATTTTTCATAAATTGTTTCTACATGGGGGATTGTTTCTCTACATGGACCGCACCAGGTTGCCCAGAAATCAAGTATCACAACCTTCCCTTTCAAATCAGAAAGTTTTATAACTTCATCGTTGTTGTCTTTCCATGAAAAGTCTGGAGCTAAACTTTTTGTGCCATCTTGCGTTGAATTTGAGTGACAGCCATTAGAAATTATTGGCACTATTAAAAACATAAGTAACAAAAAAATTAGCAATTTTTTATTCATCAATAACACTCCTTTGATGTAATATTCGAAACATTATAGCAGAAACAGACAGTAAGTCAACCAATTTTATTTACTTGATTAAACTATTAATCTCAATTTCTAATAAGGTTTTGCTCTTATTATAGAATCTTGCTAAATAATATGCAATGATTAAGCATTTTAATTTTTTGTACTTATTTTTTCTTACAGCAAACTCTATTATTGTTTCATAATCTTGTTTGCCTTAACCAATGTTCTTTATAATTTTATCAATGATTCCTTTAATCTAATATATATTTCTCTTTGTTTTTGATAACATAATTTAATTCATCATCCTTAGAGGAGATTTTCCCTTTTATCTTCAGTCGTAAGATTTCTTTAAAAATTTCTCTATACTGTGGACCTTCTTTTAAGCCAAGATTTTTTAAATCCATTCCTCTAATTTCTAATTTTATAAATCTAATTTTACTCATAAATTTATTTATGAAAAACTCTTTTTTGCCTGTTGCTTTGGTAAGATAAGCCAGTATATAAAATTCTTTTATTGATTCCAGGGTAAAGAATAGGTCTTCTTCTTTGAGTTTCGAGAAGTTAATATGAAACTTCTTCATTGTATAATTAAATTTAATAATATCGTTAACAATTTTACCTTTAAACGAGAAGAATTTCAAAATAGCTTTTATTTCTGAAGTTGTTTTGCCATCTACAAGAATTGAAATAAAAACTAATGCTTGTTCTTCGTTTATTTTATAAGTTTTTAAAAATTCTTCAGCCTTATTAAGCCTCTCCTTCTTAAGGGTACTCAACCGCTTAACTTTAAAGATAGCTTTTAATATACCAAGTTTTTCTAATTCTAAAATTGTTTTAACGGCAAAGTTGCTATTTAAGAGTTCCATTAATTCATCTATTATTCTTTGAGAGTGCTTTGCCCTTAACGAGCCTAGTTCAACGGCTTTTTTTAAAAAGTTTTCAGTATCACTTGAAAGAGTGAAGTTAAATTTTACCATATACTTGATTGCCCGCAAAATTCTGGAAGGATCCTCAATAAACGATAAAGAGTGTAATACTCTGATGGTTTTTTTCCTGAGATCGGAATAACCACCATAAAAATCAAAAATTCTACCAAAATCTTTCTCAGTAATATCAACTGCAAGAGTATTGATTGTAAAATCTCTTCTTTTCAGATCTTCTTTAAGTGAGGCTTTTTCAATTAATGGGATGAGTGATTTTTCCTCATAATATTCTCTCCTTGCCGTAGTGAAGTCAAAGTTGAAGCCATTAAACTTTAAGTTAACTGTTTGCGTATCCGAGTAAATTCTCAAATCCCCCTGCAAGGCTTTATTGAGGTTTTTTCCAAACACAACAGCGTCATCGCTTAGCACAAAATCCATATCGAGGCTTTTCTCATTAATGAACATATCTCTTATAGCTCCTCCAACCAGATAGATTCTCTGTCCTGTATCTTTGGCAATTTCTCCAAATTTTTTAAGAAGTTTAAAAACCTCTTTTGATAGTGCTGTTTTCATAAGTTGAGTTATTTCGCTTTTGTCTGGCAAGAAAGATGACAGATCCATAGAAGGCTGTTCAAGCATTTCTTCTTTAATTCTATAGGCTTTTAGAAGATCGCTTCTAGAAATAATTCCAACTACTTTGTCATTTTTTTCTACAAGGACTCTGCCTACATCATTTTTAACCATTGCATCTTCAATTTCTCGAAGGTCATTATCGTAACTTACTTTTACAACAAATGGCGTGGCATATTGTTTCACAGGCCTGTTTCTTTTCTCAAACAGCATAATTTTTTCAATATCCCTTTTAGAAATAATGCCTACAATTTTTCCATTTTCTTCAAGGGGCAATCCAGAATACCCCATTCTAACAAGGATTTTCATTGCATCCTTAATACTTGTCTCAGGAGAAACAACTTTTACAGGCGAGCTCATTATATGTTTTGCCCTTAGCACGGGAAAATCTGAAAGGTGAACCTCAGTAATCAATTTTTCCTTTATTTCTTTCACATCTTTATTTCTTATGAATACAGACGCAGCAGTCGGATGACCTCCTCCACCAAAAGTATCTATAATCTTCTTTACATCAAACGATAAACTTGAACTTCTTCCAATAATATAAGTGTCCTTTCCAAGGGTTACCAAAATAAAAACAATGTCTGCATCAATTAATTCCATTAACTTGTGAGCAATAAGTGAAATCCCGGGGATGTAATTTTTTATTTTAGCATCTGCTATAGCGATCCTTGAGCCTTTAATCCGATATTCTTTAAGGTGATCAAGCAATTCTTTAAGCAAACCTACCTGGCTCTTTCCAAGAAATGGAGAAAGGAAATGGTGGACGATTTTCATGCTCACCCCAAAAGAAAACAGAAATGTCATAGCCGCAAAATCTTCTGCTTTTACAGAGGGGAAAGAGAACGAGCCTGTATCTTCAAATATACCCAATGCAATAAGGGTGGCTTCAAAAGGAGTAAGTATTACCTTTTTTTCCATAAGCAGCTGGGTAATGATAGTTGTATTCGCACCGTACTGTCTGTAAACTGCTTTTGCGTTAGGAAGATCTGACTCTCCAGGATGATGGTCGAATACTATTATTTCAATGCCTTCTTTGATAAATTGCTTGCCTTCTCCTAATCTGTTGGTATCTTTGGTATCAACTACTATGATCCTGTTGATTTCGTTCTTAAATTTATTAGGAAGTTCTTTGACCTTTCTCATTACAAGGTTTTCACCAAAAATACTGACGAGTTTTGACGCATTTATATCGAGCGAACCTGGATGAATAATCACCGAACCTGGATAAAGTTTCGATGCGGCGTACATTGAACTAATTGCATCCAGATCCGCGCCTGAATGAGTTAATATTACTGTGTTACCCTTCATTAAAAAGTTTTTCTATACCTTCTTTTGAAACTCTATAATATAACAATGGCAATGGTTTTGTTTGCTCATCTTTAATTTCGATGTACTTAAGGAAATCTAATGCAGCCTGCTCTCCCTTTCTTTTATCGTTTGCAAAAATTGTAGCAATTTCCTCTTCCTTATCTATAAAATCTCCAATTTTCTTTTTAAAAACAACACCGACAGAAAGGTCGATTTTATCTTCTTTTTTCTCCCTGCCAGCCCCAAGGAAATTCGCAAGTCGACCAAGAGATTTTGTTTGAACAAAATGCAAGTACCCGGATAGAGGCGCTATTACCGCAAATTTAAATTCAGGTTGAGGTAAAAGAGAAATATCTTTGATTATATTATTGTTTCCACCTTGAGCTTCAATAATCTCTGCAAATTTTTTAAGCCCTGAGCCATTCTGAATCGAACCTCTGAGAATCCTCTTTCCTTCTTCAAGTGTTTCAGCTTTTCCACCAAGTTTTAAAGATTCTCCTCCGAGCGTTTCTATAACTTTGCTCAGTCTCATCCCACCTTTACCTTTTAAGATGTCAATTGCCTCTACAATCTCTAAAGAGTTACCGATTGTTTCACCAAGAGGCTGATTCATGTCTGTAATATAAGCAACAGTTTCTCTTCCAAGTGAATTACCAATATTAACCATTGTTTTTGAAAGGACTAAGGCATCCTCGAACCTTTGCATAAATGCGCCGTTACCCACTTTTACATCAAGAACGATTGCATTAGAACCAGCAGCAATTTTTTTGCTCATAATACTTGAAGCAATCAAAGGCATACTATCCACTGTACCTGTAACATCCCTTAAAGAATACATTTTTTTGTCTGCAAGCACTAATTCTTCACTCTGTGATATAATTGCGCCACCGACTCTGTTTACTATTTCGATGAATTTCTCAATATCAATCTCGACTTGAAATCCAGGGATAGATTCAAGTTTATCAATTGTTCCACCTGTATGTCCTAATCCTCTTCCAGACATTTTTGCCACAGGTACACCATTTGCTGCCACAAGCGCTACAAGCGGTAAACTGACAGTATCAGCCACTCCACCAGAGCTGTGTTTATCAACTTTTATTCCTTTTATTCTTGATAGGTCTACTGTTTTTCCGCTGTGAACCATAGAAATGGTAAGGTTTG
>Ga0315280_10003371_pt1 | contig 24628 bp, 26 predicted proteins | sample YL17G06_40_MG_FD_203697 | JGI IMG/M metagenome (GOLD analysis project Ga0315280, IMG submission 203697) | Sediment microbial communities from Yellowstone Lake, YNP, Wyoming, USA - YL17G06_40 | ecosystem: Environmental > Aquatic > Freshwater > Lake > Sediment | place: USA: Wyoming | collected...
CGATCCGGTTGCGTGAAGACCGCGCAGACTTCGTACGAACTGCAGAGCAAAGCCTGCAGGGATGGGATCGCGAATTCGGGCGTGCCCAGGAAGATGACACGCATCGCTCACCACTCGCCGGCTTTGGCCAGCTTTTTGATTTTGTTGCGGATGAGTGTCTTTTTGAGCGAGCTTAAGCGATCGATAAACACGACACCGTTCAGGTGATCGATCTCGTGGCTGAAGCACCGGGCCAAGAGCTCCTCAGCCTCGATCCGCATCTCTTCGCCATGTATGTTCTGACCACGAATGACCATCTGCCTTGGGCGGACTACCGTGTCGGTGAACTCCGGAATGCTGAGGCAGCCCTCTTCGCTTTTCTGCTCCCCTTCGCTGGAGACGATTTCGGGGTTACAGATGACAATGAGTTGCTCAGGATCCTCGCCGACCGAGAGGTCAATGGTAGCCAGACGAATGTTCAATCCTATCTGCGGCGCAGCGAGACCTATGCCGGGGGCGCTGTACATGGTCTCGATCATGTTCCTGGCAATCTTCTCCAGCTCGCCGTCGAAAATGTCTACCGGCTTGCTCATCGTCTTCAGTTCTTGAGCGCCGTATCTTAGTATGGGCAGTACCATAAGCAACACATTTTAGATGAGATACACCTTCTTGTCCACAGCTTCAACTTTCGCCACCGACCTCATACTTCCGACCTGCTTACCACTGCTCTGGGTCGGAGGCCTAAGGTCGAAAACGTAGAACAAACGCCACTAAAACTCAGCCAGGAGTTTCTCGTAGTTTGCAAAGTTGGCTCCCACCTCTGCAATAGAGTCGCCACCGAATTTCTCAAGGAAAGCTTTAGCCAGAACGATACTGAGCATGCCCTCGGCAACGACTCCGGCCGCCGGGACGACGCAGGTGTCGCTGCGCTCAAATGCCGCACTGGATGGCTTCTTGGTAACGAGGTCGACAGACATAAGGGGTTTACGCAGCGTGGGGATGGGTTTGACAAATACTCTTGCCCGCAGATCGGCGCCGTTTGTCACTCCCCCCTCCAGTCCTCCGGCATTGTTGCTCTTGCGGAAAAAACCTCGCTGCTCCTTACTGTAGAAGATCTCATCGTGCACACCAGATCCCAACTGTTGCGCGGCCGCGATGCCGTTACCGATCTCGACCGCCTTGACCGCCGGAATGCTCATGAGCGCCTGCGCCAGCTGGCCATCGAGTCTTCGGTCCCACTGAGTGTGCGATCCCAGACCGGGAGGAACCGGCGCGGCAACAACCTCGGCAATCCCGCCAAGGGTATCCCCGTCTTTGACTGCTTTGTCGATCAGTGCGATCATTTCTTTTTCAATTTCGGCGTCTGCGCAGCGGAGCGGCGACTCGGCATCCATCGCGAGGATTTTGTCGATGCCAACGTTTTCCAAAGCAGGAGGGATGCGAGCTCTCCCGACCGCGAGTACGTGGCTGGCAACGCGGATGTTGAAATGGAGAAGAAGGAGTCTGCAGAAGGAGCCGATGGCGACTCGTGCCGCTGTCTCGCGCGCGCTGGCTCGTTCGAGCACATCACGAACGTCATGAGTTTGGTGCTTCAACGCTCCGGCAAGATCGACATGCCCCGGCCTGGGGCGCGTGACCGATCGAAGGGCGGCATCCTCAGGGACGACGCCCACGGACATCGGAATCCGCCAAGCATCCCAATCCTTGTTCTCGATGAAGAAAGAAATGGGACTGCCCAGCGTCTTTCCATGCCGCACTCCCGCGGTGATCTCGATGCGATCCTTCTCGATTCGCATGCGCCGGCCGCGGCCATAGCCCAGCTGCCGGCGCCGGAGCTGGTTATTGATGAAGTTCACATCGACGGGCATCCCCGAGGGCAAGCCTTCGAGGATTCCAATCAGGCATTTGCCGTGTGATTCGCCAGCGGTAAAGTAACGAAGCATAGATTGTGTCGACTCCTTTTGTAAGCAATCATGTTTCACCCCTGAGGATAGACTCGGCACTTATGGAATAGAAAACTACGGTGCTGTCAAAAGCTTGAAGCCTCTCGTCTCCTAGCCTTTATCCTTGACTTGCCAAAGTATCGGCAAATAAACTTCCTTGAGGTTTCCATGATTAAAGCTCTCACAGCTGCAGTGGAGGCGCCGTTCCGCTTCCTGGCCAGAGCAATCTGGGAAATCCAATCCTACACTTTTCTGAGCAGCCGGGCTATTGCCAATCTGTTCTCACGCCCGATCTACATGCGTGAGATCCTCCTTCAGATGGACCGCATTGGGGTCGGCTCGCTGACGATCATTCTGCTGACCGGGTTTTTCACTGGAGCTGTGCTGGGCATACAGTCCGAGAGCGCACTGCGGCGCTATGGCGCAGTAAGCATCACCGGACAGCTGGTTGCCATCACGCTCGTTCGCGAGCTGGGTCCCGTCCTCTCGGCCCTCATGCTTGCCGGACGCATTGGGTCCGGCATCGCATCAGAACTCGGGTCCATGGTGGTTTCTGAGCAAATCAACGCTATGCGGGCACTGGGCACCGATCCGACGCGCAAGCTGGTCACACCTCGGATGATCGCCACTATTATGATGCTGCCCCTGCTGACGATCTTGTGCAACGCAGTCGGCTTGGGAGGCGGCTGGGTCATCGCGCGCTACAAACTGCTCATCAGCTCAAGTCAGTATTGGTCCGATGCTATGAACGCCCTCGAGTTCTCAGACGTCTTCGGCTCGCTGCTAAAGCCTGTGGTCTTTGGATTTATCATTTCGATGACTGGCTGCTACGTGGGACTACGCACCCACGGAGGCACTGAAGGAGTGGGACGATCCACAACCCAAGCAGTCGTGAGCAGTTCAATTCTCGTCATTGCAGCCGATTTCTTCCTAAACAACCTGATCATCTACATGTCTCCGTTCCTCAACGTATGATCGTGTTCCAGGATGTCACCAAGACCTTCAACGACGATGTCGTCCTCAAGAGGATCAGCTTCAGAATTTCCCGCGGTGAAACCAAAATCATTCTTGGCGCGAGCGGCTCCGGCAAATCAACAATCCTCAAGCTGATCCTTGGTCTCATTCGGCCCGACGAAGGGCGTATCATGGTCGAAGGCCAGGACATCACGCAGATGAGCGAGCGCGAGCTCGTCCAGGTGCGTAGGAGGATCGGAATGGTATTCCAGGAGGGTGCGCTTTTCGACTCGCTCTCGGTGCTGGAAAACGTCGGTTACCGGCTGTTCGAAGAGTCACGCCTAAGTGAGGAGGAGATTGGAATCTCCGTGCAGCGCCTGCTCGGCTTCGTCGGGCTCGAGGAGGCAATAGACAAAATGCCTGCTGAGCTTTCCGGAGGCATGAAACGCAGAGTTGGAATTGCTCGAGCCTTGGTCGGCACGCCTAAGGTCATTCTTTACGATGAACCGACCGCGGGCCTTGACCCCATTACCAAGAGACAGATCGTGGAGCTGATGATCAAGCTGCGGGACCTGGAAGGGGTCACATCCGTGTTCGTCACCCATGACCTGCAGGCAGCCAGCACGATCGCCTCCGAATATGCGGCCGCCGACAATAATGGTCAAGTCCGCTTCGTGCGCGGGGGCGCAGACTTCTGTGTGGCCAATATCCATTTCATCATGCTGCAAGAAGGCGCTGTCTGCTTTCAGGGAAGCTATGAGGAATTGACCGAATCTCGCGACTCCTATGTGAGGACATTTATGACATGAGAAACTACGGAACGTACGGAACACGCGAGAGTTTTCTTATGTTCCGTGCATTTCGTGGTTTGTCGGAATTGCTGGAGGAAAAGACATGGCAAAAAGGCGACAAGTCTCCGTTTCAGAGATGAAGGTGGGAATACTCGTAACCATCGCCCTGCTCCTGCTGGCCGCAGTCATTCTGCAGCAGAGCTGGGGCGTTAATTGGTTTACGAGTTCGGCCAAGGCGATTACCTACCTGCCGGATGTCGGCGGCTTAAAGCCTGGAGCACCGGTGTGGCTGGCCGGAATCGAGGTCGGCAAGGTAACCAAGGTCAGCATCGTGCCGCCGGAAATCTACGCCGGAAACAAACCCACCTTTCGGAAAATTGAAGAGATCCACAAGCGGCTGGAGGCACTCAATCCCAAGGATCGCAACGCCGCCAGGATCGCCTCCGATTTGCAGGGTGAGCTGCGTGATCTCGGGCTCGAGCTGCGCCTCGTGGAGGTACAGCTGCAGATCCGGACCCAGTATATCAACCGGATCGGCCGGGACTCTGAAGTGAGCATCGAATCCAAAGGATTGATCGGCGACTCGTTCCTCGAGATCTCACCAGGGACTTATGAGATTCCTCCTCTGAAGGTCGCTGACGCGTACGTCATCGAGGGTGTGCGCACGACCGGGTTCCGTGAAATCATGACCGGAGCCAACGATGTGATCGCCAACTTCGGCGTCCTCTCGGACCAATTCAAGAACATCGCCCTCAAGATTAATCCCGACAAGGTCGGTACCGATCTCGCCAGCACTGTGCAGGATTTGCAAAACACGATGAAAGAAGCTCGAAGCACTTTTGCCCACGCAACCCGCCTGGCCGACGACATCAACACGGGGAGCGGCACCATAGGGAAGCTGGTTACGGATCCGACTGCCTATCAACGCCTGATTGAATCCCTCGACAAGTTCAACAAGATCGCAGACCAGATCGAGAATGGCAACGGAACATTCTCCAAGCTCATCCAGAATCCGCAGCTCTTCGACAGTGCCAACGAGGCACTGCGCAAGGCGGCCGTCATGATGGACCGGATTGAGAAAGGGGAGGGGACGCTTGGGATGCTTTCCAAAGATCCGGCCCTGTACCAAAGGAGCAGCCAAGCGATCGAGAAGTTTGCCAACTTTGTCGACGAGATCGACAAAGGTCAGGGTACTCTGGGCAAGCTGTACAAGGATCCTTCCTTGTACGACAGCCTCAATCAGTCCACAGCCGAGATTACCAAGTTTATCTATGACTTACGGCAAGATCCGAAGAAGTACCTGACGATACGCTTCCGTTTGTTTTGACCTTGACAAGGTTTTTCCATGTGTCTAGCCTAGCGCCATGATCAGCAATGCCATCGGTCGCTCCGGCAAGTTCATTCTTGACCTGATTGTGGGTGTCCTGTCGCGTCTCCGGATTAATCCAAATATCCTTACCTTCACCGGAGTCGTGATCAGCTTCTGGGCGGCCTGGAACTTCGGCTACGGCGAGATGCAGCGCGCTGCGCTCATTGTGATTCTGGCCGGATTATTCGATATGCTGGACGGCGAAGTCGCTCGCGTATCCCGATCCGTAACTCGCTTCGGCGCCTTCTATGATTCGGTCATCGACCGCTACTCGGACATCATCCTGCTGCAGGGACTGATGGTGTGGTACGCACGCGAGCAGAGGCTCGGCTACGTGGTTCTCGTGGGGATTGTCTTCATGGGAGCCATCCTGACCAGCTACGCAAGGGCGCGAGCGGAATCACTGATTCCGACCTGCAAGGTCGGGTTCATGGAACGACCCGAGCGCATCGTGCTCCTGATCATCGGAGGGCTGGCGAACCGAATGGAAGCAGTCCTATGGGTGCTGGCCGTCCTCGGCAACTGGACGGTGATTGATCGAATCTACTACACTTGGAAGGAACTGCCCAAAGCGGACCGGAAGGAAGAAGCTGCCCGTTTCGCTTCTCAATAAGAGATGGACGCAGAGGGCAGTGGGAACGCAGAAAATGGAAGGCAATCTCTTTCCTTCCGGCCTGAGCGCTCTCTCCGTCACGACCTGGCTCACGCGCCTCTATCTGATTATCTGAATCTCCACTCCCTTTGGGAGAGTTTGTTCGAACTGCGATTCGGAGATCTTGGGATTTAGCTTTTCGGACGAGAACTTGTTGATTAGATAGTCGCCGCTTGGCTCCTGAAGCTTTTGCTGGATTGACAGGCTGTTGGATTTCCTGATCCAGAGCGTGATCGCGGAGAAAAATGCCGCTGCGCTACTGCTCTTTGGTACTAGAAGCAATACCGAACACGGAATACCATCGACGGCTTCCTCGCCCCGATATTCGATATTGAAGGACTGACGCAGCTTGGCAGGTGATTGCCCGATGCCCAGCGCAAGAAATTCGGCTTTGTCTTTGTTCTTACCCAGATTGTATTTCATTGCCTGCTTCAGCGAAGGCTGATAAACGAGGGCCACTCCGCCCTTGATTGTCAGGATCCTGTGTCCCGGGGCCTTGAATTCCTGCTTGATAAGCGCCGAGCCGTCATTGGCACGCGCATAGATAAACATTCCACTCTCGGGATTTTCAAATTCCTTCAACACAGCGACGTACTTCCTCTGGGTGAAGTCGGCCTGGAAGCTTCGAAACGTCTTGCCGACAGATCCCATGCGCTCCAACACCTGGTCCAAGGCGCTCGCAGAGCTCTTGGCCTGGGGATTTGAAACCACACCGACAGCCTCGGGTATCACCTGCATCAAACAAAGGACAAGAAGGATCACTCTAACGCTTTTCATTGAGCGGTCTTCCCCCGGCAAATGATGAGGGCACCATGGGCATCAAAGCAACTACTTCACATTCTTCGTGGTTTTGGAGGCCTCTGTGGCCTGATTCTCCAGCGGCGCCGTCTGGATGCTGCCGGCGCGGGGCGCAGCGGATCGCTTTGCAATGAAGCAACTCCTGGGAATCAGGAAAATGAAGGCAAGGATGAGAGCGCAGATGATGTCATACTGGAGCGTGCCGCGCTCATAGGTCCAGATCAGAATGTTCCGGATCGTTCCTCCGGCTCTTGCCATCTGGATTCCGGTCCTTCATAAAGCCTAGAGGAGCCCTTCTAGTTCGGGTTCATAGGCGAGATGATACGAGTGATGGAAGATCTGCCCGTCTCGCATCTCCACAATTCTCCCCGCGACGGAAGCGGCTTCCGAGTCGTGGGTGATCATCACGATAGTCTGTTTCAGCTTCTCGTTTAGATTTTGGAGGATGCGTAACACTTGCTGTGAGTTGCTCGAGTCAAGGCTGCCGGTCGGCTCGTCGGCCAGGATGATGGCGGGGCGATTGATCAGTGCGCGCGCAATCGCCACCCTCTGCTGCTCTCCGCCGGACAGCTCCGCGGGCCGGAAGTTAATCTTATCGTTTAGCCTAAGCATTTCAATGATCTCTTCGCTCTTATAGGAGCCTACATGCCCATTGCCGTGGATCTTCATGGCAATTTCGATGTTTCCCTTGACGCTGAGCGTGGGCAGCAGATTGAAACGCTGAAAAATGTACCCTACCTTGCGGCGCCGCACTTCCGTGCGCTCGGCGTCGCTCAGTTGGGCGATATCGATTCCCTCGATCAGGATCTTTCCGCTGGTCGGCTGCATCAACCCGCCCAGCAGATGGAGAAGCGTAGACTTGCCGCAGCCGGACGGCCCCATGACGGCGACAAACTCGCCGGGCCGCACGCTGAGATCGACATTGCGAAGGGCCGGCACCTCGACCCTGCCCGAACGGTAGATCATCGTGAGGTCTGCGGTTCGTATGATGTAATCCGCAGGGAAAACCGCTATTTCCGCATTATTCATAGGCCAATGCCCTGACAGGATCCATCCGGGCTGCTTTATATGCAGGGTAAAGCGCTCCTAAAGATCCCCCTAACAAGCCAAGGACGCAAGCAGTGAGCACTTCTGTGAACGTCATCGATACCTGCAGCGTTGGGAAAATGCCGATGATTGCCTTACGCGCTATCTCGCTTATGCCAATTCCGAACAGCACGCCCAGGGCCGATATTATAACAGTTTCTTTCAGGATCATGCCAACGATAAAACTACGCGAAGCGCCAAGCGATTTCAGAATCCCGATTTCGCGCGTGCGCTCGAAGATCGTCGTGTACATTGCCACCAGGACCACCATGAAGCTCAGGATCATGGAGACGAGGATCACCACGAATTGGAATACCTGCATTCCAGGCATATTGGTGTCTGCCAGCAGCATGGTTGGGTCTTTGGTGTTGCGAAACTGGTATCCTGGAAATGCTCGATTGAGATCGGCTTCCAGCTGGCTTACGTTTGCGCCGGGAGCGGCCTTGATAAACACAAACGTCACCTTATCCGAGGTCTCATTCATGGCCTGGAGCGTTTTCAGCGGAACGAAAACGCGTACTACGGCGCCGGACCGGCAGATGCCGCTCACGGTAAACTCGTGATTGAGAATGGTGATAGGCATACCAGGCTGGAGTTTCTTCAGCTTGGCGTACAACTGGTCAACGATGACTTGGTCACCCGTCAGCGAATTGCGTCCTGCGATGATTTGCAGGCGCCCGGGAAACTGATCGTAGCTGGCAAGGTCGACACCGAAAACCAGATGGAAGTCTGCCAAACTTAAATTTGCCAGGATGGGAGTGACCGCTCCTACACCAGGGACTTCCTTGAGCTTCTGAGCCAGCTTTTCAGGCAACGTGCCGCTACTCAAAGCGTAAAAAACCGAGGCACCGCTCTGTTGCAGCATGAAGTCCGCCCCCATGCTGATGGTACGACTCAGATATTCGTTGAGTGTACCGGATACGATTCCCCCGATAATCAGCATCAGGATTACGCCAATGGCTACGGCAAGGATGCTGATGAATGTCCGCGCCGGGCGCGAACGCATATTGGCTGCCACCATACTTTCCATTACGAGTTTACGCTCCTTAGGAATCTCCTTTTCCTTTCTCCTTGAGAATCACCCGCTCAGCCCGCGGGCCCGGGTTCAGGACGAACGCCGAATCATCCAAATTGGGGTTGAGGCGCCAGTCCTTGAAGTGCAGGCCGAGGGAATAGCCATCGATGGGGCGCTCGATATGGATCTCATGCGGCAGCAGCACTCCATCGAATCTGGCCAGATCCGAGTAATCCACGATGCTGGCTACCCGTCCCGTTTCAGTGAACGTTTCTTCTTCCACCACTACCATCTCGGACCTTTCAATTTTCAGCCGACGCAAAGCCCGCATTTCGACACCCCCTGTTTCTTGCAAGAGGGTCAGAACATAGTACTTGGCTTGGGCATCCTCCTCCTCGGTACTGGAAATGCGAAGATCCGGCTGGTTCAGCGTAATCGGGCGCAGCAAGACAGCCTCAAAAATGTGGGTGGGCCGCGCGGTGAAGGCAAGTGCTTCACCATTCTCTTCCAGTTCAAAACCCCTGGCGCTGTTCCGGCCGATGTAGAGCTTGTTGTTGCGCGGGTTCCAAACTTCGAACTGATCGCCCCTGGACAGAAGTTCGAGAACGGTCGTTTTTGTCACAGGATTCTGAACGTTCAAGAGCAGGTCATCCGGGCGCCGCAGCAGAATATATCCGGGCGCGCTATGGTATTTCTGCACTGCGCCCCCCTCCGCCGTTCCTGTGGTCAGGTCAACTCTCATCGAGGTTGACGAGAGGGAGGTGATTTTGTCGCTGTAATCCCGAAGCAATGCCAGCAGTTCCTGCACTGTAGCGCTCTTGGCAGCGGCGATCTTGGGTGAGACGGGAATTTTCACTTGAGTCTTTATCCCGCACCCCCAGGCAGATAGCAGAAGCAAAGAGACTGTTGCCGCCCTGAATGAAGGCCGCTGCCCCTGATACGATGCGTAGGAATACACAATTTTCAAGTCTACCATCTTTCCGCCCAAAACGTCGCGTGAATCTAACAGACGAACAGACGGTTGTCAACGCAGCCCCTGGCAGAAAAAGGGGCATTCAGATTTTCGTCATGCTGAGACTATCAACTGAGAAAATCGAAATAGTCCCTTTTACCGCGCGACTTCTGCAGTGTCAAGGTGCCTTCTTCCGAAAATTGACACTTTATGGACGAGTCGTTACAATGTGCTTCACCTTGGCAAAGAGCGAAAAGAGATCGAGGCTTGTGAAGCTTGATTCAGCGGACGGTTCTCGTTCCGCAGTTCACCAATCCGCCTGCCCGCAACCTGCTGTGATACAGGAACCACTAGGCGCTGACCTCCGGGCCGCCAGACTCAAAAGGCAAGTCACGCTCGAGCAGATCTCACAGGACACGCACATCAGCCTGCGTCACCTCCAGAGCCTCGAGGAAGGGAGATACCGCGATCTGCCGGGCGGCATGTACAATCGCGCATTTCTTCGCAGCTACTGCGCCTACCTTGAACTCGAGCCCGAGGACTTTCTTGGACGCTACGAGCAAGAATCCGCACCACAAGCCGAGAAGGTCATCAAAGCCAAGCGCCGCCGCCCGCAAGTGCTTTCTGAGCCTTTTCGGATTCCTCCCCTCCTGATATGGAGCGTGATGCTTCTGGCTTCAGTGGTTGGGTTGTATTTCAGTCGCGGCTGGATTGCCGCTGTATTTTCACCCTATCTCTCTCGCCCGCCAGCGACCAGACTGGGCACACTCGAACCACATCGTCCTCCTGCCGCGACTAAGGCTACCGAGGCCATCGCCGGGGCTCGCATGGCTGTCACAGCTGCCCTGCAGCCTGCGACCGAGCTTTCGCCATCAGCGAGTCCTAGCCAAACGCCAACCGCCGAAAGCTCGCCGGGTTTGATCCACTTGCAGTTTCAAGTGGTACAGCCATGTTGGATCTCAGTGATCAGCGACGGCAATCGAATTCCGTCCAAGACTATTCAGCCGGGGGACGACCCATCTTACAACGCCAAGGAACATTTTGAGATCATCTTGGGAAATGCCGGCGGCGTCAATCTAAAGATCAACGGGAAGCCTGCGAAGCCGCTTGGCAAACCCGGGGAAGTCCTCAGGTTGCTGATCAACGCACAAAACATCCCAGATCTGCTGGAGAAAATGGTCGGTGGCCCCAGTCCTATGACGCGTTAGAACACCGGTGGCTTGAGGAAGTCTCCCGCAGGGAGCATTTGGCTGTCTGCGTGCCGTGGCGCCAAGTCTCTTGGGAACAGCACCGGGACAATAAACCTGATGGCCACTTAAGAGAAATCATGCCCGACAGTGACGTTCTGAAGAGTTTCTCCGCGGGAAATCCGCCGAAGAGCATCCGAATGATAGCGGCACGTGGACTCGTGCCGATTCCACCGGGCGAAATGCTGCTGCTTCTGGTCCGCCTGGCACAGGATTCGGATCAAGAAGTGGCGCAAAGGGCCAAGGAAACTCTGAACGGATGGAATGAAAAGGAGATTGTCACCCGGCTCGAAGCAAGCGAGTGCAGCCAGGAAGTGCTCGAACATTTTGCCGGCTCCACCCTTCCCGCGATTCAGGAGGCGATTATCCTCAATCCTCATGCACCGGCCGCTCTGATCGCGAATCTTGCATCGTGCGTCGCGACCCCGCTCTTGGAAACGATCCTTTACAACCGCACGCGATTGTTGGATTCGCCCGAAATCCTCCAAGAGATCAAGCTCAACCCTGCCGCTACGCCTGAGATCCTGCGCCTGGTTGAGGAAATGGAAACGGAGTTTTTTGGGAGCAAGAAACGGGCATACACGGTAACCGAATCGGACCAGAGTGCTCCCGCGAGGAGGGAGAACATTGAGCTGGAGGTCGAGCTTCCGCCGGGAGATCTGGCACTCGAGGGTTTGCCGATCGATCCTCAGGAACGAGAAGCTGCCATCCTTAGCCGCATTGGCGCCATGACAGTCCGTCAGAAAATACAGCTTGCCCGGATGGGGACTCGCGAGGCGCGGTCGGTTCTCATACGGGATACGAACAAGGAAGTCTCGCGCACTGTATTGCAAAGCCCTAAGCTTACCGTCACCGAAGTCGAAGCTTTTGCTGCGATGAGGAACGCTTCAGAGGACATCCTGCGCCTCATCGGCAGCAGCAAGAACTGGACGAGAAGCTACGCGGTAACTCACAATCTGGTGAAAAACCCCAAGACTCCGCCTATGGTCTCCCAAAGACTGCTGTCCCGGCTTCATCCGAAAGATCTTATGATGCTGTCGCGGGATCGTGGCATTCCGGAGGCGTTGAAGCGGAGCGCGGAAAGGATGCTCAAGCAGCGAAACGCTTCGAAGTCATAGAAACGAGGCCGATCATGATCAAGAATCCCGCTTGTGCGACACCAGTCTCTATTCCCGGAGCGTCGGGACAGTCCCGGTCCCCTGCGAAGAATCAAACGGGCAGGCGCAGGATTCCTCATCTGGCGATATTGAAAGCCCTGCAGGATCCTGCTCTGGGCATCGCCAGCATTGTCGAAACCTACCGGCTGCAAGTGCTCCCGGCCAAAACGCGAGGCATTCACCTGCTGGGGCGCAAGATGCCCGCCCGGATCGTCGAAACGCTTCTGGGATACGAGGTCAAGGCATCCTACAAGCGGATTCATTGCCCCGACACGGCGACCGCCCGCTACGTGAAGCTGTTTACTGAGCTGGGCTGCCGTGCGATCCGGCTTCCATATGATCCGACCGTAACGGCAGCACTGATCCCCGGCTTCGAGCAAGCTGTGGACAAGATCGTGAACGGCGTGCGCGATCTGTTTCCGCGGGACCGCCAGCTGCAGCTTTACGTGCTCCGCAAGCTGTATCGTCATCTGCGAGCACAACTGGAGGCTGCGCATAAGAGCTTCATCGCAGAGCGCACACACGACACAGAGATAGAGGCATGAGGATTGCTCCGCTTTCTGCGTGCCATGCCTTGATACTCAGCAGCTTTGCGGTCACCGTTCCGGAACGAGGTCTTTCCGGACAACCTCAAGATCCTGTTCGCGCATGATCACGCGAACTAACCGGCCATTCATGTCCATCGAGAAATTCCCTACCCTGACCCCAACGGACTCGACCCTAAAGTTGCGTACCGGGATGGTACCCTTGCCGTAGTCGAGTTTAGAATCTTCAAGCCAGGTCACCGCCAGAGGCACGTTGCTGCCGATGACGGGTATGAAATTACTGAAGACCTGGCGCCCCCGCTTTTTAAAGTCATAGAGGCGGGCGACCACGTCGTATGGGTGGAAAACGTTGACGTCCATGATCACCGTGCCGGGCTGCATGACAGCAGAGGTTTCACTGATGTTCCCGGCGCGGCTCAAGATCCGGACGATCTTGCCACCTTTGACCGTCACGTCGCAGTAGTCCCTCGATCCCGAGAGGTACTTGTACGAGTAACTCACGGGAACCGTGGTGTCCTTGACAAACACTGTGTTCGTTTCAAAGACCATCCGTTTGATCTCGAGTCCGTCCGTTACCAGCATCTCGTGCTGCGAGCTGCACACCCTGTTCCCGTCTTTGTCTATGCGCTCGCTGACCGTCTCGGTCCCTGCAAGGGATCCATGGATGAAAATGGCGTACGTTTGCGAATACAAAGGCACCGGTTCCCCCTGGGGATGAAAGCCGGTCAGGATCGACAACCACAACAGCAGGATTGTCATTGTTTTTCGCGGCTGCTTCGCATGATCATCATGCCGGGGACCCGTACCAGGGCGTTCTTCCTGGCAGTTACTCCGTGATGGACGATGTTTTCACGGACGTACTGAATCATCTCCTCCATTTCCTTCCGCATCTGCTCCATCTTCTCGCGCATGTTCAAAACTACTTCTACTCCTGCGAGATTTACACCCAGGTCCCGTGTCAAGTTGAGAATGATCTCCAATCGCTTCAGATCAGCGTCCGTGTATAGACGCGTGTTGCCGTCGCTGCGCGAGGGTCTCAGCAGGCCCAATCGCTCATAGAGCCGCAGCGTCTGCGGGTGAATCTGGTACGTCTCTGCAACGACGCTGATCAGGTAGCCTGCTTTCTTGCGCGCACTCACGGCTGTATTCTCTCCTGCGATCTATGACTGGAAAAACGAGCTGCCCGTTTCACGAATTGCCGCCAACAGCTCCCATGCGATGAGAAATGCCTATAGGTCCCTGAAATTCGTGACATGCTGTCAAAATCCATTAGCGTTGACCCATGCTTGCACGGGGATCTTCGGGATTGAGCCGGGCCAGCTCCCGCAGAATCTCCTTGGAACGCTCGTCCGTCACCCGCGGGACGACAACGCGTACTTCAACAATCTGATTGCCTATCCCTTCCCTCCGAAGAGATGGAACGCCTTTTCCGCGCAGGCGGAACTTCTGCCCACTCTGGGTACCGGGAGGAACGCGAAGCAGAGTCTTTCCCGAGATGGTGGGTACCTCGACCTTGGTGCCCAGCGCAGCTTCCGTCACCGTGATCGGAATCGTGACCAGGATATCGTTGCCTTCGCGGCGAAAGAACTCGTGAGGACGCACCGTAATAATTAGATACAAGTCGCCCGAAAAACCGCCGCTTTTCGCGATGGAACCCTTGCCTGGTACGCGCATACGATATCCCGTGTCGACGCCCGGCGGGATGCGAACCGTGATCGTTTCCTGCCGCGAGGTTTTCCCGGACCCGCCGCAATTGGGACAGCGGCTGCCGACATGGCCGGACCCACCGCAGGTGCGACAAGTCAGCGAAAAACGCATGATCCCATGCATGCGTACCTCCTGACCGCTTCCCTTGCAGGTCAGGCATGTCGTTTGCCCCCGCGATCCGTCCCTCCCCGATCCCCCGCAGATAGGGCAGGTTTCGGCGCGATTGACGGTAAGGCGTGTCTCCAAGCCTCGGATGCTCTCGTCGAACGAGATGTTCAGGTGATGGTCGAGATCCTCCCCTTTCTCAGGCTGAGCCTCCCGCGACCCCCGGAATGGTCTTCCGCCTCCAAAGATCTCGGAAAAAATGTCACGAAAGCTGGTCTGCTCCCGCGCTCCGGCATCCATGCCGGAGAAATCAAATCCCCATGCAGTCCCGTCGGCCGGCCCTCGTGGCCCCGCGCCCGGTTGATCCTTGATGTTCTCCGAATAAAAGCCGTATTGGTCATAAATGGCGCGCTTCTTAGGGTCGCTGAGAACATCATAGGCTTCCTGGATCTTCTTGAATCGCTCTTCTGCAGCTTTGTCTCCAGGATTGACATCCGGGTGTGTCTTGCGCGCAAGCCGCCGATACGCCTTCTTGACATCGGAGTCCTTCGCATTGCGAGAGATTCCCAGAATCGAATAATAATCTTCCTTCGCCATATCCGCTCAGCGTCCGGCGCGCAGGGGCTGAATGGTGATGTTCCTGGACTTTGAGGACTTGGCAAGCTTGACGTGCAGTACGCCATCCCTGAGAGACGCGCTGATTCTAGCATTGTCATCCAACGTTTCCGGCAGAGAGAACGTGCGGTGAAACCGGCCGCGAATTCCCTCCAGGCGGTGATAGCTTTCGTCAGAACAGCATGAATCCACTTTGCGTTCCCCCCAGATCGAGAGTTCCGACCCTCTCACTTCCACGTGGATATCTTCGCTCTCCACACCCGGCAACTCTGCGCTCAGCACGTAGCAATCACGTGTCTCATACAGGTCAACGGGAGGAATCAGAGCCAACGAACCCTCTGCCAGCTTATCTCCTTCGCGGAGAAATGAGTCGTGCAATATCACTAGCCCTGGCACGTTTCTTCTCTGCTTTGTCACGCTGTCTCTCCGGAAACTGCAGACGAGCACTGACTACCCTATGGGTTCATTTGCGTTTGTCTGCGGTCTCACCTCTTGTTCTCATCCATGTCCACATACTCTGCATCGATGACTTCGTCTTCCTTCTTCTTGCCGGAGTCTGCCGCCGGTCCTGCGCCGCTCGATCCGGAGCCTGGAGGCGGAGTCTGCGCGGTCGTCTTCTGGTACATGACTTCCGCAAGCCGGTGAGAGGTTTTCGTCAGCTCCTCTAATGCAGCGTCCAGCTCGCTGGTCTCCTTCGATTGCTCCAAGACCGACTTTGCGCGCGTGATCGCTGCATCCAACGCGGAGGCTTCGCTCTCGGAGATTTTGTCCCGGTTCTCTTTCAAAATCTTTTCGGTACTGTAGATCAGACCATCCAGCTTGTTCTTCGCTTCGATCGCCTCTCGGTTCTTACGGTCTTCCGCAGCATGCGCCTCGGCGTCGCGGGTCATTTTCGAAATCTCCTCCTTGGTAAGCCCGCTGGATGCCGTGATCGTAATCTTCTGCTCCTTGTTTGTTCCCAGATCCTTAGCCGAGACATTCACGATCCCATTGGCATCGATATCGAATGTCACCTCGATCTGGGGAACGCCGCGCGGCGCCGGCGGAATTCCGACCAGGTGGAACTTGCCGAGAGTGCGGTTGTCGCGCGCCATGGCACGTTCACCCTGCAGCACATGGATCTCAACCGAAGTCTGGTTGTCGGCCGCGGTCGAGAAGATCTCGGCTTTGCGCGTCGGAATCGTGGTGTTGCGCTCGATGAGTTTTGTGAACACGCCGCCGAGGGTCTCAATCCCGAGCGAAAGTGGTGTAACATCGAGCAGCAGCAGATCCTTGACGTCCCCGGCCAGCACTCCAGCTTGAATTGCCGCACCAACGGCTACCACCTCATCCGGGTTCACACCCTTGTGCGGTTCACGGCCGAAAAAATCGCGCACGATTTGCTGCACTCTCGGAATGCGCGTCGACCCGCCGACGAGCACCACCTCGTTGATGCTCCCAGGCTTGAGCCCCGCGTCCGCAAGAGCTTGCTTGGTGGGCGCCACTGTCCGCTGCAGAATATCCTCAACCATCTGCTCGAACTTGGCACGCGTGAGCCTCATGTTCAGGTGCTTGGGGCCACTGGCGTCGGCCGTGATAAAGGGGAGGTTGATTTCCGATTCCATGACCGTGGACAACTCCATCTTGGCCTTTTCCGCTGCCTCACGCAGGCGCTGCAGCGCCATCTTGTCCTTCGAAAGATCTATCCCTTGATCCTGTTTGAATTCACTGATGATCCAGTCCATCAGGCGCTGATCGATGTTGTCGCCGCCCAGGTGTGTGTCACCGTTCGTGGACTTGACCTCCACCACCCCCTCGCCTACCTCCAGAATGGAAATGTCAAAGGTGCCGCCGCCGAAATCAAACACTGCAATCGTTTCGTCCTTCTTCTTGTCCAGACCATAGGCTAGAGCAGCCGCCGTAGGCTCGTTGACGATGCGGATGACGTCAAGACCCGCGACCTTGCCGGCATCCTTCGTCGCCTGTCGCTGGCTGTCGTTAAAATAGGCAGGTACTGTGACGACCGCTTTTTCTACCTTCTCACCCAGATACTCCTCAGCCGCGGAGCGCATCTTCTGCAAGATCATCGCGGATATTTCCGGTGGGGCATAAAACTTGTCGCCCATTCTCACGTGGGCATCCCCATTGGACGCCTGGATGACTTTGTACGGGACGAGCTTTATCTCTTCCTGCACTTCGCTAAACTTTCGGCCCATGAATCGCTTGATGGAGAAGACCGTGTTTTCAGGATTCGTGACCGCCTGGCGCTTGGCGACCTGTCCTACAAAACGCTCTCCGTTTTTCCCGACCGCGACTACGGATGGCGTGAGCCTGCTTCCCTCCGGATTTGTGATAACCTTTGGCTCACCACCTTCCATCACTGCAACTACGGAGAATGTGGTCCCAAGGTCAATTCCAATGACTTTGCTCATTTACCGTTCCTCCTTAAGTTCCTTTCGTCATCCCCTATCTCCAAGATACGCCTTCAATGATTGCCGCTGCGTTAGCGTTCTTTTTATATAAAATGTGAGTCAAGTATTGTCAATCCTCGAAATACCTCAGTTGCTGGTCTGCAAACCGGCAGGAGGCGCGATAGGTTTTCCCAACCAGACGGTCAATCAGGGCGGCATGGCGGGCCATCAACTCGCGACAGGGTGGCGAATATCATCTTCTTCACAGCTGCCTTCCCGAATCTGGTGAATGGATTGAGCTTCTACCGACCCCGAGAAAGTTTACACGATCGAAAGAACTTGGCGAGGCGCTTTTCAATTCGAGATGCACGATCAGGAATAATAGTTGTGGGGCCAAACGTGGGAGCGCAGCGCCTCGAGATCTTCTTTGGGCAGTCTTCCGCCGTTCAAGATCCTGCAGTTCGCCTCGACATGCTCAGGCACCCTCATGCCCACGATTACCGTGGCGACCGCATCATGGGACAGACAGAAGCGCAGCGCTGCTTCCGTCAGTGTCTTCACGCCATCGTGCAGCAAAAATCGGAGCCGCCCGACGTGCTCCATGACTTCTTGTTTGCGCCTTGCGCGAAAATACTCGTTGCGAAAATCGCCTTTGGGAAAGGTCGTCGCCGGAGTGATGTTGCCGGTTAGCGCCCCTTCGTCCAGGGGCACGCGGACAATCGTACCCAGTTCGTGTTCACGACAGTAAGGGAGGAGCCGGTCCTCGGGCGCCTGCTCGAAGATATTGTAGATAAACTGGAACGTATCGATGAAGCCGGTTTCCGCGGCGGCGAGCCCGTTTTCTGGCTCATAGTCGTTGATGGAAATTCCGAAATAGCGGACTTTGCCCTCTCGTTTGAGTCGATCCACTGCCTCCTGCCACTCACTGCGCTCTGCCCATCTGTCGTTCCAGACGTGGAACTGCTGCAAGTCGAGGCAGTCGACTCCAAGGTGTTTCAGGCTTTTCTCAGTGCAGGAAACGACGTATTCGGGGGGGAAAACATCTTCAAGCCGCGAGTCTGCCGGCGCGGGCCAAATCAGGTTCTTGGGTGGGATCTTAGTCGCGACGTAGACTCGTTCGCTTCTCTCTTTGATCACCTTGCCGACCAACCGTTCACTATGACCATTGCCGTAAGCAAGCGCGGTATCAATGAAATTGACGCCCTGGTCAATGGCAAGGTGGAGAGCCTTCAGCGAAATGTCGTCCTTGGCACCAATCCATTCCGAGCGACCGATTCCCCAAGCACCGTACCCTATCTCGGAGATCATGAATCCGGTGCGCCCCAGCTTGCGGTATTTCATCGGTCCTTCTGCGAAAACCCTGACAAATCAAAACCACGAGACCAACGAAAACTCTCTGGTGGACTTCGTGGTTTCTGTTGTGCTCGCGGCCGTTACTTACGCTTGTTGATCCGATAGACCTCAGCATAGACGCGGCGCAACGGCGCAACGCAGTACTGGTGGATAGCCTCCATGAACGCAGGAGGATCGGAAATCAGCTCCTCCAGGTACTGGTCCTCAATGCCGAAGGATAGGCGTACGATGTCGGCCTTCCCTTCCCTCTGCTCGACCACAAAACGGCTCTGCAAGCTGTCAGGCAAGCTGAACACGTCGGAGTTGTGCACCTTCTTGAGCTTCTTAAAGCCCTCGATCGGCTTAAACTTGGCGGTCTCGTAGTGCATGGAAAGACGCCGCACCAGTTCCCCATAGTTGAGATTTGGGACCTTGTTGTTTACGCTCACCTCCAGCAGTATCAAGTCGCCGCTAGCTTCCAAAGCGAGGCCGTAAGTGAAGTCCAGATCACCCTTGTCAAACTTGATCCGGTGTGCCCAAGCATCATGGAAGCGTTTAAGCTCTTCAGGAACCAGAAGCTCCGGATTCTCCGCCTTTTTCTCGGCCGTTACGTAGTAGTCGCTGACGCTGAGATACCACTGATCGATGATCGCAGCCAGAGCCTCGTCGATCAACCTGAGTGTTTTCGGCGCTATTTTTTTCTTAGCAGCCAACCGTGTGTTCCCTCGAATGGCGGTTACAGTATGCCGCACGGCCTGTCCTGCAGCCGAAAGCACAGTATATCACGTTAGGCTCCCGTTATGTGAGGGTGGAACAATACTTGAATCAGATTGTTGTCCGGATCCCGAAAGTAGATGGAGCGTGAGCCGTCACGGTGCATCTTTGGCTGCTGCGTCACTTCCACCCCTTGTGCAGCGAGAATGGGAAATAATTCGCGTGGTAACAGCACAATCCCACGAACTGTGCTTGGTGGAATTCGGGCAATTCCTCCCTCCTCTTCTGCTATTGTATCAATATGGAAGCAAAAGCCACCTTCGAGAACAACTATGACGGTCATACGGTGGCCAGCGAGGCGGACCGTCCAGGCGTTCTGTATATCGATCCGCTTCCAACTCATGAGGTTACTCGCTCCCACGCCTCCGGGAAACCGCGTACTCCAGACCTGCGCGCGCGCCGTCCGGACCGGACCGAGGCCACTATGGGTCATATCATTCTGACGGAGAATTTACATACTTGCCTACCTTGTGGCTGCTGTTCGGCATCAACCTTCTCAATTTCTTCGACCGCCAGATCCTGGCTGCGGTGACAGAGCCTCTGCGGCTGGAATGGGGGCTCAGTGACACGCAGCTGGGCTGGCTGGTTACCGCCTTCACACTGCTGTACGCCGTCGTAGGATTGCCTCTGGGCCGTCTGGCAGATCTTTGGCGGCGCAACCTGCTGCTTGCGGCCGGGCTGGCACTATGGAGCAGCCTGACCTGGCTTTCAGGCTTGTGCCGGAGCTTCTGGCCCTTGTTTGCTGCTCGCCTGGGTGTTGGCGTCGGTGAAGCGTCCTGTGCGCCTGCAGCCAGCTCGCTGATCGGCGACTTATATCGTCCGCTCGAGCGTGCCCGGGCTATGTCTGTGTTCATGATGGGTCTGCCGGTCGGTGTTGCCCTGAGCTATCTCGTCGGCGGAGCAATTGCGCAACACTATGGCTGGCGCGCGGTGTTTTACCTGGCCGGTTTTCCAGGCTTGCTGCTGGCAGGTGCGGCATTGTTTCTTCCCGAGCCGCCGCGCGGCCGCTGTGAAGCAATCCAGGTAGGCGCCAAGCAGCGTCCAGGATCGTCCACGGCGCTTGTTCTCGGCATCCCAACGATGCGCTGGATCATAGCCTCCGGGCTCCTCCACAACTTCATCATGTACGCTTTTACCTTTTTTCTTCCATCGTTCCTGGTGCGGCATCATCGGACGACGGTTCAGATGGCGGGATTGGTTTCGGCCCTGGTTGTTGGCAGTGTGGGGGCGCTGGGTATGCTCACGGGCGGGTGGTTAGGAGATGCGGCTATCAAGCGGCGGCAAAATGGCCGGATGCTAGTGGCAGCCGCGGCGGTGTCGGTGGCGGCTCCCGCCGGCTTTCTTGCTTTGTTGCTTCCCTCTGGGGCATTGCTCCCCTTCGTAGCTCTCCAAGGTATGGCCGCATTGCTGATGTACACCTACTACGCGACGGTGTACGCCACGATCCACGACATTGTCGAGCCCGCGCTGCGAGGCAGGGCCATGGCGATATACTTTTTTGCCATGTACATGCTGGGGGCCTCGATAGGACCCGTGGCACTGGGCTGGCTGAGCGATTTCTTTGCTCGCAGGGCTGCGCTTTCGGCCGGTGCCGCTTTGGTCCTGGCGCCCGAGCAACTCCGTGCAATCGGCCTTCATCAGGCCATGTATGCGATTCCGGCACTCAGTGTCGTGTTAGCTGCGGTTCTCTTCGCCGGTGCGGCCACGACGGCAAAGGACATTGTCGGGCTGCAAGACTGGATGAAAGGTCTCGACGCGAAGGGCGCGGAGGAATACGATGGCTTGGTGCCGAAGGGGGGACTCGAACCCCCACGAGCTTAGGCCCACTAGACCCTGAACCCGTTTACGAGTAAGGGGAAGTAAAAGCAGAGAGCTAGGAAGTAACTGAGCTTTCAAGACTTGCGCTCGTTTTGATGGCGGTCGGTAAATGGTGGTAAAATGGTGGAACGAGAAAGAAGAAAATCGGAAGGTGTTGACGTAATGTTGACCGGAGTTGATCGGTAAACCGACTGGACTGGAACTCCAGTGGGTGAACATGGGAGGGTTCAAAGTGGGCTCAAATGACAGCATGCCGAATGCCTTCAGAATCCCGTTTCGTGATGCAACGCGCAAGAAGGGACAATGGACTGTGATTTTAAGTCTGATCTCAATCGCGATGGTTTGGGGCGGCATTTGGCCGGAGAAGATAACGGCATTGGGTCTGGGCTTTGGCACGGTCAATCAATCTGCCCTGTGTTGGATCTTGATAATGTCAATTGCATACTGCCTTTACGGATTCGCTGTGTATTCTTCGGCGCTCGCCAGAATTGACCCAGCTCTGCTATCCAGATTTGACCCGCCCCAAGGAGAACCCGCTTGATTGATGAGGGCAGTCGCGGATTTTCTGCGACGGCGTCCTCTCACTTCCCGTCAAGGTCTTGAGGTAAAGTAGCGAGGTCTCAGCTCCAGCCCGGGCGCACGAGGCGCCCCGAAGGGGAAAAGGGTCCCCTTCGAGGCTTGAGCTTCTGGGAGAAAGCACCTCCCATGGGCCCTTGTGAAGATCCATCAACCCATTCTCGAAATCAAGTCCAAGCGAGAAATGCGCAGCGGAAGCAACGTGCGCGCCGTCCGCGCAGCCGCATGTGCTTGCTGAAAGGTTGCGGCCACATCTTCCGCCCGAAGCACCCGATGACTCGTTATTGCAGCGAGCCATGCCGCCGGCAAGCACGGCAATGGCGAGAGTGGAAAGCGAGGCATCATTACCGCCAGACCGACGGCGGCAAGCAAAAACGGCAAGCTCAAAGCCGCCGGTACAGGCTACGCCGAAAGAGGCAAAAAACCGCGACCGTAGGCGGCGCGAGGGTCATCGCAACGAAATTTTTTTGGGTGTTCCTGCGACCGCCCAGGCTGCTACGTGGAGCTTGAGCTCAGCCGGCGCTCCCCGCTGCAGCGATTCTGTTCCCATGCGTGTCGCCGGGCACTGGAACGGGTCTTGGAGCGGGAGAAGCGCTGGCGAGAACGGCAGCCCGCTCGAAGATGAAAGCCGATTGATATAGTCCTGACATATTGCGCTCTGCGCCGGGATCTCGATAGGCTCAGTCTGCACACAACAGAGGAAGAGGGAGCGAGGCAAACCGGAACTGGCGCTGCTCCGTTCTCTCTTCTTCTTGCGGGCTGAGGCCAAAGTCGTGGAACTGGAGTTTCATCAACTCGAACTTCGCTACGAAAGACTGAGGCTGGCTCGCCCTGAACTAGAGCGTAGGCTGCTGGCCTCGATGGCCGAAGTCGGCCAGCAGGTGCCCATTGTTGTGGTGAAGGACGCCGCCAACGGCCAGTTCGTCGTGATCGACGGTTACAAGCGGGTCCGTTCCCTGCGCAGGCTGGCACGTGACACCATCCATGCCGCTTGCTGGCAAGGCGAAGAAGCGGAGGCCTTGATCGTAACGCGGCTGGCACAGACTTCCGAGCCGGAAACGGCGCTCGAACAAAGCTGGTTGCTGGCCGAACTGCACGGGCGATTTGGGTTCTCACTGGAGGATCTCGCCCGGCGCTTCGGGCATTCGGTCAGCTGGGTCAGCCGGCGGCTAGCTCTGGTGAACGAACTGCCCGACTTGATTCAGCAGCAGGTGCGCCGCGGCGAGATCGTGGCGCACGGCGCGGCGAAGTATCTGGTGCCGTTGGCGCGCGCCAACCGACGCGCCTGCCTCGAGCTCGTGGAAGCGATCGGTTCGACACGCCTGAGCAGCCGTGACCTGGGCATTCTCTACACCGCCTATCAAAGCGGAAACTGGGTTACGCGCCAGCGGGTGCTTGCAGCGCCGCTGGTGTTTCTGAAAAGCCATAAGGAGGCCCAAGCAGCCCCAGCCGTCGAACCCGGTGCGGGCGACAGCTTCCTGACCGATCTGGAAGTAATCAGCTCAACAGCACGTCGGGCAGACCGCCGGCTGCGCCAAGGGGTCTTGCGGCATGTTCCGGATAAGGACCGCCAGGACTTGGGCCGCTGTCTGCGTCAGTCTTTGCACGAGGTCCAACGGATGAGCGAGCGCTTCGATAGGGAGATGAGCGATGCTGGATCAGAGCACGCGGGCAGCGATTCTGAAGCTGCACCAACAGGGACATAGCATCCGTGGCATTGCGCGGGCCATGAAACTGTCGCGCGGAGCGGTTCGTGAGGTTCTCCGGTCAGCCTCGGAGGTTGTGCCCGGCATTGTGCGTGAGGAAAAGGCGGCGCCCTATCGCGACGAGATTCTAGAGCTTTACCAGCGCTGCAAAGGGAACCTCGTTCGCGTCCACGAAGAGCTGACGGCATCAGGCGCCGAGTTTTCTTACCAGGCCCTGACGGCCTTTTGCCGGCGTCAGGGCATCGGCCACGAAGCGCCAAAGCCCGTCGGAGAGTATCACTTCCGACCCGGCCAGGAGATGCAGCACGATACTTCTCCGCACAAAATCAAAATCGGCGATCAACTGCGCCTCGTGCAGACAGCCTCGCTTGTATTCTGCTATTCGCGCATGCTCTTCTTCCAGTTTTCCCCTACCTTCACGCGCTTCGATTGCAAGGTCTTTCTCATCGATGCTCTCCAGTACATGCACGGAGCCTGTGAAACCTGCATGATCGACAACACCCACGTCGTGGTGTTGAAGGGGACCGGGCGCGACATGGTGCCCGTGCCGGAGATGGCGGCCTTCGCCGACAGATACGGGTTCCGATTCGAAGCTCATGAGAAGGGAGATGCCAACCGCTCCGCCCGCGTCGAGCGCAGGTTCTCCTATATCGAAAACAACTTTTTGGCGGGCCGCTCCTTCCGGGACTGGGAAGACGCCAACCGCCAGGCACGCGAATGGTGCGATAAGGTCAATGCCAGGTTTCGAGACGAGCTCAAGGGAAGTCCGCGCGAGCTGTTTGCTGTCGAACAATCCTCTCTGAAGCCGCTGCCGGTCTGGGTGCCTCCGGTCTATCTGCTCCACCAGCGCTTGGTGGATGTCGAAGGATACGTCTCGGTCGATGTCAATCGTTACTCCGCGCCTGACGATCTCATCGGGCGCCAAGTCGAAGTGCGCCAAACCAAAGACACTATTGAGATCTACCGGGGCCCGCGGCTGGTGGCCACGCATAAGCGCGTGGTCGAGTCCACCGGCCGCAAGTACCGCTTGCCCGAGCATCGCCACCAGCGCGGCCAGGGACTGAAACGGTCCGATCGAGCGCCGGAGGAAGAACTCCTGCTCGCGAAAATCCCCGAG
>Ga0315280_10003372_pt1 | contig 24622 bp, 26 predicted proteins | sample YL17G06_40_MG_FD_203697 | JGI IMG/M metagenome (GOLD analysis project Ga0315280, IMG submission 203697) | Sediment microbial communities from Yellowstone Lake, YNP, Wyoming, USA - YL17G06_40 | ecosystem: Environmental > Aquatic > Freshwater > Lake > Sediment | place: USA: Wyoming | collected...
TGGAAAAGCGCTTACTCGCCCCAGACCCTTTTGAATAGCCTGACCCAGTTACCGCCCAATACCTTCTTTACTTCGGCGTCGCTGTAGCCTCTGGCGACGAGCCCCTTGGTGAAGTTGGGCATGTGTTTGAGCCAGCCGTAGCCCCAGGTCTCGTCCATGGGGGTGAAGTAGGTCTTGTCGACACTGTCGGGGTACTTCCAGATATAGCAGCCCCTGGTGACGGAGTTGGGGAACTCAAGGTCGCTGCCGAAGCCGACGTGGTCGACGCCGACCAGGTTCGCGGTGTAGTCTATCTGGTCCATGAGGTCGTCAGTGATGGTGGTTTTCCCGGCCTTCTTGGCGAAGAACGGTGTGACGCCTATTACGCCGCCCTTCTCAGCGCACGCCTTGATGGCTTCATCTGTCTTCGCCCGTTGGAGGCTGTACCTCCTGAAGTCGCCCCACATGTTCATCCTCGTCACCCAGCCGGCGTAGCCGCCCATCTCCCGGGGCGTAGCCTCCCGTGACAGGATGTGGGTGAAGCTGACCGGGTCCTTCGAGAGCTCTATCGCCTCCATGCTGCTCCTGTCGCCCGTGTGGCTAAGGTCGACGAGGACGCCGAGCCTGTTCATCTCCTCGACGAGGCTGACGCCGAAGTTGCTCAGGCCCGCGTCGCAGCGCTCCATGCAGCCGTCCCCGGCCTCGTTCCTGAAGTTGTAGGTGAGCTGCATTATTCTGAGGCCCATGTCGTGGGCGATCCTCAGGAAGTGGAGGTTCCGCTCCAAGAAGCTGCTGTCCTGAGGGCCGAAGATGACCCCGTGTTTTCCCTCCCTCTTCGCCTTCTCGATGTCCGAGGCCTTCCTTACTATGAGAACCTTCTCCTTCTTCTTCTCTGCCCACTCGCTGTACTCGATCATCTCGCGGAGGGCGTCGCTGAAGTTCCTCTGCATGCAGATTGTCGCGTTAGAGGCGGTGACGCCGCCCTTGAGGACGTCGTCGACCCACATGTCCTCGCCTACGTAGTTGATGAAGGCGACGACGCTGGCGTCGATGACTATGCTCTCACGGTGGAGAGCCAGGGCGTGCTCCGCCTCGTCCCTGCTCAGGTCGAGGTAACTCCTCTTGGCCATGGTAGATGCTTGACGCGGGGGAATAAAGAATGTTTGAGACCTAAACAGAGATAAATACGTTTAATAGAAGATGATTATTTATGGGGACCAACTCAGGGGCTCCCGCTCCACCGTTAGAAAAGGCATGGGAGTTTAAAACCGATAACAACATGGACGGCTTCCTACCTCTGGGCGTCGCTGCTGAAGACAGGCTGATTCTATTCGGCTCCAACGATGGGCGCGTCTACGCGCTCGGAGCCGAGTCTGGTCAGGCCAAGTGGACGGCGAGAATGGGCAAGTCTCTGAAGCTTCCCCTCATCGAGTCAAGCGGCGTCATCCTCGCCGCGAGCGGCGACAAGAGGCTGTACGCCCTCGACGCCAAGAACGGGGCGACCCTGTGGCAGTTCTCCTCCGGCAACGATTTCCAGCAGTGGGACTCCCCCGTGATAGGCGAGGGGGTCGTCTACGTCGCGACCAAGTACAAGAGGCTCCACGCCGTGGACCTCCAGACGGGAAAGGAGCGGTGGCAGTTCCCCTGTGGAGGGGAGATCGCACAGCCGGCTCTCAGCGAGGGGACCGTGATATTCGGATCTCAGGATAAGACAGTCTACGCCGTCGACGCCGCCACTGGCGCGCGGAGATGGGCGTCGAAGACGGATCATAAGAAGCATTCCCGCCCCATCGTGTACGGCGGCAAGGTGCTGATCGCCGGGGACGACGACCTCCACGGCCTCGACCCAAGCACCGGCAAGATCCTGTGGGATGTCCAGAAGGTCCTGCATTACGGCGGCCTCCCGGCCGTGGTGGATGGCGTCGCCTACTGTACGAAGGGTCTAGCGGCGGTGGACGTGGCGAGCGGCGAGGTGAGGGAGAACGCCATGTGGTCGCTGAACGACCTCTCAGACGTCATCGAGGTCGACGGGACCCTCTACACGATGGGGTTGCCCTCCGTGACCGTCCCCATACACACCGCTGCGTTTCTGACCGCCTACGACCTAGCAACTAAAGGGGAGAAGTGGCACGCCTGCTTCGACAGCCTGATCTCAAGGGGCAGCTTGAACGTGAGCGGCAGATTCATCTACCTGACAACGAGCGAGAGGCTCATCGTCGTCAACGCCTCGAGGTTCACGAGGCGGTGGATGTCTGATCAGCTTCAAGGGGGGTTCCTGGATAATGCTGGCAGCCCGGTCGTGGCCCACGGCATGGTCTTCGTGACCAAGGGAAAGACGATCAACGCCTTCCGTGGCTCAAGCGACCCCGATGCCATCCGCTTCTTCGAGGCGGTGGGAGGACTCGACCCAGAGCCCAAATACGAGGTTGAGACCCTGAGAGAGACTATCATCTGGCCGAGTAGTTGCTGCATTTGCCTTGGCCCAGCCGAGGAGTACGACAGTTTCCGCGCGACCGGGAAGGTCTACGGATTCGAGCAGAAGGCGGAGGTCAGGGGCGTACCGTACTGCAAGGGGTGCTTCGAGAAGGTGTTCAGATCGAAGGAGAAGCGCGGGGTCATCCTCACCACTGCTGTCCCCACCACCTACGCCTTTAGGAACGAAAGGTACCGTGCCATGTTCATGGAGGCAAACAGGCTGAAGTGAAGAGCCCGGGAAAAGTGGGAGAGTCAGAATCCCACTGCCTTCGACTCGAAGGCTGTGAGGCTGGTCGTGACGCCTCCGTGGAGGAGCCCCGTACTCGGATCTCGGACGATTCCCACGGGTTTGGCCCAGCTCCTCAGCTCCTCGTCGATCCAGACCAGGTCATGGCCCATAGCGACCAGCCTATCACGGACACTCGTCGGGAACCTGCTGTCGACGTAGACCTTCCCGGTCTCCCTGGTGAGCCTGGGGGCCTCTATTGCCTCCTGGATACCCATCTTGAAATCGACGACGTAGATGATGACCTGGGCGACAGCAACTATGATGTTCCTGCCGCCCGGAGACCCAAGCGTCATGAACGGCTCCCCTCCCTTCAGCAGCACAGCGGGGCAGACGTTCTGTATCCTCCTCTTCCTGCCGTCGATGGAGTTCGCGTGGCCCGGCTCTGGGTTAAGCCCGTACATCGCGTTGTTCATCAGTATGCCCGTGCCCGGGATGACGACTCCTGAGCCGAAGAGGTTGACGAGGGTCTGGTTCACGGTGACCATGTTCCCAGCCTTATCTGCCACTGAGAGAGCCGTCGTGTGGTCGGGCTCGAAGGACCAAGGCTTGCCGGGCTTCACGGCGCAAGCCCTGTCAAGCCTTATCCTCTTCCTCTGCTCCCCGGCGTACTCCTTGGAGACGAGCGCTCTCTGTGGCACCTTGACGTAGCCTGGGTCCCCCATGTACTCGAAGCGGTCGGCGAAGGCGAGGCCTGTCGCCTCTGCGACGAGGTGGAGCGCCTCGGGCGAGCCGAAGCCGCAGCCTGCGAGGTCGTAGCCCTCCAGGATGTTGAGAAACTCCATCAACGTGGTGCCCGCGTGGGTCGGGTCGTAGACTACGTCGTATCCCCTGTAGCTCCCCGGTTTCGGCTCCGATACTATCGGCTCATATGTCGCCAGGTCCTCGGCAGTGATGAGGCCGCCGTTCGCCTCCATCTCACTCGCAATAGCCTCGGCTATCCGGCCCATGTAGAATGCGTCCCTGCCGCCCTCGGCTATGGCCCTCAGGCTCCTCGCCAGATCCTTCTGGACTAGGACCTCAGGCTTCGGAAGCTCCATGTTGTATGGGAGGTAGGGGAACTGGCCGTCGTGGAGGTAGACGCGCCTCCATTCACCGAGGTGCCAGAACGTCTTCATCCGCTGGAAGATGCTGCCGGCGGTCCCCCAGCCGACTTCGAAGCCCTCCTCGGCGACCCTGATGGCCGGCGCCATCACATCTCCCAGCTTCATCGTGCCGCACCTCTCAAGCGCCTCGGAGAGGCCGGCGACCGTGCCCGGCGTTACGCAAGCCTTATGGCCGATGACGTTAGCATCCCCCTTAACTCGCCTCCAGCCCATCCAGCCCGGCTCGGTCTCCTCCGAGAGTTCATACATATCCGGGGTGCAGCCCTTGGATGGACTCCCAACGTAATCAACTATGAAGTTCTCCCCCGAGGCGAGGTGGATCGCCATCACGCCCTCGCCGCCTAAGCCGTTCATCGCCGGCTCGACGACGCAGTCCATGAAGGCGGCCGCGACGGCGGCGTCGACGGCGTTGCCTCCCCTCCTCATCATCTCGACGCTGGCCTCGCCTATGAGCTGGTGCTTGGATGCGACCATGCCGTTCGCTGCGACGCAGTCCTGTCTACCGGCGCTGACCCATTGCCTCGTTTGGTAGATGTTCGGAGAATCAGACATGGTTGATGCTTGACCCACCGCGATTAATAGTTGTCGTCGCTGGGATTAAGCTTGAATACTCCGAAAGAGTAAGGGCTACCCATGTCGGAAGAGAAGCTCAAGGAACTGCTCGCCACGGGCAAGGAGTGGACGAGGGTCAAGACCAGCATACCCGGGGTCTTCATAGTGAAGCTCCCGGCCTTCAGATCGAGCCCAGCCCGCCTCTCGGTGGAGATCAACCCGGTCGACGCATCGGGGAACCCCACGAAGCGCCGCGGTCTCTTCATCATGAGCGTAGAAGAGTACGAGGAGTTCAAGGCGATCCTCGCCAACGAGAAGATGGAGAGCCTCCTAGACATGCTCGAGGAGGTCAACCCGAAGGCGACGGGCGGCCGCAGGTCGAAGATGAGCGACGACGTCATAGAGATCTAGCTCAGAGTGGAGACCTTGGAGACCCTAGAGGAGTTGCTCCTTAGGCTCATGGATGTCCCTGCCCCATCGGGCTTCGAGGAGCCGATGATGAGGCTGCTGAAATCCGAGCTAGAGCCCCTCGTCGACGAGGTCCATGACACGCCGAGGGGTAACATCATCGCCGTGAAGAGGGGCACAGACCCCGAGGCGCCCAAGGTGGCCCTCGTCGCCCACATGGACCAGATAGGGTTCATAGTCTTCAGCGTCGACGACCGAGGCTTCGCCAGGTTCAGGAAACTTGGCGGACCGGTCACCCGGGCCATGCAGGGCCAACAGCTCAAGATACTCACCGCGAAAGGCCCCGTCGTCGGAGTCGTCGGCGTCAAGCCAGGCCACATAACCAGGCCTGAGGAGGCGAACCAGATACCGCCGATAGAGGAGATGTACATCGACGTCGGCGCCGGGAGCAGGGAGGAGGCGGAGGAGATGGGCGTCACGGCCGGCACCCCCATCGTCTACAATGCTAAGCCCGTGAGACTCGCGAACGGCCTCATAGCGGGCCCCTCCGTCGATGACCGAGCGGGCGTAGCTGCACTAATAGCCGTAGCCCGGGAACTGAAGGAGAGGCCCATCTCGGCGACTGTCTACCTCATCGGTTCTGTCGAGGAGGAGATAGGGCATGGTGGAGCGATTGTCGCCCTCAGTGGCCTCGACGTCGACATGGCAGTCGCCCTTGACACCTTCCCGGCCGGCTGGCAGCCGGATGTGAACACGCGGGACCTCCACTACGAGGTCGGGAAGGGACCCGCCATCCACGTGGGCGAGATAGGTGATAGGACCCGCATCGAGAGCCAGACCGTGAGGAGGTGGCTGGAGGAGACTGCTAAGGCCCACGGCATCCCCCACCAGGTCGGCGTTATGCGCGGCAACACGGACGCCCCCTCCCTTATGGAGACCGGTGCGGGCGTCCCCTCCGGCGTCATAGGCGTCCCAAGGAGGTACAGCCACAGCCCCGTGGAGACCGTACAAGTCGAGGACATTGCCAACCTGATAAGGATACTGACAGCGGCCCTCAGGGAATTGGGGAGGGACTTCAGCCTAGCCAGAATCTAGGATAGCGTTCGAGTCGAGGCTTGGCCAGGGGAAAGTTCGTATGGAGCTGTCCCCTAAGTAGCCTCAGCCGGCAAGCCTTAATCGGCCCCAGAGCCGATCCTACCCAGGTGGATGCTTCTTGAACGAGTTCAACGACTACGGGAGGAGGATCGAGGAGCAGATCAGGCCCTCGACGTACCCCCTCGCCGTCAAGATGCTTGAGAAGGGTGAGCCTGTTCCAGAGGGCGCCCAGATGCCCGTCAGAGACTTTGGTGCATGCATCTCGACGTGCCAGTGCTTCAGCTTCTCTAGGAGGTTCGGCGCGACTGTCGCCCAGCTCTTCGGGGACATGTGGTGCCCTGAGCCCGTTATCGGGTTCGGCCTTGGTGAGCCGCCTGAGCAGTTCCTCAGCGGGAGGACGAGGTACCCAGACGGCGTTGCCTCCCCGGAGGCTGGGGCGAACTGGGCTAAGGAGTTCCCCAGGCTGCCGACTGGTAAGTACGTCGGCATCGTCAGCGCCCCGCTGAGGACGGCGAACTTCAAGCCGGATGTCGCCGTGATCTATTGCAACTCGGCCCAGCTCCTGAGGCTCCTACTCGGCATAGCATACGAGGACGGCAAGGATGTTCCCTCGGTTCTGGGCGGCCACTCAGCCTGCGTCTACGCCGTCACCCCGAGCCTCCTCATGGACGAGTGCTGGGTCTCAGTCCCCTGCAGAGGAGACAGGGGGTACGCCGGGGCGCAGGACGACGAGATGATCTTCTCCGTCCCCAAGAGCAAGATCGGGCGCCTAGCCGAAGGGCTGGAGCAGAAGGGGACGAGCAACATGCCGACAAGGTTCTCTATGACTGCGGAGTACAAGCTCTCGACAAGCTACGCGGAGGCGGCGAGGCAGATGGGGATGAGGATGCCCGACGGCTCCGAGATCAAGGGCTACTCCGAGAAGGAGCGGCGCCTCAGCCTCCAGTACAGGTGAAGGGCACCCATCAGACGGTTCGCTCTTATATCCCCTCCACCCCGCTAGGTTATTGATGGAGTTTGACCGACAACAGCCTCCTCAGACTCAACGGGAAGAGGTTCAGGGCAGGCGCCTACGACAAGGTGGTCCTGCCCGTCGGCTCAACTGAGTACCACGGTGACCACCTACCGTACGGGACGGACAGCCTCGTCGCCGAGAGCCTCGCCAGGGCGGTGTCTGAACGGGTGAAGGGGATGCTCCTGCTCCCGACGATGCCCTTCGGCATGAGCAGACACTACGCGTCCTTCCCGATAGCGATAACCCTGTCGAACGGGACGCTGATAGGTCTCCTCAAGGAGGTCTTCGCCTCCCTCGACAAACACGGGCTCAGAAGGCTCCTAATAATCAACGGCCATGACGGGAACATCGCGGCGATTGAGGCGGCGACCCGCGAGTACAGGGTCGAGCACCCGGAGTTCAAGATAGCGGTCCTCGAGGCGTGGTGGGCGACTGCGGGGAAGCTCCTGCCTGAGGGCACCTTCGAGGTCTGGGGCGGTCTCGGCCACGCCGGTGAGGGGGAGACCTCGATGATGAGGTTCGTCGCCCCTGAGCTCGTCGACATGGAAGAGGCGAGGGGGGTCGTACCAGACCTACCGGAACACGTCGAGGTGAAATGGCTATTCGAGGAACTCACCCCGTACGGTGTGACGGGTGACCCGACGAAGGCGACCGCTGCGAAGGGGAAGAAGATGCACGAGGCTCTGGTCGAGCTCCTCGTCTCCTTCGTCGAGGAGATGGACGCCGCCAGCTGGGAGACCGGCCCCGTTAAGCAGAGGCGCCTATAGCCGCCCAGTCGCCACTGTTTTATCCTCAGCCGACCAGTATCTGCCTGAGAGTAAAATGAAGGTACTTGTTCTAGGGGTCGGCAAGATGGGCTACGGCCTCCTCAAGGACCTCACCGCCCAGAAGGAGGTCGACGAGGTCGTCGCCGCCGACGCCAGCCTCGAAGGCGCTAAGGCGGTCGTCGCCAGGGTCGGCAGCGACAAGGTGAAGAGGGTCGAGAAGATCGACGTCACCGACAGGAAGGCGACGGTGAAGCTGATCAAGGGCTTCGACGTCGTCGCAGGCGGTCTGCCACGCCAGTTCTGCGACGGGGCGATAGCCGCCACCATAGAGGCAGGCGTCGACTGGGCTGACATCGCGGCGAACTTCGGCACAGTATTTAGCCAGCATGAGGCGGCGAAGAAGGCCGGCGTCACCGTCGTTCCCCACATAGGGCTCGACGTGGGCACCGACAGGGTGCTGTGCGGGGTCGGCGCCAGGAAGCTCGACGAGGTGGAGGGCTTCTACGTCGGCTGCGGAGGCTTCCCCCAGAAGGGGACACCCGGCTACTACAACCCGATCAACTACAAGATCAGCTGGTACTGGCCCTTCGCAGTGAACAGTAACCTCGGCGTCTGCAGGTGCCTGAAGGGGGGGAAGATGGTCGAGATCCCTATCCTGAGCGACGCGACCGAGATAGTCTTCCCTGAGCCCCTCGGCAAGCTTGAGGCTTACACGAACGGCAGCCTCGTCGACGTCGTCGAGCACCTCGGCCTCAAGGGGGTAAAGGATGCATACGCCCAGACAATAAGGTGGCCCGGACACTGCGAGATGTGGAGGAAGCTGAGGGACCTGCACTTCCTCGACGCTGAGCCGGTGAAGGTGAGAGGAGTCGACGTCTCCCCCATCGAACTCTGGTACGCCCTCGGCGAGAAGTGGCTCCAGTACGAGCCCGGTGAGGGGGATGCCATCTGCCAGCGCGTCATCGTCTCGGGGAAGAAGGACGGGAGATCGGCGGCTTGGACCTACGAGTTCATGGACTTCGGCGACCAGAAGGAGAAGCTAACTGCCATGGCGAGGACGACCGCGTTCCCGTGCAGCATTGTCGCCAAGATGATCGCGAAGGGCCAGATGGACATGCCGGGCGTCATCCACCCAGTGAAGATCGGCTACGACGAGAAACTCTCGGCCATCTTCTTCAAGGAGATGGCGAAGAGGCGGATCAACATCACCGAGTCCTTCACCAGCCCCTTCAACTAACCCTCTTATTATCTCTAAATTTTCTTACCCTAAATGCTTAAGACATGCGAGCATGGTATGGATGCCACAATCTACTTCCTGACAAAGGATGCAAAAGCTCTCAAATCGCATGAGTCTCTGGCTCAAACATTAAACTTAAAGACAGTGGGATGCGACTATATTCAGCATGTTCATAGAAACATTGGTCAATCAGGATGCGACCGGGGGTTTCGATATCCTCTGGATCATTTTACCCCTTCTTTTATGCGTGATGCTTATGGGTCAAGGCCGCGGAGGCGGGGGAGGCACCGCACAAGAGACTGTCTCGGAGTCATGGTATACCGCACAAAACATTGAGACTACCTATAAAACGATCGAGACAGCCGTCACCGAATGGCGTAAAGAGGCTGAGGAGAAAAGAGAGGCTTCGAAGGGGGTCCTCTCCAGCCTTAAGGGCGCGCTTGGTGGAGGGGGACCTAAGGAGAGATTCGTGGTAGAGGAGACGATCCTCCCGAGGCTCTACAGGATGTCCGACCCCACGGGGCCCATATATTTCGAGCTCACCGAGGTTGAGGGCGGAGGAGCGGTGGTGAAAGCGACGTTCAACTCAGAGCTGAGGAGCAAGATGGCGAAGTTTAAGGCGGGCCTCCCCCTGAAGATCCCTGCGAACCCTGTAGGGAACCGATGCCCGACCTGCGGCAAGGCCGTGCTGCCCGAGTTCAACCTGTGCCCGTACTGTGGGGAGAAGATCATCAAGGTGTGAGCCGGCGATATGGAGCTCTGGCGGCTCTTTGCCCACAAGCACTGGTTCACCCTGAGGGCGTTGGGCCTGGAGCTGAGGCTCTGCGCCCGCTGCTCAGGGTATTTAGCTGGGTTCCTCTCCTACACAGTGCTGGGAAGCGTCGCGGGACTTCCAGCCTTCCGGACGCTCCCTTTTCAGCATCAACTGCTCATCTGCGCGATGCTCACGACTCCCACGGCGGTTGATTGGCTCACCCAGTCATTGGGGATGAGGGAGAGCAACAACGCCCTGAGGTTCATCACCGGAGTGTCCCTGGGGGCGGTCGTCTCACTCTACTCGTCGATCACGTCCATGCCTAACTCGATACCTATCTTCGTCTCAGCAATGTCCGCCGTCGCCGTCATAGGCCTGCTCGGTAAGCTTAAAGGATGTAAGATCGATCCATGACGAAGGTATCTGGCTGACACCTTAGGAAGAAAAAAGGACTCTAGTAGTTCCCAAAGTTGGCGTGGGCTATCCTCCACTCCCCGCTCACCGGGACGTAGACGAGGGTGACGGGCCCCTTCTGAACCTTCTCCGAGCCTCCCCGCTTGAAGAACCAGATCGCCGTCACTACGGCGACTCCCGGGAAGGCTTCTATGTCGACGTCCTCGAGCCATAGCCTGTTGGGATGGTCCTTCCCGCCCCTGACGAAGCCGAAGCCCTCATGGTGCTTGATCAGCGTCTCTATCCCCTTGACGGCGCCCTGCTTCTCAGAGGAGAAGTAGGTGACACGCTCATCGTTTACGAAGAGCTTCTCGACCATTGACAAGTCGTAGCTGTTCCAGATGGCGACCCAGGCGTCCACGAGCCTGAGATCAAACTTTGGCATTCCCCAACCCCTTAGATTCAGGTACACTTAATTTGGTATAAAGATAATCACCTCTTCGCTGGCTACTTCAAGTTCGTTGCGCGCGCCGAGGCGAACAGTTTAAGGAAACGGAGGAGCGGGATAGGGTGATGAACCTCCCAAGGATGGTCGAGGCAGAGCAGAGGATAGCCCAGCAGAGGCTCGACGACTATGTCTCAGCGATAAGGAGGGAGCTCTCCCCCAAAATTAGAGGCAGGGTGAAGACCGGTTCCAGGATAGCCATCACGGCGGGGAGCAGGGGGATAGCCCACTACCCTGAGATTCTGGCGACCGTCGTCGACGAGGTCAGGAAGGCCGGAGGAGAGCCTTTCCTCATCCCCGCGATGGGCAGCCACGGAGGCGCCACGCCCCACGGTCAGGTCGAGGTCCTCAGGAGCCTCGGAGTGACCCAGGAGACGGTCTGCGCGCCAATAATCTCATCCATGGAGGTCGACGAGGTCGGGGTGCTCAAGGGGACGCCCGTCTACGTCGACAGGAACGCCCTGAGGGCGGACGGCGTAATCGTCGTGGGCAGGGTGAAGCCCCACACCGACTTCAAGGGCGCGATAGAGAGCGGCCTCATGAAGATGATCGCCATCGGCCTCGGCAAGCAGAAGGGGGCGGAGATGATTCACTGGCACCTCTACGAGGGCTACCACGAGCTAATCCCAGCCGCCGCGAAGCTCATAATGTCGAAGGTAAACATCGTCGCAGGCCTCGCCATCCTCGAGAACGCCGGCCACGAGATAGCCAAGGTGAAGGCCCTCCTCCCTGAGGAGTTCGAGGCCGAGGAGCCGAGGCTACTCGAGGAGGCGAAGGAGCTCCTAGCAAGGCTCCCCTTCAGGGACATCGATGTCCTCATCGTCGAGGAGATGGGGAAGAACGTCAGCGGAGTCGGCATGGACACAAACGTGACGGGCAGGTTCTGGATGCCCGGCGAATCCGACCCCAGGGCGCCGAGGATATGCAAGATAGTCGTCCTTGACCTCTCGGAGGAGACCCACGGCAACGCTATAGGGATGGGGCTCGCAGACTTCATAACCCGCCGCCTCTTCGAGAAGATCGACTACGACTCCACGTATGTCAACTGCCTGACCCAGGGGAGCAGCGAGACGGGGAAGACCCCCATCTGGCTCCCCAGCGACAGGGACGCCGTAGAGACCGCCCTCAGGATCTGCGGACCCATCGATGTCCCCAACGCGAGGGTCGTCAGGATCAGGAACACAATGGAGCTGGAGCGACTCTGGGTTTCCGAGAGCCTCGCCAAGGAGATCAAGAAGAAGCCGGAGCTCTCCCGGAAGGTTAAGCTGCTCGGCGAGCCGAGGGAGATGCAGTTCGATGTCCTCGGAACCCTAGTCAGGTAGCCGCGTAACCTATTTTTTATCTCCACGAAGTCAACCTAGTTCAGGTATATTATCGGATGAATAGGCTCTACAGGAACGTCGACGGCGGGCTTGTCCTCGACGGCGCCCCGGCTTCTGAGCTCGCCGATGAATATGATACCCCTTATACGTCACATGCGAGAACGTTGTAAGGGAGAACTACAGGCGGCTGAGCTCGGCTCTTAAGAGGAATTATGATAAGGCGCGCATCCTCTACGCCGCGAAGGCGAACACGAGCCTCTCCGTTCTAACGATACTGAGGAGCGAGGGCGCCGAGGCCGACACTGTCAGCCCAGGCGAAGTCTTCCTCGCCATAATGGATGTTGGCGCATACGGCTTCTCGATGAGCAGCCAGTACAACTCGCGGCCGAGGCCTGCCGAGGTCATCGTCAAGGACGGCCGGCACGAGCTCGTCAGGGAGAGGGAGAGCTTCGGAGACCTCCTAAGGGGGCAGCGAATTCCCAGCTGGTTAAGATAGACTCACGTCATTCACGACGGCTAGGACCGCTGCTCCTCTACCTCTTCCTTCAGGTAGGTGACGTACTCGACAAAGCGTGGGCAGCCGTCGTAGCCAGGAGTCTCGCAGAACTGCCTCCTGTGCGCCTTCGACGGCCTGTGTAGCCTAACTTTCTTTATCGTCCTCGGTTCGGCTAGGCAGATCTCACCGTCGAAGAAAATGCAGCTCAAATGAGTCGCCCGTATTTCTATCCACCTTCTGTTAATAGAGTGTTTTTTACCGGTGAAGCATGGTTCCTGGATACTTTAAGCTAAAAAGGATAGCCTCGTGAAGCCATCGAGGATGTCCCCCATCCCGACCCTCGAGACCTCCAAACCAGTCCCGCCAAGCCTAACCTTCTTCAAATCCATCACCTCGAGATCCACCATAGAGCGTCACAGCCCACTCCCTTGGCTGCCTCCTCAATTTTTACCTGATTCTGGCTACTATCCTTTACGCCCCAGCGCCTAGATGTCGGCGAATACCTTGTCCGAGGATATCGATTACGATTCCCGTCATATAGGTTTTGTTTACGACTCTATAAAATTGCAGCTTTCATTCTCCTCGTTTGACTTTACGTATTAGCTTGGCAGATTAACCCATTTTATGAAACTTGTGTAAAGGTATGTGGAGATCCTGATCATTTTGCATTTATTCATAACCATTTGACGATCGTGCTGAAACCGTAACCTTCAGAGGCGTTGGATTGGAGGGGTTATAAGCCGAGCAAGCCGATATTGACCCCGATGAAGGGTATGTCGGCTGGGCGCGTGGGCCTCCTCCTGCCCTCGAGCAACACGACGATGGAGCCAGATTTCTACAGAATGGCGCCCGAGGGTGTCACGGTCCACTCGGCGAGGATGACGCTTAGGAGCGTGACCGTTGAGCGACTTGAGGAGATGTCGGGGGAAGCCACAAAGGCGGCAGAGCTCCTCGCGACAGCGGGGGTCGGCGTCATCGTCTACGGCTGCACCTCTGGCTCACTACTGAAAGGCGTTGAATGGGAGAGGAGCTTGGTATCGAGGATCAGAAATGGGACAGGTATCCCGACCGTTTCGACCGCCGGTGCCGTCGTAGAGGGGCTCAAGAGCCTCGGAGTCCACCGCGTCTCGGTCGCCACCCCCTACACAGAGGATATCAACCTCCTCGAGAAACGTTTCCTCGAGGCCCACGGCTTCGTGGTGGAAGCCATCCAAGGGCTGGGTCTCGCGGACAATCTGGAGATCGCCGCGGTAAGCCCTAAGAGGGTCATGGAGCTCGTTGGGGAGGTCGCCGGTGACTCCGATGGCGTTTTTATAAGCTGCACCAACCTCCCCGTCGTCCCACTCATCAGCGGGCTTGAGGCCAGGCTCGGTCGGCCCTTGGTGGCGAGCAACCAGGCTTCGATGTGGGCGGTCCTGAGGGCATTGAGGCATCGTGGCGTGGATGGCTACGGGAAGCTACTTGAGGTATTGTGACATAGCCTCGTTAGCTTGGGGGAGACGCACAATCAATTGATACAAGATAACATCTTTCCTGCACAGTTCTTTTAAGTTACACCACACTTCGTAAACGCACATTAAGTGATGAGGGATGCTGGAGAAGGAGTTCAGGGACTACATGAAGGAACGGGGGCTCGGCGACGAGGAGGCCGAGTCGGCGGTCAAGACGGTCCTTGGGTTCGAGGGGCACCTAAAGTCGATGGGAAAGAGCCTCAAGTCTGCCTCGGTAGGGGATCTGAAGGGGTATATCTCCATGCTTATGAGGGAGGGAGGGAGCTCCTTCGAGGGGCTGCTCGCCCTCGCCAGATACGTCCGCCTCATTAAGAGGAACGACCTCTTCGTCTACATCGCCTCGATAGTGGGGGCGAGGAACGTGCTACCCAGCATTTCGGAGAGACTCGCGGCCATCGCAGGTGAGGAGGTGAGGCGCAGGGTCTTCGACGGCGTCGAGGAGCTGCCACCTGGCTCTCCGCCGGAGGCGTTCCCGCCGGTGACGGAGCGGCTGATGGAGAGGCTCGAGGCTGAGCTCCCGCCCGAGGCATGCAGGAGGGTGCTGGCAGGGAACCACCACGGCGTGCCACGTGAGGGGTTCAAGGAGCAGAGGGAGATGTACCTGAGGTCTGGGAACATCGACGAGGTCCTGAAGGAGATCCACGGGAGGGCCATCGCGGAGCTTGAGGAGCACATGGCCGAGGGCAAGATCTGGTACGAGCAGAAGATCACGCCGAGGGTCGTCGAGTTCGTCAGGAACAACCAGGAGGTCCTCGCCGGCGTCCACGAGGGGGACAAGATCTACATGACGAAGATCCCATACGCCCCAGACGACTACCTCAGGGAGACTGATCCGCTGATGAGGAGGTACTATGCATGCCACTGCCCCCTGGCGAGGGCTGCGATCCTGAGCGGCGACGCCGAGATATCGCCGACCTGGTGCTACTGCAGCGGCGGCTTCGAGAAGCTCCAGTTCGACGTGATCTTCGACGAGGACCTCGAGGTCGAGGTGCTTGAGAGCGCCCTAGCCGGCGACGATCGATGCCGATTCGCCGTCAAGATACCTAAAGTGAAGCTCAGGTAGGGGGCTTCTTTTCCGCTGTTTTTCCCGTCTCGGCCCCGGCGGTGTTATGGGTTACGATCTCTTGTACCCGCCCGATCTTGCCGTCTGTCAGCCTCACCTTGATGCCGTGGGGGTGGTTCTCGGACCTTGTCAGGATGTCCTTCACTACGCCCCGCGTCAGCTTCCCGGTCCGCTGGTCCCGTTTAAGGACGACGAGGACCTCTGCGCCCTTCGTTACGTTGCTCCTGACACGTCCGTCGTTCTTCATGGTTCATCCATCCGCAGGCTCGCCAGTTTATAGATGCTTCGACGAACCACGCAGCGATGGAGGAAAAGTCCAAAGCCCTCCCCACTCGACCTCTCAAAATCTATTAAGAGTGGATGGACAACCTAGGGATAGAGGTGGTTGTCTTGCCGTACATAAAGATGGAGGCGAGGGGCAAGTACGAGGAGGCTCTCAAGGAGATTATAGGCATCCTGAAGGCCCAGCCCGTCGAGTCGATAGACGGGGACCTGAACTACATCATAACGAGGATACTGAAGGAGTCTTACCCCCTGAGGTACTTCAACCTTAACAGGGCGGTAGGCGTTCTTGAATGCTGCAAGCTCGAGTTCTACAGGAGGGTCGCGGCCCCCTACGAGGACACGAAGATCAAGGAGAACGGGGACGTCTGAGGGGACCAGTGTACAAATATGTTCAACCCATCCCCATTTTATTTATGAAGATGCTCTGAGGCCAGATCTGGGGGACGCTGTATGAAGAAGAGGATGCAGCCGCACATAATGTGCGGCGTCGGTGACGTCGCGAAGTACGTCCTGTTGCCGGGAGACCCGAGGAGGGTCGAGAAGATCGCGGCACAATTCGACGAGTCGAGGAAGGTCGCCGACTACAGGGGGTTCATCACGTACACTGGCAAGGTCGATGGTGTAGGCATTACAGCCTGCTCCACTGGCATAGGCAGCCCCTCAACGGCGATAGTCGCAGAGGAGCTGACGAGGATAGGCGCGGAGACCCTAATCAGGGTCGGTACTACGGGCGCCCTCCAGCCCGAGATAGAGGTGGGCGACATCATCGTGGCGACGGCGGCCGTGAGGGCGGACGGCGCGTCCAGAGCCTACATGCCGGTCGAGTACCCCGCCGTAGCTGACTTCGACGTCGTCTCGGCCCTCCTCAGATCCGCGGATGAGAGGGGCAGGAAGGTCCGCCACGGCATCGTCCTGAGCTCGGACTCATTCTACGCCGGGAGCGAGGAGGAGGCTGCGAGGCTCGGCGGCGGCAACGTCCTCTCCGTGGAGATGGAGGCCTCGACCCTGTTCACGCTGGCGAGCGTAAAAAAGCTGAGGGCTGGGGCCATCCTGGCAGTCGACGGGAACCTCGTCATGGGCGCGAAGAAGGGTGAGTTCGAGCCTGGCGAGAGGGGCGGCGAGCTCGACGACCGGGTGAAGAAGGCGATCGAGGACGAGATAGGGATCGCGATAGGGGCGGTGAAGCTCCTGGAGCGCGGTCACCCCTTATCGTAGGGCTTATAGTCACTCGGTGGGGTTGCCTTCCTCACGACGCCAGCGAGGGCGATCACGGTTAGGATGTATGGTAGCATCAGTATTATCTGGGGAGGCAGGATGCCAAGGGACTGGAGCCTCATCTGGAGGGCGTCAGCGAATCCGAACATGATGCTGGCGCCGAAGGCGCCGAGGGGCATCCACCTGCCGAAGATCATGGCGGCGAGGGCGATGAAGCCGCGCCCACCGGTCATGCCCCAGGCGAAGAGGCTGAGGTGGCCGAGGGAGAGGAAGGCGCCTCCGAGACCCGCCAGCATGCCGCTAACTATGACGCCGAGGTACTTCACCCTGACAACGCTTATCCCGGCGGTGTCGGCGGCGGCCGGGTGCTCGCCGACGGCCCTGATCCTGAGACCCATCGGGGTCTTGAACAGCACGAACTGGGCTATTACAGTCACAATGATCATTACATAGACGAGGGGCGTCTGTGTGCCAAGGATTTCGCCGACGATTGGGATGTCCTTCAGAAGTGGGATAGAGATGGCCTTGAGGCTAGGTACGCTGCTTGAGGCGCCCCTCGACCCCCAGATGATCTGGCTCATGTAGGCGGTGAAGCCGAGGGCGAAGATGTTTATGCCTGTCCCGCTCACGATCTGGTTCCCCTTGAAGGTGACCGTCAGGACGGCGTGGATCAGGCCGAGGAGGCCGCCAGCGGCGACGGCGGCCAGCACGCCGAGCCAGGGGTTGCCGGTGTAGTAGCTGACGGCGACTCCTGAGAAGGCGCTGGTGAGCATCATGCCCTCGAGTGCTATGTTGACGACGCCGACCCTCTCGGAGAAGATGCCGCCGAGGGCTGCTAAGGTGATGGGCGTCGCCATCCTGAGCGTCGCCGCGAAGAGGCCCACGTTGATGATGTCTATTATGTTCAACCCTTGTGCTCCCTCCACCTGAGAAGGTACCTGATGAGCATAGGCGCGGCGACGAAGACGACGACGAGGGACTGGAGGATGATCACTATGTCGAGTGGGACGTGGGTTACCCTCGTCATCGTCATGCCTCCGCTTCTGAGGGCGCCGAAGAGGACGGCGGCTATGACGACGCCGACGGGGTGCAGCCCGCCGACCAGGGCGACTGCGAGGCCGTCCCAGCCGTAGCCTGGGGAGAAGCCGTCTATGAAGCGGCCGTGGACGCCCATCACCTCGCCTGAGCCTCCAAGGCCGGCCATCGCTCCGCTGACGAAGAGGGCGATGATCATGGTCCTCTTCACGTTTATCCCGCCGTTCTCGGCGGCCAAGGGGTTCAGCCCCGAGGCCCTGACCTCGTATCCGAACGTCGTCTTCTGCAGGATGAAGTAGGTGAGGGCCACGAGGATGAGGGCAACAATAAAGGAGGCGGAGAGCTGGGTCGGTGGGAGTATGCGGGGGAGCTGAGCTGAGGGGGCGAGGGGCACGGTCTGCGCGACCCATCCTGGCGCCTTGAAGGGGTAGTTCACCATGTAGCTGGTCAGGTAGGTGGCGACGTAGCTGAGCATCATCGTTGTTATCACCTCGTGGGCGCCAAGCTTTGCCTTAAGTACCGCCGGGATGAAGCCCCACGCCCCGCCTGCGAGGGCCCCTGCGAGGAGAGCCAAGGGCACGTGGATCAGTGCCGGCAGTCCATCGAAGGATATTCCGACGAGGGCCGCGGCGAAGCCACCGATGATCAGCTGTCCCTCGGCCCCGATGTTGAACAGGCCGCTCTTCATGGAGAAGAGGAAGGCGAGGGCGGTGAAGATGATGGGCGTCGCCTGGGTCAGCGTCTGCCCTATCCCGTAGACGTCGCCGAAGGCCCCTGTAAGCATCGTCGCGTAGGCGTCCAGGGGGGAGTAGCCTGTGGCAACGAGGACGACGGCGCCGACCAGAAAGGCAGCTGCGACCGCAATCACCTGGGGCAGCATCCTCAATAGCCCCGACCTGAGCTTCGCTAGAAGCCTCGAGGGGAGCCTATTCTCCCGATAGATGCCCTCTTCCCCCTCAGTCAACCTTGCCACCCGCCATCAGGAGGCCGAGTTCCTCCTCGTTGGTCTCCTTCGGATCCCTCACAGCCGCTATCCTGCCCTCGAATATCACGGCAATCCTATCGCTGAGCGCCCTTATCTCGTCGAGGTCGGCAGATATGAGTAGGACCGCGCAGCCGTTGTCCCTCATCTCCACGAGCTTGCCCCTCACATACTCCGTAGCGCCTATGTCGAGGCCCCTCGTCGGCTGGTAGGCTATGATCAGCTTGGGGTGCCTGCTGAGCTCCCTCGCGAGCACGACCCTCTGCTGGGTCCCTCCCGAGAGGTTACGGACGGGCGTGTCCTTGCTGGGGGTGCTAATCGAATAGTCCGCTATGAGCCCATCGGCGTAGCTCGACGCCGCCCCGTAGTCGAGGATCATGTGCCTCTTCGCGAAGGGCTCCTCCCCCTGGCTTCCAAGGATCAGGTTCTCCATGACTGAGAAGTCGGGGACCAGGCCCATCTTGTTCCTGTCCGCGGGTACGTGTGAGACGCCGAGCCTTATCCTCTCCTCCGGTGAGGCGGCCGTGATGTCGACCTGGTTCAGGAAGATCCTGCCATCCTTTACCCGCCTCAGCCCCGTCAGGGCCTCGACGAGCTCGCTCTGGCCGTTCCCCTCGACGCCGGCGATGCCGAGGATCTCGGAGGCCATAACGTCGAAGGCGATCCCCTTCAAGGCGGGGAGGCCCCTCTCGTTGACGACCTGCACACCCTCGACCCTGAGGACGACGCCGGCACCCTCAACGGGCTTCTTGTCGAAGGTCTCGAGGACCTGCCTGTCAACCATCATGGTGGCGAGCTGGGGTAGGCTCGTCTCCCCAGTCTTCACCGTCCCGACGAGCCTCCCCTTCTTGAGGACTGTGATCCTGTCGCAGATGGAGAGGACCTCCCTCAGCTTATGTGAGATGAATATGACGGTCTTCCCCTGCGCCTTGAGCGCGCGGATCGCCTTCATCAGCTCCTCCACCTCCTGGGGGATGAGGATGGCCGTCGGCTCGTCAAGGATCAGGATCTCCGCGCCCCTGTAGAGCGCCTTTATTATCTCCACCCTCTGCTGGGCGCCGACAGTGAGGGCGTGGACAGGCGCATCCGGGTCGACCTTGAGGTTGCAGCGTTCGCTGAAGGCCCTGACCTCCTCGGACGCCCTCTTTGTGTCGAGGATGACCCTGCTCCTCGTCACTTCGTTGCCGAGGACGATGTTCTCCGCCACCGTGAGGCTCGGCACGAGCATGAAGTGCTGGTGAACCATCCCTATGCCGTGTCTAATCGCCGTGGCGGGGCTGTCCATGTGGACCTCCTCACCGTCGACGAGGATCTTCCCCGCGTCTGGCCTGTAGAGGCCGTATAGGATGCTCATGAGGACGGTCTTCCCGGCGCCGTTCTCCCCCAAGAGGCCGTGGATCTCGGCCTTCTCAGCCGAGAAGTCGAGGCGGTCGTTGGCGACGACGCCTGGGAAGGTCTTGGTGATGCCGAGCATCTCTACCGCTTGGGTCATGGGGATGAAAAAAGGAGTGGATGGATGTGATATATCTCTTTTTTACCCGTAGCCTGAAGGTACTGTGATGTCGCCGGCGATGATGAGGTCCCTAGCCTCCTTGACCTTGGCGAGTGCGTCGGCTGGGAGCGGGCTGTGCTGGAAGGAGAACACCTCCTCCCACAGCGGCTCCTCGTCGGGAAGTCTGCACATGCCGACCCACTTCTCCTTGAGCCCTCCGCTGTAGAATCCTCCCTTGAACTTGCCTACGATGGCGTTCAGTATCATCTGGTAGACGGCCTCGTCGACTCTCTTGGTCGCGCTCGCAACGATCTCTGGGTACAGGTAGCACTGGCATGCATCGACGCCGAAGCCTATGACGGCCTCGTCGTGAGCCGCCTCGAGTGCTCCCAACCCGCTCTTTCCGGCCGCCGAGTAGATGGCGTCGTTACCGCCCTCGATGAGTGACGTGGCGAGCTCCTTGCCCCTCCCCGGGTCTCCCCAGCCTCCGACGAAGACGGGCTCCGACACGGTGACGCTCGGGTTCGCCCACTCGGCGCCAGCCTCGTAGCCCACGAAGAAGTCCCTGATGAGAGGGATGTCCATGCCGCCGACGAAACCGACCTTCCCCGTCTCGGTCATCATCCCAGCGACGACGCCGACGAGGAAGGAGGCCTCGTTAGCTCTGAAGGTGAGGGAGGCCACGTTTGGCTTGTCCACCACCATGTCGACTATGGCGAAGTTCTGGTTCGGGTACTCGCCCGCGATCTTGGTGAGGGCGTCAGCCTGGTCGAAGCCGACGCAGATGATGAGGACATACTCGCCAGACTTGGCGAAGTCCCGCTGATAGCCCTCGTACTCTGCTATCGCCTTGGGCTCGACGTAGTCAAACAGGATGCCGAGCTCGTCTTTCGCCTTCTGTACGCCGGCGTAGGAGATGTCGTTGAAGGACTTGTCGCCTAGGCCGCCCGTGGCGAGGATGAGGCCGACCTTCTTAGGGGCCTTAAGGTCCGAGATCTCGGTCCGAGCAGCAGCAAGGTCAGATTGGACCTTCGTTAGGTCAGATTGGGCCTTCGTCAGGTCAGTCTTGGCTTTGTCACTCTCGGTCTTCAGTGCGTCGTACGTGGTCTTGGCCACGTAGTTTGCTATTAAGAGGGGTGGGTTCACTACGGGGTAGATGACCCATCCGGCGCCTGCGCCGATGACGAGACCTATGATGACATATGTTAAAAGCTTGGTTGTTTGAGACATAGCTTCACCTCAAGACAGATGAAGTGTGTCTTGATTGCTTAAAACATTCTCTAGTGGCGCTTTTTTCTGGTTCGGATGTGGAAAAACGTTATTTCTCAATGGTTGTATCTGCCTTTTTGTAATGAAACTGTCATATCACGTTTACCGAAGATTCGTGGAGAGGGGGAAGTTAGACAGGCAGGGTGATCGGACCGGCGGAGCCCGACATTGAACGGGACGCCGTTCTATGTGGGCTTGGCAGCAATTCTATAAATGACAAGGCGTACGGTGTATCGAAGGGTCGGCCATGCCTGGCATGATAGTCGTCTTCGAGGGGCTTCCGGGGTGCGGCAAGTCATCCATCGCCCGGGAGGTCGCGAAGAAGATCCAGAACTGCGTCGTCATGCCCGAGGTGAGCGAGCTGGCGGCGGCGAAGGGCTTCGAGGTGGCGGACAGGGCGTCTATAGGGACGGAGACCTGGTTCCTCACCCAGTACTACACGAGGGGGACCGAGGCGAAGAGGCTCAGGGCGGAGGGCAAGACCGTCATCGAGGACCGCAACTACGCGAGCAGCCTCGCCTTCGGCTTCGCTAACTTCGTCGCCAGCAACAATCCGAGCATATTCATGCACTTCCCGAGCTACATCGTGAACAAGGCGGTGGGCACGCTCGTTGAGCCGGACGCCTACATCTTCTTCAAGATCCCCGTCTCGGAGTCGGTCAAGCGGCAGGATTCAAGGGAGGAGCTCAGGGAGGAGCTGAAGACGGGAAACGTCGCCGTCCTGAAGGACTGCGTCCGGTTCTACAGGGTCTTCTTCACAATACTTGAGCCTGAGGTTCCCCTGTACGAGATAGACGCGACGCGGCCTAAGGAGGTCGTGCTCGAGGACGTCCTGGGAATCCTCGAAGAATTGGCTAAAAAAACTTGCGCCTAGTAAAATACACGCACATGATCTTAGCCCCAGCGGTGGTCGGAGGATTAGGCTGTTGGAGTGAGACTTAATTGTGAAGGAGTCGCATGCTTCGGGCAGGAAGCTGCTCCTGATGGGGAGCTCCGCCTTCAAGGCCAACGAGCTGCCTGTACCGGTGAAGGAGAGGATCGACGAAGCAATGGCCCGGGGCGCGACGATCATCGTGGCGGAGGCGCACGGGGCGTGCAGGCGCTACCAGGACTACGTGAAGTCGAGAGGTTATACGAACGTAATCGTGGGGCACGCGAGGAGCATCAGGTACAACGCGGGCGACTGGAGAACCGTTCGGTACGGGGACGATCTGAAGGAGAGGGAGAGGAGGATGATCGAGGACTGCGACTCCGCGATGATAATATGGGTGGACAGCAGCGGCGTGATAGCGGAGAACTTGGAGCGGCTGAGGAGGCTGGGGAAACCGACTTTCGTGTACGAGTACTCAACAAGGGACGACAAGGAGAGGTTCGGCGAACTCGACCCCAAGAGAACTTATGACGGCTATTACAACATGAAGGAGTATTACAGAAAGAGGAGACAACTCCCCTAAACTTAGTAGCCTGGGGTATTATATAGTAAAACTGTCTGTTTTCGAGTGTTTTTTATTCGTACTTGTTATGGCTCTGATATTCCTAGGCAGTTCTCTCCTTTTCCTATGCATCCAATTACACAGTAGAACTCGCCTGGTTCATCGCCTATGGTCTTGAAGCCGTGTTCCTCATTTGCAGGGAAGTAAGCCACGTCTCCAACCCCGAGGATTCCTCCTTTTCCGGGACCCAGTACCTGAAGGCGCCCCACTGTCACGGCGATCTCCTGTTCCCACGGATGTTTATGCGGATTCAAGTACCCGCCAGGTTCTATGACGAAGTAGCGGAGAGCGAAATTATGCAGATACTCCTCTCCCCCCGTCCTCTTCTCGGAGATCCATCTGATCGTCACGCCCTCCGCGTCCTGACCATAGGCTTCTTTGACATCGTAGCCCTTAATGCCTCGAATGTTTTTGATTATCACCCTGATGTCTCCCCCTTTTAATAAGTTAAAGTGAGAGGTGGCTTAAAACCCTATTTTAGATGGTTATGACGGTTTTGGCTGAAGTGGCCATGTCAAGGAAGGTTGCGTAGCCTATGATCGTTAAGCCATCTTCCAGGTTTTCTCGTGTTATGCCGCGTTTCCTTGCCGCCTCTTCGCAGACGTAGAGTTTCACTTTTTCGTTTTTCAGGATCGCCTTGAATCTTCGATCTATTTCTTCGCCGATCTTGGCGCATGTTCCCCTCTTCCCCAGTACGGCTCCGTCGGTGAAGAGGAACACCGTTGCGTTCATTCCCATGGCTGCCGCCGTTTCGACTATGTAGAGTAGCGAGGATAATCGTCCATCCTCCTCAGGCCCCCATCCATAGAGGAAGACAATGTCTTGTGACAAGGTGCTTCACCTTCAGCATCCTGATGCGATGCACAGCATCTTCGGTAGGCCGCCGAGTTTACACACTACCCCGCGTGCGGTGCTCTTGCCTCCCTTAAACATGTCATCGAGTTGGTCGACGTCTAGTTTAAACTGGTCTCTTATCGTCTTAACCATCGGCAAGGTTTCCCATTTTAGATAATATCCTCTGACGAAGTATATTACTTGCATCTGCAAGTCTGTGAGGGACATGCCGAACTGTTCTTTGGCCATTTTCTTTGATAATTCTTCCGTCCATGCGTCAGGTTCTTTCACGAAACCTTCTTCGTCGAGGGCGTTATCGTCGACCATCACGCATTCACCTCGAAAAACCATCCGTTGCATATAAAATGTGGTTTGTACGCAAGACGTCGTACGTGAATGGGGGTACCATGCTGCAAAACTTGGTTTTCGGGTGCCGTCAAATCCTATGGATGGCTAAAACATTAAAAAATATGGGGAGGCTCGCAAACGGCTAGTCCTTGGGTTCCGCGTCTCTCCTGAGTGAGCCCGCGGCGCAGTGGATCGATCCACTATTTCTTGGTCCGACGAGGCTCGGCATCTCCACCTCGATCACCTCGACTCCCACGCTCTCGAGCCACTTTGTAGCCTTCGGCTCCCCCGTCGGCACAAGGATCTTCATCGGCTCAAGCACGACCCCTGTCTCCGGACCGACGGGGTTACCCTGATCAACCCTGCATAGCTCGTCGGGGGGGATAACGAATTGCCAATTCATCTCCGATTGTAGCCAATCGAGGAGATACCTGTCCAGCCATCTGGGATCCGCGACCGATGTGTGCCTGTCTATCATGCTGTAGTGGGTGAGCTGTGGACGAGGCCCGTACCCTGGAAGAATTCTCACGTCGACCTCAGGGTCCTGGGTTTGTATGATCCTTCGAAGCTGCTCGTGGCCCCAGTCATTGGCCCTCCAGACATCGCTTTGGGAGGTGTTCGCCCTGGGGTAGTGGACTGCTGCGAGGAGGTGCTTTTCGTCGAGCCAGCCGATGTTCCCTCCCTCGGCCATCCCCCTGCCGGTGA
>Ga0315280_10003373_pt1 | contig 24621 bp, 25 predicted proteins | sample YL17G06_40_MG_FD_203697 | JGI IMG/M metagenome (GOLD analysis project Ga0315280, IMG submission 203697) | Sediment microbial communities from Yellowstone Lake, YNP, Wyoming, USA - YL17G06_40 | ecosystem: Environmental > Aquatic > Freshwater > Lake > Sediment | place: USA: Wyoming | collected...
ATATTATTGAACTCCGTCCCAGGAGGTAGGACGATGCGGTGCCTTTGGCGATTTCTCTGGAGGACTGGTTTCGGTGCGTCTGTGATATTTTTTGTCCTAACAGCCATCAACATCAGATTCCCAGTGATTTTGATTCCACAACCACGAAACGCAGTCTTGCTGGGATTTTGGAATGCGATGGAGTATTTTATCCGTCCGGGAACGTTTCTCATCCCGGGGATATTTCTGCTGTGTGCTTTATTCTTTTTGTGGCTGAGCACCCCCGATAGTCGTCGACATCTTAAGATGCTGTGGAGTAATCGGGTTTAGGGTCATATCCATCGATCTTTTCACCGCCTGCGGGCGGTTTTCTTTTGTTTAATTTTCTGATATAATAACAGTGTAAAAGAATAAAATTTTGAAGGGGAAATCCTTCAGTTTTGGATATTATTAAAGGAGATATTTTGTCAGCCCAATCTGATTACATGGCCAAGCACATCACGGTTTTGGAAGGCCTCGAGCCCGTGCGCCGGAGACCGGCAATGTACATTGGCGGCACGGGTCCAGAGGGACTTCATCATCTTGTTTGGGAAGTGGTTGATAACGCGATTGACGAGGCAATGGCGGGTTTTTGTGATAAAATCACGGTCGAACTTTTACCGGAAAATCGCTTACGCGTGACGGATAATGGTCGGGGAATTCCGGTTGATATTCACACCCAGACTAAGAAGAGTGCTTTAGAAACCGTGCTCACCACTTTACACGCGGGCGCCAAATTTGGTGAAGGATTAACTTATAAAGTTTCCGGCGGTCTTCACGGCGTCGGCGTTTCGGTGGTAAATGCATTATCAATCTGGATGCAAGCCGAGGTTTTTCGTGATGGCAAAATCTATTCCCAGGAATATAGCCGCGGCAAAGCCAAAGGAGCGGTCAAAGCGATTGGCTCGACCAAAGAAAAGGGCACCAGAATTACTTTTGAGCCTGATCCAAAGATTTTTCCCAGCCGAGATTTTTCTTGGGAGATAATTTTAGGGCATCTGCGCCAACAGGCCTATTTGACCAAAGGGGTGACGATCAATGTTTGTGATGCTCGCAGTGACCGTGGGGGATGCTACACTTTTTATTTTGAAGGCGGCATTTCTTCTTACGTGCGTCAAATAAATAAAAATAAAAATGTTTTCAATGACCCTCCCGTTTATTTTGAAAAACAAGTTGATAAAGTCCAAGTCGAAATCGCCCTGGCTTATACTGATGACTATAATGAACATGTTTTTGCTTTTGCTAATAATATCCACACCACTGACGGCGGCAGCCATTTGACTGGATTTAGAACCGCTTTGACTCGCGCCCTTAATGATTACGCCAAAAAAAATGAAATGATTAAAGATGCCGAGGGCGTTTTGACGGGGGATGACACTCGCGAGGGTTTGACGGCGGTAATTTCCGTCAAGTTGCCCGAACCCCAATTTGAAGGTCAAACAAAAGCGCGCTTGGGTAATCCCGAAATCAAAAATGTGGTTGAGCAGGTGACGTTGGAGGGGTTAGGTTTTTGGCTGGAAGAACACCCGGTTGATGGACGAAAAATTTTAGAGAAATGTTCGCTCTCTTTGCGCGCCCGCCTGGCAGCCAAAGCCGCTCGCGAGACCGTGATTCGCAAAGGTGCTTTAGAGGGCATGACCTTACCGGGCAAATTGGCGGATTGTTCGACTCGCGATCCCAAAAAAAGCGAGCTTTTCATTGTTGAGGGAGATTCGGCGGGCGGCTCGGCCAAGCAAGGTCGCGATCGGATTTTCCAGGCGATTCTGCCTTTACGGGGGAAAATTTTAAATGTGGAAAGAACACGTTTGGATAAAATGCTCTTAAATGAAGAAATCAAGGCCTTAATTGTGGCTTTGGGCGTGGGCATCGGCGAAATAATTAATATGGCGAAACTCCGTTACCATCGAATTATTATTATGACTGATGCTGATGTTGACGGTTCGCATATTCGCACTTTGCTTTTAACCTTATTTTTCCGTCATTTCCCCGAAACGATTAGAAGCGGTAATTTGTACATTGCCCAGCCGCCGCTTTACGCCATCTCTCACGGTAAAACCAAAGAATACGCTTACAATGATGATCAAAAAGAGAACGTAATCAAAAAAATGGGCGAAGGAATTTCCGTTCAGCGCTACAAGGGTTTAGGCGAAATGACGCCCACTCAACTTTGGGAGACGACAATGGATCCAGAAAATCGAGTCTTGTTAAAAGTCAACATCGAAGATGCCGAAAAAGCGGACGAAATTTTTTCAATGCTCATGGGCGATGAAGTGGCGCCGCGCAAACGCTTTATTCAAACCCATGCGAAATATGTGAAGAATTTAGATGTTTAAATTAATAATCGCCTCGTGGTATCCCTCGCTTTCGGGGACCCACTCCAGCCCTGTCTCGAACTTCGTTCGGGACGCCCCCACTTCGCTCAGGACACCACTTCGGCGCTTTTTACAGGAGTCATTATGCCAAAACAAAACAAAAAAACCGGCCACAGCAACTTTTATCTCGAGACCCAAAAAGAACACAAGAAATGGTATGAATTGGGAATGATGGGAAAACAACGCGGCAAGCCCAAAGCGGTGCCGCCAAAGATTAAAAAAATGAAAGGCGAGTTTCGCAAACATGGCTGAAGAAAAGAAGGAAAATTCAGAAGAGCTGACTGTCGAGGAAGCGGCTTTTAATCGTGAGCCAAGCGGGGCTAAAGATGAAAAAACTGACTTTGGTTTAGTCAGACCACGGGTTTTGGAAAACGAAATGCGCGAATCGTACCTCGATTACGCGATGTCAGTGATTGTTGCTCGCGCTTTGCCGGATGTCCGTGACGGTCTTAAGCCAGTTCATCGCCGGGTTTTGTATTCAATGTATGAATTGGGACTGACTCACGCGGCCAAATATCGTAAATCAGCCACGGTCGTCGGTGATGTTTTAGGCAAATATCATCCTCACGGCGACATTGCGGTTTACGATACCTTAGTCCGTTTGGCTCAACCGTTTTCGATGCGAGAGCGCCTGGTTGACGGCCAGGGTAACTTTGGCTCGATGGATGGCGATGCTCCGGCAGCGATGCGTTACACCGAGGCGCGAATGACCGCGGTCGCGGAGGAAATCTTGGCTGATATTGATAAAGGGACCGTTGATTTTGTCCCCAATTATGATTCTTCGCGGATTGAGCCCAAGGTTTTGCCCGCCAAAATCCCCAATTTATTAGTTAATGGCTCAATGGGAATTGCGGTGGGCATGGCCACCAATATCCCGCCTCACAATTTGACCGAAGTCTCGGAAGCAATTTCCCATTTAATCGACTGTCCGGATTGCACCATTGAAGATTTGATGCAATTTATCAAAGGCCCAGATTTTCCGACCGGCGCGGAAATTTACGGGGCCGAACAAATCAAAGCCGCTTACGCCACGGGCAAAGGCGCGATTGTGATGAGGGCCGTGGCGCAAATCGAAGAATCAAAACGTGCCTTTCGGATTATTGTTTCTGAAATTCCCTACCAAGTCAATAAAGCCGAACTCATCGCCAAAATCGCTGAGCTCGTCAAAGAAAAAAAATTAGAAGGAATCGCTGATTTGCGCGATGAGTCGGATCGTAAAGAGGGAGTGAGAATTGTCATTGATCTTAGGGCTTCGGCCTATCCTAAGAAAATCCTCAATCGTCTTTACGAATTAACTGACCTTCAGACAACTTTTTACGTTAATATGCTGGCCTTGGTTGACGGCATCCAACCGCGAGTTTTAACTTTAAAAAATGTTCTGGAAGAATATCTCAAACATCGAAAAAACGTTTGCCGCCGGCGAACGCAATATCTCTTAGATCGGGCTAAAGAACGCGCCCATGTTCTGGAGGGTTTGCGGATTGCCTTAAAATCGATTAATGAAGTCGTCTCGACCATCCGCCAGTCTGCTACTCGCGAAGCGGCGCACAAGCAATTAAAGACAAAATTCAAACTCACCGATATCCAAGCCAATGCGATTTTGGAAATGCGCCTGGCCGCTTTGGCGGCGCTGGAGCGCGAGAAAGTCGAAAGCGAATACAAAGAGAAACTGAAACTCATTGCCGACTACGTTGCGATTTTAGCGGATGAGAAAAAAATTCTCTTCATTATAAAAAAAGAGCTCGAAGAGCTAAAAACAAAATATCCATCCGAGCGGCGGACCAAGATTTACGCCGAATCTTTGGGCAAATTCTCCGCGGAAGATTTAATCCCCTCAGAGCAGGTGATTATCATTTTGACTCGCGGCAATTATATTAAGCGGATGCCGGTTTCTGGTTATCGCTCACAGATTCGCGGGGGCAAAGGCGTGATGGGTATGGGAACCAAGGAAGAGGACATGATTGAGCATCTGGTGGCCGCCAACACCCACGACGATATTTATTTTTTCACTGATCGCGGCCGAATTTTCCACACCAAAGTTTACGAAATTCCGGCGGCCTCAAGAATCGCTAAAGGTCAGGCAATTGTTAATATTTTACAAATTTCACCGGAAGAAAAAGTAACCGCCATGATTACCTTGTCAAAAGCCGACGCCGCTAAATTCAAATATATAATGCTGGCGACCGGCAAGGGTTTAGTGAAAAAAACGGCTTTGTCAATGTATCAGAAAGTCCGGCAAACCGGGATTTTGGCGATTAAACTCAAAGGTGATGATCGGCTGCGGTGGGTAAAATTTACCACTGGCACGGACAATATTTTTCAAGTCTCAGCCAAGGGTCAGTCAATTTTTTATCGCGAAGCGGATATTCGACCAATGGGTCGAACCGCGGCCGGGGTGCGGGGGATTCATCTTCGTGGAGAAGACTACGCGGTTTCTTGCGATGTCATTGCCGAGGGTCGCCAGTTCGAGGCAGACGCTTTGATTATCATGGAAAAAGGTTTTGGTAAACGCACGCCTTTGCCCCAATTTAAAATGCAACTGAGAGGCGGGATGGGGATTCGGGCGGCCCAAGTGAAGTCGCGAACCGGGGCAATCGTAGGGATGAGAATTGTTTATGGTGACGATTATGATGTGATTTTGGCTTCAAGTAAAGGGCAAATGATTCGGATGGCGCTGAAGACGATTAAGAAATTACAGCGCGATACCCAGGGTGTGACTTTAATTCGCCTAAATAAAGGGGATAAAGTGACCTCGGTGACGGTGGTCCGCAAAGACAAAACCGATAAATTGGAAGATATTCCCGAGGAGCCGCGCGAGCCGGAAGAACCGAAACCAATGGCAAAAAAGCCGGCTAAAAAAATTCCTCCACAATCCCCTGCTCCCAAAGAAGCGACTGAGGAAAAGGGCCTTCCCGCTTGGGCCAAAGTTCACACCGACACTTGGCGCGAGCCGGATGTCTTTAAGCCCCGTAAAAATATTAAAATCCATAATTATCAAGCGAACGACGCGAAGCCCCGACCTGAAACCATCGGAGAAAAACCCCTCGATAAAACTCAGGGCAAGCCGCCCGTACCGGAGGAGCCGAATTATTGGGGCAAAAGGCTTTGATATAGAGGGTTATTAGTTACTATAATGATACGAAAGAGACCACCGCAATTGCGGTGGTCTCTTGGTCGTTGTGTACCTTCCATGATGGGCCCTGGAGATGTTAGCTGATGGCGACACTGCCGTCCGTCGTCAGCTGGACAGTTCCTCCGAGGTTTGCACCATGATAAACCTCGAGCATCTTGAGGACATTGGTCTCAAGACCTTCCGGGATTGTCGGAAGGGGATTGCGCGTGACAACGACGCGCGGTTCATCGAAGAGTCCGCTGGAATCACCGCGGTCGTAGGAGAAGAGGACCCCCTTCATTACCTCTTCTTCGATGGGTGCCGGAGAACCTTCATAGTAGAGGCCATTGATGGTCTGGGGGTACATCTTCATCGTCGGGCAACCGCCTGATCCGACCACGACGATTGTCGCAACTATAGCACTCGTTCCCGTGTAGTTCATCGGGTTCTCCTTTCTCGACACTCTCCATTCTGCCTAAGATTAAGAGTTCGTCTCGGGCAGGATGCAGAATGTGAAAAAGGTTAACTGTGCTTACTATCAGAGTAAACTATTTGATTATACCATATTCCCAGGCAAAAGTCAAGGTCAGCAGGATTATTGTTGACGATCGCCAGTTTTGGTGATATTATTTTTTTCGTACCATCGCAGCAGAGGAGAGAGATGTGAACCAGCAGAGGCTCGAAGATAAACAAAGAGCTGACCGTCGTTCGGCCATCCGACTTTGCCTGATTCTGGGGATCATGTTCTCGATTATCCTTGCGATTGTTGTTTGCGGTTTTTTCTGGCTCAAAAGTCGGTCGTAGTTGACATTGATGAGAAGATTGTTTTAAGCTTGAACTGCGACTACCAAGAGGAGGAAGGAGTCCATGGAAATCCGGCTACTCGGAGAGGTCAGTCGGCTGCAGGTGCGTAAGCTGATCGCACCAGTGATCAAGAACCCCGTCGAAGAGCAGCATGAAGGCGGACGGCTTGATGTTCAGTTCCTCCATATTCCCTCGACCTCCGAGACTCTCAGGGGCAAGTCCAAGCGGACGGCTCTTATCGAGATCCATGCCGATGCTGGTAGTGAAAGCCGCTCAGCGTATGCCATCACCAAGGTTCTCGTGGAGAACGGCTACCACGTGCGGATTCATTGGGAGCAATCCCATCGGCGCGATGAGTACGGACCCGGCGATTACGTTCCCAGCGAGTACGAGAGTTAGCCTCAAATGGCATCCGTCTATCCCTTTCCCGCCTTGTCTTTCGAGGCGGGTTCTTCATAGTTATTGACTTTTTCTCATCTAAACTTATATAATAAGTTTGCCAATTCCGTTGAACGGAATTGAGTACCTTAACTTCTCCCGTAGAACGGGGAAAGGAAGAGGAAGATGGACGCGAAGCAAGAGGTTAACCGGCTAGACGGATCGCCGGAGGCGAAAGACAGAGCTCCAGATCTAGTTACAAAATGCAAAGATGTTATCAGCCACCCTTGGGCGCGGATGATTGCGGAAAAAGCGCCATCCGGGACTAAAGCAGACGATTTTGTCAAAGACGATCTTGGCTGGCCAAACGAGGTTGCCCGTCAGGTTAGGGCCTTAACCTATCTTCGAATCAGATTCCCTGAGTTCTACCGGGAATATGAGGATATCTCCCAAAAGCCCGGTATGCGGATGTTCTCCTTCCAAACCGAACCTGTTGGAAATCTAACGGCAGTTGTTCGCAAACCGGTTGGTGACAGAGAAGTTTTGCCTCATTTGACTTTAGAAAGAGTTCCAGTTTTCGCTGAAAAGTCTTTCAGGTTTGGTCCTATCGAGGTGCCCAGTCAAGCGCCATTACTTCTTGGAGAGCTCGCTGCCGAAACACCCAAATACAATACCTATGATACTGATCCAGAACCACTTCCTTCTTACGACAGTAGTCGAAGCCAGAGAATAAACTTGCATGCCTTGCTTCCACGCCACCAAGAAGCTCCTACCTACCAGCGTTATTTGAAATCCAAAGTCATGTACGAAGATTCTTTCTATGGAGTACTTGATAGTTATGACAGCTGGGCTCATACAATTCGCGATCTGGAAGGTAACAATACCTGGGACCTTCAGTTTGTCAATGCGCATGCTCGCATGATGCCCGAGCCGGACAAATTCGGGCAATATGAATTCAGAGTCGCCACCAGAGTATCCGACCCTTATAATGGATTTCCCCCGAAAGTTTTACGGAGAGCCGTCCTGGCCCACGTTGTTGAGATAGATGGTCTCAAGGTTTGTAACAGAGTACGATTGCTCCTTCGTAGGGATTTTGGCCCTCATTCGAAAGAAAATTTAGGTCAGATGACCTACGAAAGATTTCTAATCCTTGATGAAGTCAACGACGTGACCGTGGCGGTTCTGAAAACCTCTTACGATGTTTCAAAAGACTACCAAGCCAAACTTGTCATAAAAGACCAGGAGCGGCACCCAAGAATTGGGATACAGGATTTCCCATATTTAGATGGGCCGTTTAAGAAGGTTCAACGTCACCAAGTCCATCATCACCTGGGTGCTAAGGACGGAATTGAGTTTCTCATCCCAACATTGGCACTGTTTCAGGATTCGAATTACCAGTTTTTCAAAGTTGATCTCGAAAGGATTTTCGGGGCAGCGTTCCTCGCAGGTCCACCCGAGGATGTTCTAAGCTTGATGCTTCCGCCAAAGATTTAGCAATCTAGGCGAGAGAACCTTATTCCCAGCCCTAACCGGCTGGGTTTTGTTATATAACTCTTCGATTTTTCCGGACTTAGCCTTTTAATTTCTTATCTAACTCTTTAAAAAACTTCAATGAGTACTCATAATCTTTACGGACTAAATCGCGGGCGGGCTTGGTTTTGATCGCTTGCCATTTTTCGCGGATAGTTTTTTCGCGATGATATTTCTGGGCAAAATCTTTGAGATCGTAGCCGCAGGTCCTAGTTAGAGCCATAAAAATTCTGCCAATGCCAATCGGCCCCATCACATCCATTTTATCAGCGTCACGTAGCAAGCTTGCCTCGATTAGCTCATCCTTTTTTATTTTTTTCGGGTCCGAGCCGTGGACGGCAATGATTTTTAAAATCAGTTCAATTTTTTCGGCCGGATATTTTAATTTTTGAAGTTCACATTTGGCTTCATTTAAATCATCTTGATGGTTCCAAGGATCATGAGCATCGGGTTCGTATGCGGTGATGTCGTGTAAAAATATCGCGGGGATTAAAATTGAATAATCCGGTTTGATTTTGAGCTTTTTGATAATATAGTCGGCATTTTTATAAACGCGCCAATGGTGATCCGGGCCGTGGCACTTGAGCGGATTTTTCGCTTTTTGGTAAAGCTCTTTATTTAAATTGTAAAACTTTTTAACAAGTTGCGCTTTCGTCATAATTCGTTTTTATCATAGCAAAACTTTTCCAGAAAACAAAAAGACCATTCGCCATTTGATTTATCACTACCATACTGCGCAGTATGGTAGTGGAAGATTAGGTATTTTTAATTTTAACGGCTCACACGCGTGAGCCGTTGGATAAGGAGTAAGGGATACAAGAAAAGCGGGGCGCCGATGAGGCGCCCCGCCCATGATCAGATCGATCGCCGGGGAGGAATGTGTCGGTAGACATCGGCTCGCGGGTAATGAATTTTATCGATAAAGCAGTTCCGCTCCAGAGTCTGCAACTCCTCCTGGACGAGCTCGGCCGACAAACCGAGTTGCGTCCCGATCTGGCTTGCTGTAAACACCTGGTAGGGCTTGGATTCCAGGAATATAATGACATTCCCGAGGTTGCCCCGAATGCGACGAGCGAGCTGCTCGAGCCGGTCCGTGCGTGCCATAATCAAGCGCTGGAGGGCTTCAACAGGGGTGGCCTCGAGCTTTGCCTGCTTTCTGGCCCGACGAGCAAGAAACAACTCCGCCAGCTTCACGGCTTGTTCTATGTTATAGCCCTTATCCCGTGCCTGTTTGACCAGACAGGCCTTTTCGATGGCGGCATAGTCATAGACACGATTGCGACGGCGACGTTTGTATTGAATGTAGCCGATGTCTGTCCACCGTATAAGTTGCCGAGCAGATATCCCGCAAAGTCTTGCCGCCTGTCCGACTCCCACTTCGAGCCGCCCAAGCGGCTGGATAAGGTCTATAGAGCGAAGAGATGATTCCTTCTCGGGCGCCATCGTCATCTTGTTGCTCCTATGGTGGCTGGAACGTTCTGCCCTTTGGAAACCACTACGCACATTTTACAATATGATCGTATGTTCTTTCAAGAGGAAAACAAAAAAAGAGCTTTTGCCATTTGATTTATCACTACTATACTACGCAGTATGGAAGTGAAAAAACTAAAAGTATTTAGAGTCTAATTTCCTTTTCCAACCACCCAATTTTCTTGTGAGATCTTTTCCAAAAAATATCTTCCCAAATATAGTGGACCGCGAGCATGGAATACTGGCCGTAGGTTTTGATAACATCATCGCGGATTTTTTCAACTGGCACGAGAGATTTGTCGTAAAAAAGGCGCGAATAATTTTCTGTTGCCAAGGGGCAATGTGTTCAAAAGTATCGTAATGATGTAGTGCCTCGAAAAGTAAAATTCGTGCGGTTTCAGGCCCGACGCCATAAAGTTTGGTTAATTCTTCTTTGGCGCTTTCTTTATCCATAGTTCTCAACTTTTTCTCATCGATAACTCCACGGGCAAAATCCTCTGAAAGACGTTTGATAAACTTGGCCCGGTAGCCGATTTTTAAAGCCCGCAATTCATCTTCGGAAACTTTTTCCAAATCCTCCGGCTGCCAAAGAGCGTAAATTTCTTTATTATCAAAAGCAACTTTAGTGCCGTATTTTTCAAGCAACGCCTCCATCATTTGGACTGTTCGGCGGACCGTGGCGTTTTGTAATAACACCGCAGTAATCATTAGTTCATATAAAGAATGGGCGGATGAAACCCGCATCCCCAGTTGGGCCCGATTGACCCTTGTGGATTTCCAGATGGGCCTCGATGAAACCCAGAATCCGGCCGGTGTCGAGAGGATCATAGCTGGTCAAACCATGATGAATCCAGCGGCCGATCTCGTGCGGTGCTCTTTCTTGTGCCAGCTGAACCCAAGCGCGAATGTCGTGCTTGGTCTTTTCGCGTTCCCGAATATCGACTTCGGAAGTAGTAATACCCAACATCATTTCTCTGGCGAAAACTCCGAAAGTGGCAATGGCATCTGTGGGGAGATAACCAATTTCAGCCAGGACTTCGAGGTTGGCGATCTCGATGCGGGCGACGTGACGGTAGAGATGATCATAGCCGAAAATCGGAATCATTTCTTTGGGTTGGTAGCGCGGGTTGCCGGGAAGCTGGAGATTAAGCGCCATCGGGACGCTCCTTGTGACGAGGTGCGAGCACGAAGTGCTCTACTATAGATATAAACTATTCAGAGATCAAAAAGCAAATTGATACTTTTTTAGCTTGACTTTTGCCGCCAGATATGGTATAAGATAAGGTTAGTGACTCTGCTACACAAGGAGCGCGAGATGCCGGTGATCAGGCTGTATGGGTATGGTGAAAATACAAGTGTCCGTCTGGAACTCTTCGAATTCGCCCGACAGTTCCAACAGGCCAGTGCTGATGGCTCTATCCCGCCAAAGCTGGCAGACGAAGTGCTAATGGTGCCAGTCTTTTCTGGGGCATTCATCATGGCAACCGGCCAGACGGAGCCGTATGTGGAGATCTACGCCGACTCAGAGACGGAAGACACCGACCTCATCACGCTGGCCGATTTCGTAAGGCAGAATGGCATCATCCACAGCCAGGATATCGACATCGAGATCATCTGGCATGATGGCACCCGAACCTACTTCCCGAAGGGGAAAGAGATTCCCGACACCCGTCCGGTCAAGCCGACCGGCTGACTAGACCATTCGAATGCGTATCCGCCGCCGCCCCACCCCGGGGCGGCGGTTTTCGTTATGAAAAGAAGGCCATTGACATTTCTCATTTTTTATCTTGCGGTTGGCTGATTCTTTTTGCTACGATGGTCGCGGAGCCCTTTGGGCTATCACGCACCTTGAGAGGTGAAGAGATGTTCTCTTTGGATCGAGACCTTTACCAAGGTAAGCCAGTACCTGTTAGATACGATCTCATTTTCTTAATGGAAGATGAGAAGCCGACATTCGTGTTTTCAGCACCAACCGATTTGATCGGCCAGATACCGGTTGATAACCCCGTGGTCCAGAGTGTTCATGAGGAATCTCCTGAGATTGGTGCTTTTGTTATTTCCAATGATGCTCTGGGTTTTGGAAGAATTTTCGAATCCGGCGAGCCGTTTCTGCCTTTGGATGGCTTTTCCACCTGGAAGGCCCGCGTTCCATGGGAAGTGATCGCTCCAGCCAAAGGCAAGAAGAAAACAGATTGGAATCCCGCCATGCAGTTAGCTTGCAGCCTCGCTGTCCTGACAAGGGAACTTGAGTTCGTCAAAGCTGAACCTAATCCCAGAGGTCTCAAGCAGTTAGCCACCCTTCTTTTGGTTTGCCGAGCCGGGATGGGTGGGTTTGGACTGGCGGCAACGCTTTCGCCAGATACTCGCCAATGGATTGCCACTCACCGTCCCCAAGCCGAAGACATCGGCCGTCGTGCCATGATCTACAATTTTGAATGGATGTGGCCTGACTATCTTAGAGAAGATAGACAGTTTCGACTTCACGGTTTCAAGGTCTGGGATAACGGCAATGGCAACGGCTTTATCATGGATGTACCTGGAGAAGCGACTGGTATTTATGTAGACGGGATGGATATCGGCAATGGTCCGGGCTGGAACCTCGAAAGCCACAATGTTGATTCACCCGTTCAGCAGCTGTCATTACTGGCTGGTATCTGCTCCATCTTGTGGCTGGTACGCCAGTCACAGTTGACTTAGGCTGTCTTACTCTGAACGTTCACGCCCCGCCTCATCGGCGGGGCTTTCTTGTCTTGATAATCTTATCTTAAAATGCTAAAATTAGCTTATGGCAAGAAGAAGGCAGAGAAAATTAAGCAAAAAAGAGGCCAAAGCCGTTGCGAAGCAAACAGCTTACAGTCAACAGCAAACAGCTAAAGCAGTAAGCCGTGAGCCGCAAGCTGAAAGCCAATCCATCGAGGTTCCCTCAGTTTTGACCGTGCGCGAGTTCGCCGAAGCCCTGAATTTATCGGTGACTGAAGTCATTGCCTCCTTGATCAAAAACGGCGTCATGGCCACCATCAATGAATCAATTGATTTCGATACGATGGCGATTATTGGGGATGAATTAGGATATAGTATAAATTCTAAATCCGAAATCCTAAATTCTAAACTCAAGGAAGAAAGCACTATTAAAAAAAACTTAAAGCCCCGACCGCCAGTAGTGACGGTGATGGGTCATGTTGATCACGGCAAAACTAAATTACTCGATGCTATTCGCCAAACTGATGTGATTTCGACCGAATCGGGCGGGATTACTCAACATATTGGGGCGTATCAGATTAAAATCAAAAATGAAAAATCAAAAATCAAAGATGGAGATCGAACAATTACATTCCTCGATACGCCGGGACACGAAGCTTTTTCGGCGATGCGGGCGCACGGGGCCAACATCACTGATGTGGTGGTTTTGGTGGTCGCGGCCAATGACGGCGTCAAGCCGCAAACCATTGAAGCGGCCAACCACGCCAAAGACGCCAAAGTGCCGATGGTGATTGCCATTAATAAAATCGATCTGCCCGATGCCGATATCGAAAAGACCAAAAGACAATTATCAGATATTGGCATTCTCGCTGAAGAATGGGGCGGTAAAGTGCCGATGGTTGAAGTTTCGGCCAAACTTGGTAAAAACATCGACCAATTGTTGGAAATGATTTTACTGGTGGCGGATTTGGGTGAACTCAAAGCCGATCCGAATTTGCCGGCGGCGGGAGTGGTGATCGAATCCCACATGCAAGCCGGCCGCGGTCCAATTGCGACCGTCCTCGTCCAAGAGGGGACCTTGCATACCAATGACCCTTTGGTGATCGGTCAAACCTATGGCAAGGTCAGAATCATGGAAAATTATTTGGGTCGGCGAGTAAATCTCGCGGGCCCCTCAACGCCGGTCAGAATCGCTGGTCTCCAAGACCTGCCTAATTTTGGCAATCGCTTTTTCGTTGTCGAAGATGAGAAGGAAGCCCGGGACATGACTAAAACCAAAACCATCAAGCGCCAAGTTTTATCAATTACCGAGCTTTCGGAAGATATTAAAGCCGGCAAAATCAAAGAACTCAAAATTGTGCTTAAGGCCGACGTGGCCGGGTCGCTCGAGGCGATTAAAAATTCCTTAAAAAATATTTCGACCAAAGAAGTAAAAATCAATATCATCCACGAAGGGGTGGGCGATATTTCGGAATCAGACATCAATATGGCGGTGGCCTCCCGCGCCTTGGTCATCGGCTTTCGGGTTAAGGCCGACGCCGATGTCATGAATTTAGCTAGCCGCGAATCAATCAAAATTTCAATTTACGATATTATTTATCAATTAATTGATGATCTGGCGGCCGCTTTGTCCGGGCTTTTGGAGCCGGAAATTGTTGAAGTTGAGCTCGGTCGGCTGGAAGTTTTGGCGATTTTTCGGACGGCTAAAAAAGAAAAGATCGTTGGCGGTAAAGTCACCACCGGGAAAATTGCCAATGGCGCCCAAGTTAGAATTGTGCGCAGCAAAGATACCATCGGCGAAGGCAAAATCACCAATCTTCAACAAAATAAAAAGGACGTTTCGGAAGCGGCGGAAAATTTCGAAGCCGGTTTAAAAATCGAAACCCCCACCAAAATTTTAGTCGGTGATATTTTGGAGTGCTACAAAAAAGAAGAAAGAACTCGGAAATTGGGACAATAGGGTCGGCTTGACGTTCTCCCTTGCTTAAAATACACTGGGTATTGTTCCCCTCTACCGCCTCTAATGAGGCGAGGCATGCATTATGTCTATTTTCAAACAATTCGCCCATAAATTCTCCGAGCGTTTGAGTATTTTTGGCAAGCGTATTCGCAACCGCATCCCCGAAGGTTTAATTGAGTTTACTCAAAGAAGAATTGTCCCTTATTTAGGGATTCTGGTGATTTTTGCTTTTACGCTTGTTGCCAATATCGCCAAAGCCGCGGAAAATACTTATTATTACGAACCCTCAGAGGAAATCATGGATCTTTCGCCGGCTGAGGTGGCTGGGGTGGCGGCCGTGATTGGCCCAGTGACCACCCAGATTGAGGAAGATCCTTTGACGATTGCGGTGGCCATGGGAGACCAGGACTTTTTGGCTAAGCCGAGCATTGCAGAAACCAAGATTACTGAAGAAAAAGCCCCGGCCCAACGGACAAAAACTATTGTTTATACGGTTGAAGACGGCGACACTTTGGCGAAAATCGCCTGGAAGTATTCTTTAAAAATTAGTACCATTAAGTCAACTAACAGTTTAAGCTCGGATGTTATTCGGCCGGGCCAGCAGCTGAAAATCCCACCGCAAGACATCTCGACGACTCAGTTGGCAGGGTTAACCAAGAAAGTGGCTGGCGCCTACACTCCTTTTTCCGGGACTTTTCGCCGGCCAACTTCGGGCTGGGCGGTTTCCCAGGTTTTTGGCCGGACCAATTATGAACGCTGGCACACCGGCATTGATTTAGACTCGCGTTCAGGCCGGACGATTTTTGCTTCGGCTTCGGGCCGGGTGGTCAAGGCCCAACGCGGCTGGGGCGGTGGCTATGGCAATCATATTATTATTGACCACGGTCAAGGTTTTACCACGCTCTACGGACATCTTTCAAGTTTTTCTGTCGGCGTGGGTCAGTATGTTAATCAAGGCCAAGTCATTGGCATTATGGGTTCAACCGGCTGGTCAACCGGCATCCATTTGCATTTTGAAATCCGGGTCCGGGGCACACCCCAGAACCCGATGAATTATTTATAAAATGAATAACACTCCGACGAATCTTTTTACACGAATCTATCCGAATAAAAATTCGGGATGATTAGTGGATAGTAAAATTCGTGGAGTGTAATACCTATTATATTATGACTGATGAAGCGATAATTAGAATTTGGGCCGGCAAAGGCGGCGATGGCGCGGTCTCTTTTCGGCATGAAAAATATGCTCCCAAGGGCGGACCGGACGGCGGGGACGGCGGAACAGGTGGCGATGTTTTTTTCATTTGCGATAATAACACCCATACGCTTTTGGATTTTGCCCGGAAAAAAGAATGGCAGGCAGAGGATGGCCAAAATGGCAAGAAAAAAAGACAACATGGTCGTGATGGCAAGGATCTGTTTTTGCGCGTGCCCCCGGGTACGGTTCTAAAACTTGATAATCGAATAATTCACGATTTTACAAAAATTGATGAAAAGATTTTAATTGCCAGGGGCGGCCGCGGCGGCTGGGGCAATGTTCATTTTGCCACCGCCACACGGCAGGCCCCTTTCTTTGCCAAAAAAGGGGAGCAGGGTGAGGGAAAAACCTTAAAATTGGAACTCAAGCTTATAGCCGATGTTGGTCTGATCGGCCTGCCGAATTCCGGCAAATCCACCCTTTTAGCCCGGATTTCGAATGCCCGGCCAAAAATTGCCGACTATCCGTTCACGACTTTGGAGCCGAATTTGGGCGTGGTGCGTCATCATGATAAACAATTTGTTGTCGCCGATATTCCCGGTTTAATCGAAGGGGCATCGCGCGGCAAGGGGTTGGGCGTTAAGTTTTTGCGCCACACTGAAAGGACGACGGCCTTAGTTCATTTAATCGATATTAATAGCGAGCATATTGTTCAAGATTACCAAACCATCCGCCAAGAATTGGGTGAGTGGAGCAAGGAATTATTGCAAAAGAAAGAAATCGTGGTTTTGAGTAAGGCCGATACCATGGACGACAAATCAGCCGCAAAAATTGGCGAGATAATCGCGAAAGAATTAGATTCGGCCAAAGGCCGATCGTCCTCGGGACGAAAAAATGTTCTGCTTTGCTCCGCGGTCTCGGGCAAGGGGATTAAAGAACTCTTAGACAGGCTCTAAAATAGGTTGACTATTATCGAATTTTCTGATATGATTCTCTTTGTCGATAATCTCGACTTAGGAGAGAAACGGTGAGAATCGCAGCTATAGTTTGTGCAGCAACGCTTATTATCACCACCTATGCGATGGCAAGTATCCCGAATGTCTCGCGAAGAGTCACTCTGGAATTTGACGGCAGAAAGACAGTTGAGCAAGTCATCTTTGAAGCAACCTTGGTTATCAATCCCGGAGAGTTGGCCAAACTAACGAGCCAGGCCAAAGCATCGTCCGGCTGGTCGGTGACTGATTCGCGTAAATTCAAGGGTAAGGCCGAAACTCAACTGGCAATTCCGGCTAACTACCTTGTCCAAGCGATGATTATGTATGAAGAGATTGATCTTTTGACCAATACGCTCGAGCTTTTCCAACTCTACCAGGGTGGAAGGATCAAGTTGCTCCAGACCCGCGTAGCCACTGGCAGACCAGGAATGGGGACACCAACCGGCGAATTCTCGATCAAACGGGTAACGGAACGGCCATGGTATTATCCGCCAAAAGAATGGGGAGGAAATACGCGGGCAGTCAAACCATGGCCCAATCGCCGGAATCCCTACGGTCGCTGGCTGTCAGAAATCTTGAAATTCTCGCTCGAACCAGCGGGATATGAGTTTGCCCCAAAGGGCATTTTGACCAGAAACGGTGTCAACCAGCATTCGACCAATAAACCCCGCTCAATCGGTCACTATGCCAGCCATGCTTGCGTTCGGTTAGATCCAGATGTCGCTGCCAGACTCTTTCCGTTTTTTCTGCATTTTACGCCTCATCGCGAGCCGAAAGATGTTTATCGTGGTGAGGCAGTCTATCCGTTTCAAGAAAGTCACCTCATCTACGTTAAGATCTACCGGTCAAAGGTAGCGAAAACGACTAAGTCCAAAGAGCATCGTCGAGCTCATTAATCCCGCCGCTAGGCGGGATTGTTGTTATATAAAAATGGCCTAAATACAAAAGCAGGGTCCCGCCAAAGGCGGGACCCTGCGAGGGGTCGAAAGTCCAGGCCCCGCGCGGAGGCGGGGCTATTGAGCGAATCCGAGGCCGAAGCCCACGAAGGTCTCACCATTCGTGAACTTGGTTCGGAGCTCAGGATAGAACCGTCCCACCGGCTCGGTGGCTCGGAACCAGACCGTATCGCCGTTCGAGGCGAGATCGAGTCTGACCTTGCCGACCTTGTGCCCGATTCCCCAACGCGGGGACTCCACTCCACTCTCCGCCAAGGAGAGGTAGAGGGTAGTGTTCTCGGCGATTTTGGTTCTCGCCGCGATCTTCGAGCAGCAGTTGGTCCGAAGCACAGTGCCGATACCGACCTGCCCGTTAGCCAGCGCCAGCGAGATGTGATCCTTGCCTGAGCGGCTTTCAAGATAACGCAGATCCCTGAAGTACTGTTTGGGACCGTAGTCAAGCCCGCTCTTCTTGGCCTCAGCCAGCAGCTCGTTCGCCTTTTGGTTGAACTCTCTGCTTTTCTGAGCCTCGACATGGATATCTCGGTGCCGCTGGTATTCAGCCTCTTTCCGCATACCCTCTCTGAGTGGCGCCCAGGTGGGCAACACCCAGAGCAGGAATAACGGCCAGAGGATTGCCAAGCGAAGACCCCAGATAAACCAGGGGCGATCGCTTAGCCACGCTTCCGCGCGCTTCATCTTTCGCCTCCTGGTGTTGATTGTCAAGATACCAACTGGAGGAAACTCCTCCAAAAACACTTAATTATAGCATATTTTACCTTAAAAGTCAAGCAAGCAGCCTTGATAAAACAACCTTTTTGGCGTAAAATATTTTTATGCTCAAGATTAAAGAAATACAAAAAACGGAGGCCGTTAGGCCTCCGTTGTCGATGGGTAGAATCTTCGGATGTACTTGACTGTTTCCACTCCCAGCATTAGTTGTTTTTCAGTTGGTTTCCAGCAAAAAGCTTTTTGCAAAAAAAGAATCGTTTCGATCATTTTTGGTGTATGGATTACTAAAGTCTCACGCAGTATAAATAAGAAAAGCCATGAGGCCCAGAGACTCACTGGTAAATACTGCTTGGGGGTAAAATAAAGGGTTGGAAAGACAATAGGAATCATCAAAAAAGCCATCACCGAGCCACAATATAAGGTTACCCTTGGGCAAGCTCGAAAATATTTGAGATCAGCTTCTATTCCGTTTTCTACGGCATAGGTACACATATGCTCAACGCTGTGAAAGCGAAAAAGTTGAGCGAAAAAGAGAAAGAAATGTATCAGGGTAATAAGCACTAACACGATTAAAGCTGAAATAAAAAGCAAGAGAATAATCATTACTATTGCGGTAAGAGCCACTTCAGACTTGGCATGAACTTCTTGCCGGAGGGTATGACGTAAGAACTGGAAGAACTGATAGTAGAGAAGTTGAAAGAGGACTAAGCCCAGAATAAACTTCCAAGATAGCAAGCTCAAAGCTGGATCTAGATATTGACCAAGGGGACTTTTCAAAATCCAGGCTTTGGTCTTCGATTCCTTCTTCGACACATTCGTTATTGATTCATGGGAGACTTGAATTCCATTTCTTGCAAGTTTGCTTTCGAATCTATACTCATCGGTCCAAAGTATGAAGCCATTTCTTCTTGACAGGCCACCAGTGATTATTTTCAAGGTGCCCACCTCCTCATGCGGCTGATAAAATATATCGATTTTTTAAATAAAAGTCAATTAGCGATGAAGCCAAGCGTTGATAAGGATGGGCTTTTGTGTTAAAATATTTTTATGCTCAAGATTAAAGAAATCCAAGCGAAATCCATTCTTTCTAAAACCGGCCTGCCGGCTGATTATTGTCTAAATCCCTACACTGGTTGTCAGCACGGATGCGTTTACTGCTACGCGCGGTTTATGAAAAGATACACCGGCCACAAAGAGCCATGGGGTGAGTTTGTCGATATTAAAATTAATGCTCCCGAAATTTTGCGTGCCGAAATCGCTAGAAAACCCAAAGGCCGAGTTTATCTTTCATCGGTCACCGATCCCTATCAGCCATTAGAACGAAAATATCAGTTAACGCGAAAGTTGCTCGAGATTTTAGCCCAAGCCGGTTGGCCGGTAACGATTCAGACTAAGTCGGATCTGGTTTTACGTGATTTGGATATTTTAAAGAAAATCCCCGAAATCAAAGTCGGCTTTACCATCACCAGCCTCGATGATAAGACGCGGAAAATTTTTGAACCATTCGCCTCGCCTATTCCCCACCGATTTGCAGCGCTGGCGAAACTCAAAAAAGAGGGCTTGGAAACCTTTGCGATGATTGCCCCGATTTTGCCGAAATTAACTGATCTTGAGGGCCTAAAAAAGAGACTTCGGCCGATCACTAATTTTATCTGGGAAGATAATTTAAATATCCGCTACGGCAACTGGCCAGACATTGAAAAAACCGTTAAAAAATATTACCCCGAACTCTTAGGGGATTTTCAAGCGCGAATCGGCGCCTGAATGAGTCATTTGCAACTTGACACCCTTCGTTTTTGGGTTATGATAGAAATAAGAAGCAAGAACTTAAAGGAGGAATAATGAAAAAAAGATGGTTTCTTATTGGTCTCATTATTTTGTTACTTGTCGCGAGTGGCGCAATTTATGCCAAATTTGCCGGTCAAGCCCGAGCCGCCAACCAAGGCGACCTAGACGGCATTGATTTACATCTCTTACTTGAGGCCAGCGCCGATAACGGCGCCACTTGGCACAATACTGCCGGGACTGATAACCCGGGCAATGAGACGCTCAATATCAATCCCGGGGCGACGGTCCTTTTTCGGGTGAAAGTTTGGAATGACGGCGAGGGGGCCGCTGGCGGCGTCCAAATTCTCGGCGAAGTTGAAGATGCCGAATATGTCACTGAGGCGGAGGTGACCGATAATCAGCTTGGCGACCACCCCTTTGACGGCTTTGATATTGAAAATGGGGGACAGGGAGAAGTCGAGGTTGTTAATATCGACAGCAATCAAAATGATGGTTATGAAGGAGTTCAAGGGTCAATTACGTTTGGTCATAATTTTCCCAACGGCCAGACAATTATCAACGGCGCGGTTTGGATTCATGATTATACCGTACTTGGTTTTCGAAATAATCAATTTATCCGCCTGGCTCATGCCCAGGGGGTGAACCATTTTTCTCTTGTCAGATTAGTCGTTAATCGCGCTCACGCCAGCACCGGCGTAAAACCAACACCCACACCCTCGCCCTCACCCAGCGCCTCGGCGATTGCCACCTTGCCTTCGACCGGGGGCTCGATCGACTGTACGCTTTTGGAGGATTTAAAGAACTGGTGGCGCTAAACTTATTTTTGTTCTCTTTTTGGTCCTGATGCTTTCTTGACTTTCTCTTAAAAAGTCCTATACTTAAGCCGACTGGATCGAGCGTGGTCAAGAAGGAGAAGACAATGAGTGATTGGCTGCCAAAGGGAATTGCCTTGATCTTTTGGGGGACAGCCTGTCTTGGCGCTTGGGCCAAAAGACATCTGAAGACAGTCATCCTGGTTAGTATCGTCTGGACCGTGGCCGCGGTCATCATCGGGATTTTAGGTCCCCAGTCGATCAGGTGGTGGCTCGGCCTGAGCGTCGTTCTGCTCTGGATGCTTGCCTTCCTCGGCTGGATAAGCCTGTTGATGGAAAAAGACCTCGAGGAAGAATACGCCCGACGACGTGATTGAGCGATGGCTTCCGACTAGTCTCCAGCGGCCCTATTCGGGGGCCGCTTTCTGTTTTTCTAACCCTTTTCTTGATTTTTAACCAGTGGGAGGGTAAAATTAAGGAGGAATGCAAAGTTCAAACAAAGCAATTTATCTTGCCGCTGTCTTTGTTGGCTCAATTGTTGGCGGCTATTTGCCAGTCGTTTTTGGCGCCAGTATTTTTTCTTTATGGAGCATTTTGACGAGCGCCGTCGTCGCCCTTCTCTTTCTTTTTCTTGCCGCTAAAATTTTTGGTTAGTTCTCTTTAAGATTATTTTGTTTTTTCGCACTTTTCTCTTGATCTTTAATCGTTATCGGAGTACAATAAATTAAATTAAGTAATTTTAGAAAGGTCGAAATGAAAAAAGTCGGCATGATCCTTGGGGTTCTTGACGGAGCGGCGGCCATTGCCTGGTCTACATTTATCATGGTCCGGGCCAGCCAATATGGCCCACGCTCAATCGCCAGCGTCATTATTGGCATTCTTGCCATCATTGTGGCGGCGATGGTTTTTCGGAGCCCGAAAATCACGGGCGCGATTTTGGCCATCTTGGGAGTAGTTGGTTTGTTTTATTTTATTCCAGAATTCACACTTTGGCTCGGCATTCCCTTGATTTTAGCCGGTGTGCTGGCCTTTGCTGGCGGCATGTCAAAATCGGCCTAAGATTGTTCTAAAAATCACATCAATCAAACAAAAGAGCCCAAGGGGTTCTTGGGCTCGGTTCTCTTTTTTTGCGTGTCGTCACCATAGAGCAACTGGACGACGAAGTCGGGGAAAGAGGGACTAGACCATATTGTAGGTAAAATCCTCTTAGCTGATGTTCCTATGTTCGTATGATCATAGGAACATGCGAAGGTCATCTAAAAGTGTTATTATTAAGTTATGGAACGAAAGATTGCTAAAAGAATGGAAAGAGTGTTTAAGGGCGTCGCTCATCATAAACGCGCCAGGATATTAGAGTTCATTGCCAAAGAAAATAATACTGCTCTTTGGCAAATCAGTCAGGGTCTAAAAATCGAGTTTAGAAATACTTCCCATCACACCGAAATGCTGGAAAAAGCCGGTTTGGTTGAAAAACAATACGTTGGCCGATCAGTAATGCATTTTCTTACCCCCTACGGTCAAAAAGTTTACGATTTTATGAAAACTTTAGAATAAAAATTTGGGGGTGCTTGACATTGGGGTTAAACTGTGTTATAATGAATAAACTTAAGAGATAGATACGTACTAAATTTTAAGTAACGCCTGTTGCCGAGATTTTACATTCTCTAATACTTTCCTAATTTTATCGGCATTACTATTCCGATTGGAAGTCAACTTGACTGAATGCTCGGCAATGGGCTAAATCTCTTTTCGACCAGCTTACACCGGTCGTTTTATGGTATAATTAAATAAACCCCGTTTAGATTAAAAAATTATCTAACGGGGTAAAGGAGGATTATGGATGATCAGTTGCTTGTTTTTATTTTTTTTGCTGGTTTCGTGGGACTCTTATTTGGAATCGTACCCTTGCCGTTGGTATTATTAACGCGAAGAAGTAAGTATTGGAGTATATTTCGTGATATTGGGCTATGGTTAGGTGGTATCGATCTCCTTTGCTTTTTAGGTCTAGCCTTCATTTTTGATCCGACAAATGAATCAACCGGAATTACTTTTTGGATTGCTTCAGGCTTATCATTTTTATTATTTTTAGGAGTATATATGACCAAGCCGCCGGATGTCGGTCAAAACGGGGAACTTTCAAAGACTTTAAAATGGTTTTTAATTACGATTTTGTTTTTAACTATTATAAGCATTATAAGTATTGTCAGCATTTTTTTTATTTGGAGGATTAATGGATCAAAATAAACTTAATTCAATTTACCCAAATCCGGATAAAAGTTATTCACAAGATAATTCAAAAGTCAAAAAAAAGTTTCCATTCGGAATTATTTTTAAAATTATTATTTATCTTTTATTAGTTCTATTAGTAATCTATTTTGTTATTAATTGGAACGATTTCAAACCCTATTACGATCTCTTAAAAACCAAAATCCAAAATGAGGTAAATGATCTTAAAAATCGTCCCACGCCAACGCCCTCGCTAATCTCAACTGCCACTTGGCAGACTTTTAAAAATCAAAACTATTGTTATGAAATTTTATATCCAAGCGATTGGGTCTATTATCCGTGGGAGTCGCCTTTTGCGAAAGCAACCTCAGATGCTTACAAAGAAACTATCGCTTTTGAACTGGGACCAAAAAAAGAGAGTTCAACTACCGGTGGAGATATTCGAATTTTAAGCTTCAAAGAAGATTTAGAAAATACGATCAAAGATATCAAAAGCGCGACTGAAGTTTCCAGCGGTCCCAATAAATTAGTTGAAGAAATTGATGTCAATCTCAATGGAAAAAATTTCCGGAAACTTTCTTTTTCACGTTTCCATTTATTACCATCAAATTTTGATTCTCGTGATTTACAAATTTATTACATAACTGGCGGCCAGAGTTATTCTTATGTATTTTTAATCCCGCCCTATCCAAAATATTTACCAATCGATCAAAAAATATTGGAAACTTTTAAACTTAGTGCTTGCTAAAAACCTCGAGGGGAAATATGCCAAGAATTAGCGAATTTAATCCAGAACTAAGCGAAAGTATCAAAAAAGAAATTGAAGTTCCAGCTAATCTGGCTGAATTGGGGTTGACCCAAGAAGACGCAGGATTACTAGATTATCTTAAAAATAAATCAATTGAGACCGTCTCGAAAAATGAAGAAGAGCTGGAAAAAACGGTTGTTGCTTTTAGACATCAACAACAAATTCCTCACCCTTTACCGCAAGGTTGGTTTTTCAAGGGGGGCGCGGCACGATATTGCATTTTGAAAGATATGGGAGAGAAGGTTTTAGAGCCGCTTGATTGGGATTTTGTCGTGTTAGATGGATTCACACCGGAACCTCATTCTCACGAACAAATGTGGAAAGAATATGACCGGGTCCGCGAACATTATAATAAATCTGATGGTATTGACTCTTGCTCGATTGAAGAATATTTTAGTACCCGAGATTTCGTCGTTAACGAGATTTGTGCAAATCAAGACCAGGTTTTAGCAACCATAGGAGCCTTAAGAGATTTATATAGAAAAAAGATCAGGTATTCAGATCATCCAGGGGATAATTACGATCGTTTGATTGGCAGATCAATGAGACTTGAGGCCGAATTTCGTGCTCTATATGGTGATGAAGGTGTCCGGGGTTGGGATATAGAATATAATGATATAGACCTATTCAATTTGGCATTACATTTTGATAAAGCCGCATCTTTGGGAGATAAAGTTTTAGCTAAATTCTACTTAATTTTACTGGAAGCGGGGGTTATTGATATTGATCGTGGCGGATACGATGCTGGCGGAGCTAATATCCCCGAACTAAATGCTGACATTA
>Ga0315280_10003375_pt1 | contig 24611 bp, 18 predicted proteins | sample YL17G06_40_MG_FD_203697 | JGI IMG/M metagenome (GOLD analysis project Ga0315280, IMG submission 203697) | Sediment microbial communities from Yellowstone Lake, YNP, Wyoming, USA - YL17G06_40 | ecosystem: Environmental > Aquatic > Freshwater > Lake > Sediment | place: USA: Wyoming | collected...
TTCAAAGAATCAGGCTACGTCAGGAAGCTTTGCCCCAAGTGTGGCAAGTACTATTGGACGCCTAATTCAAATCAGGAGACCTGTGGCGAAGCGACTTCTGAAGGCTGCGCTAGCTACAGTTTCATAAATGATTCGCCTACGAAGAAGAGCTTTAGTCTGAGTGAGATGCGTGAATCTTTCTTGTCCTATTTTGAGAGACATGGGCATACGAGAATCAAGCCTTATCCCGTTGTTGCAAGATGGCGTGACGACATTTATCTGACTCATGCGAGCATCATCGACTTTCAGCCTTACGTGACTGAGGGGATTGCGCCTCCACCTGCGAATCCGCTGGTTATCAGTCAGCCTTGCATAAGAATGGTAGACATTGCTAACACGGGTCCAACTTTCGGCAGGCATATGACGCTTTTCGAGATGGGTGGTGCTCACGCATTTAACTATCCTGACAAGGAGATTTATTGGAAGGATCAGACCGTCCGTTATCATCATGATTGGGTTACTCGGGATTTGGGCGTCAAATCTGACGAGATTGTCTACAAGGAAGAAGTCTGGTCTGGCGGCGGCAACGCTGGACCATGTGTCGAGTCTATTATTGGAGGGTTGGAAGTTGCGACGCTTGTTTTCATGCAGTACAAGGTTGTCGGAGACGAGTTCATCAAGCTGCCCATTAGGACTGTGGATACAGGTTATGGTATTGACCGTTATGCGTGGCTTTCTCAAGGTGCGCTCAGCGGTTTTCACGCGGTTTATGGTGGATTGCTTGAAAAGATTCTGAGGATGGCGGGACTAGCCAAGATAGATCATAAGCTGTTGGCGAGGATTGCGCGGGTCTCAGGTTTGGTAAGTTTGGACAAGACTGCAAGCAGGTTGGAGACGCGGAAACAGGAAGGAAAGCTCGTTGGGATGAGCGTTGAGGAGCTTGACAGGTTTTTGACGCCTATTGAGAATGCGTTTGCGGTTGCAGATCACACGAAGAGTTTGACTTTTATCCTTTCTGAGGGTGTCGTGCCATCGAACATTCAGGAGGGCTACTTGGCTAGGTTGCTGTTCCGAAGGATCTACCGCTTGTTGAGGATGCTTGCGATTCCGGACAGGCTGTATGACATTGTGGACTTGCAGATTGGTTTCTGGGGCGAAGACTTTCCACGGCTGAAGGAAATGCGGAACGAAATAGTCGAAATGCTTCATGTCGAAGAAGAGAAGTTTGAGGATACCATTAAGCGTGGAGAGGGCATGGTTAAGCGGATCTCCACCGACCTGAAGGCAAAGAAGAAGCGGGAAATTCCAGTCGAGACTTTGACTGAGCTTTACGATTCGCACGGTTTGCCTCCTGAAATCGTCAAGCAAGCAGCTGAAAATGAAGGTTTGAAAGTGGAGATTCCTGACAACTTCTACGCGTTGATTGCGCAAAGACATATGCAGGTCTGCAAGCCTGTAGAGGAAGAAGCCAAACAGCAGGAGGAGTGGTTGAAGAACGCGGTTGCTGATGTGCCTGAAACTGAGATGCTGTACTATCAAGATCAATACTTGAGAGAGTTTGAAGCTAAAGTCGTTAAAGTGATCGATGAAGACCTTGTGGTTCTTGATCGGACTTGTTTCTTTCCTGAGGGTGGCGGACAGCCTGCTGACGGTGGTTTTCTAGAGTTTGGTAGCAAGAAAGTGGAGGTGATTGATGTTCAGAAGATCGGCAAGGTTATTGTTCATAGGGTGAAGGGCGAGGCTGTTCCAAAGGAAAATGGCAAGGTTAGGGGCGTCATTGATTGGAGTAAGCGGTACGGTCTTATGAAGAATCATACCGCGACGCACGTGATTGGGGGTGCAGCGAAACGGGTGCTAGGGCAGCATGTCTGGCAATTTGGCACTCAAAAAGGTGTGGAGAGTTCGCGTTTGGACATTTCTCATTATCGACGGCTAAGCCTAGAAGAGCTGCAGAAGATTGAGGTTTTGGCGAACGAGGCAATTTTAAGAAAAATACCTGTTGAGACGGCTTGGCTTCCAAGAAGTGAGGCAGAGAGCAAGTACGGGTTCAGGTTGTATCAGGGCGGTGCTGTGCCAGGTAAGGAGATTCGTGTGGTAAGGGCTGGAGACTGGGATGTCGAGGCTTGTGCGGGAACGCATTTGCGAAACACTGGTGAGCTTGGGTTCATCAAGGTGATTCACTCAGAGCGCGTGCAAGACGGCGTGGAACGTTTAACGTACTCAGTTGGGCTTCCAGCTGTCAAGGCGGTGCAGGAGAACGATCGAATACTCGCCAAGGTTTCGGAAACCTTGGAGTCTTCGCCTGAGAAGCTTGTTCAAACGGCGAAAAAGCTTGTAAAGGAACTGAAAGAAGCTAATATGGAGAAGAGGAAGCTCATCAAGGAGCTAGCGGAGCATGAAAGTGCAGGTGTGGGCGGGAAAGCGTCGGAAGCAGTTGAAGACATATCTGGGATTAAGCTCGTGAAGCGTGATTTTAAAGAGTCAATTGATGTTGATCGTATGGTTCAGACGGCTAACGAGATGATCAAGCACGATGAAACAACGGTCGCGATCTTCTACGGGTCGGACGGTGCGAATGCGAGGATTATGGTGATGGCTGGAAAAATAGCAGTTCAGAAGGGTGTGAATGCTGGTCTCATAGTTCGTGAGGCATCAATGGTTCTTGGCGGAGGGGGCGGAGGAAAACCCAACTTCGCGCAAGCAGGTGGAGCCAAACCGAACAAGCTTCCAAAAGCCGTCGAAAAGAGTGAAGTAACTTTGAGGAAGCAACTGAAAACTTGATAGCCAGCTTTGCCGTCCAACGCGGCGCAAGAGCGAGAAAAAGCCGTCTTGTTTGACGCCAACGATACCTCGACTCGTGCGTCTGTCAGACCGTCAATCAAGGTTCTGTTTCTTCGTAAGGCGCTTAGCTGCGATCGGCAGTCTTTTTAGTCGAAACAATAGAGAGTAGAGACTTGGAAGGAATGAACAAAAATCGATAATCGGGTGGAAAACCTGTACAAACATAGGCATCCGAGAACTGGTCGAAGATCTTTACCTGAGATGATGATCGAATGAAGGTTGTAGGCATCGTCGGCAGTCCAAGAAAAGGCGGAAACACTGAGACTCTCACCCGCATAGCCCTTGAGGAAATAGAAAAGGAAGGAATCAAGACAGAGCTCGTCAGCCTAGCTGGAAAGAAGATAGAACCATGCAATGGCTGTCGGACCTGCCAAGAAACGGGCAAATGCCTCTTTAAAGATGACTTCGAATCCATCTTTAGGAAAATGAAGAGAGCGGATGGCATCATTCTGGCAACTCCTGTCTATTATGGTGCAGCCACTCCCCAGATAGTCAGCCTCATCAGCCGCTTCTACAGCACGCGCGGTAAACCCTTGGAAAACAAGATAGGAGGGCCAATCGTTGTAGCGCGACGAGCTGGACATAACTTCACCTTGGCCCAACTTCTGTTCTTCTTCATGATCCAAGGCATGATTGTCCCTGGGTCGACTTACTGGAATATAGCCTTCGGACGCTCAAAGGACGAAGTTCTGAAAGACGAAGAAGGAATTCGGACTATCAAGCGCTTCGCACAGAAAATGGCATGGCTGATCAAAAAAGTCAACGCCTAGCCAGCTTTGTCAGATCTTGGCTAGTGACTCCTCATATTCAATAACGATGCACCTACTGCCCTTCTGTATGACCTTGTGTCCCTCGCTTTCCAGAAGCTTCTTTTGGGCTTCAACTCCGCCGGGATATTTCTCATTTATCACCGCACCAGTCTTCAAAGTGCGCCAGTAAGGAGTTAGTGTCCTTCTTGCCTTGCCGCCTCTCTCTTTTTTTAATAGCCACGACCAAAGGCATCCGCAAGTTCATAAAAAAATTTGAATAAAACGAGGCATTTGTTTGTGTGTTTTTTCTGCATTGGTTTTGTCTACTTTTTGCTGAGCGTTATCTCCATCGTTGAAACCATTCTCGTCCTGTTTTCGCCCTCTCTCGGTGGCATCTCTGCTGTTCCTATGGCTATTTTGCTGACTTTGAGGTCTTTCAGGAATCGGCTTCTGGTAATTTCGGCCACGTCAACAGCTGTAGTTATTGCCTGTCCTCGTGCCTTCAATGTGATCTCATCAGCGTTGCTTGAAGAGAGGCTTGTTATGATAGCTAGGACATAGTTCATTGGCGGCTTGCTTCCAACGAAGATAACGTCTTTGTTTTCTGTCATTTCTTTCACTCCTTTCAATGTTGTTTGTTGCGTGTAACGTTGCTGCGTTTGCTCCTCTGCATATGCCAGAACGTTACTGATTAAGTAACCAGCAGACTTCCTTATAAGCACAACTGAAAACTGCTAATCCGCCATTGGTGGCCATTCTATTTGGTTACTAGATTCCGGGTTTAGTGGAACGCAGATTATGGAAAAGGGGCACTATACAGGACTCGTCACTTCACAAACTTCGTCGGATGTCTCTTAAACCTCTTCTTGCAGGTCACACTGCAAAAGTGGTATGTATCTCCTTCATAAGTGATCTTATACTTGGATGTCTTCTCATCTAAAATCGCACCGCAAACTGGATCTTTAGGCATTGTCTTGTTCTTAACCTCACGCGCCAATGGACATATTACAAGTGTGTTTCTGCCTATTTATGATTAATGGTAAAAGGTTTCAACAGAAAAATTCAAAAAAAGAAAAAGATTGTGGATTAAGGATAGATGTTAGCTTGTGAGTCTAATATCTCCTTGGGGGCCTACGCTTAGAATAACATTCTCGGCAGTAAACTGGTCTGCTGCCATCGGGCTTGAAAGGAACTTCGCATTCCTTGCCGCAATCAGCACAAACTGCCTTATGCATCTCTCTTCCAGCCATTTTCTATTCAACTCCTTCTGCTATATAGTGCAAAAAATAGTACTTCTTGCACAGCATCATTATTTCAGAACACATATTAAAGCTTATTCATGTGTTCACGTTCTTTTTTTGGGTTTCGTCAAAGTCACTGCGTCAAAGAGGCATATTAGGCCAAGTCAGCCTCCTGACGGTGGAACACAGTGATCTGGTGACAGCAAAGGATTAAAGCACGTCTAACCATATTATTCCTTGGTGCCGATATGAGGGATCACGTTCTCACACCGTGAAAACAAAACGTTTAATAGCCCTCAGACCGAATCAACAAGTTTTATGGTATTTTTGAAACAAATCGAAGAAAAATGGCAGAAAAACTGGGAAGACGCGAAAATTTTCGAAGCTGACCCAGACTCGACTAGACCGAAGTTCTTCGTCACTTTTCCGTATGCCTACATGAACGGACCGCTGCATGCAGGCCACGCCTTTACTGCTTCCAGAGTGGACGCATATGCGCGTTTCAAACGCATGCAAGGCTACAATGTGCTCTGGCCATGGGCATGGCACTGGACAGGACAGCCACTCGTCGGAGCAAGCGAACGGGTGAAGAAAGGCGACAAGGAGTTCATACGTGGTTTGCGGGAAATAGACGGTGTTCCAGAAGAGGAACTGCAGAAATTCGTCGACCCAATCTACATGGCCACTTATTATACAAATGATGGACACGTTGCCGCCAAAAGAATGGGGTTCTCGATTGATTGGCGAAGAGAATTCAACACAGTAATGCCGACTTACCAGAAATTCATCGAATGGCAATATGCAAACCTAAGAGACTTAGGTTACGTTACGAAAGGAACCCATCCTGTCGTCTGGTGTCCAAAATGCGAAAGCCCCACAGGCGACCATGATCGCCAAGTAGGCGAAGGCGTCACACCTGAAGAATACACGCTGATTAAGTTCAAGTTGGGCAAAGAAGCCTTCCTGCCCGCCGCCACATTCCGACCAGAGACCGTATATGGCGTAACGAACATCTGGCTCAACCCTGACGCAACCTACGTCGAAACCCAAGTCGACAACGAAAAATGGATAATAAGCAGAGAAGCAACCGAAAAGCTCAAAGAACAGGGAAAAACCGTAACTGTCTCTCGAACGCTGAAAGGCCGAGATTTGATTGGAAAAACCTTTGAAAGTCCCGTAACAAATCAGAGATTCCTTATCCTGCCTGGATGGTTTGTTGATCCAACGCAAGCCACAGGCGTCGTCTATAGCGTCCCTGCTCACGCACCTTACGATTGGCTAGCACTGAAAGACCTGCAGGAAAAGCCAGAAACTCTGAAAGAATTCGGGATAAACTCCGAAGCTGTCAAGCGCATAAAGCCGATTTCGCTCATCAAGGTAGAAGGCTACGGCGACTATCCCGCAGTCGAAATAGTCAATCAACTAGGCGTGAAAGACCAGCGCGATTCAAAGGCTGACGAAGCAACCCATCAGCTTTACAAGAAGGAATTCCATGGGGGGATCCTAAAAGACAACTGCATGGAATACGCTGGAAAAACGGTAAGAGAAGTCAAAGAAACCCTCATAAGAGACTTCAGAAAGCGCGGAATCGCCGATAGCATGTACGATCTGCCCAAATCAGTCGTATGCAGATGCATGACACCTTGCATGGTGAAAGTTCTACAAGATCAGTGGTTCTTGAACTATTCCGACGCAGAATGGAAGGCAAAGACGAAAGAAGCACTGAGAAAGATGACGATCTATCCTGACACAGCCACACAGTGGTTCTTGACAGTAATCGATTGGCTGAAGGAATGGGCGTGTGCAAGGACAACGGGCTTCGGTACGCCACTACCGTGGGGGAAGGGCTGGATCATCGAAACGCTGAGTGATTCAACGATCTATATGGCGTTCTACACCATAAACAAACACATCAACGAAAACAGGATAAAATCTGAAAGCCTGACCGCAGAAGTTTTCGACTATATCTTCTATGGGAAAGGAAACGCAAAGAAGCTGACGATCGTAACAGGAATAAAGACTACTATTCTTGAAGAAATGCGAAGAGAGTTCTTGTATTGGTATCCGGTCGACCTGAGAGTCTCAGCTAAAGAACTGCTGCCGAACCACCTGACTTTCTTCATATTCCACCACACTGCACTGTTTCCGCCTGAACACTGGCCCAAAGCCATCGGCGTAAACGGCATGCTCATGATCGAAGGCAAACAAATGCACAAATCGAAAGGCAACTTCGAAACCATGAGAAACGCCATTGAGCGATACGGCGCAGATGCAACGAGATGCGCGTTGTTGCTGGGTGCAGAAGGCATGGACGACCCAGATTGGCGCCGCGAGGCAGCCGAGGATATGCAATCTAAGCTGGAATCATTCTACGGCTTCGCAAAAAGCATCATAGAAAACGCCAAAACCGAGGAAAAAGGACAACTGGAAAAATGGTTGATGAGCACTTTACAAGGTCGCATCAGCGAAATAACAGAGAACTTGGAGCAAATGAAAACAAGAACAGCCTTAGAAATAGCTCTATTCGAAGTTTGGAATGACTTCCGATGGTACGTTCGCCGAAAGGGAAACATGGATGCGAAGTCTCTTCAAAAGGCTCTGCCAATCTGGTTAAGACTGCTTGCGCCGTTTGCGCCGCACGTGTGCGAGGAGTTGTGGAGTCTGACTGGCGAAAAGAGCTTCATTTCGCTTGCTGAGTGGCCGAAAGCAAGTGTAGGAAAAATGGACGTGCAGTCTGAAGAGCAAGAGAATCTGATAAAAGGAGTAATCGATGACACCTTGAATGTACTGAAAGCCACGAAAATGAAGCCGAGCAGAATTTGCTACTACGCGGCAGCTCCATGGAAATGGAAGGTCTACTTGAAAGTTGTAGAAAAGTCGGTGCACGGTGAAGTAAGAATCAACGAAATCATGAAAGACCTGGCAACTGACGATGACCTGAAGACGAACATGAGGGAAATCGCGAAAACCGTTCCCAAGGTTATCAAGGAAATAGGTATTATGTCAGGCGGGAGAAAGGCAGATCTCCTCAGAATTGGCACATTCGACGAGAGAGAGACGATTAGCGAGGCCAGGGCATTCTTGGGTGAAAGGTTCAAGGCCGAAGTCTCTGTCTATGGGGAGGAGGATCAGAAACGCTTCGATCCGAGACAGAGAGCTGCGATGTCTATGCCGCGTCGGCCAGCAATCTACATTGAATAGGTGCTTGCTAAATGAGTCTTGCCATCGAGGTCAGTGTGCGGTTGTTGACTTTGATGTGATAGTTCCTTCGCCCGCTGCTAGTCGTTGTGACGTAGAAGTCTCTTTCCTGATTGAGGTCAGCGCCATACAGCATGGCAAGAATAGTGCGACAGACATTCACTGTCGTCAGTTTCTCGTCTCGCATTTTCTTTTCGATTTCTTCCTGCAAAATCCTTGGATTAATGGTATAAACAACTTCTGAGCCTTGCCCCGTTCTGTAGTAATGCATTTCCATTTCTTTCAAGAGAAACTCTACGATATCGTAGTAAGGAGTCTTGCGGTTTTTTATGAGATGAACGTAGTTTATTAGCGGAATGGGGACTTCCGGCATCGCTCCTCCCCCTATGAAGTATGGCGGACGGGTCTTTAAAAAGCTTAAGGAACATTCCTCCATATGGCAATAGTATTCAGGCAATGTTGGAAGGATATGGCGCCTATCGATAAAACTATATGAAGCGTTCATTAACAAATTCTGAGGACCCGTGGCGCAGCATGGACGGCTGAAAGGGCCCACAAAGCGCGTCGGACTTCTAAGGCTGACGCTGGAGAAATCCGAAAGTCCTGGGTTCAAATCCCAGCGGGTCCGCCACTGTCGACTGATTGAAATACTTTTTGAGGACTGGACTGAGTCCAGGTAACTGCTACTTTACTCAATGCAGATATTTTGTAATTTAAAAGGATGTAATGTTAAGCTCTTGATGTTTTGTCGATAGGAAATTTTAAATTGCTGATGCAATAATAATTTGGAAAAGCTTCAGTATTTGACTTGTCGATGTATAAGAGGGATTGTGATGAGCACTCACGCAGAAGACCTGAAACTTCGATTAATGACGATTGAGCTGCTTAGAACAGCAAAGTATAAGCGAAATATTACATATCGGGAGCTTGCCTCCAAGACAGGCTTGCCGGTGACCGTTTTGAGCAGATATGCGAAAGGCCATGTTTTGCCGAACACTGCAAGAGCAAAACAACTCTGGAGAGTCTTGACCAAACTCGTCGGCTTGGAAAGCGAGTTGCGTGGAAGAATCAAGTTTGACGAGGATGGTTATTTTGACAACACAGAAATCATTGGCGATTTCAACATTCTTCAGCAGGCGGCCAACCATGCACTTGCGAATTTCGCTGGCAAGCGAGTGACTAGGGTTTTGACGGCGGCGACGGATGGAATACCGTTGGCAACGATGGTTTCTAGCGCTTTGGGGGTCAATTTGGTGGTGGCAAAGCGAAACAAAGAAGTTGGTGTCAAAGCTTTTCTAGAAGAGACCTACGTGTTAGGCAGAGACTCTGGGGTAACCATGACGCTATACGTTCCGAAGGAAATCATCAAGAAACGAGACAGTGTGCTGATAGTGGATGACATGATAAAAACGGGAGAGACCCAAGTCGCCTTGGTCAATTTGGTCAAGAAAGCCAAAGCAGAGATCTCAGGCGTTTTCACGTTGGTAGCAGTTGGTGAAGAATGGAAAAAGAGGCTCAAGCCCTCCAGTGAATGCCCGATAGAAGTCATCACTTACGTTAAGGCACCCTACGACCTAAGCACTCATCTCTAGCAATGCACTCAATACATTTTATCTTTCTGCAGAAATCTTTGCCAAGCCTGAGCAGCGACGTCTCGAAATCGACAAAGGACTTTCCTTCAATTTTGTTCTTGAACCATAATTCCTTCAGTTGCTTCAAAGCGCTCTGCCGAGCATCCTCTTTCACTATTCCAAGCTTCTCAGCCGCCAAGACCTCCAGATCTGTGACGTTCGGATCAGCTTTCTCCCAAATTTCCCGCAACTCCCTCAGAAAAATGCTAACCGTAACGTCGCCTATGCCTTTGCCCAAGCCCTTGATCCTTCGTTCCAAGTCCTTTCCATCAACAGCATTGTCATAAAGAACCGTTAGACTGCTTTTGTATTCTTCAGTCAGCTTGCACATAACCTCGAGGAGTTTATCCGCAGTCTTGAAATCGTACCGCGTGTAGCTTCCTTCATCCAGAATTTCGACCAGTTTGTTCCATCCTGTTTCAAGTATTCTCTTAGGCGTCAGGATGTCATGTTTTTTGAGACATCTGTAGGTCTTAATGACTGCCTTTTCCGTGATAGGTGCTCCAAATAGCATGGCTGCTAAAAACCATTTGAAGATCTCTTCGTCTTTTCTGCTTGAAAGGTCTATGCCTAAGGTCTCGGAGTATTTCTGGCCATATTTTTCGACGAGGAGTCTCAGCGTGTCTTGCTTCATGGTCTTTGTCACTTTCTGACAAAATCTTATACTTGTGTCTGCAACATAAACGGTTTACTGAGGCTCTTGACGGTGCACACGCGGACCATAGAATGGCGCGAAGGAAAGGTTGTTACAATAGATCAAACGAAACTTCCTAACACGACTGTGATTCTTGAAATGCAGAACTGCGAGGAAGTGGCTGAAGCCATAAGGACAATGAAAATAAGAGGCGCACCACTTCTGGGCGTGGCAGCTGCTTTCGCCTTGGCTTTGACGGCGCACAATTCAAAAGCAGAAGACAAAAGCCAGTTGATTGGTGAACTTCAAAAGGCTGCAGAGACCATCAGGAACACGAGGCCAACGGCTGTCAACCTTTTCTGGGCACTGGAAAGGATCCTTGACAAAGCAGAAGCTTTCCATGGGAATGGGAAGGAGCTTGCTGCATTCGTTGTGAATGAGGCGAAGAGAATAGCTGATGAAGATGCAGCAGCGAACCGTGAGATTGGCCAGTATGGAGCTAAGCTCATTCGTGACGGTGACGTCATCCTGACGCATTGTAATGCTGGTGCCTTGGCTACTGTCGAGTATGGAACTGCTTTGGGCGTTGTGAGGGCTGCTTGGGACAAAGGGAGAAGAATAAAGGTCGTTGCAACTGAAACTCGCCCGCTATTGCAGGGAGCTAGACTGACCACTTATGAGCTTGCGAGAGATGGTATACCTGTCACTCTGATCACTGACAATATGGTCGGCTATGTTATGAGAAAAGGGCTAGTCAACAAAGTTGTGGTTGGTGCTGACAGAATAGTAAGAGATGCGGTGATCAACAAGATCGGAACGTATACTATTGCAGTTCTGGCCAAAGAGCACAATGTTCCATTTTATGTGGCGGCACCTAAATCCACTTTTGACTTAACACGTGCATCTGCGGATGTTGTTATCGAAGAGCGTAGGCCCGAGGAGGTCACTCATATAGGTTCGCTGAGGATTGCCGCTGAAGGAGTGAGCGTTTTGAACCCTGCTTTCGACGGGACTCCGCTCGAATACGTGACAGCTATAGTCTGCGAAAGTGGCATTCTATATAAGGAGGATTTCCGTAAACTTAGCACGAAATCCTGCAAATAGGGAATTTGATTTCTGCATGTTTGTGGTCTTGATGAGCAAGAGCGAAACAACCGGGAATGCTGAAACAAGGGCCAAAGGTCTGCTTGAAGAAAAAGGTGTTAGGATCTCCAAGAGAGAGAATGCGGACCAGCTGTCCTCAAGAGGATATGGTATATCTGAGAACAATGAACTTTTGCTTACGTTTGATGAGGCTCTTTATCTCATGGACAAAGGGCTTCTGGAGGTTGAAGAAGATGAAGGCAGAAAGGTTGATTTTCAAGCTGTCCTGCAATGCTATAGAAACGTGGACGCGAATGCTTGGGCAAGGTACTTGGCTTACCGAGATCTGAGAAGTCGGGGTTATGTTGTCAGAGAGGGTTTCGGTGTAGGCGTTGATTTTCGGGTTTATGAGCGGGGTGAATACAGCAAGGAAACAGCCAAGTATCTGATCTTGAGCATTCAAGAGGGGAAACCTATCTCTTTGGAGGATTTGGCTAATGTCTTGAAGCAGTGTCAGAGCCTTAAGAAGGAACTTATCTTGGCCGTGATGAACCGGAGGGGCGAAACTGTTTACTATTCTGTTTCGCAATTGAACTTGCCATAGACGGAGAGTCTGAAAGGTGGCTGAATTCAAGACCGTGCGCGGTATGAGGGATTTCCTTCCTAAAGAAGCTAAGACTCTGAGATACATTGAGGGCAAAGCCCGAGAGGTTGCAGAGCTTTACGGTTATGGCGAAATCGTAACGCCAGTCGTGGAATCACATGAGCTTCTGGCGGCAAAAGCAGGTGAAGAAGTCAAGTCAAGAATGTTTGTCTTCAAGGACCTAGGAGGAAGAGATGTTGCACTGCGACCAGAGTTTACCGCTTCTGTAGCCAGACTTGTTGCCACAACAATGAGGAACCAGCCTAGACCCTTCAGACTATTCTCTGTGGGCAGCATTTATCGCTATGATGAGCCGCAGCGAGGGCGCTACAGAGAGTTTTGGCAATCAAATTATGAACTAATGGGTTCAAACAGACCTGAGGCAGATGCCGAGATTACAATGTTGACTAACAGCCTGATGTCCAGTTCTGGTTTGAAGGATTATATGTTCAAGGTCGGTCACGTGGGCGTTTTGAGAGGGATTTTCAGCCAAGAAAACCTTGACGAGAAGGTTCAAGACGCAATAATGCAGTTGATGGACAAGAAGCAGTATGATGATGCGTTGAGAATGGTTGAAGACAATAGAGCTTCAGGTAAGTGTATGAAAATCCTTAAAGAACTACTGAGGCTCAAGGGTCAAGAGGTTTTTGATGTTGTGGCCAAAATGCAGAAACTCGTTGAAGGTTATGATGAGGCTGTTAAAGCGACAAAGAACTTGTGTGAAATTCTGAAGCTCGTTTCTGAAAGCGGAACCAAGATCAACATGGTTGTGGATGCTGGTTTTGCTAGAGGTCTTGAATATTACACGGGGATGATTTTTGAAGCCTATGTGCCAGATCTTGACATAGCATTAGGAGGAGGTGGGCGATATGACAGGCTTATCGAATTGTTCGGAGGTGAGCCCACGCCTGCGGTTGGAGTTGCGCACGGCCTAGACAGGATAATGCTTGCGATGCAAGAGCAGAAAACTCTGCTTGAACCTGCGAAAGAAAAAAGTGTCGTGGTTATCTCCGCGAGCGAGTCGCTACGAGGTGAAACGTTGAGAATCGCGGTGCTCCTCAGAGATGCTGGCATACCTGCGGAGGTTGAGGTTATGGGAAGGAGGATGGCGAAGGCACTGGAGGATGCGGACAGAAGAAAAGTGGATTTCGCCGTGATTGTTGGAGAAAGGGAGTTGAAGGAAGGCGCAGTCGTGCTCCGAGAGTTAGAGGAAAGAGAACAAAGCACAATCAGAATTGAAAAGCTCATTGACACGATCAAAGACTGAAACACAAGACCAGGTGTGCTGCTTTTTCAGCAGAAATCAAAGCTTTTATCCTATTTTGGCTTATACCTAGAAACCAGTGTGTTTCAACTGCTCTGTAATCGTTTCATGGAGGTTGAGCCGTCAAGAACACCGACGAGTGGGCTATCATGAACAGGAAACTGCTCTTGTCGATTGCCGCAGTGTTAATCATTGGCGTTTCTTTGCCGCTTGGAGCTTACCTTTACTTGCGTTCTCAAGTGGCGGCTAAGCCTTCTTGGCTAAGGTCAGGGATGTTTATGACGTATGAGCAATTCTTCGTGTGGACGGGGCATAACCAAACGGAGAACATGACCTGGAATGTAGTTGGACTTAGAGACGATTTTGTCGATGTGCACTTGGTTTCTCATGGTGCAGATGCGACTGGAGAAAATGTTGCAATTACTCTTGGTGAGGAGAATTGGACGATCAACGTGTTTACTCGCGAAATAGTTGATTCTCTGGAATCTGCTTATGTTGGGAAGAAGGTTCCATTCTGGATTGAGAACAGTACGAGGATTGGGTCTAGAATAGATTCGTTTTACGGCGTCAGCGTAGTTAAACAAAGCCAAGTCATTTCCGTTTTAGGTCAGCAGAGAGACTGCTGGGTCGTCGAGTACGATTGGACCACAGCCACCATGACACGTTGGTATGACAAGTCCTCTGGAATAGTTCTCAAGATTCACGTAGTTCTGCATCAAAACACCACGGTCGACATCACAGAAACTGCAATCTCAACCAACATTGATTTGTAACATCAACTGTGCTATTCGCGAGAATCCCTCACTCCGGCAAGTCTTCTAGATCGGTTGTCTTAGGCATAAGAGGCAAAACCCTGCCTAGCGTAGCTTTCCGATCGCAGCCATTTCGCAGTCGCATCAAATGCTTTTTCTGCATGTTGCGATTTTGATTCAGGATCTAAGGAGAAGAGAGCAAAACACTTTGCTTTCTGATGAATGCTATTGTCTCGCACGTTTTCGCGGATGGCATAGCCGAGGATTTTTCCACAAATAATAAAAACTGAAACCAGACAGTTAAAACGCGCCGAGCCGTTTGTGAGAATAGCCTTATCTAGTGGTTAAGATGGGCAAGATTGCGAGAGGACTGTGGAACATCGTTTTGAGTGGTTATCCCAGTTCAGGGAAAACTCTTCTTGCCAAGAGGTTGGTTGCTGAGTATCAGAACCTTGCGAGAGTAAATGTGGATGAATTGACGAGTATGTTCTTTGACGAGCCTCCGCCTTGTCGAGACGAGTATCTGGTTTATTCGCTTATTGCTGACATTCGAGATGCGTTGTTGAAGCGGAAATACAGTGTAGTCATAGATTCAACCGCACCAGACAGAATGACTCGTGAGTTTCTGATGGCTACTCGAGCTAGACATATCAACCAGCTTCTTGTGGTTCTCAGTGTTGACAGGAAAACATTGATAGAAAGGAACATTGCAAGGTTTGGCGATGCAGAGATGGTTTTTGCTTGGGACAAACGGTGGGAGGAGCCATTAGGCGAATGTTGTCTTTTCAAGTTCAGGGGCAGCAACAGAGAGGAATTTGAGAGCTACTATGCTCTTCTAACGGAACTGCTGGAAAGTGAGACGCACCCGTTCAGGTTTGAGTTTCGTCCTTTGCGGCGGCCTCTGAGGGAGATCAGGAAAGGTTTCAGGGGTTTTCTGAGTGTGCTGTCGTTCCGTTGAGTTCGAAAGGGACTGTTTGAACTTTTTTTCTGTTCTCCTAGATGATGGTCGTTTACTTATGCAGTTTTCTTTTGTTTGAGTTGAGCCGGAATTGAGAGGATGAATTAACTGGTTTGATATGTATTTTCGGTTCATAAGTATTATCTGATTTGGGTTTCTAGCTTTGAAGTGTGATGGGTTCTGGGTTGTCGGGGTTCATTGTCGTAAGGAATTATCCTGTTATTGCTGGTTTGGTGAAGATAGTTCTTGGCTCTTTCGGTATGTATCTTTGTCTTCCGGTTTTGATGAATGTGCTTAACTATCCGCCTTCTCATGGCTTTATCTCATTTGGGATCGTGGCGTCCTATTTCAGCGTGGTTGGTGGGGTCAGCTCGATGCTGAAGAGATATTATCTTCTGTCTTTGCTCAGTTCCTATCTCATGTTCGTGTGGTATGCTGCGATTTGGCTTTCGCCTTTGATCTTTAACACTGCTATGTTTGGTTCTCCCTATGGACCTAATGTCTTTCCAACAACTCCATTAGAGTTTCTGCTGTACATGACATTCTGCACTGCACTCTTGCTCTTGCCTTCCTTCCTATGCTCGGTTCTTATCGACAAGTCAAAGACTGAGTTCCTGCAGAAACCTTGACGGTGTTCTCAGATTTTCGCGGTCATAAGGTCTCTGTTATGTTTTTCATGAAAACGCATATTCTAGTATGTTCCTCAGCATTGGCGTCTGCTTTTCTTCGATTTGCTTTGTATGTGGCTTGTTTCTGTGCTCTATCGCAGCTTGGTTGTCGAAAGTTCGATTGTGCTGATTGGCGGTTTGTCTTCTTTCGGTCTTCAGCCGTGTTAACGATGTGTTTTTGCTACGTTATCTAGAGATTTTTGGCCCGATGACGGTGTATGCGCCTGTTTTAATGTAGGTGGAAATGTTGCAGGATTGTTGGGAGGGTTTCGTCAAGATCATGGTGGACATTACGAAGGATGGGCCGAGTTTTATTTCGGAGATGAAGGATGCAGGCATCCAGAATGCGGAAGGTGTCCATTTCACTGCCAATAAGAAGAGCGAGATAGCTGGCCTCTTGAAGCATCGAATGGAAAGTCTAGGGTCTTCCTTCCTCATCTGATTTGGGAAAAACCCTTCAGAAGCGATCTGTGCAGTGAGTTGAACGTTGAGAGGTATGAACTGCGCAAGGATGGATCCATCGGGCTATATCATCCGAACGGAACACATGACGACGTCTTCTGGAACATGGCCCTAGGAGTCTACGCAGTCTCGGACACCAAGCCTCTAGACCTTGAAACCATCAGACTAGGCTAAAATTGCAGGCTGAAAGTGCCTCATGCAATTAGCTCGTTCACCGTACATTCACGTCACCCAGTTCTCAATCTAAACTGTGCGGTTCGTAGCCTTATTGACCTTCAATTCCCTCTATTTGGAGCTTTTCCCTGAATCTTAGTAGTATACTTCTTTCTCCTACAGTTGCTGCTTTTTCATTATGGAACTTGGAATTTACTTTCACAAGTCATAAATACCGAATTGAAAAACATAACGAAAGATGCCACATGATCAGAAAACGTGTTTTGTTCACTACTATTCTGTTCTTGCTTGTTGTAACCGCCTTGTGCTCGCCAGGTATCTCTCAAACTGTAGACTATCGACTTGGTTCTATTAGTCAGGTCTACAGGGTTCACAACATGAATACGAGCTTAAATTATGAAAGGATTCAGGAAGCGATAGATGCTCCTGAGACTTTGAGCGGACATAAGATATTCGTTGATGCAGGAACCTATTATGAGAGTGTACTCGTGTACAAGGCTGTTTCGCTAGTTGGAGCAGACAGAGACGCAACTGTCATTGATGGAAACGGCTCGCTAGCAGTCGTTAATGTTGTTTCAAGCGGTGTTTCCGTCTGTAACTTTACGGTTGTGCACAGCTTCAGTAACCTTGGAGGAGATGGCGGAGGTCTGGTCGTAGGTGGAATGGTTAGCGGCATTCAGATTAGCAATGTGACTGCACGTGACAACAACGCAGACTGGGGAGTGCACCTAACCCCGGACAGTCACGACGTAAACGTGACAGAGTGTGTGATCGTTAACAATTCCAGAGGTGGTCTCTTGCTGAATACGAACTGGAACGTGAACGTGTACAACAACACGATAGTCAACAGCAACCAAGGGATAGTGTTGATGTCTTCAGACAACAACACAATCTCGCATAACAAGATAACGGGGAACAAGAATCAAGGTCTCAACATCGGCGGCAGTCGCAATTCCATTTTTGGCAATGAGTTCTCAAACAACGCTGTCGGAATATCGGTTCAGAACGAAGCCTCTGACAACAACTTCTCGGATAACATAGTATCGGATACGGTTTTTCTGGGATACGGTCCTTGTGCAGGAGTGTATTTTTCACGCACAAGCAACAATCGCATGAGGAACAACATTCTGGTTAACAACAGTTTCAATTTTGTCGTTGACGGCGATCGTCCAGAACATTATGTGCACGACATAGATACGTCGAACCTCATAGACGGGAAGCCAATGCTGTACTTGCTCAATCAGCGTGACTTGAATGTGACTGGCGATTGGGGATGCATCGTTGTGGTCAATTCGACGAAAATAACTGTAAAAGATCTTGTTGCTACACGCAATGGGGCTGGTGTGCTTTTTGCATGTACGAACAGCTCAACCATTCAGAACGTCACGGCAGTCGATAACGGGAATGGCATAAGCTTGGTGGCGTCGAGAAACAACACAGTCGTTGACAACAACGTGATGAACAATGTCCAAATTGGAATAAGTCTGACCGCTTCAGGCAACAACACTCTGAGAAACAATGCGATGACGAATAACACATACAATTTTGGACTAACTGGAACCGGACCAACTGCACCTGCATATTCCGAAATCGTAAACGATGTAGACACCTCAAACACTGTTGACGGAAAACCAATCTATTACTTGATCAACGAATCCAACAGGCAAGTTCCAACAGATGCCGGATGCGTACTTCTTCTAAACTCAACGAAAATAACCGTGCGAGACTTGAGCTTGGAGAAAAACGTGTTTGGCGTGGCAGCAGCCTATTCGACCAACGTTCTAATTGAAAATGTGACGGTTCGACAGACTTCTACAGGCGTGGCTCTTGTCGTAACAGATCAATGCACCATCAGAGCAAGTACATTGAGCAACAATCTTATGGGAGTTCTTGTCCAAGACTCTTTTGGCAGCAACATTATAGCCGACAACAAGATTCTGGGAACCAAATTGCAGATGGGCCCTGGACCGCCCGCTGGAGGCATATTGGTTTCGAACTCTGCTGACACCTTGGTCGGAAACAACACCGTGGCAGACTCTCCCTTCGGCATCCTGTTAATGGATTCCACTCTATGTAGCTTGACAAGAAACAATGTAACTGACAATGATTATGGCATCGTTTTGCAGGGTTCTCAAAACGTAAACATGTCTTCTAACAGCATAACAAATAGCACGTGGTTCGGCATCTTCCTTGCTGAGTCATCAGCCAACAACAGCGTGGCTGGAAATCGTTTAGCAGACAATGGCTATGGCATTTATGTTTATAGGTCTTCGAATTACAACAGCGTCTACGAAAACAATCTGACGTCGAATGTTTGGACGGGCATTTGTATTGATAGCTCTTCTTCAGGCAACGTAGCTCGAAACAATGTAACGAAGAATGCATATGGCGTTTTCCTCTACAACGCTACTGGCGTTACGGTCTTTGGAAACTCGATAGTGGCAACGAACTGGACGAGCATTATTCTCATGGGCTCTTCGAACAACAACGTGTCTAAGAACGACTTGGCAAACGATTTCAGGGGCATCGACCTCGGTTCCTCTTCAAATAACAATAATGTGGTCGCAAACAACATAACAGCCAGTAGCAACAATGGCATCAATCTCTCCGGATCTTGGAACAATAGCATATCCGAGAATAGCATATCAGGAAACAATGAAGATGGCATTGAGCTTGCTGGGTCTTGGAACAACACTGTTCGCGGAAACGACATAACCAATAATCCCTGCGGAATTCATCTTCACAACTGTTTCAGCAGCTCCATTTCTGGAAATAAAGTGACAGCAAACTTCAATTTTGGAGTTTGCCTTGTTGTCTCTTCTCTTAACACTGTCTCTGGAAATAATGTAACAAGCAACGGGCAGGGCATCCATCTCAACAATTCTTTCAACAACACGATTTCAGGAAACAGCTTAACAAACAATACTAGTGGCATAGAGCTCGTCGTTTCCTCAAGCTATAACGAAATTTCTCTGAACAGCATAGCCGCAAGCAATGCTAGTGGCATTCATCTTTTCAATTCCTCAAGCAATAGCATACATGGAAATGCAATAACAGACAACGGGAATGGTATCAGTCTCGATGAGTCTTCAAGCTATAACGATATGTTTGGAAACAAGGTTACAGCAAACGCCAATAACGGCATTGACCTCGCTAGATCCTCGAACCATAACAGCCTATCCAAAAACGACGTGACTGCGAACAATGGATTTGGCATTGTGCTTAGCTGGGCTTCTTTTAACACTGTTTTCGGGAACAATGCATCAAATAATAACGCAAATGGTCTTCATCTCCATGGGTCTTCAAACAACAACATAACTGGAAACGACATGACGCGCAACTCGAATGGCGTCTGTCTCTATGAGTCTTCGGATTTTAACAACATATCCGAGAACAGTGTAACAACAAATGTCGGGCATGGCATTTTTCTTAGCAAGTCTTCAAACTGTAGTATCTCTGGAAACAATGTTACAGGCAATATGCATGGCATTTCGTCCTCTAATTCTGCGGACAACAACAGAATCTCTGAAAACCATCTGACTTCGCAACTCTACTTTGGGATTGCTCTTGGGTCTTCTTCCAATGTTGTTTCTGGAAATAGCTTTGCAAACAATTCCGTTGGCATTTTCCTTTCTGAACCTTCAACCTCCAACAGGATATTTGGAAACAACATAACAGCAAGCAGCGGACATGGTATCTTTCTGGGTGGATCTTCGAATAACGACATGTTTGGAAACAGCATAACGCACAGTTTATTTGGCATTTCTCTAGACAACTCTTCAAACAACAGCATTTCTGGAAACAACATGACAGCAAACACAAACTGTATCGCGCTCAGCAATTCTTCAGCTAACACGATTTCTCGAAACAACTTGGCAAACAATTCTGATGGCATCACCCTCTCCAACTACGCGGCTTACAACCGCATACTTGAAAACAACATAACGGCAAACAGCAACAATGGCATTGGCTTCGATTCCTCTTCAAACAACAGCATAATCGGAAACAACATAACAGCCAACAACTTGAGTGGTTTCTATCTTTACAAGTCTTCGAACAATGCTTTTTACTACAACAACATCGTACACAATGCACTTCAAGTTTACGTCTATGATTCTGCGAATGTTTGGGATGATGGTGTTGAAGGGAATTATTGGAGCAACTACACGGGAGTCGATCCTGACCATGATGGGATAGGCAACAGCCTTCACCAGATCAGCCAAAACAACACAGACCACTATCCTCTTATGGGCATGTTTCACAGTTTCGACACTTCATTGGGCTGCAACGTGAACGTCGTCTCCAATTCCTCCGTAGGCGGCTTTGAATACTCCGCATCTGCCAATTCGATCAGGATAGATGTCTCAAACTCGACGACGACCCAAGATTGTGGGTTCTGCAGAGTCTGCATTCCACACGCATTGATAAACGCAAGCGAAATATCAGTCACGATAGATGACGGAGCTGCACAAGTGCTCCACTTCAACGAAGCAACGTATGACAATGGCACTCATCGATGGGTCTACTTTGCCTATGAGCACTCCACGCACAAGGTAGTCATCCAGGGCGCGCACACCACCCCGCCTGCAATCGCGGTTCTGTCCCCAGAAAACAAAACGTACAACGTAAGCAATATATCATTGACTTTCACCGTTGATGAGCCAATCTCTTGGGTTAGCTACAGTCTAGACGGGCAGGCAAACGTTACGATTGCGGGAAACACAACTCTGACGAGTCTTCCAGACGGATCGCACTACATAGCGGTCTATGCGAATGACACTTACGGCCAAAAGGGTTCCTCAAGCGTCGTCAGCTTCTTGGTTGACACAATTCCACCAAACGTGACGAATGTTTCTCAGATTCCACCTGAAACCAGTGTACAGCCTGAGAATCGGGTTAAAGTCAATGCTACAATCACGGACAACCTAAGCCAGGTGAAACGGGCAAGCTTGAACTATACTATTGGAAACGGAACTTGGATCACAGTCAACATGACAAATGTCGGAGGAAATGTTTGGAACGCCACGATACCCGCTTTTCCATACGGCACGAACGTGACATACGTGATTAAAGCAGAGGACAATGCTGGCAACATCGTCACAAGCGAGGACTTAGGATACGTGTGCAAATATCAAGTGATCCCAGAATATCCGACAATCCTCATCCTGCCACTATTGATTATTACAGCACTGCTGACGGTCATATTCTCGAAAAAGAAAAAACTCGTTGCCAAGAGGCTTGATGCCAGAGACGAACCAGCACAAAAGTAATCTTGCCCTTCCAAACCTTTCATTTTCTAAGGAGCCCTAATCACAGGATTCTTTGGGGACTTGGCTTGAAAAAGATTTTGAGGAATTAAGGCAAGAACTCTGGATTGCGGAGGAAACAGAGCTTTCAATTCCCTTTGGGGCTTGTCCTTGAATCGCCTAGATTCCTCATATGCGATTGGCTGTTAGGATTTCCTTGGTTCTTAGTAAGAATCCTTCTGCTGTTTCTATTACGTCAGAAGCTCCATCTTCGGAGAATGAGAGGCCGTAGTCTGCATTTTGTCTGAGGTTCATCGCATCCTCAAATCCTTGAATTTGGGATTGTTCAAGTTCGTTGCTGAAAAGTTCTTGGATAGCGATTAATAGTGCGTAATGGCTTTTTTCCCTGAACCCTTTGCTATAGAGTAGTGCTCTTGCTGCGTGAAAGACTGAATAGTAGCCTTGAATTGTGGCCCATTTGAAGCTCCCGTCTCGTAATGATTTTTGTGCGATTTTCAAATCTGATTCGGCTCCTTCTATTTCTTTCAGCGTTAGCTTTCTATCCGGCTTGATTCTGGTAAGTCTCCTTTCTTCGAGCAACCGTTTGAACTTGTAACTCATTCGTGCTCCCACAGTGTTATGCCCTTTGAGATTCTTTCGTATAATGGTTTATCCCTAGCCTTCATTTTCGCAAGTTCATTTGAATCAACTATGATGGGTGCTATTCTTCTGTCTGTCATTTGTTCATGCATCCCAGCTTCAAGTCTGATGGCTTCTGGATTTGAGGCTAATATGAACAAGTCTATGTCACTGTCTTTAACGTCAATTCCTTCAGCACAGCTCCCGAAAAGGACAATCCTCTCTGATGCTTGCTTAAGCGTATTTACTAGACCGTTGAGAGACAACACATTGAACAGAATCTTAAACTGCCTCGCGGCGGGATTTCTCAAGTTTGCCCTGTAAAGGTTTGTCCTTCCTCGCCTATCCAAGTCAACGAGATCCATTGTGTGGAACTTCCGCAGAAATTGGCTCACTGCTCCAATGCTGACGCTTGTTTTCCGGGATATTTCTCTTTCATGAAACTGTTCCATTGGGTCGGATAGGAGAAAGTAGAGAACCTCTAGACTTCTGGAAGTTACGAAATTCATTTTTTTGAACATATGTTCACTGAAATGAACAATCCTGCTTAAGTATCTTTCGAATAGACACGAAACTCAGAACATTGCGCAAGAGCGCAGGGCCACACCAGGTAAATGGCCACTGAGACTCAATGCCAAGTGATTGTCTGCTCACGCAGAATCTATTTCATCGAAGCATCTCGGATCTGTCCATGAATCTCTGTGCGTATACGTGTAACGGTTTTGGGACCCTCTATTAGAATACAAATATGTTTAGCTGTGTTGAAGCTGGGTGAGTCTTTTGTCGAGATGCGAAAAAGCTTGCGAAAATGCTGTGGCTGATGAGAGCCCAGAGTAGGTTGTGGGTTGATCAGAGGAGGTTGAGGACGCTTGGCTTCACTAGAATATGACGCTTCGAGCAATGCGATGTATCTTCGGTTGAAGAGAGGAAAGGTAGCGGAGAGCGAGCCGATTTCGGATAATCTGATTTTGGATTTGAATGAGAAGCGGGAGATAATCGGGGTGGAGATACTTGGTCCGTCGCAGATAGACGTAAGCAAGTTTTCCATCCCTGTGAAAGTTGTTAAGACAAATCAGTCTCTTCATGCCAGAAACTGAGATTCACGTTTTCTTGAGATCAGATTAGGCTGTCATGTCGTTCTTGGATGCAGAGTAGTTCATATTTGCCAGAACGGTCTCTTTTGTAGTGGAAATCTGGGGCGAGTTTGTTACCATTTTGGTCTTGGTCGAATCTGGGGTCGCCTGTTTGGAAGAGTTGTTGCCTTTCAATTCCCTCTTATTGGGATTTGTCCATGAATCTGCCAGTATGCTCCGATGAGGTTTTTTACCCATCCTGTATCTTTCAATTCCCTCTTATTGGGATTTGTCCATGAATCGCCGGAGCCACAGATTTTATTATTGTGGCTGGAACAAACACTTTCAATTCCCTCTTATTGGGATTTGTCCATGAATCGAAGATGATTATGGCGATTATGATCCTGAATGGGATAACTTTCAATTCCCTCTTATTGGGATTTGTCCATGAATCTCAGTTTCGGAGGAGGCTCATAGTCGCTTAGTTCTATGTCTTTCAATTCCCTCTTATTGGGATTTGTCCATGAATCGTACTTTAAAGCGACTGGAAATCCAAATAGTTTTACAATCTTTCAATTCCCTCTTATTGGGATTTGTCCATGAATCTCAAACGGCATACACGGAAACCGCAACTGCGATCAGCTTTCAATTCCCTCTTATTGGGATTTGTCCATGAATCCAATGCTCAACGCTCACGCTTTCACCCTCTCAAACTTGCTTTCAATTCCCTCTTATTGGGATTTGTCCATGAATCTTAGGTCTGGACTTCCATCGATAACCGCATCTTGAACAGTCTTTCAATTCCCTCTTATTGGGATTTGTCCATGAATCATATAATGTCTGACGGACCTGCGAACGCGCCTTTATAGTCTTTCAATTCCCTCTTATTGGGATTTGTCCATGAATCTAATCGAGCATCTTCTGGATCCTGAGAGTTTTCTTGCCTTTCAATTCCCTCTTATTGGGATTTGTCCATGAATCGTCCCGTTTCGACTTCGATAGTCTCGCATGCATCGGCTACTTTCAATTCCCTCTTATTGGGATTTGTCCATGAATCTCCGCAAGGACACGGAAGCGGCTTGAATGCTGATACTCTCTTTCAATTCCCTCTTATTGGGATTTGTCCATGAATCTCATGGACTGCCGTCACGGGAACCTTGAGCTACTATATGGTCTTTCAATTCCCTCTTATTGGGATTTGTCCATGAATCGATTTGGTATAGACTATTGCGCCATCGCTTGGCGTGTTCCTTTCAATTCCCTCTTATTGGGATTTGTCCATGAATCAGAGTTCATAGACATAAGCATACTGAAAGAGCTGCTGGCTTTCAATTCCCTCTTATTGGGATTTGTCCATGAATCCAACAAGATTAACA
>Ga0315280_10003376_pt1 | contig 24602 bp, 25 predicted proteins | sample YL17G06_40_MG_FD_203697 | JGI IMG/M metagenome (GOLD analysis project Ga0315280, IMG submission 203697) | Sediment microbial communities from Yellowstone Lake, YNP, Wyoming, USA - YL17G06_40 | ecosystem: Environmental > Aquatic > Freshwater > Lake > Sediment | place: USA: Wyoming | collected...
CAACAAGTTAAGGCTGTTAAGTTAAGTGATCTTGAATTTGAGTATAAAGGCGAGTTTGGTACTGCTTTAGAAGGATTCCATGTTGATCCAAACTCTAAAATGTCCGCACAATTTATGATAAACAATACTGGCAATGTGGTACTGGATTTAAAAACAATAATAAATTTTACATATACCTATAATCCAGACAAGTCTGCTCTTTCAGAAGAAAAATCTCTAACTCTTAAACCACTTGAAACTAAAAAAATTATATTTAATCTAACTTCTCCGTCCAAACCAACAACCTATACACCAGTAATATCAGCTTGGTCTGAAAACAACATGTTGGGAGAACTTATAGGAAGATTGGTTGTTGAAGGACAGGGTGGTACTATTTTGAATGCGCACACTGAAAAACTTGCATATGTCAAAGACGAACCTGTTGTTATAGCAGTTCAAGTGACTGGTTCCGCTGATTATGAACATGAGGTTAAGCAAGCTGATTTATATTGCAAAATTTCAGATTCAACAGGAAGAGAAATCCTTTCAACAAAAAAGACAGCTGATTTGGAATTTAATCCCAAAGAGATAATATTTTCTAAATCGGCTCCAGAAAGTTTTGTAAACTACACTTTATATTGCTCTTTGAATAAGGGAAACAAAGTTTTAGACGAATTCAAATCAAATTATATTGGTGGAGTACTGCCCATGCAACCAGTGAAGAAAGAATCCGAGTGGTATTGGGTTATGTTTATCCTTCCTATAGTTTTCACCATAATTTTAATTTTTTACATATACAAGAGGAGAGAGCATGAATAAAATTATAATTTTGATTAGCATTTTAATGTTCTTACCTTCAGTTGTATATGCCGGTTGCACTCCGGGTGAAGGTTATTTATGCTGTCCAAGCCATTGTCCAAAATATGACATTCTTACCCTCCAGGGCACTCTCAATGTGATAGATGAAAATAACAATGGCCTTTTTGATCCTGGAGAAAAATTAACAGTAATTTTTGGCACAGTTCTCCCCAGCTGTTCAGATTCTGTAGATTTTCTCAATGTGCAAATAGGGCTTTATGATAATACTAATGGCAACTTATTGAGAAATAAAACAGCTTTGTATTCAACAAATGGAGTAGGATCTAATGATATAGAATATGTGGCCGAGATTAGAGTACCAGAAGATATAGACACACCTAAGATAGAAATAAAACTCACAGCGAAAGCCACTGCCGTGCACGGATCAACTGCAGCTAAAGACAGAACCCCCCCTGTTCAAGAAGCATTCGACTCCTGTGTTTCAGAAGTGTTAATACAAGATAATAGTTTAAAAGAGCTGCCATTAGATCAAGCAACAATAGATTATTTAAAAAATACTAGAGATGTTCACAATCTAGACCATACAATAAACACAGAAGAAATTTATATAAATCAATATAAGTTCACCTTATGGGCTGGTTCGGGACACCCCTTTTGGGATGTTTCTGCTTATGATTTAGCAAAATGTCTTTTCAATTGGGAAAAATGTGCAAGAAGAACCAATACAGAATGTATATGTTGTAGCAATATAGGCGGCCATTATGGAGTGGAAGCAAGATTTGAACAGAGTAAAATTTACTCCACGTCCCAGATAAAACCACACTTCAAATCTCTTTATTACACCGGCGATGAGAACTATTTTAACATCTTCTGGTCAGCGGCATATGATTACCCGAGCAATGCAAAATTAGCAGTAACATGTACTCTAAACAATCAGCAAAGCTGCAACAGCGAACATCTCTCTGGTTTAAATGGAGGCTGCACAATAACAAACCCAACCTATAATTTCAAAGAAACCAATACACTAAATTGTACAGCCTATAACCCCAGATATCCTACATTACGTTCAACAAACATATCAGAATTCAGAGCAGTGGATTTCAAAATCTGGTCAGGAATATCTTTTGGTCAAGCCTTTACTGTCGGTCAGCTTTCTACCTTACCAATAAACATTCAAAATCTCGGTCTATTAACAGACAAATACGAGGTAAATTCTGAAATACTCTCTGGATCCGAAACCAGCTACTTTGAACTGCCAAACAACTATATCACTGAAGAAGCCAAGACAAACGAGATCAAAACTATTAACGCAAAACTAACATTGTTGTCAACCAATGGTGTGAGCATTAAGTTTTGTGCTAACTCCACTGTTCATCGCCCATACTGTTCTTATAACAACAATGAACAAGAAAAATGCTGCCAAACAATTCAAATTAAAGGAGGATTAGCTTCATTACAGGATATGACCATCATGCATGTAATGCTACTTTTACTGATATCGACATTCATCCTTTTGTTAAAGAATAAGTTATGATTCATCATTTCAAGCTATAAACTGTTTTAAAGAACTCCGTGTTTCCTTCAGACTTCTTTCCCATACTGATATAGAAAGATCCAGAAGATGTTGGGTCACATTCCAAACTTACTTCATTACTTTGCTGATGTAAATAATCAGATGGGAATTGTACGTCAACATAATGCCAATCACTAAAGCATTCTTCACTTTCGTACACGATGTTATCATTCACTTTTACTCTCCATTTTTTTCCAACCGCATCTCCGCACGTAACCAACAAATATACACGCAATTTTACATCTCCAACCAATCTTGTATTCGATAGAGTATCAATAAGTATAGCATTCGGCTCTTTCAGTATTCCCTTTGATTGTGAAGTACATTTAATTGATTGAGCATATCCACCAAGGAAATTATACTCTGCCAAGTAACCTTCTGTGGGCGACACGCCACCAGTAATGGTAGTTAGAATATTTCCGTAAGGAAGAGAAAATGATAAGATGTATACTGCCATGAAGCAAACAGCCACAACTAAAATAATCAAAAACTCTCTTTTCATAATTATTTATTGGATTTCAAAATATTAATAAGATTTAAACCCGCTTAGTTAAACCACTTTCCAAAAAACTATTAGCTCTTTTTATCAGTTCTTTTGATTTCATCTTCCCAAGCACTTCTTGAAAACCAACCCATTCGTATGTCACATGTTCCCAAGAAATCTTCACATCTTTTGTCTTGGTTTCAACCAAAAAACAAACAACTTCTTTGAAAATCGTCTTCCCCCCTCTACTATACACATAAGAAATTTTTTCTTTAAACCCATCAATTATCTTTCCATCGTCTATTCCAGTTTCTTCTTTCACCTCTCTTAAAACAGTCTCTTCTTCGCTTTCACCTTTTTCAATATTTCCTTTGGGGAAATCCCAATAATCCTTTTCAAGACTCTTTCTCAGCAACAAATACTTGATTTCTTTTCCCTCTCTTCTAAAAACTATGGCTCCAGCAGACTTTTCTTTTGGCATATATTAACCTTAGTTAAACTTTTATTTACTCTTTTTCCAAATAAGTAATAGTAGGTGAGGTCATGCCAGAAGTAGAAAAACAAGAAGAGTATGAATTGATCCCCCTTTCTCCTTTGAGAAGATTGGAAAAAAGAATTGAGCAATTAGAAACAGCAAGTCCAGAAGCAAATGTACAAGAGATTTTCAAAGAAGTCATTGACATAGTTAGAATGAATCAAGAGATTGTTGACGAGCTTGCAAAAGCCAATGATGCGTTGAGAATCGAAATTTCTAAATTGCCATCAAAAATGGACGACCTGATAAACAATCTAAATGAGCTAATTTCATTTATCAAAGCTTCTGCTACTGAAGATATTTCTTCTAACACAGAATCCTTTGGTCCAATAATTGGCAAGCTTGATGAGCTAATTCAAACAAACAAAAAAATAGCAGAAAGCAATCAAGTAGTTATGAATGCTTTAGAAGAGATGGATAAAAGATTTAGAAAACCTGTTCTTCCACCTCTGCCCCCAGGCAGAAAACCTCTATTGCTACCACCACCTAAAGTTCAATGATTGATATGGCCAAAGCTCAAGGTGACATAATATCAGCTGTGATTATAATCATCATAGCAATGGGTCTTGTGGGAGCTGCTTATTCCTGGGGCCTTCCCCTCATACAAAAAAGACAGGACACAGCAATAGTCAACAGGGTTTTGAATTATTTTGATCAAAACAACATAAACTCCTTACCAAGCTTGATAGAACGTGTTGCAAACATAGGTGATAAAGAAACTTTTTCCTTGGACGTCAACGGAGTTTGGATATTAAAAGAATACACAGAAGCAAGTTCATTCAACAATTCCCTCACATTCAGTTTTTCTAGCAAGGTTTCAAATCTTGCCACAGGCCAATGGATATCACTAACAACAGGAGCCTCGTGCCCGCCTTCTAATGCAACACTTGGCGTTCACAAATCTTCAGTAGTCTGTGCAAGAGCTGATTCGACTGCCGGCGGTTACAACATAACCTACATGGTTTTATTTAGAGAACTGGATGACAGCAGTGGAACAAAAGGATATAAAATCGATTTGCAGAATGGGGGTGCTTCATTAACCTCTACAGGTAAAGGTGTAAGGGTTTCTCGAGGCGAAATATCTTCTAAATCTGTAGGTCAGTTAACCTTAATAGAAACAATAATAAAAGTAATTTTTGAATAGAATGAGTAAAGGACAGTCTTTGGTCATACAATTCATTGCTTTTTTCCTAATAGGGTTCAGCCTGTTCGTTTCAACTAGCAACATCTTTCAATATCAATCAAAGGCATTCCAGGACATGATCATAGACTCAAGTCTCAACCTTTCAAACAGCTATCTGTCTTCAGCAATTCTTACAGCAATAAACAGCTGCAAAAATTGTGATTCAGCGAACATAACAGTAAAACTGCAAAATACAACTGCAGATTATGTTCTTGCGATTGGATTGAGTCAAGCTTTTGGCTTGAATGTTTCCATACCTCCGATCGGAAAATATTCTAGCTCAAACGTTCACAACATAATCCCTTTTTTAACCCAGTGCTCGGGCAACAGCACCTCGAACAGACCAATAAGTTTAACATTTAACAAAAACCAAAATAAATTAGAGGTTAAATGATGGTTTTGCTAAAAAATGCAGTTAGAAAACTTAGAAGGGGATATCAAATAATTTCCCAACCTCAGGTTATAGAGACAAGGCCCACCATTCAAGTAAGACCAAGAATCATTTCACCAGAAACTCAAACCATATCAGTAAAACTACAGCCTCAAGTTGAAACTCTTCCAGCCCAGCAAATAAGAATTCCCATACAACCAGTGCAAGTTCCGGTAAAAGTTGCGAGAGAAGAGACTGCACCCGTTCAAAGACAAGAAGTCATGACAACTCAAAGACAGATAACCGAGGTTGATGGTTTCAGAATTCCAAGCTTTTCTCCCTCATCTGTAAGAGTTGGCGGCATGAAACTACCAGAAGAAGCAATAAAAATTTCTCTTACATATCCTCTAATTCCAAAAAAACCAGAGAAAGGTGAAACTGTCTTTGCATATGCAAAAATTTTCTGGGACCCGAAAGCAAACAGCTATGTTTACAATGTCGTCGAACCAGAACTGTCTGATCGTTTAAGAAACATAATGAAAAATATAAAGGAACTTTTAGAGCAAAAGTTAGACATTGAATTTTCAAGATTGAGAATTTATGAAGCAAAAGGATACCTTAAAAAACAAATCAATGAAATAATCACTTACTTTGGATTTGATTTGAGCAATACAGAAAAAAGCATACTTCAATACTACACAGAAAGAGATTTCATTGGACTTGGAAAAATAGAACCTCTGATGAACGATGAACAAATAGAAGATATTTCTTGTGATGGTTTGGACATACCGATTTTTGTTTTCCATAGAAATTCAGATATAGGATCCATACCGACCAATGTGATGTATGGCAACCCTGATGAGCTGGATTCTTTTCTCACCAAGCTGGCCCAAATATCAGGCAAATCAATTTCAGTCGCAGAGCCTCTCTTGTCAGGCTCTCTTCCAGACGGCAGCAGAATTCAAGCAACTCTTGCAACAGACATAGCAAGAAGAGGAAGCAACTTCACCATAAGAAAATTTACAGAAGAGCCACTCACACCAATTCACTTTCTGAAGTATGGAACTGTGGATATAAAAATGCTTGCCTATCTTTGGATGGCAGTTGATTTTGGCAGAAGCATAATCATCTCAGGCGGCACAGCTTCCGGAAAAACTTCTTTCCTGAACGTTCTATCTCTTTTCATAAGGTCTGAGAAAAAAATTGTTTCAATTGAAGACACACCAGAACTTAAGCTTCCACATCCTCACTGGGTTCCACATGTCGCAAGAACTGCAATTGGCGTTGAGGGCAAGAAAGGTGAAATAGATCTTTTCGATTTGCTGAAAGAAAGTTTGAGGCAGAGGCCCGATTACATAGTGGTGGGTGAAGTAAGAGGTAAAGAAGCATATGTCCTTTTCCAAGAGATGGCCACGGGTCACCCCTCACTAGCAACCATCCACGCTGAAAATGTTCCAAAACTCATAGACAGACTCACGACACCGCCGATAAGTTTGCCGCCCACATTAATCACAAGTGCAGATGTGATAGCATTCCTTTCATTCATAAGATACAGGGAGAAGCAAGTGAGAAGAACGACAGAAGTTTTAGAAATAGTTGGGTATGATTTTGACAACAAGATGCCGATAACCAATCAAGTTTTCAAATGGAACCCTGTAAAAGACTCTTTTGATACTGTCAACAAAAGCATCACTCTAAAGAAGATAGCAGATAATTTTGGCTTGACAGAAAAAGATGTTATAGATGAGTTGGAAAGAAGAATGTTTGTGCTGGAATGGATGCTTTCGAAGAACATATCAGAATACAAAGATGTTCACAAGATTTTGAACATTTATTACGCCTCTCCTGAAAAAGTGATTTCAGCTATCATGGGCGGTAGATAAAAAAATGGAATACACGAAAGTAGCTATGAGATTATTCTATCCTTTGACAGAAGCAATAACGCCTTATTTTTCAGGATTGAAACTTGAATTGAAAAAATCAAACCTGAAAATGTCTCTTCAAGAATATCTTAGCATGGGAGTGCTTCTCACCGCCATAGTCTTTGGGTTTGAACTTCCACTTCTCTCCATAATTTTTGTCCTGATCTTGAAAAATCCTCTATCGGGCTTCATCACATCTGTAACAACTACACTAATTTTGACATCAATATTTTTTATTTCATACATAAACTATCCAAAAATTTTGATTAGATCAAAATCAAAAAATATAGAAAATTTTTTGCCGTTTGCTTCGCTTCATCTTGCAACGATCGCAAGTTCAAAGTTGTCTTTAAGCAAGATGTTTCAAATATTCTCTAGGTTTGCTCCCTATGGTGAACTTAACAATGAGATTAAAAAGATTGAAAGCGACATAAGCCTGTTTGGTTTAGATGTCAACACCGCTTTAGAAAGATCCATAGAAAGGACACCGTCAAAAAATCTAAAAGAACTTTTGTGGGGAATTCTTTCCACAAACAGATCAGGAGGAGATCTGAGTGTCTATTTAAAAGAAAAATCTAAAACTTTCATGGATGAATATAGGAGAAAGTTGTACGAGTTTTCCCAGCAATTGACAATCTATATAGAAATTTTTCTAACAGCTGTCATCCTTGGCGCTGTATTCTTTGTCATACTCACATCAATCATGTCCGGGATCGGCGGTGCGGCTGGAAGCACCCTTTCCATCCAATTCTTCCTTATTTTTATTTACCTCCCGCTTGTATCTGTGATGTTCATTTGGCTGATAAGAACAGCTACACCCGGGGGTGAATAATTGAAAATCGAACTTGACATGGAAAAGAAAGTAATCCTAACCTCTACAACTATATCCGTACTTCTGATATCCTTTGGAGTAATAACAGCAAACCAGAACATCATAGGCAACAGTATAATCATGTCGTCCTTCTTGATCATCATCCCAATCATATTGTTCAGGTATGAGAAGCAAAGAACTTTGAAAGAAATTGAAGAAAAATTTCCGCACTTCCTAAGAGATGTTGTTGAATCAATTAGATCAGGCATGCCATTTCACAAAGCCATAGTTATTTGCAGCAAACTGGACTACGGAAAACTGACTAAAGAAGTTAAGAAAATGGCAAACCAAATTTCTTGGGGGCTGCCTGTTGATAAGGTTCTAGACAGATTTACAGAAAAAATCAAGGGAAGCAAAAAATTATATGTGTCCCTCAAAGTCTTGAGAGAATCTTACTTGACAGGAGGAGATGTGGTTTCAACACTAGAATCAGTCATCAACAATTTAAATATTCTGGAAGATTCTGAAAAAGAAAAGAAAACTTTACTCAACCAGTATGTCATCTTAATGTATGCCATATCTTTTGTTTTTGTTGGCATCTTAATTGCAATAAACAAGTTGATGATACCTGTTTTTCAAGCCAGTTCAGCCGCAGCAGAAACTATGGGGCTTGCCAACCCCTGCCAAGACAGTCCAAACATAATCTGTTCAATCTATAACATACCTTCCATATATATCTTCAAAGTAAAAGATCCTAATGGTATAGGTGCATACTATCTCTCAATATTTTTCTTCATGAGCATGATAGTTGCAATAGCATGCGGTCTAGTTGCTGGGCAAATAAGTGAAGGCTCTCTCACGATCGGACTAGTGCATAGCGCCATCATGACAACTGTTATTTTTGGTGCGATGCTGATTTTAAGCGGAGCAGGAATACTGGGAGTTTAAATGAAAGGTCAAATTAGCTTTGTTGAATTCTTGGTCACGACGACCGTGTTCATTTCTTTTATTGGATATTTTTCTTTTCAACTGATAAATTTTTATCCGCTTTATTTGGGCGAGATTAGAAATGAGAGGATAAGGTCAGAAGCTTATCAGATTTCTGAAATATTGGTGGACGATCCGGGCTATCCCATGAACTGGAATGTGGTAGGAGGTGTGCAAAGACTGGGACTTTCTGATGAAACAAAAAACAAAACAAATGTTCTATCCCTGAATAAAATCACTGCGATCGGCGATGGCACCAACCTTTGTAAGCCAGGATACGATACTGTTAAAAAATGGCTTGGTTCTGCTTATGATTTTTCAATAGTCTTAACAAGAAAAATCCCCTCAGAAATGATTTTGATCAACTGCCGTCCACCCCCGAGTCCACTTAAGGCAATAAACACTACTGTAAGAAGAATAGTTTCGTTTGATTCAAGCTACGGTGAGCTGATAGTTCAGATGTGGTGATATGAAAGGAATAATGAACACGATTGAACTGATTTTTGTTCTCATAGCTCTATTCATAGCCTTCGGCGTCTTGCTCCCAGGATTTTCATATAGAGGAAAATGGTCAACAGCTTATCTTTTGCTGATGAGCAGGGACATGATAACCACGGTTGATAGAATTAACAAACTCTATGACTATTCCTTTAGCACATCTCTTCTAAATAGTTTTATAGAAAACATCACACCAGCAAACAAAACAAACATACTTTGGTGGTCTGAGACAGAAGGCACTTTAAAAACTGATCTTTACATTGGTTGCAACTGTACGAACGAGACATTCAGAAACTTGACCAAATGGTTTGAAAATTTAAAAATAAATTCCAGACCAATAAACCTGATACCGTGCCTCACAAACTTGGATGAAATAAACTTGTGCGGACCCAGCAACAGTTATCCAGACGTTCTGCTGATATGGGGATACAAAGATCTTGGGAGCTACGAAGGAACATTAAAAAAATATTTGAGCAAAGAAAATGGCATAATAGAAGTGATGGACTTCGATCAAGTATCTAGCATACAAAACACCATGTTTGGAATAACTGCAGGAACAGACTGGGGAGCAGAAGTTGACAATGACACAATTCTAAAACCAGCTAGCGCAAGCAACATAATTTATCAACCTTATAAAATATTCTACCATGCCCCGTTGCCTGCAGAAGCGACAAAAAATGGAGTGCTGGTTGGATGTACAAAAAACATCACAGGCAACTTAAACATATGGCATACGAATTACACTTTTTCAATCTGTGATGGCACTAAAGTCTTTTTTGATACAGATGCCAACGGCACTCTTGACACAGGGCCTTTGGTCAAGGGAAGCACATTTGTACTCAAGAAGATAATAAATCCGATAGGTTTCTACACTTTCACTTTGAATTATGTTGAAAGCGACAAGATAGGAGTTTCATTCAAGCCCACATACAATTTTACCGACTTCTGCAGAGTGCCGACCAAGAAAAAAATAGTTCCTATTGACAACAATGTTGAAGTTTTCATGCAGGGCTCTAAAGCAGGAAGTGTTGCCTATTGTTCTATTCTAAATGGAACAGTTGCTAGGACAGCGTGGGTGGCTGATTTCTCAAGAGATGGCTTGGACAAAGTTGGAGACGATCACGTGCAAATGCTGATCTCTTTAATATTGTGGGCATCAAACAAAAAATCCATGAGCACTACAGCCCCATCAACAAAAACAGGTTTCATCTCAACCTACATCAATGTATTTACTGATGACATGTTTGAAGTCTACAAGCTCAAGCTAGGGTCAAGCTATTCCTACTGACTATCTCAATCTTACACTCTCTAAATTTTTTGGAGCAGAAGTTTCAACCCTGAAAATTTTATGAATCGTTCTTGCCAAATCAAGAGTTTTTTGACTTTCTCCATGCGCCACTATCACTCTATCAGGTTTTGCAGCAAGCCTGTGAACAAAACTGAGCAACTGGTTTCTATCAGAATGGCCTGACAATCCTTCAATAGTTTGAATGTCCATCTTCAAGTTCAAAGCAGTAGTTCTCCCATTATCACTCTTGATCGGAATTTCCTTCCATCCCTTCTGTACTCGCCTGCCCATGGTTCCTTCTGCCTGGAAACCTACAAAAATTAATGTATTTCTAGGATCTTCTGCCAGAGCTTTCAAATGTTCGATTGCAGGACCGCCCATCAACATACCGCTTGTTGAAACAATCACAGAAGGCTTTTCATTCCAAACTTTTTCTCTATCGGCTGCAGAAGCAACTCTCTTGAACATGGGATTTGTGAAAGGGTCCTGATTGTTGAAAATTTGCTTTTGAATTCCTCTTGAAAGATATTCAGGATATGCAGTGAAAATTCCGTTTGCATCCCAGATCATTCCATCAATGAAAACTGGATATTGAAAATTGTTTTCAACCAATATAGCCATGACTTCTTGAGCTCGTTCAACCGAGAAAGAAGGAATTAGAACTGAGCCTTTTCTTTCCGTGGTATTGTTGACTATATCCATCAGCTGCTTTTCAGTCTCTTGCCTAGGCGGCATTATGTCCTCAGCGGCTCCATATGTTGATTCCATTATCAAAGTTTCAACCCTTTGGAAATCTGTGTATGCAGGCTCAAGCAAAGTAGTTCTACCAAACTTCTGGTCCAATGCATAAACGATGTTGTGCATACCCTCTCCTATGTGAAGATGAACGAGTGCAGAACCTAAAATATGGCCAGCATTCTGAAAAGCCAATCTAACATCAGGTGCAACATCAGAAACTTCTCCATATTCTAGAGGGATGGAATGCTTGACAGCTTCTTTCACACCTTTTGCTGTGAACAAGGGAGTTGACACACTCTTCTGCATCACATCTATATAATCTAAGCAAAGCAGTGCAAACAAATCTAAAGTCGGAACAGTACAGTAGAGTGGTCCTTGATAGCCGTATTCATACAAGTAAGGCACGCAACCGCAGTGGTCTAGATGAGCATGGGAAATTATTACTGCATCCAAGTCATTCGGATCAAACTCTTTTGAATTCAAAATAGGATACATGTCAGCATTGGTTCCACCCAGTTTTACACCGCAATCAATCAAAACTTTTGATTTGGGTGTTTCTATCAGCAAACAGCTTCTACCAACTTCCCTAAAGCCGCCCAAAGGAATTATTCTTATCCAATCCCTGTTAGTCTTTCTCTCAGTGAAAATTTTTTCTCCAATCTTGTTCAAGAATTCCTTTCTGAACTTTACCTCATCATGAATGACTTTTCTTATTCCATTTATCACATCTGACTTGATTGAAGGAACTCTTTCTATTCTTGGCACCCAGAGCGTCTCAGCTCTTATTTGCCTGAAAGTGTCGCCGCCCCTTCCAATCACCAGCCCAGGCTTCTCAGCAACAATTATCACCAAACTTCTCTCAGGTTCAAAATATATTTCTCTTATCTTTGCATCTTCTGGCACAATTTTTCTGATGAGTTCTTTTGTCGCTTCTTGATCCATGCAAAGGTTGCTCTCAAGTCTTACTTCAATCCTTTTTTTTATCACAGAAACAGCAGCTCTAACAGCATCTTCATGAATCTTGAAGAACTCTCTATCTTTTGTATAGACAATTATCTCTGAACCTTCCAGCTCAGTTCTACTTATTACATCTGCTGGCAAATTAGCTTTTACTTTTTCTAGAATTTCCATTCAAATCACTGAAGAATTTTTTAAAAACTACTTAACATCGTACTTAGTTATTTTAATTCCATCTTTTGTGATAACTGCAACATCAATTCCTTTTCCACCAGAACCAATGTCTCTTTCTATCGCGGCCTTGATGGCTCGAACAGCCAACTTGCTTGCTTCCTCAACACTCATCCCTTCTCTAAAATTGTCTTCCAGGACACCAAGCGCCATGGGTGAGCCTGAGCCAGTAGAAAAGAATTTTTTTTCTTCTTCAACAGAACCAATAGCATCTAGAGTGAATATTGATGGGCCATTTGAATCATAACCGGCGATAATCAATTGGACCATGTAAGGTAAGAAGGTCCATCTGCCACTTTGGAGAATGTTTGCTAAAAGAGTGGAAGCACCTTTAACAGAAATTTTCCTTTGATTTTGAATTGCAAAAAGTTTCAATTCAGCCTTCATGTATCTTGCCAGAGCTTGAGCGTCCCCAGAGGCTCCTGCGATAGTTAAGGCAATGTGCTCTTCTATCGGAAGGATTTTTTCACTTTCCTTGCTGGCAACCAAATAACCGAGCGTAGATTTTTTCTCCGCAGCTAACACTGCTCCATCTTTGTACAGTATTCCAATGGTTGTTGTTCCTGTTTTTCTTATTTCAGGTTTTTCTTCATCTAATTTTGCCAAAGAAATCCCTCTTTAAGGATCAGATAAAATAAATTTGTATGTTGCATTTAAATAACTTATGGTTCAATAAGATTTTGCAATATTTGCAATGACTTTAGCTTTCTTCCCACAAACAACACATTCTGAAAATAATTTTTCTTGCTTGAAAGGAATGTTTATGATCTTGGCACCGGTATCATCTTTTAATTTATCTTCACAAGTTCTTTCACCGCACCAGCAAGTCTGCACTATACCTCCCTTTGTTTTTAAAACGTTCTTAAGTTCATCATAAGTTTTAGCCTTATGTGTATTCTTCTTCAAGAAATCATTGGCTCTTTCAAAAATATTTTTTTGTATTTCATCCATCAAACTTTTTATTTCTGGTATAATTTTACTAACTTTAACAACTTGTTTTTTACCTGTGTCTCTTCTAACCAAAACCGCTTGCTTATTTTTTACATCCTTAGGTCCTATCTCTATTCTCACAGGAACTCCTTTCAATTCCCATTCATTATATTTCCAACCAGGTGAAAACTCTTCCCTGTCGTCTAATTTTGTTCTAAATTCTGCTTTTATTTTTTTCTCTAATTTTCTTGTCTCATCCAAAATTTTTTCTTTATTCTTCGAGTCATAAATTGGAACTATCACCACTTGAACTGGAGCAACTTTTGGAGGCAAAATTAATCCTTTGTCATCTCCATGAACAGCTATCATCACACCAATCTCTCTAGTTGAAATCGCCCAAGTATTCTGATAAGCATATTGCTTTTTCTTCTCTTTGCCCAAGAAAGTTATGTCGAATGCTTTTGAAAAATTCTGCCCATCATAATGGAAATCTGGCCCTTGGATGGCTTTTCCATCAGGTAACAAATGTTCTATGGCTGAAGTGAAAACAGCACCTGCAAACTTTTCCTTATCAGTTTTTCTTCCCATGATTCCAGGCAAAGCCAACAGCTCTTCTGTAGTCTTTCTATAAGCTCCTAAAATTTCATCTTCTTCTGTCAATGCTTCCTTATCAGTTGCAAAGATTGTGTGTCCTTCATTCCACAAGAATTCTCTTGTTCTCAAAAGAGGAACAGGATGTTTGAATTCCCATCTAACCACATTATTCCACAAATTATATCTCATAGGCAAGTCTCTCCAAGATCTTATCCACTTTGAAAAACTAGGATAGATAATTGTCTCAGAAGTCGGTCTTATAGCTAATCTTTCATCTAACTTGCTGTTGCCAGCTTCAGTCACCCAAGCAACCTCAGGCGAGAATCCTTCCATATGATCTTTTTCTTTAACCAAGAATTTTTCAGGAATAAATAGTGGGAAGTAAACATTTTGAATTCCAATTTTTTTGAATTCCTTGTCTGTGAACTGCTGAATCTGCTCCCAGATAAAATAGGCATCCGGTCTTAAAATCATGCAACCAGAAACAGCGCTGTAATCAACCAACCCAGGTTTTAACATAACCTGAACATACCACTCATCAAAATTCTCTGATTTTTTAACTGTAATACCGTCTTGTTCAGCCATTTGAATTCCCTCTTTTTAGAATTAAGAAATCTGTATAGATAAATTTAGGTAAAAGAATTAGTTCACTAAGCTGGAAAACGAACACCCATCTTTTTCACTTATGTTTTATTAGAACTAAAAGTATTTAAATAAATTTAATGTCTTATACTTTACAGTATGAGAATATCAATCCTATCAGATTTCCATTTCGGCTTTGCACACAGCTCAGAGTTAGAGAACGATAGTTTTGACAATGCAGAAGAGGCTATTCAAAAAGCTTTAGATTCTGATTTGATCCTCATAGCTGGTGACATTTTTGATTCTAGGCTTCCTAAGACAAGCACTTGGGCAAAAGCAATAAAAATTCTTGTCAAGCCCTTGATACAAGAGAGCACTGGTGTCAAATTAGTTTCTTGCACAAAAGAGTTGAAAGAAATCTCCAAAAGAACTTTAAACCATTTGCCTGTCGTAGCTTTGCACGGAACGCATGAGAGAAGATCCAAATCAGAAGCAAATGTCATTGAAGCTTTAGAGCACGCAGGCATTCTTATCCACTTGCACTGCCAAACAATTGTTTTTGAAAAAGATGGAGTAAAAGTTGCTGTACATGGAATGTCTGGAGTGCCTGAAAGATATGCAAAGGATGTAATGTACGAATGGGGGCCGTTGCCTTTACCAGATTGCTTTAACATAATGATGTTGCACCAGAGCATTGATCCGTTTGTCTATTCCCCCTTAGAACCACCGACCATCACCACTTCAAACTTGCCAAAAGGATTTGATTTGATTGTTGATGGCCACATTCACTCTTCTGGTCAAGAAAAAATTGGCAACACTCAATTGATTTTTCCAGGCAGCACAGTTGTAACTCAGTTGGAAAAGAATGAAGCTGGAGCAAGAAAAGGATTTTATCAGGTTGAGATTGATGAAGATATAAAAATCAATTTCATTCCATTAGAAAACAACAGAAAATTCTTTTATGAGGAAATTAAAGTAGAAGGCTCTCTTAGGGAGCAAATAAAAAACATTATTTTGAAAATTTTAGACAAAGGTTTCAGCAAGTCACCTATAATAAAGTTCAAGATTATTGGAAAAGAGACAGACGTTTTAGATCAAGACCTTAGAGATTTGCAAAACAAATATTCTGATATAGCTTTGATCATTTTCACAAAAGAACTGGAGACACCTGAAATGATTCAGAAAATTGAATTCTTGAGGAACTTGAGAGAGCAAAAGCTCTCAGTAGAAGAAATCGGTGTTGAAGTTTTGAAAAAGAATCTTGATAGCCTAAACTTCGGGCAAACATTCGACTGTGAAGAAATGTTTGATTTGCTCAGTGAAAACAATTCAGAAAAGGCTTTTAACATCTTGATAGGAGAACAAAAAATTTTGGGTGGACTGATATGATCGTGAAACTCAAGCTAAAAAATTGGCGCTCACATCTGGAGTCAGAATTTGATTTCTCCAGTGGAACGAATGCACTTTTAGGTAGCATGGGCTCTGGAAAAACTTCTGTTCTGGACAGCATTTGCTTTGCCATATTTGGTACTTTTCCGAACCTTCAGTCAAAAAAACTGAAGTTGGATGATATTCTGATGAAAAAACCGAGTGAAAAAAGCAATGCATTGGTAGAAGTTCAACTTCAGCTGGATGGAAAAACCTACACGATAAAAAGAATGATAGAAAAAGGAAAAGGTACAACCTATTCAGAAATCAGGGAGAATGAAAAACTTCTAGACGCCCCCAATTCTCAAAGAGTGACAGAAACAATAGAGAAAATTTTGAAAGTAAATTACGAGTTGTTCAGCAAAGCCATCTATTCCGAGCAGAATGCTTTGGACTATTTTCTAACCATTCCAAAAGGACAGAGGATGAAAAAGATTGATGAGCTGCTTATGATCGATAAGTTTGAGAAGGCAAGGATGAACACAGTCAGTCTGATAAATAAATTAGCTGACAGAAAATCTGGAAAACAGAGCATCATAGACAAAGCAGACATAGAACTTTTGCAGAAAAATATCCTTGAATTAAAAAACTCTTTGAATCAAACGTTTGCTGAGAAGAATTCTTTAAAGAAAATGCTTGAAGAAACAATTGAGGAAAGAACAAGAGCTGAACATGAGGTAAACTTGTTGAAAAGAATAAAGGACGATTTGGATCTTTTGAGAAGAGACGAGAGGGGGTTGATTAGCGCCATAGAGGAAATATCCAAATCCTTGCATCAACTAGAAGAAACTGCAAAAGGAAAATCCCAGAAACAAATTGAAAAAAATCTTGACGAATTGATCAAAAATATTGAAAGCATTGGCAAGAATTTGAAAGACAAAAGATCAAGCTATGAAAAAATCACTTCAAACATCTCTCAATTCAAAACGAAGATAGACTTTCTCAAAGCTGAAAAAATACAGAAATTGGAAAAAGAGATTCCTGAAAAGTTAAGGCTAAAGGAAGAGTTAAAGACCCTGATGAGCAGGGCAGGTGAAGATGTAAGTAAGCAGTTAGAAGAAAAAAAGAATCTTTTTCAAAAAACTATTGAGGAATTTGAATCTTTGAAAAACAAGATCGAAGACATGGAAGAAAGTATTTTGCAGTTGTCATATGCCGAGAGCGTTTGCCCTGTTTGTGATGGCAAACTGACAGACGAAAGAAAGAATCTTTTGATCCAAGAAAAGCAAGAAAAAATCAAGCAATTGAAAGAAAATTTCTTGACTGTATCAAAAGACAAGCATAGACTTGAAGAAGATTTGAGAATGCTTGAAACAGCTGGCAAGAGGACAGATGAAATCTTGATTCAAATAAAAGATCTTGAAAGCATGGTGAAAGATTTAGACAAATCCAAAAAAGAGTTTATTGATTTGAGCACTTTGGCTATAAAGACGCAGAATGAGTTGTCAGCAGTAAAGAATGAAATAGAAGATTTTGAAAAACAGTCTTTGGAAAACAATGAAGAGAAGAAACATTTAGAGATTCTGTCTATCAGGTTAAAAGATTTTGAAGAAAAAAAGAAAAGATATGATGATCTGATTGAACAAGGAGAAATGCTTGGAACAAGAATTAGAGAAACTGAGGATAAGCTCACAGGAAAAGACTTCTCATTCTTAGAAAACCAGCTTAGAAACCTAATAGGAAAGGAAAAGGAGATTGAAACAAAAATTTTCAGCTTTGATCAGCTGGTTAAAGAAAAAGAACTTAGGATAAACGAATATGAAACTGGTCTAAATGATATCCTGAAAGAAAAAGAAGAAGTGAAAAGGCTTGACAAATTGATAAAGGAATTAAAAATTTTTGAACTGGCTTTGGAGAAAACACAGATCGAATTGAGAACAGAATTTATTGAAGCCGTAAACTTTACCATGAACAAGCTTTGGAGTACTCTATATCCTTATCAAGACTTTGTTGGCGTTAAGTTGAACATAGAAGAGGGAGATTATATCTTGCAGTTGCAAGAAAGGTCTGGCAAATATATGAATGCTGACGGCATAGCATCTGGTGGTGAACGCTCTATTGCTTGTTTAGCTCTAAGAATAGCTTTTGCTCTTGTTTTAGCTCCACATGTTCGAATTTTGGTGTTAGATGAACCTACTGCAAATCTAGATTCTTCGGCCATAAAAGAACTATCGAGAACACTTAGAGAAGGAATCAATGAGTTTATCGATCAAACATTTTTAATAACACATCAATTTGAGTTAGAGGATGCTGTAACTGGAAACGCTTATCGCCTTGAAAGAGACAAATCAAAGGATTCTATAACCAAAGTAGTTCCTTTATGATTTTTTAACTAAACTATTTTTTATTTCATTAATTAAAATAAAAGAAAAGGAAGGCGTTACTTATATTCAGGCACATTAACCACTAATTGCCCACCTACAAAACTTATTTCGACACCGCCACTTCTTATTTGGCCAGTGAGTTCATTAACATTATAGGGTTTAGGCAATGTTATTACTTTTCCACCAGATCTTTGATATCTGATTTGTTTGGACATATTTTATCACTACTTTATAGTGATAATTAGTAGTATATAAAGATTACTATTCTGTAGTAGTTAAATTCCTATTTGGGAGAAATAGCTACATGAACTGCTTCAGATCTTCCTTATTTCTTGTTTTATTCTGTTTAAAGTTCAGCAAAACGTCCTCTAGCTTAGCACCTTTCTCTGATTTTTTACTTTTTCTATCTCTAACCTTCATCAGCAAAGGATAGTTTACTGCTTCACCTAGAACAAAAGCTTCACCAACTTTCAACCCAGGTATAATTCTCAGAACATCTCCACTCAGCCCTTCACAACTTTTTCCAATATGGTCTAGATCATACGGATTGCTCACTCGCAAAATTATGTGGCTGTTGCATTGAGATAAAGCAGTAGTTGATAGTTGAATTGGTCTCTGGCTTACCAGAACTAAAGAAGCGCAGAACTTTCTTCCTTCCCTAGCAATAGTCTCAATTATATTTTTAGAAATCGCCCCAGCTCTTTCCTCTTGTTCTGGTGCAAACTGGTGGCTCTCTTCGACAATAAAAATAAATGGAGGAATTTTGTTTGCTCTTCTAGCTTCAAACAATTTTTTAGCTATGTAAGTTACAATGATTTGTTTATCTCTCAAGTGAATGAAATCAGAAAGATCTAAAACTGTCAGCTGACCAGTAGCAGCTAGCTCTTCTAAAGCGGGTGAATCAACGTTTGAAAACAATTTTGTTGAATTCAAATCTGACAACCAAGCAACTAATGGAGCTCTTGTGTTCGGTTTTATCTCACTCTTCTCAACAGCATCAATCAAGTCATCCATATCATAAACATTTTTCTCGCTTTTCAACTTTCCTATTAATTTGTTCAATTCCCTTCTTTCCACAGAGCTGATGAAAGGTTGGAATTCACATATTTGGTTTGCCGACAAACTGGAAGCAGCAATGCCCAAAGAATTCTCATCAAAAACTTTTGTTCTTGAAACATATTTCTCATCTTCTGCAAATCCTGTATATTCTCCATGAGGGTCAATGACAATGATTGCCGGTTTGCCGAACTTTTCATTTCTATCAAGCAGTTCTTCTATCAACACAGAAACCAGATGGCTTTTACCAAAACCTGTTTGAGATAGAATTGCGCAATGTTTTTGGAAAAGTTTTGTTATGTTCAGATGAGTTGGAATGTCATGAAACTCTATGTCGCCTATGTTTATTCCTTTCTCCTTGTCTAATCCCAAGAATTCAAATAAAATTTTTTCATCAACCGCAGAAACTTTTTGTCCAGGTGAAGCTGGAAAACTAACTCTCTTCTGCATGCCATCAGCATAAATTCCTAAAGAAGTTGCATTCGCAACCAAGTATTCCCATCTGTCAACAGGGAACATGTCTAAGAGAGGTCTTCCATTCCTTTCATATTCTTTTACAGATTCAGCTCGCATGAAATATCTGTTTGTTTTGATTATTTCTGACACTCTTGCTATCAGCAACCCTTCCTCTGTCTGCAACTGAACGAATTGGCCTTTGCGAACAGGTATTCCTTTCACTTCTCTTATCACAAAAGAGAATTGATTGCTGCTCGGTCCTTCAAGAGTTGAAATCACAGTTCCTATTTCTTGCATGTTAAAGAATAGGTTGTAAATGAATAAAAATCTTCACCTAAACTCTTTGTTAGCGATTTACTTCATGTGCGGGTTCAAATCTCATCCCTGCATGAAATAAAAAATTATTTATAAACTGTCTTTCTCTTCTTCTCTCTGTACTCTGTTTTTCCTCCATAGGCCGATGCTTTTCCCAAATAAACATCAGTACTTTCAGAACTAGGATAATATCCATTCTTCATAGAAGTGGTTACAAATTTCCTGCCAATATCATAAAACTTCATAAGTTTTTCTTGTGTGATGCTTTTCACATTGTCTAAGAAAGTTAAAACAAAAGTTCTATGAGTTGGTGGTAGATTTATTTGACCAAGAGATTTTAATATGTAATCAAAGTCTTCTTGCCTCATTTCAGCAAAACTTGTTAGCATTCTAATTTTACTTGCACCAGTAAAATCTGCAGCGCCAAGATTTGTTCCGGCAAACAAAACATACTGAATGTCTGCATTCTTGAAACTAGTTTTATCAAAAGTTACAGTAAGAAAACCGCTGCTGTATACTTTTGCTTTCTCAAAAACAGCTCTGGTTAAATCTGAATTAGAGAAGCAACTCAAATCTATCTTGGCGCCAGTAAAATTTGTATTGACCAACTTGCAATTGGCAAAACGAATCCATTCTAATTCCGAAGACTCAAAATTTACATTGCTTAAATCCATTCCACTAAAATCTGCGCCTATGATCTTACATTTAGAAAAATTCTTTTCTCCTTTTTTTATTCTTTCTCTCACATCATTAACCGTCAAGAACTTTAATTCTGCCATTTTCAATCAATTAATTAATAGGTAAATTAATTTAATTATCTCTTACAAATCAGTTAATTATGGCAATCAGATTTCTAACAAACTATCCAGCATTGTTCATTTCTGATAAAAAAATTCTTGTGATTTCTGAATTGCACTTGGGAGTAGAATACGAACTGTACAAGTCTGGGATAAAAATTCCTTCGCAAAGGTTGCGATTCGAGGAAACTATTGAAGAGTTGATCAAACTAACTAAAGCAAAAATGCTAGTGGTCTTAGGAGACATTAAACACAAAGTTCCCGGTTCGACCATTAGAGAAGATGTGGAAATACCAAGATTTCTTGAAGACCTGAAGCAAAAAATTAAATTAATTTTGATAAAAGGAAATCATGATGATAGAATAGAGGAAATAGTTCCTTCGGGAATAAAAATTTACAGCAGCAGAGGTTGCAAGATTGGAAAATATGGCTTCTTCCATGGCCATGCCTGGCCTTCCAAAAAACTGATGAAGTGTGATTATCTGTTCATGGGTCATGTTCACCCCGCCATAGAATTCAGGGATTCTTTTGGCTTTAGATCAGTTTTAAATGTTTGGTTGAGAGGTAAGTTGAGTCAAGAGCCTATCAAGAAAAAATATAAAATCAAAAAAGCTGGCAAACTAAACGCCATCGTTCTTCCAACTTTCAACAGTATCCTGGGCAGCGCTGTCTTGAACAGGATTGCCAAAGAAAGGCATACTGGCCCATTGTTTGCGAATAAAATTTTTGATGTTGATTCTTCCAAAGTTTATCTTTTGGATGGTACTTATCTAGGAGTTTTGAAAGAATTGAAGAAATAATTTTTTATTCTGTGCGGGAGGTGAGCAGTGAAAATTAGTTCAGTGCCCGAGGTCGATTTGTTTCATGAAACATTATTTGATATTAATCTTATAACTCTACTACAAATAAATCTTCATCAAAACTTCCCAAATTTCTCATGTACGTGTGGTTTAGACAAGATTCTCCCTTGCCTTCTTCTATATGTCCAAAATAGACCGAATGAATAAAATTGAGAATACCTCTATTAGAGTTTTTATTTAGAGCCATCCTGAAAAATATATCACCAACATGTGTTGGTTTTGAATAATTAACATCTCGTATTGCTGACAATATTACTTTATCTAACCTTTTATTTGTTGTTCTAGGGTTTGACAATTGATCTATATCATTTCCCATATAGGGAGGCATATGAGAAACAACAATTTTTTTCTGGCTATTTGATTTTTTTAGTTTTTCTTCAAATGTTTTATAAAAAAGAATACCAGAATATACAGGATTAATTGGTTCGGGGTGTTGTGAGTTTAATCTCATCATAGATTGTGGAAACATATTTCTTTTTTGCAATTTCAATTCTTCTGCAAAACCTCTTATGCCACCTACACCAGATCCTGGACCCCAGCTTATCATGGAATATCCTTTACCTTCAAACAAACCAGAGCCATAAACTTCATCAACTCTTTCAGTAAGTTGAACTACATCTAAAGCAGAGCAAATATCTTCAGAAAAATCTGGACGCAAATCTGTGGTTCCGAGTAAAAATATTACAGTAGATGCATATTCTTTTAGTTTTCTTAGTGCTGTCTGAAGCCTTTCCATGCCTTTATTCAGATAGTCTATTTCCTGAGTCCAACTATGATCCAATACATCTCCTAAACAAACTATTTGATCTACATCAAAATTCAGTTTTTTTAACCCTTCTTCTAGTTTTTTTTTGACTTTTCACATCGCCAATCAACAATGTTTTTGTTGTCATAATTAACTACTATAAAGTAACACTATATAAAGATTCCTATTATATTTAATTGCTTTTTATAAATGGTGGGCATTGAACTAAAGTTCAATGCAGGAGGTGAGCATTAAACAAAAAGTATAGTGCGTACGTTTGTGGTTATTCTTAACTTCTTTTTATTATATTGTTTTGTAAAGATTTATGGTTTTATTGGAAATGATAGAATATTCAAATACCTAGTTTTATAGGTTTGATTTTAGGCAAACCGAAAATATCGTATTCGTCCCGTCTTTTTCTTTTTGTTCTTTTCTTAGTTCTTCTTTTTGGTTGTTTTCTTTTCAGACCTAAAAGCTCTTTCACTTGATCATTTGTTCTTTTACTACCTTTCAATTTATTGCATCTGTGACATAACCATTGTAAATTTGAAGGAGAATTACTCCCACCTTTTGCTAATGGTTTTATATGATCCACTTCACCATCATAAAATTCTGTTTTTCTTCCACAAATGGCGCATCTTCCTTTATATCTGTCATAAATAGTTTTTTCATCTGTTCGTGAGAATTTCTTACGTTTTTCTGTAGCTCTCTTTTCGCCCCAAATCGGAATTGGTTTTATTTCCAAATCAAAAGGATTTTTGGACATGGTTCACCTTCTTTCTGTAGCAAGAAAACTAACTTTTTTTCGTCTTTTTGATGGAACTGAAGCAGTGAACGAAACTCTTTTACCACCTGCTCTAAATGCTACCTTTTTTCTTGTTTTTGATCTTGCCAAAAAACTAACTCTCTTTACCATAATTACACCTCCTATCTCCTTCTTGACCTCGCATAAAAACTAACCTTTTTACCCTTTTTTGTTTTGAATCTCACTAATTTCATGTTCTTACCTGTTTTATTTTTGGAATAAGGTAGCTAAATACAAATGTATCAACAAAAAATACAAATTCGAAAATATTAGAGTTAAACTCTTCTACATCTTTTTTTGTCAGTTTAAATCTTGGGTCAAAATCATGCACAAGATTATTTCTAACATTGAGAATATTTTGTATGTTAACGTAAAAATCTTTGTCAAGATACAAGTCATCTCTCGTCTTCTTATCTATCTCAATTGGTAAAAACCCCATTTTCTTATCAATTTTAAAAGCAATATTTTTCAGTTCATCCATAAAAGTAATTTTAAACCCCTTTGAAAAAAATTTTTCAAGATGCGAAAGATTTGAAAAATCATATTGCCATAATACCAATTCACATATTTTTATTTTACTTTCAATTATTTCTTTAGCTTCGAGAAGATCAATTTTCATATCCTTGTCAATGACATCTTCTTCTTTTAAATAGCCTTTTTCAAGAAGTAGGAGGGCAAGATCTTTAAAATATACTTCAAGAGCAGAAACGGCACCAATTATATCCTGACCTCTACATTCCTGTAAAATATATTTACTTTTTATTTTTTTGTGTATTTTATCAAACAAGTCTGTTATATTAAAAAACTTATCAGTAAATCCTGTAAACGGATCCGATTTTCTCGATTTTCGGCTCTTACGTGCTTGAAGAATCACATCATAATTGAACTTCATACTTAGCAAATGTTTTATTTGTTATTTATAGATTTTTATATAGTTTTTTGAACTAAATTTTTATAAACAAAAATTCTCATTTGAGAATAAATGTTTACAAAACATATGTTGTAGTATATAGATTTAAATACTTTAAGGATTATAGTAATAATAGAACAAAAAGGGTTGAGAGACTATCTCGGTAAAAACGCCGAGAGGTCTCAAATGAAGGAAATTGGAACTAAAAAGGAAGGGAAGGTGGGCAATCAAAACGATTGCTACCCAAAAGATTCTACTACTGTTATAGATGCTGAGTGGTTCGAAGTCGTTGCTGACTATTTACGATATCTAAAAAATTCTAGGGAGGCTACCAAATGAAAAGTAACTCCTTCGGGTTGTATCATTTGGCTTTGGAAAGGTTGAGATCACTTGAACCACGCGTATGCGGCAGGAGAAGTAGGATA